>Ga0105045_10001701_pt1 | contig 18167 bp, 16 predicted proteins | sample MAT02_FD_78089 | JGI IMG/M metagenome (GOLD analysis project Ga0105045, IMG submission 78089) | Freshwater microbial communities from Lake Fryxell liftoff mats and glacier meltwater in Antarctica - MAT-02 (megahit assembly) | ecosystem: Environmental > Aquatic > Freshwater > Ice > Liftoff... | reverse complement strand
GGGGAAGGGGAAGGCTAAGAGTCGAGGGCTAGGAGCTAAGAGCTAAGAGCTAAGAGCTAAGAGCTAAGAGCTAAGAGCTAAGAGCTAAGAGCTTTAGGGTGCGGGGGTCGCGCTTTGTGCGGTGGCGACTGGCAGTTTTAGCTGGTTCGGTACAGAGATCGGTATGTTCTCCGTCAATCGATTTTCGCGGCGAGCGCGACTGCGTTTTACAGGCACCATGCGCGCCCTGCGGACGCGCGTCAACGTGCAGCTTTCCTTCGCAGGAAGCGATCTCGATCGGGAGAACACCGGCAGTGCGAACGTGCTGCGGGACGCACATATCACGTGGCAGTTCCTCGGTGGGCGATGGAGGGCTGGCCGTAACGTCGTGGTGGATTTCCTGCCGCTCGGCGCCTTCACCAATGGTGGCGACTACTCTGAGGGCGATCAAGCGCGTGAGCCGTCGATCATGCTGTCGCTGGCTGGCGCCGTCTCACGCAATGATCGCGCGGTGCGCACCGGACGATAACTCGGGCCGCTCCTGCCGGCCCCTCGTGGCATGACCACGTATTTCGCCGCGCCCTGCTCAAGCGCCGCGGCGTGGCGGTGGCAGCGGAGTACGCCCATCACGTGTCGCCGTTCCTCGCAGCACAGGGGGTGATGTCCACACCCGCGGTATGTGCGGGGCAGGGGCTGACCGTCCAAGCCAGCTGGCTCCTCCCACGCTCGTCGTGGGAGCCCGTGCTCCGCGTGACCACGTTAACGCCGGAGCTGGCGATGCGGGCGCTCGGTTCGGTCGAGTCGATCTCCAAACAGGCGTTCGGCCTGACGCGCTACGTGCAAGGACACCGCATCAAAGTGTCCACCGATGTGCTCCACGGCCGATTCGCCCACCGCCTCCCCGCACGGCGACGCACCGAATGGACGCCACGGATGGGCGAAGAAGTCGGCATCTAACGCCACAAGCAAAAACCGTGAATTCCAAGCTCTGAGCTCTGAGCTCTTAGATCTTAGCTCTTAGCTCCAACCTCACTCCCCCTCCCCCTCATCATCCGCTACTACCTCTGTCCCGTCCGGGGCGACGATGATGATCGGCCGCTCGAGCAACGATTCCAGCAAGTGCCGCTTCCGACTCGCGCCCCAGCACTCCAGCCGCACGCTGGTTGCGCCGTCTGCTTCGAGCACCGACACCCGCACCGCCTCGCTGGACCAGCGGACGTTGAGCGACCCGACGGCGGCCACGTGCCCACGATCCATGCCGTCCGCGAAGCGAAGGAGCGCGGAGAGCTTGACGATCTTTTCACGCAGTGGTCGCTCGAGCTGGCCGAAGCCGCGATGCTTCGCGCTCGGTGCGGCGCCGCGATGATAACGCGCCACGTGGGCAATAACGAGCTGCTCCGTGGGGGTCATGCCTAACAGTTCGGCGTGCGAGATTAAGTGAAACGAGTGCTTGTGATGCTTCTCGTAGTTGATGTGATAGCCCACATCGTGCAGCAGCGCCGAGTCGGCGAGGAGCTGTCGGTCTGGCGCGGTCAGGCCAAGTCGGGGCGCCAGCGCGTCGAACAGTTGCAGGGCGAGCTGCTGCACCTGCCGAGCGTGCGGGGCTTCGAAGTGGCAACGCTCGGCAAATTCGCGAACCGATCGCTCGCGAGCGGCTCCGGGGTCAGCCACCACGGGCGTGACCCGTGCGGACTCCAGCAAAAGACCTTCCCGGATTCCGTAGCCCGAGCTGAGCAGATCGCGAGGATCGAAGCGCGCCATCACCTCGGCGGCCACCGCCAAACCCGCTACGATGATGTCCGCGCGCGCAGGGTTGAGCCCTGGCACCAGCAGGCGCTCCTCGGGTGAGAGCCGCTGCAACCCGTCGAGTACGTGTTCGAGTTCGACGCGGGTAACCCGAGTGCCGTGTGGCGATCGGCTCGCCACATGCTGACGGGCGAGCACGATGCCGGCAAGGTTGGTGAACGTGCCGCCCGAGCCGATGACCTGCGCACCGCGCCAATCCTTGACGGGCATCGCGCGCTTGAGACCCGCCCGTACGTACTCGCGGAGCGCCCGGACTCGGCGTGGCCGTACGATGGGCGAGAGAAAACGCTCGGTGAGTCGCACGGCACCAAAGGGCAACGAGGCGACCCGCTCGATCAGCCCGTCCTTGGCCAGCACCAGTTCGAGTGAGCCGCCGCCGATATCCATCACCAAGGTGCGGCCGGCGCCCAGTTCGAAGTGCGCCAGCGCGCTACGATAGCAGAGCAGTGCCTCTTGCTCGCCGCTCAGGACACGCACCTCGCAGCCGGTGAGCGCGTGCACCTTGTGCGTGAACTCCGCGCCGTTCGAGGCGTCGCGCACGGCGCTCGTGGCCACCACTTCGATACGCGCCGCGCCAAGCTGATGCGCGAGCGTGACCATCCGCTGCACGGCGGCCACTGCCGCATCGAGGGCGGTCTGCGACAGCGCGCCGGTGGTTTCCAAGCCGTCACCAAGCCGTGGCATCGCCTTCATCTCGTCCACCACGCGGATCTGTCCGGTGGTGGACACGTCGGCGACGATCTGCCGCACCGAGTTGGAGCCGATGTCGATGGCCGCGATCCGTACGTCACCGTTCGGCTGTCCGCGCAGGGGAGTGGTCACGAGACGGCCTCTTCATCGTAGCGGTGGCGGATCTGCTTGCCTTCGGCGAGGTATACGGCATCCTCACCGATGTTGGTGGCCAGATCCGCTACGCGCTCCAGATTCCGGCTCACCAACAGCAGCTCAAGCGACGAGGGAATGAGGCGGGGGTCGCTTTGCATGGTCGCGACGAGCGTACGGTAGACACCGTCGTGCATTGCATCCACCTGATCATCCTGTGTCCGCACGTGGCGGCCCAGCGACCCGTCGGCGCGGATGAACGCATTGAGGGCGTCGCTGAGCATGCCGCGGGCGCGACGTGCCATGTCAGCGAGTGCCGGCACGGAAGGCTGAGCCACGCGCTGTTCGACCAGTCGCTCCACACACTGCGCAATATTCACGGCATGATCACCCACCCGCTCGAGATCGCTGGAAATCTTGATGGCGCCGATCAGAAACCGCAGGTCACGAGCCATGGGCTGTTGCAACGCCAGCAGCGCGATTGCCGCATTCTCCGTCTCTACCTCGAGGCGGTCCAACTCGGCATCGGCCGCGATTACGGTCGCGGCCTTTTCGAGATCCCTTTCAAGCAGCGCTTCCACCGACAGCTCCACCAGGTTTTCGGCGCGTTCCGACATGTCCAACAACCGCTGCGTGAGCAGGGCCAACTCATCGTGAAAGTGTCGGTACGCCCTATCGGCCATCAGCCGTATCTCCCCGTGATGAATGCTTCCGTCCGCGGGTCGCGCGGTGTGGTGAACAGGCGCCGAGACTCGTCGACTTCCACGAGTTGTCCGTCGAGCAGGAGCGCCGTACGGTCAGCCACACGCGCCGCCTGCTGCAGATTGTGCGTCACCAGAATGATCGTCAGGTCGCCCCGCAATTCATAGAGCTGTTCCTCGATGCGCTGCGTCGCCTGCGGATCGAGGGCACTGGTGGGCTCGTCGAGCAGGAGCACCTCCGGTTCGTTCGCGAGGGCGCGCGCCAAACACAACCGCTGTTGCTGGCCGCCGGAGAGCCGGAAGGCACTGTCCTGCAGCCGGTCCTTGACTTCTTCCCACAACGCCGCCCGACGCAGCGCCGTCTCCACGCGCTGATCCAGCGCCGCCCCCGCGACCGCGCCCTGCAGTCGTGGCCCGTACGCGACATTCGCAAAGACGCTGCGCGGAAATGGCGTGGAGCGCTGGAACACCATCCCCACGCGCTGTCGCAGCCGGCCCACGTCCACCGTGCGTGCCGAACAATCCTCACCCTCGAGCAGCACACGCCCCTGAGCGACGGCCGACGGGATTTCGTCGTTGAGTCGATTCACGGCACGCAGCAGTGTGCTCTTCCCGCACCCCGACGGGCCAATCAGCGCCGTGATCTGGTGGGCGGGGCACGCAAACGACACCTCGTGCAGCGCGCGCAGGGCGCCGAAACACACGGACAGCCGATCAAACACCACCGCAACGCGTGACGGCGCGGCGCGCGGCGTCAACCGAAACGCCCCGTCACGTACGCTTCCGTGCGCGGGTCACGCGGTGTGGTGAAGAGCGCACGGCTCACATCGTGCTCCACTACGCAGCCATCCAGTACGAAGGCGGTGCGGTCGGCCACGCGGGCCGCCTGCTGCAGATTGTGGGTGACGAGAATGATCGTCATGCTACCGCGCAACTCGTACATGAGCTCCTCGATGCGCTGCGTGCTGACCGGATCGAGCGACGCCGTGGGCTCATCGAGCAGCAACACGTCGGGTGAGGTCGCGAGCGCACGTGCCACGCACAGCCGCTGTTGCTGTCCCCCGGAGAGCGCGAGCGCGCTGCCGGACAGGCGATCCTCGATCTCCGGCCAGAGTCCGGTGCGTCGCAGCGCGGCCTCCACGCGATCTGCAATCTCGGCACGTGGCATCCCCGCCGCGCGCAGGCCTGCGCCCACGTTCTCGGCAATTGACAGGGTGGGGAACGGTGTCGGCCGTTGGAAGACCATGCCCACGCGCCGACGCAGGGCGATCACATCGGTGCTCGCCGTACTGACCGCGTCGCCGTCGATGACGATGCGCCCCTGCATGCGGGCGCCGGGTGTCAATTCATGCAATCGGTTGATGCAGCGGAGCAGCGTGGATTTCCCGCACCCCGATGGACCGATCACGGCGGTGACGGTATTGCCGCTCGCGTGCAGCGAAAGGGCGTTCAGGGCACGGCGCGCTCCGTACCACGCGGAAAGTTCGTCGACCTGCACCGACGGTGCCGGGCGGGGCGGCGCGCCCAAGGTGCTACCCAGCACGGCGAAACGCGCGGACACCGTCATGACGCGTCGGTGCGCGAGGGGCCCGCACGGAGCAAGCGCTGCCGCGCTCGCACCACCAACCGGGCAATCAGCGACAGCCCGGCAATCAGCACCAACAGCAAGAACGCGCCAGCCCACGCCTGCGCCCGCTGATCGTCGTACGGCGACTGCGCATACGAGAAGATCTGCAGCGGCAGCGCAGCGATCGGTTCGGTGGGATTCAATGACCAGTAGGCATTGCCGAGGGCGGTGAACAGCAGGGGCGCAGTTTCGCCGGCCACGCGCGCCAGCGCGACCAGCACGGCGGTGAGCACGCCGGGCAGCGCGGTGCGCAGCACCACGGTAAGCGACGTGCGCCACTGCGAGTACCCGAGGGCAAGTGCCGACTCGCGGAGTGCGTTGGGCACCAAACGGACCATTTCTTCGGTGGCGCGCGCCACAAGGGGCAGCATCAGCGCGCCAAGTGCAACACCTCCGGCAATCGCCGAAAACTGGCCGCTTGGGCGTACGATCAGCTCCCAGGCGACGATGCCAAGGACGATGGACGGCAGACCACTGAGCACGTCAGCGATAAATCGTGTGATGCGGGCCAGCCGCGTGCCAGCGCGCTCTGCAAGGAAGAGGCCGGCGCCGATGCCAAACGGCAGTCCGATGACGGACGCCATGGCGACGAGCAGGAGCGTGCCGGCGATGCCGTTGGCCATGCCGCCCCCGCTCACGCCAGCGGGCGCGGGCGACTTGAAAAACAGCGAGGTGGACAGTGCGGCGAAGCCACTCCCCACGATGTGCGTCACGATGGCGACCAGCGGGAGGACCGCCAGCATGGCAGCAGTCCAGAGCAGCCCCTGCATGAGCCGGTTCGTGCGACGACGTGAGGCGGTGGCATCATGCGACACGATCAGTCGGCCCCGCGGTGATCGCCGATGCGCCCGTGCTGTGTACGCCACACGAGCCACTGCGCGAGTCCGTTCACCAGCAGTGTGACGCCGAGCAGCAGACAGGCGGCGGCCATCAGCGCCGACACGTGTCCCTCGGCAGACGCTTCGCCGAATTCATTGGCAAGCAGCGAGGAGAGCGTATAGCCCGGCTCGAACAGCGACGTGGGCAGCGTATGGCGATTCCCGATCACCATCGTCACCGCCATCGTCTCACCGAGCGCGCGTCCCAGTCCGAGCATCACCCCGCCGATCAGTCCGGTGCGCGCGTAGGGAAGCACGGCATCACGGATCATCTCCCACCGTGTCGCGCCAAGGGCAAGGGCCGCGTCGCGCTGGGTGCGGGGGACGGCCAGCAGGACCTCGCGCGCGACCGCAGAGATATAGGGAAGAATCATGATCGCCAGCACGAGCACGGCCGCCAACATACTGGGGCCGTACTGAGGGCCGGCCACCAGCGCGGCATTCGGAAATGCGTCCGCGAGTGCGGGCATGACCCGCGTGCGCAGCAGTGGCACCACGACGGCCAGCGCCCACAGCCCGTAGACCACACTGGGAATGGCGGCGAGCAGGTCCAGCAGAAAGGCCAGCGGCGCACGCAGCGGCCGCGGCGCGAGTTCGGCGGCCACCACCGCCGCGCCGAGTCCCAGTGGGGCGGCAATACAGAGCGCGAAGAACGACGTGGTGAGCGTACCCACCAGCGCAGGGAGCAGCCCGAATTGCCCACGCCCTACGTCCCACGTGCGTCCGATCACGGACACGCCCGAGTCAGCGGCGAGCGCCGGCAACGCCGCCCGCGCGATGAGCACGGCGAGCACGCACACCAGGGCCGGGATGGCGATCGCGCTCAGCGTCGTGTAGCCGCGATACGCGCGGTCGGCGGGGGTTTCGGGCATCGCCCTGAAAGGTAGGATTCCGCGTCCTATTCCCGCACGGGGTCACGTAACAGACGGGTCACGGCCGAGGCGGAGTCGTCGTCGCCTGCTCCAAGCGATCAAGCACGATGTCGGCGAGCGACCCGGGGAGGGCCACGTAGCCTAAGGTGCTGGCGGCGTTATTCTGGTCGGCCAACGCCCAGCGAACGAAGGCGACGAGTTGGGCGGTCTTGCGTGGTCCGATCGCGTCGGGCGCGATCAGTAACCAGGTGAACGACGCGATGGGGTACGACTGGGGGCCTGGCGCATTAACCAGCGAAATCCGCAAATCCTTGGCAGATGACTGCGCGTCGACCACGGACGTGGCGGCGCTCGCGACCTCGTAGGGCATGGGGGAAACAAAGCGACCCGCTCGATTCTGGATATGCGCCACCGGGAGTCGATTCTGTCGCGCGTACACGACCTCCAGGTAGCCGAGGGAGCCCGGCATCTGCTTCACCTGTCCCGCGACGCCTTCGTTGCCCTTCCCGCCGATGCCCACGGGAAAAAGCACTTCGCGTCCGCGTCCCGGGCCGGCGGCCCAGGCGGCACTCACGGCCGTGAGGTAGTCACTGAAGATGTACGACGTACCCGAGCCGTCCGCGCGGTGAACCACCAGGAGTTCGCGGTCGGGCAGGGTCGCGTCGGGATTGAGCGCCACGAGGCGCGGATCGTTCCAGCGCGTGATCGTGCCAAGAAAGACAGCGGCGATCACCTCCCCCGACAGCCGAAGGGGGCGCGTGATCTCCGGCAGATTGTACGTGATGCCGACGGCGCCGAGCACCATCGGTACGTGGATGATCGGCGTTCGGCTTCGCTCCAGGTCGGCGTCGCTCATCGGCACATCGGTCGCACCGAAATCCACCGTGTTGGCGAGCACTTGCCGGATGCCGCCGCCGGAGCCGATGGATTGATAGTTCACGCGGACGTTCGTCTCTTGTGCGTACTCGTTGAACCAGCGGGCGTAGAGCGGATACGGGAAAGTGGCTCCGGCGCCGGTGAGGTCAACGCGCATGCCGGGAGTAGCGCCGCCGCTGTCTGCGGCGCCGCTCGACGGGCGCTCGGGCGGGCTGCAGGCATGGAGAAGCAGCAGCGCACACGTCAGTGCACACCGGAGGCGCAGCGAACGCGTCAGCGAGCATGCGGCCGGGCGAGCTTCGCGCGTCACAGCGCGTTCGCGTAGCCGACAAACTTGAAGCGGCCGTCGCGTTCGAGGATGGTGCCAAACAAGCGGGCTTCTGTCGGCATATCCGTTCCGCGCTGCAAGGTCACGAGGCACTCCCCGTGCAAGCGATTCCGGCCCTCATCGACGATCGGATTCGGGCAGCGGATCGCGATCACTTTGAGCGTCTGCCCACCGAAGTTTTTGAGCACCGCACGGATGCCTTCGTTGGAGGCTGCGAGCAGCTGTCCCCAGAGCAGTTCCGGGGGCGCTTCATAGGGCGCGAGGCTCATGCGCGAGCCCGGGTAATACAGCACCGCAAACTCCGCGCGGTCGATCAGCAACGTGTTCAAAACGGTCGTGTCGGACGCAGCCACCGCGCGCGCCCAACGATCAACGAGTTGATCGCGCGTTGGACTTGCCCCTCGCAGCGTGTCCGGGCGCGCGCCGACGTCACGTTGAAATCGTGCCAGATGCTCCGCAATCGGCAGAATGGAATCGACGGTCCCGCCGGCCGCGACTACCTCGGCCACGTGCGCGGCCTGCGAGTCGGCCGCCGTGCGCGGCACGCTGTCCCTACACGCGGACAGCAGGAGGAGCGTCAAGGACGAGAAAAGAAGACGAGGCATCGTGAGAGGAGAAGGGCAGAAAATGCCAACGGTCGGCGTCTTGAGGGCGACGCCGACCGTTGGACAATCATACGAACTGGCCTGTCGATGTGGCTAACCTACACCGCAGCGAGCGGTCGGGTCAGTTGCGGGCGTAGTTGGTCCAGCCAGCCCACCACTTGGTGCCACCCGGCGCAGCCGCGCCGCGGTAGGCGGTGGGGACGATGAACGTGCCCACGCGCGCCGCGATGCGCGGATCGGCGGCAAAGGTGTTCAACCCACCCGTCGCAATCGGCGACCCCGCTGATGGGGCCCAATCGAACTGCGCGGCCGTCGTGGTGGCCGTGACCGCCGGAAGCGCCGTGAAGAGGCTGGCCGCCGTGACCGTGCTGGCTCCCACCACGATGTTGGAGCTCCGCGCCGCGAAGGCCGCTTCCTGACCGAAGTTGGTCGCGCCATCAAAATTCGCACCGCTGGCCAGCTCACCGTTCTCGGCGAAGTACAGATTGCGAACGATCAGCGAGTCAACCTGAAAGCGGTTGTTGGACGTGGTGTCGCGCAGGGAGATCGCGCCGCGCGGAAAACGCGCGATGACACCGTTCAGGTAGTACCCACCCGTCCCGCGGCGGAGCACCGCACCAACGCCGCCCGATCCCGGCACCGTCACGCCGGTGGGCGTTCCGATCATGGTGAAGTTCGCGAACACGTTCATGTTGAACAGCCCATCGTCACGCCCCGCGCTCTGCGCGTTGGCACCGCTCGGCGCCACACAGCCGCCGCCGTTGCACCCGTCGATCTCGAAGCCCTGCGGATCGGTGGACACGGCACCAGCGCCTGGACGCGGCGTCAGAAACGTGCTCTGCATGCCGACCATGAACTGATTGAGGCCGCGATATCCTTCCGAACCGTCAAAGTGATCGTCGCCCGACTCGTATGACACGAGATACCGGCCATTGACCGCGCCACCAAACCACTCGAAGTTGTCATCGAGACCCGCCAGCGCCTGCACGTACTCCACCGTGGTGCCGCTGCCGACCGCGGCAAAGGTAAAGGAATTGAGCTCGGCATCGGTGAGCGTGGCGTATCCGGCAAATTCCACCCGGAGGTAGCGCAGCGTCCCGCTGTTGTCGGCGTCATTCGTGCCGCCCGTATAGATCACGCCGGCCGGATTTGCGCCGATCACGGAACCGTTCGAGCCTTCGACAATGATGTTGCCGGTACGATTCGCGCGGCCGTTGCCCACGATCACCAAGCCGCCCCAGTCACCCGGCGAGCGATTGCCCGGCGTGCGCTGCGAGGTCATGACAATGGGCGCTGCGGCCGTACCGTTTGCGTTGATCCGCGCGCCGCGCAGGACAAACAGTGCCGAGCCGAGCGCGGTGGTGTCTCCCACGATCCGTGTGCCGGGGGCTATGGTCAGCGTCGCGCCACTGTTCACGTAGACGAAACCGCGCAGGACGTAGTTGGTGTCGGCGGTGAGCGTGCGATTGGCGTCGATGGAGCCCGAGAGCACCGTAGTCGGTGTAGCGGCAACGCTGTAGGCAACCGTTACCGTGGCCGAGGCGTTCGACGCCACCGTGGCCGGTGATCCGGAAATGGTCGCGTTGTAGCGCGTGGTGTTTTGGGTGACCTGCGCGGCCGCCACCGTGTAGCTGCCCGGTGCAACGCTGAGCGTGGTGGAAGCGGTGGCCGTGCGCGAGAAGTTGCTCGGGCCGGCGACAGTGAGCGCCGCGTTGACGCCGGTGGGCAAGCCTGACACCGTCACCACGAGGGTCCCGTTGGCCGGCGTGGTCGGAGTGGTGGGGCCGTCGTCATCGCTACTGCAAGCCGACAGCGCGAGCAGCGCCATCGAGGTAACGGCCATGGCGCGCAAGCGCTGGGTCGTGGTCATCTGCCATCCTATCGTTAGGTGGTCGGTCGTGCGAGAGTCGCACCGGTCACTACCTGATGTAATCACGCGATACTCTGTGGCGGTTACGTCATGACCCGGTCACGGTTGTGTCACCGTGCCGGGTCATGGGAGACATTTCATACAGCAGCCTCGGCCGCGCGTCAGCCCACGCAACGGAGCATGTTGTTTACTGACGCCAGGAAAATCCGACCGAGAAGGTGCGGCCCGCATTGAATCCTTCACGCTCGAGATTGCCTTGCATAAAGCGGTACCGCGCATCGAGCAGATTGCGCGCGTCCACGCGCCCCGACAAACTGCCGGCCACCGGAAAGCGCAGCGACAGATCAATCACGTGGCGCGGCGTTTCGACGATGTTGGGCAGAGGGATCACGCCGGCTGCGGTGATTCGCTCGCCCACTACGTTATAGAGCACCGTGGCATTGGTGCGCCCGGACAGCGAGGAGTAGGTCAGGCCGGCATTTACCACGTAGGGCGCCTGTCCCACGAGGCGACGCGAGCGGTCGGTGACGGTGAGGCCGCCGATCGTATCGAGATCTACCGAGGAGCTCATCAACGTCAGGTTGCTGAAGCCCGTGAGTGCTTCGGCCCAGCTGCCCAGAAAGCCGAGTTGCTTCCGAGCCTCGAGTTCGACACCGGCGTTGATCGCGCTGAGAGCATTCTGGAACCGCGCCTGATACGCCCCCGACGTGGCCTGCTCCACGCGCTCAATCGGGCTGTCAAAGCGCTTGGCGAAGACGCCGATGCTGAGCACTTCGCCGGGATTGGGGAAGGCCTCGTAGCGGAGATCGACATTGTCGATCAGCGAGCGGCGCAGCTGATCGTTGCCCGTGACACTGACGCCGCCGAGTACATCGCGGAAGGTGACCGGTGCGAGCTCGCGATATTCCGGACGCGCCAGAGTGCGCGTGACACCAAAGCGCAGGTTTTGTGTTTCCGTGAGCTTGGTATTCACCAGCAGCGACGGCAGCACATCCGTGTTATTCAGATTGGCCGACGACGTGAAGCCACCTTGCGTGGACGCATCCACAGTGATCTTCGCCGACTCCACGCGGGCACCGGCTATGATACGGACGCGGCTGCCGAGGCCCCAATCGGCCATCAGGTAGCCGGCCACAGTGCGGTCTTCGGCCGTGTACGATCCGGCCTGCCCAATGGGCTGCACGTTGATGAGTGAGCAGCCATCGCAGGACTGCGCAGCGCCGAAGATCACATCGGGCTGCTGGCTGCGGATATCGTCTGGCGCAGTGCTGAGGAAGGCGAAGATCGGAGCGTCCGCGCGGCGATCGGTCTGGCGCGCGTACGCACCCATCTTGAGCGTGTTCTGGTTGGCAATCGCACCGACATTGATGGTGTGATCCACCTGCGCCGTGTTGTTGGTTTCGGCGAGATCGAAGTACAGGCGCCGGGCACCGTCGAGTGAGCTGAGCAGCGTGTACTGCCCGGTGTTGTTCCGCGCATAGACAACATCCGACCGGTCCGGCTCACGACGTCCCGTGCTCGCATACGTAGCCTGCCACGCGGTTTTGTTGCGTTCGCCCAACTGATGTTCACCCTGACCGGTGACGGTCACCACACCACGTTCGACATACCGCAGCGTGGTCCGCGCAATGCTGTCGCCAAGATTTTCATCAAAGCCGCGGTCCACGCGGGCTTCGTTGTCCGCACTGCGTGTGGCGGTAGTGTTCAACGAGACCCGGGAGTTGTTGCCAAGCAGCGTCGAAAAGTTGGCGATGCCGCCCCATTGGGCAGTGCTGCGACCGGTTGAACCGGAGACACTGGTAAGCGGGACCACCGTATTGTTCGCGCCCTGATTGCCGACCGCGAACTGTTCGTCGGCACGTACCTCTTCGGTGTAGCCGTAGCTGCCGCTGAGTACATAGCCGACGCGTTTTCCGAGAATGGTGTTCCCGCCGGTGGAGGCGCCAAACGATCCGTTCGGGCCACCGCTGCGTGGGGTCGGGTTCCAAACATTGCGCTGCTGCCGCGCCATCTGGTTGAACTGCGTCTGCGAAACGTTCCCGAGGAAATTGGCGGAGGAAATCGCGTTGGGTATCTGGCGGTTGCCATTCGCGAGGCCGAGCAGTTCACCGCCCGCGCGCGGCGCGAAGGGCAGGGTCTGCCCCACCACGCGCGAGTTGCCGCCGAAGCTGGTGCTGTAGTTCACCTGACGCGACGCCGGAAACTCCTTGGTGCGGATGTTGACATTCGCACCGGCGAAATCGCCTGGCTGGTCGGGCGTGAACGTCTTGCTGGTCGTAATGTCCTGCAGCAAGTTGGCTGGAAACAGATCGAGGGGCACCACTTTGCGTTCCGGCTCTGGGCTCGGGATACGTGCGCCGTTCAGCGAGGCGGTGGTGTAGCGCTCGCTCAGGCCGCGCACCTGCAGATACTTGCCGTCCTGCACGGACACGCCGCTGACGCGCTGGGCCGCTTGGGCCGCATCGCCGTCGGGGCTCCGGGCGATTTGCTCGGCCGTAATCGCATTGACGACGTTCGTGGCGGTCCGCTGCTGATTCAGTGCGTCGCTCACCGTGCCTTTTTCTTTGGTCGCCGTGACGCTCACTGCGGCCAGTTGGAGGTCGGCGGTCTTGAGCGAGATGTCCAGTTCCAAGGTGCCGCTGGCAGGCAGCAAGAGCCCGGTGATGGTCTTGGGACCGTAGCCGATGCGCCGGACCTGCAGTGTCAGGGTGCCGGCGGGAACACGCAGAATGGTGTAGCGGCCGTCCAGGCCCGACTGGACCCCGATGGTGGTGCCGACCACCTGAATGCCTGCAGCGGTGATGCCTTGCCCGGTCACGGCATCGATTATCCGTCCGGTGAGTTTTCCGCTGGGCACGTCGGTCTGGGCCTGCGCCGTGGACGCGGGGACGACGGCGACCGTCGTCGCCAGGAGCAGCAGGCGCGCGAGACGGGGAAGCACGTTGACGAAAGTCCGCATGGAAAGATCAAGAGTCTTGAGGGAACTGCATATCGTTGGAAGGCGGATTGTTTTCCGCAACGCGAAAGCTTCGTGACGCAGGTTTCGATCTCCGCACGGATCTGCAACGATTGTGTCACGGCCCCCCGGATGCAGGGATCTCGGCGGTTTCTCGCAATTCGTGGAGTCGACCCGGTTGCCGATCAGGCGCCGATGTCGTATCGTGGCCGCGTTATGGCACATCACGATCCGATGAAAGAGCGGCGACGCGTTGCCTCGCCGCCGCCCACCGACCCGCAGACGCGGGCCGAAGCGTTGTCCGTCGCCGCGCGCGCCTTGCGAGCGGCCGAGCATGTCTGCGTCCTGACCGGGGCCGGCACGTCGGCCGAAAGTGGGATCCCCACCTTTCGTGATGCGATGTCGGGGTTGTGGGCGACGTACAGCCCGCAGGACCTCGCGACCCCCGAGGCGTTCGCGCGCGATCCGCGAACGGTCTGGCAGTGGTATGCTGCGCGTCGGACCGCAGTCCGTCAGGTGGTCCCCAATCCGGCGCATCTCGCCCTGGTGACATTGGCCACACGCGTGTCCCACTGCACTCTGGTCACACAAAATGTGGACGATCTGCACGAGCGCGCCGGTTCTCGCCACGTGCTCGGCTTGCATGGATCGCTCTTGCGCGCGCGCTGCGTGGCCGGATGTCCCGGAACCATCGAGCCATCGGAGGCGCAAGCGGCGGAGGTGCCGGTGTGCGCCGCGTGTGGGGCGCTCATGCGCCCTGACGTGGTATGGTTCGGGGAGCGGCTCCCGGTGGACACCTACGACGCGGCCCGCAGCGCAGCCGTCGCCTGTGATGTCTTCATTTCCGTGGGCACGTCCAACGTAGTTGAGCCCGCTGCCTCACTGCCGTGGACGGCGGCCTCGCATGGCGCCACGGTAATCGTGGTCAATCCCACCATGGACGGGCAGCGTCGGGGGCCATCCATTTTGCCCGTGGAAGGGCCCGCTGGCGTGATGTTGCCGCTGCTGGTAGCTGAGGCTTTTGCGGGGCGCCGCCCGCGGCGTCAGGAGAGCGCGTCGGCTTCCGGCAGATATTCGATGCCACCCAGCGCGATCACGATCACCGAGCGGCCGCACACGAGCTCTGGGTCATCGTCAGCCGACGCCCCAGACTATCAGGGCGACGAATGATCCACCGCGGGAAACCACGCAGCGATCGTGGTGCCAACTCCCGGGAGCGATTCCGCGCGCACCCGTCCCCCGTGCGCTTCGACCAGATGGCGGACAATCGAGAGGCCAAGTCCGGTGCCACCCGCCTCGCGTGAGCGGCCGGGATCCGCCCGGTAGAAACGCTCGAAAACGCGCGGCAGGTGCTCCGCGCTGATGCCGATGCCCGTATCGCGGACCCCCACCCAGTGGCCGCCGCCGTCCGCCTGCGCGAACACCACCACCTCGCCGCTGAGTGTGTGGCGCAGGGCGTTCTCCACGAGGTTGCTGAGCACCTGATTGATTGCGGTCGGATCGACGTACAGGTGCTGCGCGTCCGGCGGGACCTCGACAACGAGTCGGACGCCCTTCGCGACCGCGACTTGCGCCAGCGGCTGCACAATCTCCGTGGCGACGGCCGTCACATCGAGCTCGATAGGATTCGGTAGCCAGCCGCCCGATTCAATGCGCGACAGGTCGAGCAGATCATCGACGATCCGCTGCATGCGGTGGACGTTATTTTCGGCCATGGCAAGGAATTGCCGGCGTAGCTCCGGCGGGAGTTGCTCGTCGTGCAGTGTCTCGATGAACCCGCCGATCACCGTGAGCGGCGTGCGCAGCTCGTGCGACACATTCGCCACAAAATCCCGGCGAACGGCCTCAAGACGCCGGAACGGCGTGAGGTCATAGAGTGCCAGCACGGCCCCGCCATTCGGTAGAGGACGCGCCGTGAGCGACAGTGTCCGATCGTCAACGCGGACTTCGTCGGGGGGCGCATCCTCGCCGGCAAGTACCGCACTGAGCGCTTCTCGCAACGTGCGATCGCGCGGCAGGTACTCGGCGGGGAATGGCACCGGTTCGCGCAGACGGAGCAACTGCCGGGCCGTTTCGTTCATCCGCACCACCCGTTGCCGCGCGTCGACGGCAATCACCCCTTCATTCAGCGACTCCGTGAGCGCGACCAGCAGCGCCTCCTCCGCGTCGAGTGCTTGCAGGCGGCTCTCGAGCTGTTCGCCCAGTCGGCGCAGGGCCTCGGCGAGTTCACCCACGTCGCCCTCGGCGAGGGCGCGCCGGGGGCGGAGGCTGAGGTCGCCGGCGGCAAGTCCCCGCGCAACATCCCGGAGCTCCTCGATGGGGCGCGCCACGGGGCGGGCGAGCAGTTGGGCCACGCCGGCCCCCACGAGGACGGCCAGAATGCCCGCGATGACGATGTCCCGGCGCACCTGCCCGAGGAATTCATCCGCAGCGATTGCCGTGGGGCCTTCGGCGCGCACGCGTTCTGTGACGCGGCGCTCCACCGCAACGAGCACCACGCCCACCAAGAGCGTAACGACGATGACGCTATTGAGGACCAGGCGCTGGGTCAGCCGCACCGTCGGCGGCGGCTAGGCGCCGCGCGCTTGCGAGGCGCGCAGGCGGTAGCCGAAGCCGCGGACGGTTTCAATCAGGTCACCGGCCGCGCCCAGCTTGGTCCGCAATCGCTGCACGTGCATGTCCACAGTGCGCGTCTGAATGTCAGGCGCCGCTTCCCACACCGTTTCCAACAAGTGACCGCGACCCTGAACGCGGCCGCGCCGCTCGGCAAGGGTGAGCAGCAGTTTGAATTCCGTTGGGGTGAGCTCCACGTCCTGGCCCTCGACCGCTACGGACATGGCGGAGCGATCAATGTGGAGCGGGCCGATGACGAGACTGTCGGCGCTCATCGGCGTGGTGGAGCCGGTGCGTCGCAAAATTGCCGCCACGCGCAAGACCAGTTCGGGGGGGCTGAACGGCTTGGTGAGGTAGTCGTCGGCGCCGAGCGAAAGGCCGCGAATCCGATCGGGTTCCTCACGTCGGGCCGTGAGCATCAGCACCGCCACGTCGCGCGTCTGATCGTCGCTGCGGAGCGCTTCGAGTACGTCGAAGCCGGACATGCCCGGCAGCATCAGGTCGAGTACGATGAGCGAGGGGCGATCCCGCCGTGACTTGTCGAGTGCATCCTGTCCCGTTGCCGCCGTGGAGACCTGATAGCCCGCCTTGGCGAGATGGTAGGCCACCAGCGCGACGATTTCCGGTTCGTCATCCACAACGAGGATGCGTTCAGCAGACGGGAGCGGCGGGTTCATGCGGTCGGGTCAGGGCTGACCGAGGTCAGCCGGCACAGGAACAGAAAACGGTGTCCGGCTGGACACTCGCGTGGAAAGTCTTCGATGGATCTTGGCGACGATCATTTCGATGGCCACGGTGTTTTTGCCACCGCGCGGCACGATGATGTCGGCGTAACGCTTGCTGGGCTCTACGAACTGCAGATGCATCGGCTGCACCGTGGTGAGGTACTGGTCGAGGACCGACTCCAGCGTCCGTCCGCGCACTGCGGTGTCGCGACGGATGCGGCGGATGAGCCGGATGTCGGCGTCCGCGTCCACGAACACTTTTACATCGCAGAGCGCTCGGATGTTGGCATCGGAGAGGAGGAGAATGCCGTCAACCACCACCACGTCAGCCGGTTCGATGTGTTGAGTCCGGGGGCTGCGCGAGTGCGTCGCAAACTCGTAGACGGGCATGTCCACGGGTTCGCGCTGTCCGAGTGCTGTGAGATGCGTGGTGAGGAGCTCGATATCGAAGGCATCGGGGTGATCCCAGTTCACGTGATGCAACTGCTGCAGCGTGAGGTGCCGGAAATCGCGGTAGTATGCGTCCATTTCGAGAAACGCGACCGACGCGCTGGGCAACGCTTCCGCCACCTTACGCGCCACCGTGGACTTGCCTGACCCTGTACCGCCGGCGATGCCGATGATGAGCGGCTTCATGGACAGCGAGTCCGGATCACACACTCCATGAGTACCAACCTGCGCAGAAGTCATCTCCGGACCACCACAACGGTGTAACGGTCCGGTATCGGCCATCGGGATGGCCCGATCATGCCGAGAGGGCGCTTGCCGTGCGCTTGAGGGGAAGTTCGCGGGAGCTGAGAAGAGGGGCAAGCCGCAGGTTGCCGCCACGGTCGCTCACGGCGTGCTGCTTCGACACCCGCCCGCCCTCCACCTTGGCAGGCTGCGCCGCTAGGATTCCTCTATGAGACGACTGTCGCACGCGCTCCCATACGCTCTGCTGGCCACCCTCGGCGTGCTGACTGCCGGTCGGCCGCTGCCCGCCCAATCGCGCCCAGTGAAGCTGGTGATTGCCGCCACCACCGACGTCCACGGCCGCGTGCGGGGGTGGGACTATTATGCCAACGCGCCCGACCCCGCCCGAACGCTCGCCGGCGCGGCCACGATTGTGGACTCCCTGCGTGCCACCCATCCTGGGGGGGTAGTGCTGGTGGAGGGGGGCGACATTCTGCAGGGCAATCCCCTTACGTATGTGGCGGCCCGGGTCACCCCGCAGCCCGTCCACCCGGTAATCGCCGCCATGAATGTGATGCGCTACGACGCCGCGGTGCTGGGCAACCATGAATTCAACTACGGCGTGCCGCTGTTGCGCGATGCCATGCGGCAGGCGGCTTTTCCGTTTCTCGCGGCCAACGTACGCGAGGCTTCCGGGAAGCCTTTTGCTGTGCCGTACACCATCGTGGAGCGCCACGGCGTGCGCATCGGCATCGTCGGTGGTACGACGCCCGGCTCCATGATCTGGGACAAGGACAATCTGCGTGACGCCCGGCTGACGGTCACCGACATCGTGCC
>Ga0105045_10001700_pt1 | contig 18171 bp, 11 predicted proteins | sample MAT02_FD_78089 | JGI IMG/M metagenome (GOLD analysis project Ga0105045, IMG submission 78089) | Freshwater microbial communities from Lake Fryxell liftoff mats and glacier meltwater in Antarctica - MAT-02 (megahit assembly) | ecosystem: Environmental > Aquatic > Freshwater > Ice > Liftoff... | reverse complement strand
TTTTTTATTTTTGTAATCTCATTAAACCAAAAATATGCTTAACAAAAAAGAATTTAGGGATTTTGCCGTCAAGCACCGAGGCGTAAATGGAACAGCCTTTGATCAGTACACCGACTACGTGGAGAACATGACGCGTTCTGTAATCGAGGAAAGACCTACCAATTTCAGGGAAATTGATGTTTTTTCCCGATTGATCATGGACCGGATTATCTTTTTGGGTACAGGCGTGGACGACCATATTGCCAACATCATTACTGCCCAGCTGTTATTCTTGGAATCAACAGACTCAAAAAAAGACATTTTGCTGTACATCAACAGCCCAGGGGGCTCGGTATATGCCGGATTAGGAATCTATGACACCATGCAGTATATTGCGCCAGAGGTAGGGACAATCTGTACAGGTCTTGCCGCATCGATGGGGGCAGTCCTCCTTGCTGGAGGAGCTGCGGGTAAGCGCGCCGCACTTCCGCACTCACGCATTATGATCCATCAGCCTTCCGGGGGGATGCAAGGCCAATCGAAAGACATGGAGATCTCGGTGAAGCAAATATTGGAATTGAGAAAAGAACTTTATGAAATTTTGGCGGAGCACAGTGGTAAAACCCCGGAAATCATCGAAAGGGATTCAGACAGGGATTATTGGATGCGCGCCGATCAAGCAAAAGAGTACGGACTCATCGATGAGGTACTCATAAAAAAAGCAAAATAATTGAAAATGGCTCAAACGACGTGTTCCTTTTGTGGAAGGAATAAAAAAGACGTAGACCTGATGGTTTCGGGCATATCAGCCCATATCTGCAATTTCTGCATCGATCAGGCCTATCAAATCCTGGGTGAAGAGGACAAAACCAAAAAACAGTCTAAGAACCCCAAATTCAAACTTCGCAAGCCCAAAGAGCTGACAGAATACTTGGACCAGTATGTGATCGGGCAGCAGGAAGCAAAAAAAATCCTTACTGTAGCAGTTTACAATCACTACAAGCGCCTGGGACAGAAGAATCAGGAGGACGATGAAATTAAAATTGAGAAATCCAACATCATCATGGTCGGTGATACAGGCACGGGAAAAACATATTTGGCAAAGACCTTGGCCAAAATATTGGAAGTCCCTTTTTGCATTGCCGATGCCACGGTATTGACAGAAGCAGGCTATGTGGGTGAAGACGTGGAAAGCATACTCACCCGACTCTTACAATCTGCCGACTATAATGTGGAATCCGCCGAACGGGGTATCGTCTACATCGATGAACTGGACAAAATCGCCCGTAAGTCCGACAATCCTTCCATAACTAGAGATGTGAGTGGAGAGGGTGTACAACAAGCATTGTTGAAGTTGCTGGAAGGAACTGTAGTTAATGTTCCTCCACAAGGAGGAAGAAAACATCCGGATCAAAAGATGATTGCGGTGAATACGGATAACATTCTGTTTATTTGTGGGGGGGCGTTTGATGGGATTACCAGACATATTGCCAGTAGGTTGAATACCCAGCCCATGGGCTTCAGTAAGAAATCGGAAAATGAATTTATTGACAGAAACAACTTGTTGCAATACGTTACCTCACAAGATTTGAAGTCCTTTGGATTAATACCTGAGCTCATTGGGCGACTTCCGGTGGTGACTCACTTGGATCCGTTGGATAGGGAAACCTTGAAAAAAATCTTAACAGAGCCGAAAAACGCACTGACAAAGCAATACATGAAATTGTTGGCGATGGAGGATGTAGAACTTTCCTTTGAAGAGGATGGGATAGATTTTATCGTGGAAAAAGCGGTGGAATTTAATTTGGGTGCACGGGGATTGCGGTCCATCTGTGAAGCCATAATCACCGATGCCATGTACGAGCTGCCGTCCGATGAGACGGTAAAAGAATTGGTCATAGACGGTGACTATGCCAGATCGCAATTTGACAAATCAAAGTTCAAAAAGCTTCAAGTGGCTTGATTCTGAGTTAAGGACAGACTTTCAAAAATAAGCCTTGCAGTTTCCTGTGAGGCTTTTTTATTTCCGATTTTTTTACGGACTTCCGCATATCCTTTTAAAACGGCTTGCCGTGGCAATCCTTCCTCCGCAATTTGGGAAAGTTCTTTTACCAATTGGTTTTCATGATATGCATCCTGAATAAGTTCTCGAACTACTTTCCGATCCGCAATCAGGTTTACCAGTGAAATAAAAGGAATCTTTACCAAATGCTTGGCGATCTGATAGGTTACCGGACTGGTCTTGTAGACCACCACTTGGGGCACATCAAATAATGCTGTCTCCAATGTGGCCGTTCCGGAAGTGACCACTGCAGCTTGGGCAACGTGCAAGAGGTCATACGTTTGGTTAAAAACCGTTTGTATTCCGTACCGTTCAGCATCTTGATAAATGTCAGCAGGCAAGTTGTCCACCCCTGCCACCACAAAATTCCACTGCGGAAACTGCTTTACGACACCCAACATGGTAGACAACATGCCCGCTACTTCCTGCTTTCTACTGCCTGGCAGTAGGGCGATGACAGGTTTGTGAGACAGGCCGTTTTCTTGTGTGAAATTGGGATTTGGGTTGAATTTTGCCAATTCATCGCAAATTGGATTACCCACATAAGGTACCTCCCAATTGTACCCCGAAAAAAAATCAGGCTCAAAGGGAAGGATAGTATATAGTGATGTGACGTATTTTTTTAAAATCAATGCCCTCCGTTGGTTCCATGCCCAGACTTTGGGAGGAATGTAGTAATGAACAGGAATCCCCATTTTAGAAGCGTACTTGGCAATTTTCATATTAAAACCACCATAATCGATTAGAATTAAGGCATCTGGCTTGAAATCCAGCAGATCCTTTTTTATTAAGGTCAGATATCGGATTACCTTGCGAAATCCAAACAACACCTCAACGAAACCCATCAAGGCAACTTCCTCATAATGGGCGGCAATCTGAAGTCCGGCTTTTGCCATATATCCACCTCCCATACCCCTGAATATTGGCTGATTGTCGATCCGGCTAAGTTCATCCATCAAGTTGGACGCATGTAAGTCCCCGGAACGCTCTCCGGCTATGAGGTAGTATTTCAAGTTATTTTGTCTTTAGGCCAAGTTTATTCGCCAAAATATTCCACAAAATTGCGCGGCGTTTCATATAGGGTGAGTTTATAAAGCCCGCCCGATTTCACAATCTTGTCCACCTCCGGAGCTAGAATCCGCCAGAATTCCATGACCAAATTCTCGCAACTCGCCATTTTCCCAGCCATGAAATCCACATCCACATTCAAGTTTTTATGATCCACTTTGTCGATTACCTCATTTCGGATTAGTAAGCTGAGCTGTTTCAGGTCAACAACAAATCCTGTCTCCGGATCCGGTTTTCCTTTTACGGTTACAATGAGTTCGAAATTATGGCCGTGCCAATTGACATTGGCGCAGGGTCCAAAAACCGCCTCGTTTTTCTCCTCGGTCCAGTTTGGATTCCACAATTTATGGGCAGCATTGAAATGCTCCTTTCTACAGACATGTATCATGACTTCTTTCAATTCGAGGTGCGAAGGTACAAAAAATAAAAACATTCAGAGGATGGAATTTGGCCGAAAAACCAATGAGCCTATCTATTGGGAGAAACCGAAACATGCCTTTTATTAATGGATGGTACGTATTTTCGGAGGTGAAACCAATCGAAAAGGCTTCAAACCAGCGCGTCAATAGTCCGTTTTAAATCATTATTAATAAGTCCTCGCTAGGTGTAGCTTATAATTACACCTAACTGTCAGGGAATTTGAAATTCCGGCATGAACGTTGACAAAAGAAAGCAGCAAAGCAAATACTTATATAGCATTTTCAGAGACCATACGAGGAATAGCATCTAGTTTTCTTCACGTATCCCGAAAACCAAAATCTGTTTGAATTTACTCTTTTACCAACTTATGTGTCACCATTTCCCCGCCTGCACGGATCATCATCAGGTAAAGGCCTTTTGCCTGGTTGATTTCTAACTGATGGGAGATTTTCTGCCTGTCCTTCACCCTTTCAAAATGACTTACCAAAACCCCGGAACTGGAATAAAGTTCATAACTGACCGGACCCAAATAGGCGTTGTTGATAGTAACCGTAATCTTTCTATCCACCGGATTTGGCCCAATCGCGTAGCCGAGTCGGCTGAGGGTAGGTTCATTTTCCAAGCTGGAGATAACCACAGGTGCAGACAACCTGTTGCATGCATCATCGATTACGGCCACTTGATAGGACCCTCCGTCGTCGGCCATGTACGACCTGGTGGTAGCTTCGTCTATTTTGCCTCCGTTGCGGTACCATTGATAACTGTTTGCGGGAACGAGGGAAGTGAGTTGAGTACCATTGATTACGATCTGAGGTTGAGTCAGCGTATTGGGCACCACGGCAATAGACTGCTGGAACGTTCTCGATCCACCAGGTCCCCTCACCGTCAATCCGATGGTGTATGTTCTGGAATTGTTGAATATGAAGGTAGGATCTTTTGCTGTAGACGTTCCCAGGTTGGCAAAGCTCCACAAATAGGAGGTTACAGCTCCTTCAGTAAGGTTGATGAATTCAGTCAGACCACCCGCACAACTGAATCTGACTTCAAAATTGGGGAAGAGCACATTGTCACAGGCGATATTGAGCCAATTTGCCGCATTCGTCAGACTTGCATTGGGTCCAAAGTTAATCACGGCATCTCCTATAAGATCAACGTTGCTGACAGAAACCTGCTGTGCGCAATATTTCCGATAAACGTCATGTACGATCCGGGCCTTACCTCCAGAGGAGATGGTCGTAGTACCTGACCCGGCTCCAAAAATTATATTTTCCAAAACAGCTAACTGTCCTGCGTCCTGAATACGGAGAGAAATGCCCCGGTTCATCTCCAACAGGTTGGTCTCCACCGATTCTTGGACCAATTGAATACCTCCGCCCAAAATCCGAATGGATTTACTTTTACCTATAGACCGAACGGACAAGGTGCCGCTATTAACTACTAATTGATTCATCTCCCCCTTACTGAGGTCTTCAAAAATCCCGTTGATGCCCGTGAAATTCATTGAAAATTCAGGTCTCAAGGTGGACGATTCATCCACGGTAAAAGATTCGGTAAAGATAATTCGGTCCAACCGTCCTCCCAGAGAGGAACTTCCCCTTACCCGAAGATTGGCCAAGGTAATAGTTGGTAAGTCCAGATTGACTGCGGCATCATCGAAAACAAGCGAACTGATGGTGGGTAAAGTAAGAACCCGCCAGCTGCCAGCATTTACATTCACATCCACATTGGCTAGGATAACTTGGCCGAAATCCAGCACATTTTCATTCGTATTGGATGCTTCGAAAGCAAGGGTACCGTTGGATATGCCTGTCACCGGATTGCTCGATCGCAAGCCGCTTTCCAACGTCAGCGTATTTCCATTTAAATTCAGGATCAAAGGGCTGTTTCCAAAAATATTCAGGCTAAATGCCCGTGTATTTGCGGACAAATTTATCACACCTTGGGGAGTGGGTCGGTCGATAACTACCCGGGTTCCATCATTTGGCACCATGCCCGCGGCGGGACCATTGCTGCTCAGTGACCAGTTGGCGGGATTGTTCCAGTTTGCATTTTGGCCTATCCAATAAAGGGTATTTACCTGCCCGTCCATAACACCGGCCGAAAAGACCAAACTAAATGGCTGTTGCGCATTTTGAAGACTCCTCTTATGTGTTAACCGGATGGTGTACTGCTGCGCACTTGGTGCCTGAATTTCAATTTGTTCTACGTTATCCCTGAAATTATCCGTATTCCTTGCGGCTACCGCACTTACCCCACTGTTGGGATTTAGCGACCAGGGAAAAAACACTGTACCATCTTCGGCAATTATCCGGATATCCAAGTCATTGACCAACAATGGAGTTCGGGGATTAAGTGAAGGGGAAGGTGGAGTTCCCGGTGGATCTGTCCAAGCTATAGTCACTTTGATTGGTTCTATTCCATCGGAGATAAAATCAAATTCATAATTCTGACCATTGTCCAGCACCAGTTCCCTTATGGCTTTGGATGATCCATTTTCGTCGATAATCATCCTTGCGGAGGCTTCCGCATCCAGCAAACCCCAGCCATATATATAGTCAGGCCCGGCATTTATTCCAGCTTCTTTAGAAGTTTGGATAGCGAGTGCTTTTAGCGTGGCAGACCGCATATACCTTCCCGCATTTCGGTTTCGATACAACTCCTGCACCAACAGCAGGGCTCCGGTGACATTGGGTGCTGCCATGGATGTACCACTTAAGGTGGCATAGCTATCTCCCGCTCCATCATTGATTATGGCTGTGCTGAAAACATTGACGCCCATTGCCACCAGATCGGGCTTTATTCTTCCATCATCTATAGGTCCCCAACTTGAAAATGAGCTCATGATTACGGATTGAGGACCTGTGTAATTGGTAATTCCATTTACCGCCCCAATCGTGATGTTGTTTTTGGCTACTCCTTCGGGACCCATTGAATCTTCCGGACCATCTGCATCCCTCGTTCCATCACCGGTGTCATTCCTGTCATTTCCTGCTGCCCACACGACGGTATAATAGGGTTTGGCAAACGTGAGTTCATCTATTTGTCTGGTCCTGGTGGTATAAAAGCCAAATCGATAATCCTCTCTGGAACTGATACTTTCATTTCCAGACCAAGCCCAGCTGCCATTACTGTCTCTAAACCATCCTACGAGAATCCCATAGGAATGATTGGAAATCAAATGACCCGTAGGGTTCAAGTCCGGATCATAGGAATTTTGCATCATCTTGGAAACATCGGCGTCCCAATTAAAGGCCCAGCCTGTAGCCGCCCGCGCCATTCCCCTGGCATTGGCATTGATTCCGCTTGCCAAAATGGTTCCGGTGACGTGAGTGGCATGATTACTGATTGTTTCCGTAGATCCATCAATTTGGGTAACCCGACTGCCAAATTCCGCATGATTGGCCCTTGGCCTTGTCTGATCATAGATGCCCACGATCATTCCCTGCCCTTCCAAGCCCAAATTCAAACTACCCCCTGTCTGTAACGCCCTAGCTCCATTGGTAATCGCGGCAGTGACATTGTGTGTCGTAAAATACACAGGATGATTATCATCGTCCAGATACTGAAACCTAGCGATGCGCTCTCCTTCGAGCTTTATGGTCATCGGAATACCCAGCCGCCTGCTAAGTTCGATTCTTTCATCGGGGCTCAGCGCGTACCTTTGTACATTTACACGTAACCGCTCAAATACTTCTCTTCTAATCTCCAACAAATCAGCCTCTCGGGATTTGACCACCTGAGCATAGGATGAGAGAGATATTACTAGGAATATGGCGCAGATGATCCCCTTTTTCATATTAATTACTTTTGTTCATTTCCCTTACCGGGGAACGATATTTACTTTCATTTGAATTCATAACTTTGCCGGAAAGCAATTGTTAAGGAATTGGTGTCAAGATCGTTACGCCACTATCACTATCCTCCTCGGTACCGTTGTTCCATGAGATGCGAATGGTTCCATCCGTATTCACCCTTCCAGTCCCATTAAATCCGGGACTTCCAAAGACTACGTCAGGCTGGTCAGCGATGGTGATCACACCGCAGAGTTCTGTAAAAATGGCCGGGTTATCCTCTCCCTCGAATATTTGGGAATAAACTCCCCCGGTAATATCCGATATCCGATAGGTAAACGGCTCAATTTCCGTGATAACCACTTCCGAGTTAATTGTGCCGCCTGTTCCTGTGTTTACAGTTCTGTATCTGCCGGCAAGGTCTGAAGGACAAGCCAGCCTGATTTCCACAATCACGGTGTTATAATTGGCACTTATCTTGGTAGGCCCGGCATCCAAGATCCGTAGGATCAGGTCAGGGGTTTCATCAGCGGCCAGATTTCCGGTGAGTATTTCGATGGGTACCTCTATAAAACTGGTGTTTGGCGCAATAGTTACCTCCCTTGTTGGAAGTCTAAAATGAACCCCCAATACGGCTGTAGATGCCGGATCTACGCCTATGAGGACAGGGATGGGTTGACCCACATGAGCTCCTACGAGATTTACCCTGACGGTGGATTGATCCACCTGATTATTGGAGTTTTTGGTGACTATCCGGCGAATGGCACCATTTGGCCTTGACGCCTCGTCAAATTCAACTTCAAACCCCTCCCAAAGGATCGTATATCCTGACTCCTCCATACATGAAGTGTACACGGCCAGGGAAAGAAGTGGGATCAAGAATAATAATAGGGTAGATTTCATCTTCATCGCTTAATAACCTGGGTTCTGAACTAGCTTTGTGTTGAGTTGAATTTGTTCCAAGGGCAGGTTGGAGAGGATTCTATAATCTGTGTATGGTACTACCAGAAAATTTCCATGCTTGGTGATATTCATCCCATTTCTCTTGAGATCAAAAAAACGATGGCCTTCCAAGACGAATTCCTGCCTTCGCTCCAACATGATCCTGTTGAACAGTGCCTGTCCGGACACCAAATTGTCTATGGGACCAAGACCCCGTTTGGATCTTAGGGCATTGATGTCCGCTCTGGCACCCGCTGGATTGGTTTGATAGCGGGCTTCTGCCCGAATTAAATATAATTCGGAGGCCCTTATGATCGGTAAATTTTCCAGAAAATCACCCTTGTACCCGGTCCATTTCCTACTGGCGTAAACAGGGCCATCTATTCCCTCCCTGGTAGTTACCGCCCAACAATTCCTTCGTACATCTCCAGGTTCATAGGTGTCCATCAACTCATTGGATGCACCCAATATAAACTGGGCGGCGGGGTCTGTATTGGATGTGAGCGAGTTGAGGGAATTATTTACACCATCCACCGAATTCCAGTCTATCAGCCGAATCTCAAGTTCAAATAAAGATTCAGGATGTGGCGCTCTGGAAAAGCCCTGCACATAATTTCCCGGCTCGACCAGTCCATCTCCATTGCTTCTCAATCCCTGTAAGTTCATGGCAGAAGTAGCAGTAGCGGCAGCATCATCCATTCTACCCCAATACAAGTAGAGCCTGGCCAACAAAGTCAAAGCCGCACCTCTATTTGCAAAGTATACTCCCTCAGATGCAATCGGAACGGGAGCTGTTAGAAGCAGCGATGCTTGAAGATCAATTTCTATTTGCTGATACACCTCTAGGACCGTGGATCTTTCCCGAAAGTCAGCATCCGAAGCCACCAAGGTTGGCGTCAGCCTAAGAATGGGGCCAAGGTTGAATCCATTTACTTCCCTGTCAGGTTCATATCCATAAACCCTGCACAAATCAAAATAAAATAAAGCCCGCATAAAATGGGCATCGCCTTTAATAAAATCCTTGGCGGCTTGATCTCCTTTCACATCTGCTCCATCAATACCCGCAAGAATTAAGTTGGCGTCGTTGATAGCTCCGTAAACCACCCCATTCCACAAATCTATATGATCACGGTCCGCATTGGCCTCCTCTCCCTGATACCTTCCTGAGTTCGCCACAAGCCTGAGGTTATCCGCTAAAATATCAGGCGCTATCATCATTTGTTGGCCATAATACCTGAAATTGTTGGCTGAGCGATACATGGAGTTTGCCACGGCCTGATAGCCGGACACATTGTTGAGTGCCACCTCCGGGGTAAGGCTCTGCCTGGGATTGGTCTCCAGATCCGTACAGGACATTCCCAACAATGAAATAAAAATTGTCGATATTATGCGTATTGATTTCATTTCCATGATTGATCAAAAGTTCAAGTTTAAGCCAGCGGTGATTTGGCGGGAATTGGGATAGGCCCCATAGGTACTGGAACCAGTGGAATTTACTTCCGGATCCAGTCCGTTATATTTGGTCAGCGTCCACAGGTTTATTCCCTGAACAAACACCTTTGCCTGTTCTATTCCTACCTTTTTTAGTAAAGCCACAGGTACATTGTAGTTCAATGTAACCTGTTTCAACCGGACATAACTGGCATCAGAAATTTGCTTGTTGGAAAATTGCTGGTACCCGGAATGACCCGGTACCCTTCCGCCCTCATAGGGCTTAGGTGTATTGGTAATGTCGCCAGGCCGCCTCCAAAAAAAAATCTGATCTACGGTCTGGTTATCCTGTCCTATGGATCCTGCTTGTGCCAGGTTGTACAAGTCTTGGTTGAATCCTAAATTACCATATTGGTACTGAAAAAACACCTCCAAAGAAAATGGTCCATAGATCAACGTATTGGATAACCCCCCAAAATTCCATGGCAGACTGCTACCAAGGTATTTTTGATCATCGTCTGCGACCAAATAGGTGTATTCTCCATTTTCATCATAGTACATGGGAGACCCGTTGGCAGGGTTAATTCCTGCAAAATCATAGCCGTAGTAAAACTCAATTGGTTTGCCTACAATCAGATCATTCCCAATTCTATCCAAGCCATCATAGAGTTCCAGCAATTCATTGGAAAATATAGAAATGTTAAATCCTGTATTCCACCTGAATTTCCCAAATACTATGTTGGTCGTCTGAAGATCGAAATCAATGCCCTGATTCCTAAGTTTACCGGTATTTCTGGTAATGTCTCCAAAGCCCGAGTCAATGGGGAGGCGAGTTTCGAACAGTAATTTTTCGGTATCTTTTCTCCAAACATCCACGGTGGCATTTATGCGTCCATTAAAAAAAGCACCGTCAACACCGAAGTTGATGGAACCAACTTCTTCCCAGGTGAGCAAATCATTTCCCAACTGACTAAATCGCAGGGCTCCCTGCCCCAAATATTGACCCAAAGTCCCAATCAGAGTGCGGGATACAAAGTTCCCGATTTCGGAATTGCCTGTAATGCCATAAGAGGCCCTCAGCCTCAGGTTATCCACCCAAAGCGCATTTTCCATAAATCGCTCAGAAGAGATTCTCCATCCCGCCGATACCGCTCCAAATGTCCCCCACCTGTTCTGATCCCCAAAACGTGAGGAACCATCCCTTCTAACGGTTAAGTCAAAGGTATATTTATCGTCATAGTCGTATTTGGCTTGTGTGAAAAAACCACTTCTTCTGTATTCGGTGTATGAACCGTCTACATCAAAAGGTACGGCGGCGTTTTGAAGATACCGCAACACTGGATTCGGAAAACCTCTACCCGTTGCTGAATTGGATTCAAAAGTTTCGGCTTTGTATTCGTAACCTAAAATACCCGAAATGGTATGAACCTTGTTGAATTTTTTGTTGATGTTAAAATTGCCGTTGGTATTGGTATTTAATATCCTTCGATCTGCAAAAAAGGAAGATCCTCCATAGGCAGAGAAGGCCGGAATGGTAGAGGGCCTATTGTTTTCATCCCTCGTGTCGGAAAAGTCGACGCCTCCAAAGCCCGTGAATGCCAACCAGGGCAAAATTTGGTAATTCATCTGTAGGTTGGAAACAGACTGGTAGGTAGTACCTCTTCTCAATTCTTGGTTGACACCTTGAACAATATTATACCCAAAGAGGTGCTCAGTCGGATATATGGCAAATGTCCCGTCTTCATTGTAAATGGGGACATTGGGCCGGGATACATATCCCGCCACAAATGGACTGTTTACAAAGTTGCCCCTGTCAATGGATCCGTTGGTGATTTGCTGGGAAAGTGAAATATTGGCATTGATTGAAAGGCGTTCACTTGCCCGGTGAGATAGATTCATCCTTCCGGTCGATCTGGAATAATCGGACATGATAATCTGACCTTCCTGGTAGTTGTGTGATCCCGAAATAAAAAACTGGGTCCGCTCATCCCCTCCCGATATGGATAAGTCATAGATACGCAACCTGCCATCTCTGAACAGTTCCCCGATCCAATCCGAGCTTTCAAGTTCACGGTCACCCGGGCTTCCAAAGATTTGCCCTGCATCCGCTGGATTCAAGCCCGCGTTGATGTAGGCTTGACGTTTTACGGATGCAAGTTGGTTGGCATCCATGACATCATAAAATGCAATAGGCTGCACGATGCCTTCCTGGACGCTAAGTCGGACATTTGTTTTTCCCTGTTTTCCCCGTTTGGTAGTAATCAGCACTACCCCGTTGGACGCTTGGGCACCGTATATGGAAGCCGCGGCCGCATCTTTAAAAACTTCTATGGATTCTATGTCGCTGGGATTGATTGATGCCAAGGCATTTTGAGACCCCTGCCCCGATAGATCACCGCCTGCGAGCTGAACCCCGTCGACAATGTAAAGCGGTTCAGTACCCGCATTGATTGAACCCACTCCCCTGATTCGCACAGTCAAGGCGCCACCAGGCTGACCGGAGCTGGAGGTGACCTGTACCCCTGCAACCCTACCCTGCATGGCACGGTCAAATGACTGCATGGGTAAATCCTGAAAAATCTCCCCACGCACAGAAGATATAGCTCCAGTAACCTCTCGCCTTGACTGGTCTCCGTACGCGGTCACCACTACTTCGGAAAGTGAAGTAAGCTCTGGCACCATGGAGACATCAATCGACGTCTGATTCGCAACTGCTATTTCTTGGCTTTGAAGTCCTACAAACCTAAATATCAATATATTTCTGTCGGCAGGTACAGAAATTTCATATTGGCCATCCAAATCGGAAATAGTCCCTTGCGTGGTACCCCTGATAACTACGGTGACTCCCGGTATTGGCCCCCCGTCCTCAGAAGAGGTCACTATTCCCCGTACGATCCTGCTTTGCGAAAAACAAAGGGAGTAAGCTGATAGAATGATTAGCACTGCCAGTAAAGCTGTCCTCATAGATATGCATTAAATCGGTTAAATTCATCTAAATATATTAAATTAAACCCCATATATAGTCGGTTTTATCTCTTTTGTTTCCCAGTGGGCTTTTGTACCTATGTCCCTTCAACGCCAGCGACGCTGGAAGAAAGAAATTTAAGTACCACATTAAACTACATGGGCAATTAAACCAAATGTTTTTGTAGTTTTTTCAAATCATTTTAAAATTAACGCTATAATAACGATACAGTTTAAATTTATTTATGCGAACCCGGGAAAAAATAATCATGGACTTGCTACTTACTTAAAGAACCATTCCATGTTATGGATAAAACCTATTTGATAATCACTTCTATTCTACGGTTAAAGGAACGGTTTATTTCGGAATCATTTGGTTTGAGCGGCTTTGTATCTCCTTTTCCCAAGGTTTCCATTCTTTCTGGAGGTATGCCAAGGGCCACCAGAAAGTGTTTTACGCTTTCCGCTCTACGTAAGCTTAAGGCGGCATTATAGGCCGTATTTCCGACATTATCCGTATGTCCTTCCACTTGAATAATCACCTGTGGATGTTGTATTAGAAAATTGGCTAATCGGTTTAATGAACTTTCGGATTCTTCCTTTAACGCTGACTTGTCAGTATCAAAATAGACATTTTCAAAAACAAAATTCTTTCCACTTTCAATGGGATCCAATTCTATCTGGATGTTGCTTCGGTTTTTGAGACTATCCCGGTCGACATTATAAATCTTCGGTATAAAGCCCTTTTTCTCCACATAAAGTCCCGTTTGAGATTTATCTGGATACAACATAAGAAATTCTCCCGACTTACCATCTGACACGAACTCATACATGGTGCTGTCGTTGGCGAGGTTTACCAAAGAAAGCCGGGCATCAATGGGCTCCCCCGTTTTTTTGTCCAACACCCTGCCCTCAGAGACAATTAATTTTTTCCCCAAATCAATTTCTTTGGGAAAATTAAAGCGGTACAAAAATGAACTGTCAGCCTTGCCATCTCGATAGGAGTTTTCTGTGTAATAGGCATAATCTTCTTGAGCGGTGATAAATAGCGCCAGTTGATCTTTCTGATCATTGATCGGGTAACCCAGATTGATAGATGGACCGAACGCTCCCATTTCAAAATTGGACATAAAGAGATCCTTTCCCCCAAAGCCCAAGTGACCGTCAGAAGCAAAAAACAACACTTCGTTGTTGAAGAAAATAAATGGAGACACCTCGTCCTTGGAGGTATTTACATGAGGGCCTAAGTTTTTCGCCTCTGACCAAGTGCCTTCTTCTGTGCGTTCGCTGAACCAAATATCATTCCCTCCATATCCTTCCCTGCGGTTGGAGGAAAAGAAGAGCACCCTGCCATCTGCCGAAAGAGACGGTTGAGAATCCCAAAACCTGGAATTGACATTTTTTCCCATATTTGAGGCTCTTTGCCATTTGCCGTTTACTTTTTGGGTGATATACAGGTCACAACTGCCAAAGGTGTCGGGGGTGTCACAGGAAGTAAAAATCAAAATGTTGCCGTCCGCAGAGATGGTGCAAGTTCCTTCATTGTAGGAAGTATTGATGGTTTGGGATATGGGGTTTGGGGCTGTCCATTTGTTGTCCTCCCAGTAAGACACAAAAATGTCCTCGTGCTCGAAATTTTTCAATCCGTCTCTTTTGGTGAAAAGGATCTTTTTGCTGTCAGCAGTAAGTACGGGAAAATATTGGAGTTGGAAGGTATTCAAGGGCTCGGGTAATTTTTCCTTATTAATGTCTTTTTGATTTGCGATTTCAAACGCAATGAAATCCAGCCGTTTTTTTTGTTGCAGATAATTGTCGGATTGGAGAAATATATCGTCTAAAAATTCCTCACTTTTTCTGAATTTTGCGATTGCCGGTTCAAACTCTCCCACTTCGACCAACAATTGTGAAATCAGCCAACCAAATCTTCCCTTGAATATGTTTTGGTCTTTAATCCGACGTTCCCCTCTCTCTGCTACCCGAAGAGCCTCTGAGGGATTGCCCATGGCCAATAATACTTGGGCATGCCTCAAATACGCTTCAAAAAAGTCGTGGCTTCGCTCGTAAGCTGCCTGATAGCTTCCCATGGCTTCCGGCCATTGTTTCCGGGAAGAATACTGTTCGCCTTCTTCATAAGATTTGATGGCTCGGCGATCTATAATGGAATATTCCTGTGCGGCAAGGGGCAGCATGGGAAGTAAAAAACAAATCCAAAACAGATAACGGGGCATAGCAGGGTACTAGGGGATTTCCATAAACTTATGCGTCTGAAGGGAAATTTGCCAGACTGGGTGATTTTTGGCATAAGTTATGATTTTTTCCAATAAAACCGAAGATTTTGACCATTCTGGTTGCAATAGTTTTACACAGTCGGGAGCTACCATAGCTGCGTGCTGTTCAGCAAAATCAAAATCACTTGGGTGAAAAACTATTACTTTCAGCTCATTGGCTTGCACATAGATCGACGGATGGGGTTTTTTGAATTTTTTTGGAGAGAAACAAACCCAATCGAAGGTGCCCGAGTAGGGATGCGCCCCCGAGGTTTCCATGTTGATGGTAAACCCACTTTCTTTTAGAAGTTTCGTCAGCGGTCCCATCTCATACATCAAAGGCTCACCTCCCGTGATCACTACTAGGCGACCCGGATAGATCAGTGCGCCTGCCACGATTTCCTCAATGGACACCACCGGCCATTTTCCTGCCTCCCAGGATTCTTTCACATCGCACCACACACATCCTACATCACAGCCACCAAGCCGTATAAAATAAGCCGCATGCCCCGAAAAGGTACCTTCCCCCTGTATGGTATAAAATGCCTCCATCAATGGAAGCATCATTCCTTTGGCTACCGCCTCTTTCTTTTCCATCAAATTTTTGATAAAGCGGGTGATTGAACCGCTGGTATAACAGATATTTAACAATTTCCCTACGAATATATTTTCTTTTCAGAAGCCAAAAGCGTGTTGTACAGCAAAGCGGCTATGGTCATCGGCCCCACACCACCTGGCACGGGTGTAATCGCCGAAGCGATTGGTTCCACTTCATCAAATTTCACATCTCCTACCAACCGGTATCCACTCTTTCTGGAAGCATCCTCGATTCGGTGTATGCCCACATCTATCACAACGGCTCCCGGCTTTACCATTTCTGCCGTGACAAATTCCGGCTTGCCCAACGCCACTATCAAAATATCCGCTGATTTGGCCACTTCACCAAGGTTTTTGGTCCGGCTGTGGGTTATGGTCACCGTGCAGTTGCCTGGATTGTCATTGCGCGCCATCAATATACTCATGGGTGAGCCGACAATAAGGCTTCTTCCTATCACTACGCAGTGCTTACCACTGGTCTCTATCTGGTACCTTTTCAGCAATTCCAGTATGCCAAAGGGAGTAGCTGAAATATAAGTTGGCCAGTTTAGGGCCATTCTACCCACATTGGCGGGGGTAAAGCCGTCCACATCTTTTTCCGGAAGGATTTTGGCAGTCACTTTTTCCACGGAAATGTGTTTTGGCAATGGCAACTGGACAATCAGTCCATCTATATCCGCATTTTCATTGACTCTTTGGATTTCCCCTAGCAAATCGGCCTCTGAAACGGTGTCCTTTAACATCACAAGCGTAGATTGAAATCCAACTTTTTCACAGGCCTTTACCTTTGCTCCCACATAGGTCTGGCTTGCCCCATTGTTACCAACCAAGATAGCAGCCAAGTGGGGGATTTTTCCTCCTTGCGCTTTGATTTCGGCTACACGGGAAGCAATCTCATCCTTTATCTCCTCTGAAGTTATTTTTCCGTCGATTCGTACAGCCATTGTCAATGCATTATGTTGGTTGATAATTGTGGGAAACAGTCCTTAATTGCGCTTCATTGAACTGTTGTATACTGGTTTTAAAGAGTAAAATTCTAATATATCAAGGAGATAGAACAGGCCGACTGAGTGGTTTTGAGCAGTAGATCTACCGCCTACTCAAGCACAAAAGATAACTTGGTGGAATGGAACTGTTTTTTTGTTGTAAAACGCTATTTGATACGAATTTTTTTTCCAAGCATTGAATATTAAATTTCAAGAAAATAATGAACGGCCAATAACCTTAGACCTTCAAATAATACATCAATCAAGTTTCAATACGGCCATAAAGGCTTCTTGGGGAACTTCGACATTACCTACCTGACGCATTCGCTTTTTCCCTTTTTTCTGCTTTTCCAATAGTTTCCTTTTTCTGGAGATATCTCCACCATAGCATTTTGCCAACACATTTTTCCGGAGTGCTTTTACGGTTTCCCTAGCGATAATTTTAGCACCGATGGCGGCCTGGATGGCAATCTCAAACATTTGCCTCGGAACCAATTCTTTCAGTTTTTCGCAGAGGCGCTTGCCCCATTCGTACGCTTTGTCACGGTGCACGATGGCTGATAAGGCATCGATAGGTTCGCCGTTTAGCATGACGTCCAGCCGGACCATGTTTGAGGCCCTAAAACCTATGAGCTCATAATCCAAGGAAGCATATCCCCTGGAAATGGTTTTGAGCTTGTCAAAGAAATCAAAGACGATCTCCACCAAGGGCATCTCGAAACTGAGCTCCACACGCTCTGCGGTAAGGTAAACTTGGTTTTTTATTTGGCCCCGCTTGTCCATACAAAGTTGAATAACCGGACCAACGTATTCTGCGGCAGTGATGATAGATACTTTGACAAAGGGCTCTTCTATATGTTTGAAAAGAGTCGGATCCGGCATGTCAGAAGGGGCGTTGACGATTTTATACTGGTCGTTGTTCATCAAGGCCCGGAATTGTACCGAAGGAACCGTGGTAATGACGGTCATGTCAAATTCCCTTTCCAGGCGCTCCTGAATGATTTCCATGTGGAGCATGCCTAAAAAGCCGCACCTAAACCCAAACCCCAAGGCGGCCGATGTTTCCGGTTCCCAGACTAGGGAAGCATCATTCAGCTGGAGTTTCTCCATGGAGGCTCTCAACTCTTCAAAATCTGTGGTCTCTACGGGATAAATCCCGGCAAAAACCATGGGTTTTACATTTTCAAATCCCTGAATGGTGGCCGGGCAGGGCCTTTTCACATGCGTGATGGTATCACCTACCTTTACTTCCTTAGCCACCTTGATCCCCGATATCAGATATCCCACATTACCGGCTCTCATGGTCTGCTGTGGCTTTTGCTGTATGCCCAATATGCCTATTTCGTCTGCCTCGTATTCTATGCCCGTGTTGACAAATTTGATTTTGTCACCTTTGTTGATTGTCCCGTTGAAAATCCGGAAAATTACCTCCACTCCTCTGAATGGATTGTAAACCGAGTCAAATATCATGGCCTGAAGGGGGGCTTCCTCATCTCCTTTTGGAGAAGGGATTTTTTCTATGACGGCATTGAGTATGTCTTCTATGCCCAAGCCCTCCTTTCCAGAAGCCAGGATAATATCACCCCTCTCACATCCGATCAAGTCCATGACCTCTTCGGCCACTAACTCAGGCTGTGCGCCGGGAAGGTCAATTTTATTCAAGA
>Ga0105045_10001699_pt1 | contig 18172 bp, 16 predicted proteins | sample MAT02_FD_78089 | JGI IMG/M metagenome (GOLD analysis project Ga0105045, IMG submission 78089) | Freshwater microbial communities from Lake Fryxell liftoff mats and glacier meltwater in Antarctica - MAT-02 (megahit assembly) | ecosystem: Environmental > Aquatic > Freshwater > Ice > Liftoff... | reverse complement strand
TGGCGAGTTTGCCGGGATCGGCCACGTTAGCGGCCGGACCCGGGCGCTGTCTCCGGGCCGACCAACCCTGACCCGGAGAATACCCCATGAGAGCGCTCTGCTGGCACGGCCACGGCGACGTACGCGTCGATACTGTCCCCGACCCCAAGATCGAAGACCCACGCGACGCGATCATCAAGATCACCTCGACGGCCATCTGCGGCTCCGACCTCCACCTGCTCGACGGTTATATGCCGACGATGGAGTCTGGCGACATCCTCGGCCACGAGCCCATGGGCGTCGTCGTCGAGGTCGGCAGCGCGGTGTCGCGGCTCAAGGTCGGCGACCGCGTCGTCGTCCCCTTCGTCATCGCCTGCGGCTCGTGCTTCTTCTGCGACCGCACCGAGTTCTCGCTGTGCGACACCAGCAACCCGAACGCGGAGGTCGCCCGCAAGGCGATGGGCCACTCGCCCGCCGGCCTGCTCGGCTTCTCGCACATGCTCGGCGGGTTCTCCGGCGGCCAGGCCGAGTACCTGCGGGTGCCCTACGCCGACGTCGGCCCGATCAAGATCGAGTCGGCGCTGGCCGACGAGCAGGTCCTGTTCCTCTCCGACATCTTCCCGACCGGCTACATGGCGGCCGAGAACTGCGCGATCGAGGCCGGTGACACCGTCGCCGTGTGGGGCTGCGGGCCGATCGGCCAGTTCGCCATTCGCAGCGCCTGGCTGCTCGGCGCGGCCCGTGTCATCGCGATCGACCGCGTGCCCGAGCGCCTGCGCATGGCCGAGGCCGGCAAGGCCGAGACGATCAACTTCGCCGAGACCGACGTCTACGACCGCCTGCAAGAGCTGACCCGCGGCCGCGGCCCCGACCGCTGCATCGACGCCGTCGGCTGCGAGGCCCACGGCGTCGGCAGCTTCGACGCGACGATGGACAAGGTGAAGGCCGCGCTGATGCTGACCACCGACCGCGCCCACGCGCTCCGCGAGGCGATCATGTGCTGCCGCAAGGGCGGCACCGTGTCGGTCCCCGGCGTGTACGTCGGCCTCATCGACAAGCTGCCCTTCGGCGCCGCGATGAACAAGGGCCTGACCTTCAAGATGGGTCAGACGCACATGCAGCGCTACCTGCAGCCGCTGCTCGCGCTGATCGAGCGCGGCGCGATCGACCCGTCCTTCGTCGTCACCCACCGCGTCCCGCTCGAGGAGGCCCCCGCGGCCTACAAGAACTTCCGCGACAAGAAAGACGGCTGCATCAAGGTCGTCCTCAGGCCCTGAGATGCCAGTGACCGCCGCGCATACAAAGCCCCCGGCGTCACCATCGACGCCGACCTGCGTTCCGCGGTAAGAGACGCGCGGTGCCCACGGGCGATGTCCTCCCGGTCCTGCTCACGCTGTTCACGCTGGTCGCCGTGGCCCTGCTGCTGCGCGTGCTCCGGGCCTTGCCCCCCGGCGCGCCGGAGGTGCTGGCCCGCGTCATCCTCACGGTCACGATGCCTGCGCTCATCGTGACGATCCTCGCCGACGCCCGCTTCGAGGCCGCCCTGCTCCCGGCCCTCGTTGCGACCACCACGGCGCTGCTGGTCGCGCTGGGCCTCGGTGCGCTGCTGCTGCGTGTGCTCGGCGGCTCGCGCCCGGCCCAGGGTGCCGCGGGGATCGTCGCCAGCTTTTCAAATACCGCCTTCCTGGGGATCCCCTTCATCGTCGCGGTGCTCCCCGGCTCGCGTTCGGCGGCGACCGCGGCGGTCCTCATCGACGTCGTCGACACGACGATCCTGCTGCTGACCCTGGGCGTCGGCTTCGCCGGCTTCATGGCCCGCCCGGGGCGCCCGGCGAGCAGACCCCTGGCTCCCCGGATCGCCGCCGCGTGCCTGGGGCTGGTGCGCCAGCCGGTGATCCTCGCGGTGCTGGTCGGCCTCGGCCTCGCGCTCACCAGCGTCGCGCTACCCGCGACGATCGCCGGGCCGCTCGCACAGGTCGGTCAGACCACCCCCGTGCTCGCGTTCCTGACGATCGGCCTCGGACTCGACCCCGCCTCCCTGCGCGGCCAGACCCTCGCGCTCGCCGGCATCGCCGCGATCAAGCTCTGCGTCGCGCCCGTGGTCGCCGCGCTGGTCCTGCTCGCGCTCGGCGTCCGCGGCGAGGTCGCCCAGGCCGCCGTGTTGCAGGCCGCGATGCCGACCGCGATGGTGTCCGTCATCATCGCCACCAACGCCGGATGCGACGCCCGACTGGCCACCGCGGCCGCCGTCGTCACCACCGTGCTGGCCCTCGCCACGCTCCCGCTCACGGTGATGGCCCTACGCGCGCTCGGCCTGTGAGGCCCGTTTCAATCGTCCACCCTCAACCTACCGGCTTGGCCGCTGGCAGCTCGAGCACGAAGCAGGCCCCGGGCCCGCGATCGACCAGGCGCAGCTCACCGCCGTGGGCACGGGCGATCTCCTGCGCGATCGTCAGGCCGAGGCCGGTGCCGCTGTCGTTGGTGGCCCGCTCGTGGGCCCCGCGATAGAACGCCTCGAAGATGCGCTCGCGGTCGACCTCGGCGAGGCCCGGACCCTCGTCGCGCACCGAGACCTCAATGTGCCGCCCGAGGTCCTGGTAGCGCACGGTGACGCGGCCGCCCGCGGGCGAGTGACGCACCGCGTTCTCCAGCAAGTTTCGTAGCAGGCGCACGAGGTCGTTGCCGTGGCCGAGCACCCGCGAGCTCGGCCCGTCCCACAAGATCCGGACCTCGCGCGCCTCGGCCTCGACGGTGACCAGCGCAGCGGCCTCCTCGCTGAGCTCGCGCAGGTCGACCTGTTGCGTGGCCATCTCGATCGCGCCGACGCGCGCCACCTCCAGCAGATCCTCGGTCAAGCGACGCAGGCGCTGCGTCGCGGCGAGGGCCTCCCGGATCACTCGCTCATACTCGGCGTTGTCCCGCGCGCGCCGCAAGGCGTGCGAGAGCTCGCCGTAGAGGGTCGTCAGCGGCGAACGCAGCTCATGGGCAGCGTTGGCGATGAAGCGCTGCTGCGATCCGATGAGCAGCCCGAGCCGGCCGATCATCGTGTCGAGGTCTTGCGCGAGCTGGACGACCTCGGGGTCCCCGCGCTGCATGCGGATCCGGGCGTCGAGGTCGCCGGCAGCGACGCGCCGGGCGACGGCGGCGATCCGCTGGTGACCATGCGTCAGGCGACGGACCACCGCGACGGCGACCAGGATCGTCCACAACAACGCGATGCCGAACACCGCAGCCATCGCGCGCATCAAGAAGCGGGCGTCGCCGTCGAGGTCGCCGCGCGGCGCGGCCAACAGCATGGTCACCCCCGGGTGCGCGGGGATCTCCACGAGAGAGCCGCGCAGGTGCTCCTCGTCGGACCACAGGTCGAAGCTCGGCGCGCCGACCGGACCCAACTCGGCGAGCGCCGGAGGTCGGCCCTGCCATGACTCCGTCTGCGCGATGATCGTGCCGTCGGGCCCGTAGAGCGCGCCGTACTTGGTCAGCGGGCCGACGTCGTTGGCGGCCGGTCCGGGCCGATCGCTGATCGCCAGCTCATCGCCGCCGAGCACCGCCGCCTCGGCCGCCTCCTCGCGCGCCTCCTCGGCGAGCGCGAGGTCCAGTTGGCGCTGCTGGCTGGCATTGACGGAGATCGAGACCGCAGCGAACGCGCCGCCGAGCGTGACCAGGGTGATCGCCGAGATGGCGACGACGTAGCGGGTATGCAGGCTCATGGCGGGCTCTGGCGCAGGCGATACCCCTTGCCGCGCACGGTGTCGATCATCCACGCGTGGGCGCCGAGCTTGTCGCGTAAGCGGCTGATGTGTACGTCGATGAGGTTCGAGCCCGGGTCGAATTGCGTCGACCACACCTGGCTGAGCAGCTCGGCGCGCCCGACCACCTGGTCGGCCTGGCGGGCCATGAACAGCAGCAGCGCGAACTCGCGGGCGGTGAGCTCGAGGGCCTGCCCCGCGAGGCTGACCTGACGAGTGAGGCGGTCGATCTCCAGCGCCCCGACGTGCATGCGCCCGAAGCCGTGGGTGCGGCGCAGCACCGCCTGGATGCGCGCCAGCAGCTCGTCGATCTCGAACGGCTTGACGATGTAGTCGTCGGCCCCAGCCTCGAGGCCGAGCACCTTTTCGCGTAGCTCGCCGCGCGCCGTCAGCATAATGATCGGGGTCACCGTACCGCCGCGCCGCAGCTCGCGGCAGACGGCCAACCCATCGAGATCCGGCAACATCCAATCCAGCAAGATCACGTCGTACGACAGGGAGCCCGCCTGGCGGACGGCGTCCACCCCGCTCACGCACAGGTCGGTGACGTAGCCCTCCTCACCGAGCACCCGCGCGATGAAGCGGGCCACCTTCCCGTCGTCCTCGACGATGAGCGCCTTCATGCGTGCTCGGGAGCATAACGCGGGCCTGACCCGATGACATTACAGGCCCGTCATCTTACGGCGGACCCGGCACGCTGCTCCCGGCGCAGGCACAGCTTGAGGATCGCCGGCAACAGGAACATGGTCATCAGGGTCGAGGCGCCGATGCCGAAGACCACGGTCGTCGCCAGCGGACGCTGCACCTCGGAGCCCGCACCGGTCGCCAGCGCCATCGGCAAGAAGCCCAGCGCGGCCACCGCTCCCGTGGTCAGCACGGCCCGCATCGTGTGCACCGAGCCATACACCACCGCCTCATCGAAGCTCCGGCCCTCGGCGAGCCCGTGGCGCACCTCGGTGGCGAGTACGACCCCGTTGAGCACCGCGACCCCGGCCAGCGCGATGAAGCCGACCGCCGCCGGGATGCTGAATTCCATGTCGCGCAGGATGAGACCGACCATGCCGCCGGTGAGCGCGAAGGGCACGACGGCGAACACGGCGACGGCGTAGCGGATGTCGCCGAAGTTCCAGAGCAGCATGCCGAAGATGAGGACCAGCGCGACGGGTACGACCACGGCGAGGCGCTTGCTGGCGCGCTCGAAGTTCTCGAACTGCCCGCTCCATGTGATCGCATAACCAGTGGGCAGGTCGATCTCAGCGGCGACGGCCGCCTGGGCCTCGGTCACCCACGACAGCAGGTCGCGCCCCCGCAGGTTAATCTCGACGCGCACGATCCGGACCCGGTCCTCGCGGCGGATCTGCGCCGGACCCTCGGACTCGACGATGTCGGCGATCTCCGACAGGCGCACGCGCTGGCCCGCCTCCGTCTCGACCAGCAGGTCACCGAGCGCCTCCGGCACCGCCGCGCGCGGCGGCACCAGCAGCCGGGCCTCGAAGCGCCGCTGCCCCTCGTACACGTGCCCCACCGGGCGGCCGACGCGGGCCGCCTCGATCGCCAGCAGCGCGTCCGCCATCTGAACCCCGTGGCGCGCGAGCCGGGCGCGGTCGGGCCGCACGGTGAGCTCGGGCATGCCGAGCACGCGCTCGACCCGGACGTCGCCGGTGCCCGTCAGCCCCCGCACCGTGGCGCCGATGGCCTCGCTGAGCCGCTTGAGCTCGAGCAAGTCCGTGCCCGTGATCATGATCTGAACGTCCGCGCGCGAGCCGCTGATCATCTCGTTGGTGCGGTCCTCGATCGGCTGCGAGATCGAGAAGAAGGTCGCCGGGACCTCGCGCTCGAGCGTGGTCTTGATGACCTCGCTGAGCGCGTCGAGGTCCGCGCCGGTGGTCCACGTCGGCTTCGGCGTCAGGTGGACCAGGATATCGGTGTTGTCCTTGCCGACCGGGTCGATCGCCACCTCGGCGCGGCCGGTCTGCGCCAGCGTCGTGACCGCCTCGGGGAACCTGCGAATGACCTGCTGGGCCAGCAGGTCGAGCTCCTTGGCCTTCTCGAGGTTGATCGACGGCGCCCGGCGGATCGTCACCACCATGTCGCCCTCGTCCGTACGCGGCACGAAGTTGGCGCCCTTGCCGACGAAGATCGTGCCGGCGATCAACAGCGCCGCCATGGCCGCGGCCAGCAAGGGCCAGCGCCCGCGCAGGGCCAGCGGCACCGCCCGCGCGTAGGCGCGGCCGATCGGGCGCAGCCAGCCGGCGTGGTCCTTCTTGAGCGGCGGCACGAACATCACCAGCAGCGCGGGCAGGAACACCAGCGAGTAGACCAGCGCGCCGAACAGCGCGAACGCCATCGTCGTCGCCATCGGCCGGAACATGCGGCCCTCGACGCCCTCGAGCCCGAGCAGCGGCACGTACACCAGCATGATGATCGCCACCGCGAAGGCGACCGGGCGGATCACCCGCGAGATCGCCGTCGTGTAGGCCTCGGCGCGCTCACCGGGGCCGAGCGACTGGCCGAGGTAGCTCGCCAGCAGCACCTCGATCACCACGATCGGTCCGTCGACCAGGAAGCCGAAGTCGATCGCGCCGAGGCTCATCAGGTCGCCGGTGATCCCCGCCGCGTGCATCCCGAACAGCGCGATCGTCATCGCCACCGGGATGCCGGCCACGCACACCAGCGCCCCGCGCACGCTGCCGAGGAACACCACCAGCACCAGGAACACCACCAGCGCGCCCTCGACCAGGTTGGTCATCACGGTCGTCAGCGTGCGCTCCACGAAGTCGGCCCGGTCGTACACCGTCTCGATCACGACGCCGGCCGGAAGGTCGGCCTGGATCTCCGCGACGCGGTCCTTCACCGCGTAGACCACGTCGCGGCTGTTCGACCCGAGCAGCATCATGACGATGCCGGTGACGGCCTCGTCCTCGCCGTTGTAGGTGATCATGCCGTGGCGCAGCGCGGCCCCGTCGCGGACCTCGGCCACGTGCCGCACCAGCACCGGCTGGCCCCCGGGCGAGGACTTGACCACGACGTCACGGATGTCGTCGAGGCCACGAAACATGCCCAGGGCCCGCAAGGTGAACGACTCGGCGCCGCGGTCGAGGTAGCCGCCCGAAGCGATCGCGCTCGCGCTCTTCAGGCGCTCGGTCAGCGCGGTCAGCGTGAGGTCGTAGGCGGCGAGCCGACCCGGGTCGACGACGATCTGGAACTGCTTGAGGTCGCCCCCCATCGTGTTGATCTCGACGACGCCCGGCACGCCGCGCAGGCGCGGCACGATCTCCCAGTCGAGCAGCGTGCGAAGCTGCTTGCGCGAGTGGATCGGCGAGCGCACCACGAACTGATAGATCTCGCCGAGGCCGGTCGACAGCGGGGCGATCTGCGGCGTGGGGATGTTGGCAGGCAGGTCGTTCTTGGCCTGCAGCATGCGCTCGAACACCAACTGGCGCGCGAACCACGGGTCGGTGCCGTCGGCGAAGATGATCGTGATCGCCGAGATGTCCGCGCGAGACACCGAGCGCAGCTCGACCATCCCGGGCACCCCGTTGAGCGCGTTCTCCATCGGGAAGGTGACGTTGCGCTCCACCTCGAGCGCCGACAAACCCGGCGCCTCGGTCAGCACCGACACCTGGATCCCCGAGATGTCGGGGATCGCGTCGATCGGCAACGTGCGCGCCGCCAGCACGCCCGCGCCCAACAGCACGCACAGCAGCACCAGCATCATGTGCCGCAGGCGAATGGACAGGGCGACCAGCGAACCAAGCATCGGGCCCGGGAACCATGCCTCCCGGGCCCTGCAGGGTCGATTAACCCCGCATTACATGCTCGTCATGTTCGCGGCGCGCCATGACCGCCGCATCGCTATGTGGCGCTCACCCGCAGAACGGACCCCGCAGCACGACCTCGTTGTTGTCGAGCTTGCACTCCAGCTCCTTGATCGAGACCTTGACGGTGATCGACTCGAGGCCGGCGGGGTCGATCTCGAAGGGCACCGCGTCGAGGAAGGAGAAAGGTGCCGGCGTCGACGACGTCGGGGAGCTCCATGGTCGCCAGCATGGCGATCGCCACCGTGGTTCCTGGCCGAGCAGAAGCCACTGTACCTCGGCTGCGACCGCCCTCGATCGCTGGCTCGTGTCACCTGCCGCGAGCGTGTTGACTTTACGGCTTCAGGAAGAGCACTGCTATCGATGCGTCGATCCCGTGCTGGCTGGGACGGAAGCGTCCTTGCGCAGGACGGAACAATATCACTCGATCGTGGCCACCAAGCTGATGAGGTTCGGTTGTTGCTTGTTGAGCTGCGACTGATTCACTCGCACTGGTTTATCCCCTGGCACAACGACGTGCATTCCATCTATCAAAGCAACAATGGGTATACCAAGCGCTCCAGAGACCACCGAGGCCGTATTGGCATCGACGATCTCATACTGGAACATCTGTCTGAACGCGGTTCGCGAAGCCGGCGGCGGTCCGCCAGTCGGATGGACGTAGAAATTCGACGGGGTGGCCGACCACGCCCCCCAAATCGCATTCCCGATCTCAGTTACAACGGATTTGAATGCGCTGGCCGATGAGAAGTTTGCCTGGGTGAGCCGGTTTCCGACGTAGCAGTAGATCTTCGGTACTGCCATGCGAAATTCGTTCGACTTGAGAAAGAACTCCGACTGCTGCCCGCCGGTTCGAACGATTCCGTATAACAACGCGAGGACGGCCCCAACAGCGCGTTTCGACGATCCATCCGCCGAGAATGGGATGATCAATCGATCGGACGATGACATCGCTAACTCAGTGTAGATGCCGAAGCTCGGGTTGCAGTCGATAAACGTTGTGATGTGTGTAGCGCCCCATCGCACGCGCACATCTTGGATCAGGTCCGCAAGCCAACGGTGGACTTTCGGCCACGCATCATCAGGGCCAGGCGAGGTTGCATTTGACACGCGCGAGGCAAGAACCTCAAGTTCATCGTCGCCAGCGATCAAGTGGACATTTGAGGGGATCTGAGGATTGTAGTCCGAGACTCGGACAAGGTAGTCGGCGCCTTTCGCCGGGTTATGGTATGGGCTCGAGATTCTGTCACGAATGTATCCGGCGATCGTTCGCCGTGGATTGGCACTCCCCAGTTTCAGCAGATTCTGGTCACCAGCGTTCATACCTCCGAGCAACATCCCCGATGCATTGGCCTGTGGGCAGACATCGAGCACCAACACGTTTTGCTCTGGATGCGTGCGGGCATATTCACATGCGATCTGGAACATGAGATGGCTCTTGCCGACGCCGCCCTTGTTGTTCCACAACGCGTAAGTAGCCATAGCTCCTCGTTTGTTCCGTCTCGTCCTTGTGAAGCCCGGGACGACCTTACACGATCTGGTCCGCTAGAGTTAGGATTTTGACGGCCCTCTGATGAGGTCGAGGCAAAAGTTGATCGGGGGAATGAATTTACCTATTGACAGCGTTATTTTAAGTCGAGAAGCCGACCTCGCTGCCATGCGGCGAGTCGCAGCCGCAATGGTCGGGCGGGTTCCTCGGCGCCGTCCGCGACCGGCCCGATCCCGCCTCTATGAGAGGCAGTCTCCGAAACCGTCGGAATTGCGAAAGACCGGTACGAATCGGTTCCAGATCTTGCGGGCCGGCCGCCACGACTTGTCCCATGGGCGTAGTACTACGTGCCTCCCTGCCACGGACATGGATGCGGCAGAGCTGCGGACGTGGAGACTTCACGTGCCTCGTAGCTCCTGTTCGAAGTGGGCCAGATAGTCGGTCATCAAGCGGACCCGCGGCTCGGCCAGCTTACGGGCCTCGGCCGTGTGCAGACCGCCGGGCAGCTTGAGCAGCTTGCGAAAGAAGTGGTCGAGGCCGAAGCGGCGGTCGTCCGGCGCGCGCGTGCGGCACAGCGGATCGACCTCGCTGTAAAAGGGCGTGCGCATCGCCGTGCAGGTGGCGAACAGCCGGGCGACCCCGAGCGCACCGATGGCGTCGAGCCGGTCGGCGTCCTGTAAGACCCGCGCCTCGAGCGAGGCCGGCATGACGCCCTTGGAGAACGCGTGGTCGCGGATGCAGGCGCAGATCGCCGCGGCGCGGACGGGCTCCACGCCCTCGCGTGCGAGCAGCAGCGCGGCCGCGTCGGCGCACAGGTCTCCCGAGCGCGCCGACTCGGGGTGGTCCTTGGGCAAGTTGACGAGCTCGTGCAGCAGCGCCGCGCCGACGGCGACCGCCGCGTCGGCGCCCTCGGCCGCGCAGATCGTGCTCGCCAGCGCGGCGACCCGCCGGACATGCAAGATGTCGTGCGCCGGGTCGGCGTCCGCCGGCATGGCCTGGGCGGCGAGTGCGGCGAGGCGAACGAGCGACGCTTCGACTTCAGGGATCGACGAGTACATGCGCCGCGCAGGTGTAGCGCGACATGAACCAACGCGCACTCGCCTGCTCTCCGGGGCCCGCCCGCGAGCCGCCGGGATCCGCTATCCTGCCGCCCGCGCCATGAAAAAAGTCCACCTGTCCCACGAGATCAATTGCTCCCCCGAGGTGTTCTGGAAGCTCTACTTCGATCCAGTCTTCACCGAGGCGGTGCTGCGCGAGGCGATCAAGGTCGACGAGTTCAAGGTCGTGAAGCAGGAGGAGAACGAGCTGGAGATCGTGCGCATCACCACCGGCAAGCCGCGGATCTCCGCGCCGGCCGCCGTGCAGAAGATCATCGGCAACAACTTCAGCTACACCGAGGAAGCACGCTTCGATCGCAAGACGCAGACGGTCCGCTGGAAGATCAGCCTGAGCACCTTCACCGACAAGACCCGCAACGAGGGCGTGCTGCGCGTCGAGCCCATCGGCCCCGACCGCATCCGCCGCATCGCCGACGCCGAGGTCGAGGCCCGCATCTTCGGCATGGGCGGCATCATGGAGTCCGGCATGGAGAAGCAGATGCTCGAGGGCTGGGCCGCCGGGGCCGAGTTCACCAACCGCTGGATCGCCGCCGGCAAGGCACCCGCGGCCTGACACACAACTACGTGCCCGACACGGCCAGCCGCACCGGCTCGCCACATTCACCGAGCTGTCCGCGCAACCATTGAAAGTTCCGCGTCGACGACCAACGTCGACGCGAAACCCAATATGCTCAAGCGCGGACGCGTTACAGCCCGTGCTCCCAGTCGGCGCCCTCGCCCCGGCGGCAGCGCCTCGACTGGCGCAGCAGGGCCCGGTAGAGCGTGAAGAAGAAGCTCGCCAGAAACACCCAGAGCAGCGCGAAGGCGACGATGCCGTAGAGGTTGCCCACGGCCGCGGTTGTAACACGGCATTGCCCGCGCGCGCGACCCCGGGCTACCCTCCCCGGCCCATGCACGACGCCTCGCTCGCCGCCGCCACCGCTCGCGCGCTGCACCCGATCCTCCCGGAGGCCGCCGGTCTGACGCTCGCCGAAGTCGCGTCGGCCTTTACCACTCCGCCCGACCCGACGATGGGCGACCTCGCGTTCCCGTGCTTCAAGCTCGCCAAGGCGCTGCGCAAGGGCCCGCCGCAGATCGCCGCGGAGCTGGCGACGCAGATCAACGCGGCTACGCCGGGCCTGATCACGCAGGCCACCGCGGCCGGGGCCTACGTCAACCTGCGCCTCGACCTCGGCCACGCGGCCGCGCTGGTGTTGCCGCCGCTGGCTCGCGGTGAGATGCCGACACCGGCGCCGAGCGGCACGCGCGTGATGATCGAGTACTCGCAGCCCAACACCCACAAGGCGTTTCACGTCGGCCACCTGCGTAACCTCTGCCTCGGCGACGCGCTCGTGCGGCTGCTGCGGGCCGACGGCGACGAGGTCGTCGCCGCGAATTACCTCGGCGACGTCGGGGCCCACATCGCCAAGTGCCTGTGGTGGTACCTCGATCACCTCGCCGACCGGACCCCGCCAAATGCCCACCGCGGCGAGTGGCTCGGTGAGCAATACGCCGCGGCGAGCAACCAGCTCGAGCTGTGGGACGAGCAGGCCAAGGCGGGCGACCCGACCGCGGCCGCATCGCTCGCCGCCGCCAAGGCCCGCACCACGGAGATCCTGCAGAAGCTCGAGGCGCGCGAGCCGGAGTTACTACGCGTGTGGTCGGAGACGCGGCAATGGTCACTCGACGACTTCGCCGAGATCTACGCCTGGTGCGGCGTGCAATTCGACCGTGTGTTCTTCGAGAGCGAGGTCGATGAGCCCGGCCTCAAGCTGGTCGAGGAGTTCCTCGAAAACGGCGTGTTCACGATCAGCGAGGGCGCCGTCGGGGTCATCAATGAAGAGGTCAAGCACATGCCCTTCTTCATGCTGCGCAAGCGCGACGGCACCGGGTTATATGCCACCAAGGACCTCGCGCTGGCCCGCCTCAAGTTCGAGGAGTACCGCATCGACCGCTCGATCTACGTGGTCGACGTGCGCCAGAGCGACCACTTTCGCCACGTGTTCCTGACGCTCAAAAAGCTGGGCTTCACCCAGGCCGAGCGCTGCCAGCACGTGCCTTACGAGATGGTCGAATTGCCGGACGGTCCCATGGCGACGCGCAAGGGCAACGTGGTGCTGCTTCGCAGCCTGCGCCAGCAGATGACCGGGCAGATCCGTCGGCTCTACCTCGATGCATTCAAGGACACCTGGTCCGAGGACGAGATCGCAGAGACCGCCCACACGATCGCGCTCGGGGCGATCAAGTACGGCATGCTCGCGCGCGACGTGAACCAGAAGATCGTGTTCGACATGCCGGCCTGGCTCGAGCTGACCGGCAACACCGGACCCTATTTGCAGTACACAGCGGCCCGCGCCCAGTCGATCTTGAACAAGTGCGCCGAGGTCGACAAGACCCTCGCGCCCGCGATGCTGTCCGGCGACACCACCGGCGGATGGGCGGAGCCCGACCCTGGCGAGCGCGCCCTGCTGCTCGCGCTCGACGGGCTGCCCGCGGCGATCCACGGCGCGGCCGCGCAGTTGCGGCCGGCCCAGCTTTGCACGTACCTGTTCGAGCTGGCGCAGACCTTCAACCGCTTCAACGCCACCTGCCCGGTCAAGCCGAGCGAGGGCGAGGTGCTGCAGCGGCGCCTGCTGCTGGTGACCGCGACCGTGAAGGCGATGCACCACGCGCTCGGGCTGCTGGGAATTCCAGTGCCGCGGCGGATGTGATCAGGCCGCGAACTATTTTCACGGCCAGTCGAACAGCGCCCGCGTCAACAGACCCGTACCCGCGCTGGCCGCGTTGGCGACCAGCGCCCACAGCAGCGGCCGCCGCACCCGCAACGCGCGCAGCAGCAGCGCCTCGGCGAGCACCGCGAACGACTCGGCGACGACAAAGAACAGCGCGTATCGCCACGGCAGCAGCGCGGGCCAGGCAGTCGTCGTTGCGAGCCACAGGCGCGACGAGAACAGCGCGGGGATCACGAACCACACGTAGGGATGGGTCGCCATCGACGCGAGGAAGCCGAAGCCGAGCCGCCAGCGCAGTGACTCGGGCGCGAGCACCGTCCCTCGCGCGTCCGCGCGGCGATGCAGCGCCATCAGATAGATCGGGACCTCGATCGCCTGGGTGAGAACGAAGGCCGAAAACCACGCCGAGATCACGGCGCCATCGTAGCCGTGTTCGCGGCCCGACGCGCATGCGCGCGCGCGGCATCGGGCGTTGTCGCTCGCGCCCACCGCTGATATCGTCCGGGCGGGCGCCCCGTGCCCGGAGATCCCATGACTCACTGCCAGCGTCTCGCCCTGCTCTGTTCGCTCCTCGCTCCCCTGTCCTGCGGCGGCGGCGAGCCCGAGTCGGTCGGCGGCTACATCGACGGCGCCGACCGCTACGCCCGCAGCGTCTGTGCGTGCGAATACAACAGCCTCGCCCTGCTGTTCGTCGGCAAGGGCTATGGGTCCACCGAGGAGTGCCTCGCCGACCTGCCCGCCAACTCCGCCGAACGCGGCTGCGTCGAGGGCCTGTTTAGCGACGCCGCCGTCGACTACAGCGCCGTGCTCGACTGCCGCGCCGACGCCCACGGCCGCGCCTCCACCTGCCTCAACGCGCTCACCTGCACCGATACCATGCGCGGCGACTGCTACAAGACCCTCGACGACGAGTACAAGACCTGCCCGGACCTGCCCGACGACGTCGAGAAGCAGCTCAACGACTGCCTCTACAACTGAGCGCCACTCGTTCGGCCGTCATGCTGACCCGCACCGAGCTCGCCGCGAGCATCGACCACACCTTGCTGCGACCCACCGCGACCCGCGGCGAGGTCGAAGTGCTGTGCGCCGAGGCCCGCGAGCACGGCTTCGCCAGCGTGTGTGTACACCCGGTGCGCGTGCCGCTGGCGCGCGCCTGTCTGCAAGGCCAGGTGCGGGTGTGTACGGTGATCGGCTTCCCGCTCGGCGCCGACCGCTCCGCGATCAAGGCCGCGGCCGCGCGCCTGGCCGTGGTTGACGGCGCCGACGAGCTCGACGTCGTCATCGCGCTCGGACCGCTGCGCGACGGATCCCTCGCCGAGGTGGTGACCGACCTCGCCGGGGTCGTCGTCGCCGCGGAGGGCCGCCTGGTCAAGGTGATCCTCGAGACGGCGTTGCTCACCCCGGAGGAGATCGACCTGGCGTGTCGGCTCGCGGTCGAGGCCGGTGCCAGGTTCGTCAAGACCTCGACCGGCTTCGGCCCCGGCGGCGCGACGGTCGACGCCGTTCGTCGCATGCGCGCCGCCGTCGGCCCCGACATCGGCGTCAAGGCCTCCGGAGGCATCGGCGACGCCGCCGCCGCGCGGGCCATGCTCGCGGCCGGCGCGACCCGCCTCGGCGCCAGCGCCTCGCTGAAGATCCTCGCCGGCTGGGATGCGGCTGGCCCCTCGAACATGTCTGGAAGTACAGGTTACTAATGCAGCAAGGTCTTGAATCCGCCGAGCGTGTCCACGACGCCGACGGCCGCCAGTATCACATCGGGCTCGCGCCCGGCGAGGTCGCGCGCCACATCATGCTGGTCGGCGACCCGGCGCGGGCGACCCGCGTGGCCGGCATGTTCGACCGCATCGAGCTCGAGCGCCGCAACCGCGAGTACGTCAGCTACACCGGCGAACACCAGGGCCTGCGCGTGACGGTGATGGGCACCGGCATGGGCACCGGCGCGACGGAGATCGCGGTCGTGGAACTGTGCCAGGTGGTCGACAACCCGGTGATGATCCGCTGCGGCAGCGCCGGCGCGCTCCAGTCGGACATGGCGCTCGGCGACCTCGTGGTCACCACCGGCGCGCTGCGGCTCGAGAACACCAGCCAATACTTCGTCGACAACGGCTACCCCGCCGTCGCCGACCCGCAGGCGGTGCTCGCCCTCGCCGGCGCCGCCGAGGCGCTGGGGCTGCGCTACCACGTCGGCGTCACCGCCACCGCACCCGGCTTCTACGGCGCGCAGGGCCGCCGCGTGCCCGGATTCACGCCGCGCGACCCGGAGATCGTCGCGCGCTTGGCCGCGCAGGGCGTCAAGAACCTCGAGATGGAGACCTCGACGCTGCTGACCCTGGCCAGCTTTCGCGGGTTCTCGGCCGGCGCCGTGTGTGCGATCTACGCGACCCGCCACGACAACGTGTTTATTACGCCAGAACAAAAGGACGCCGCCGAGCTGGCCTGCGTGCGCTGTGGTCTCGGCGCCCTGCACACGCTGACGGCCATGGCAGCCGCCCGCGGCGAGCGACCGATCTGGCACCCGGGGCTGCCGCTCAAGCGCTGATCTGGTCTTTCGGACAGGTCATTCGGCGGGCCCGGGAGGGTCCGTCCGTGGGTCAGTGAGCGACTCGCCCGGCGCGAACGGCTTGCCGGCCGCGTAGGCGTGGGCCGGCATGCGCTTGCCGCCGACCACCTGCAGCTCGGCGATGCACACGATGCCCTCGCCGCAGGCGACGTGCATCCCCTCGCGGTCGACCGCCAGCACCTGGCCGGGGAGCGCGCCGTCCGTGCGTATGCGGGCCGAGGGCGCCGCGCGAAACAGCTTGAGCACCAGATCGCCGCGCCCGGTGAAGGCGCCGGGCCACGGGTCCATGCCGCGCACGTGGTCGATGACCTGGCCGAAAGGACATGTCCATCGGGTCAGGCCCTCGGCCTTGGCGAGCATCGGCGCGAGCACCAGGCCGCGCTCGTCTTGCTCCGTCGGCGGTGGCACGTCCGGCAGCTCGCGCAGGAAGGCCTCGAGCACCGCGCCACCGAGCGGCGCGAGGCGATCGAACAGCTCGCCGCTGGTCTCGAGCGGGCCGATCGGCGTGACCAGCACGCGATGGACCGGCCCGGTGTCGAGGCCCTCCTCCATCTGCATGATCGCCACGCCGGTCTCGCGGTCACCCGCCAAAACGGCCCGCTGGATCGGCGCAGCGCCGCGCCAGCGCGGCAGCAGCGAGGCGTGTACGTTGATGCAGCCGAGCCGCGGCAGCTCGAGGATCTCGCGCGGCAAGATCCTCCCGTAGGCGGTGACGACGATGACGTCGAGCGCGTGCTCGCGCAGCGCCGCCGCGAGGGCGCCGTCGCGGACCTTGAGCGGCTGCAGCACCGGCACACCGAGCGCCGTCGCGGCCTCCTTGACCGCCGGCGCGACCAGCTTGCGCCCGCGACCGGCCGGGCGATCGGGCTGGCTGACCACGACCTGCAGATCGCAGGCGCGGGCGACCGCGTGCAGGCTCGCCACGGCGAATTCGGGGGATCCCATGAAGGCGGCGCGCAGGGTCATGTCGGCTCGGCGTCGGCGGGTGCTGTCTCCGACAAGTGCGCCGTATAGGCCATGCGCAGCGCCTCGTCCAGCAGGACCACGCGGGCCTCGTCGAGCGCGGCGTGCAGCTCGGCGAGCGCGTCGGCCAGATCCTCGCGGGTGCGGGGCTCGAGGCGATCGTCGGCGAAGGTGGCGCGCAGGTCGGCGTGCGCGCGCAGGACCTCGACCCGACCGGCGTCACGGTCCAGGCCCAACAGCGCGAAGTAGTCCGAGGCGCGCGCGAGGGCCAGGCGCTCGTCGATCCTTCGCTGGTCGATCGCCACCAGCGTCGCGTCCGCGTCGGGCTCGGCGGGCACCGCCAGACCCGCGGCCGTCAGCACGCAGGCTGCCACCCACAGGTCGCGCTCGTCGAGGCCGTCCTCGGCGACCAGTTGCGCGAGGCTGCGGCTGCCGTCGAGCAGCACCAGCCATTCCTCCGCGCCGGGCCAGCCGAGCTCGCGCGCCAGCGCGGCGTGGTCGTCGACCTCCAGCCGCAACGCGAGATCGTCGGGCAACGGGTCGCGCAGGGTCTCGCGGGTGAAGCCCGCGCGCACGCCCGCGGTCAGCAGCGCGAGCACCGACGTGTCCGGTGAGACCTCGGCCGGCGGCGCTCCAGGGTCGACGGCCCAGCGCATCGCCGTGTCACTGCAGATCCCCTCGAAGATCCGCGCCACCGCGTCGCGCACGGCCTCCTGCTGCTCGCGCGGCTTGAGCAGCCCTGCCAGCACCAGGCGAGCGGCCGATGGCGCCAACTCGCCATCCACGACCCGCGCCGCCCCGACCACCTGCGCCCGCGCCAGCAGGCCGCGCGCGTGCAGGCGTGACACCAGGCCGTCGGCTGGCGCCGTGCTGGACGCGTACACCGGCGCGCCGCGCCGCCACCACACGACGCGGCGAGCACCGTCGCCGAAGCTGACGGTGAGCCGTCCATCGAAGCCGGTCGCGTGCAGTTGCCACAATCTATCGACGACCTCGACACCCGCGAGGTGCCCGTCGGGCTCGGTTGGTAGCGCGACGCTCTCGTCGCGCTGCGGGCCGACCCTGGCCGTCGCGTCGGCGGGCCCGGGTCGCGCCTCGAAGGCCGGGTTCGGGAGCACCGGCCTGCGGTCGCGCTCCGGCTCATCCCGCACGAGCTCACGCGGACGCGGGTCATCTGCCCGCCGCGCGAGCACCTGCCCGGCGGCGTCGCGCGGCCGCGGATCTTCGGCCCGCCGCGCGTGCGTCGAGCTCCCGCGCTCGCCCATCCGCGGGTCGCTCACCCTTCGCGCGAGCACCTGCCCGGTCGCGTCGCGCGGCCGCGGGTCGTCCGCCCGCCGCGCGAGCACCCGCGCCGTCGTCTCCCCGGGATCCGGCCGCCAGCGCCGTTCAACCGGGTCTCGCGGCGCAACCAGCCGGTCCGTCGCGCCCGCCGGCGCGGTCTCCGACCTGTCCCTCCGGCCATGTCGGTCAGTCGGCTCCAAGCTGTCCTTTCGGACATGTTCATCGGTTCGCGGTCGATCCTCGCTGTGCCCGGGCCGGGCCTCAACGCGCAGGCGCTGGGTCTCCTCGCCCCGCATCGCCCCGCGGCTGTCCTCGTGGTCGGTCGCCACCTGGCCGGCACGCGGGCGCGCAGCGATGCGCTGGGTCGGCTCGGGGCGCTGCGGTGCGGCCGGGTCGCTCGACTCGGGGTCGGTCAGCAGGGGCCCCGCGCCCGCCGAGTCGAGCTCGCCGTCGACATCGGGGGTCGCATCGAGCCCGAGCGACTCGAGGTCGAGGTTGTCCGGC
>Ga0105045_10001698_pt1 | contig 18175 bp, 16 predicted proteins | sample MAT02_FD_78089 | JGI IMG/M metagenome (GOLD analysis project Ga0105045, IMG submission 78089) | Freshwater microbial communities from Lake Fryxell liftoff mats and glacier meltwater in Antarctica - MAT-02 (megahit assembly) | ecosystem: Environmental > Aquatic > Freshwater > Ice > Liftoff... | reverse complement strand
TCGGTTGCGCTTCTGGGTGATGCGGTCGCACCCGCGGTGCGCGGCGTTACAGGCGCATCGGCGGTGCGCGGTATTTCAGGCGCACCAGTGGTGCGCGGCGCCGATGCTCCTGCGTCCCCTCGTCCTTAGCCTGATGCTGGTCCTTGCGGCTTGCGCTTCGGTGCCCAAGCCTTTGGCCACCAAGGGTTCGAAGGCGCCGGTGGCAGTGCCAGGTGTAAAGATCGGAAAGCCCTATGCGGTGTTCGGGAAAACCTATCACCCCAGCGATGATCGCGGCTATGACGAGACAGGGATTGCAAGCTGGTACGGCCCCACGTTCCACGCCAAGCCCACCGCGACGGGCGAAATCTACAACCAGGATGACCTGACCGCCGCGCACAAAACGCTGCCGATGCCGAGCTGGGTGGAGGTGACCAACCTGGACAATGGCCGCAAGCTGACCGTGAGGATCAACGATCGCGGGCCCTTCGTGGACGGGCGCATCATCGACCTGTCGCGCCGGTCGGCGCAGCTTCTGGGCGTCGATCGGCCCGGCCTTGCAAAGGTAAGGGTGCAGCGGGTGTTTCCCGAGGGAGACTGGGCCCGCGCCGCGCCGGCTTCCCGGGTGGCCATTGCCGCTGCGCCTGCGTTTTCCATTGCTGCCGTACCCGCTCCCGCGCTCGCTCTGCCTCTTCCCCCGCCTGCACCGCAGCAGCCTACGGCCGGGGCAAGCTACATCCAGGTGGCGGCCCTGTCGGATGAAGGGCGGGCGAGGGCTCTGGCTTCGGTTTTGGGGGACTATGGTCCTGCGGCAGCTTCGCCTGCGCCCAATGGGCTGTGGCGGGTGCGGATCGGGCCGATCGCTGCCGGGCGGGCCGATATCGTGCTGTGGAATGTGCGCGCTGCTGGCTATGCCGATGCCAGGCTGATGCCATGAGCGGCGTTCGGCCTGGCCGGTTCATCGCGTTCGAAGGTGGCGAAGGGGCCGGAAAATCCACCCAGATCACACGGCTGGCCGCGCGCTTCAGGGCCGCCGGAGAGGCTGTGGTGGTCACCCGTGAGCCGGGCGGAACCCCGGGTGCGGAAGAAATTCGCGCGCTGTTCGTTCAGGGAGAAACCGGCCGCTGGACGGTGGAGACCGACGTACTGCTGGTAACGGCCGCGCGCGCCGACCATGTTGCACGGCTGATCCGGCCGGCGTTGGAGGCGGGGCAGACCGTGTTGTGCGACCGGTTCATCCACTCGACGCTCGCCTATCAGGGCCATGGCAAGGGGGTATCGCTGGAAACGCTGAAGCAGTTGCATGCGTTCGCCACGGGGGATTTGTGGCCGGACCTTGTGCTCTGGCTCGATGCACCGGTTGAGCTGGGGCTTTCCCGTTCCACCAAGCGGGCAGCCAGGCAGGAAGCGGAAACGCCGCAGGAGCAGCGCTTCGAAGCGCTCGGGATCGCCTATCATGAAAAGGTTCGCGCCGGGTTCGCAACGCTTAGTGCCGAGGATCCGCGTATGGTGCGCATCGATGCGACCGCGCCGCTCGATTGCGTGGAAGCCGCTATTGCGGCTGTGGTGCCCTTGCGTGGGCCGGCTGGCGCATGAGCTCATCGCTCAGCCCCCTGTCGGTTCCGCAGAGCTTGTCCCAGAATCGAAAATAGAGGCCGTAGTTCGATTGGTAATGCGAGTGGTGCAGATGATGGTGGGAGGCGGAAATCATGTGCCGCCCGAACCAGCCGTTCACCCAGCGCCTGGGGAAAATTTCCCAGCCCATGTGGTTGGTGACGCCGAAGAAGGTCATCACCATCAGTACCGCGATCAGCGCAGACACGTGGATCGGGATGAGGAAGGTAAGCGCGGGAATCAGCCATGCCGCCGAAATGGCTTCCCACGGGTGAAAGGCCATTGCGGCCCAGGCCGTGGGCGGGCGGCTTTCATGGTGGACGGCGTGGGCCTTTTTGAACAGCCAGGGCCAGCGGTGCATCGCCCGGTGCGTCCAGTAGAACCAGGCATCGTGAACGCCGAGATACAGCAGCACCGACACAGGAAGCCACCACAGCGGCATGGCCGAAAGATCGGTGGTGATGCGCGTCATCCCTTGCGTAACCCATAGATGGGCAACGATTCCGGCTGGAATACCGTAGATGGCGGCCGCCAGAAGCGACCACCCCATTTCGCGCCGGATCTGCCTTGCCAGCCGTGCGGCTTTGGTGGCATCGGTCGGGGCATAGACATCGGGCCGCATCAGCCGCGCGCTCCAGGCGAACAGGCCGGAGGTGGCGAGATAGCGGGCCATGACGATGAGGCACATGGCGAGCGCCGAGATGATGAGCGCGGTCATCCGCCCCAACTAGCCGCAGCCGCTCCATCGGGCTAGAGGCTGTTGCCGTGACATCTTTGCACCCCTCTCCGCCTCATTTCGATGTCGTCCTTGTGGGCGGTGGCCTTTCGGCAGGGTTGATCGCCCTGGCGCTGGCACGGCACAGGCCCGACATTTCAGTGGCAATCGTGGAAAGCGGGCCTGCATTCGGCGGCAACCATACATGGTCGAGCTTTGCCAGCGATCTGACGCCGGAGGGCGCAGCGCTGGCAGAGCCGCTGATCGCCCACCGGTGGTCCGAATACCAGATCCGCTTTCCAAGCTTTGCCCGGCACATTCCTTCGGGCTACCAATCGGCTTTCTCGCACCTGTTGCACGATGCGCTGGTGGCCGTGCTTCCCGAGGCTGCGCGCTTTGTGGGCACGCCGGTGGTGGCCGTGAACCCCGATTCGGTGACGCTTGCCAATCAGCAGCGCATAACCGCAGGTGCCGTTCTCGATGCCCGGGGCCAGCGCGACGCGCCCCACCTGGAGCTTGGCTTCCAGAAGTTTGTCGGCCTTGAAGTCGAACTGGAAGAGCCGCACGGCCTTGCGGGCCCCATCATCATGGACGCGACCGTCGACCAACTCGATGGCTATCGCTTCGTTTACACACTGCCCTTCACGCCGGTCACGGCGATGATCGAGGACACCTATTTCGCAGACGGCACCACGCTAGACCGGGCCGCGGTCGCGGCGCGGGTGCATGCCTATGCAGCGACGCAAGGCTGGCGCATCCGCCGGATCATCCGCGAGGAAGACGGGGTGTTGCCAATGACCATCTCCGGCGACATCCGCGCACATCTGGCAACCTTTCCCGATGGTGTTGTTCCTGTCGGCATGGCGGCCGGCCTGTTTCACCCCGCAACCGGATACAGCTTCCCCGATGCCGTTCGGCTGGCATTGCACATCGCCGCCTTGCCGGATCTGTCCGGCGCGGCAATAGACCGCGCAGTCCGCGCTTTTGCGATTGAGACATGGGAAGCGCGCGGTTTTTACCATCTTCTCAACAAGATGCTGTTCCGGGCCGCCTATCCGCATGAACGGCGTGGCATCCTTGAGCATTTCTACCGGCTGGATGCCGGCCTTGTCGGGCGCTTCTATGCTGGTCATAGCACGCTTGTGGACAAGTTCCGGATTTTGACGGGAAAGCCACCGATCCCGATCCCCAGGGCGATCCGCGGCATATTTAAATCCCCCGCGCGCACGGAGGCCCATTGAAGGTTGAAGACAGCATGAAGCGTACGGCAGCAGTCATCGGAAGCGGCTTTGGCGGTCTGGCACTTGCCATTCGCCTGCAGTCCGCCGGCATCCAGACAACCCTGATCGAAGCGCGGGACAAGCCGGGCGGCCGGGCCTATGTCTATGAAGACAAGGGCTTCGTCTTCGATGCCGGCCCGACCGTCATCACCGACCCGAGCTGCCTTGAGGAGTTGTTCGCGCTTTCGGGGCGCGACCTCGCCGACTATGTCGACCTCATGCCTGTCTCGCCTTTCTACCGCCTGATGTGGGAAGACGGGTTCGTGTTCGATTATTCGAACGACAGCACGTCGCTCATGCGGCAGATCGCGGACAAGAACCCGAAAGACGTGGAAGGCTACAACCGCTTCATGGAGTTTTCGGAAAATGTCTTCCGGGAGGGCTATCAGAAGCTTGGCCACGAGGCATTCCTCGATTTCCGCTCCATGCTGGAAGCAGCCCCGAGCCTGTTGAAGTATCAGGCATTCCGCTCGGTTTATTCGATGGTGGCCAGCTACATCGAGGATCCGCAGCTGCGCGAGGCGTTCAGCTTCCACACGCTGCTGGTCGGCGGAAACCCGTTCAAGACGTCGTCGATCTATGCGCTGATTCATGCGCTCGAAAAGAAGTGGGGCGTCTGGTTCCCGCGCGGCGGCACGCATGCGTTGGTACGGGGCATGATGAAGCTATTCACCGATATCGGCGGCGAAGTCCGCATGGGGCAGAAGGTGACGTCGATCGAGGCGGCGGCCGGCCATGTGATGGGCGTGACGCTCGCAGACGGCACAGCGCTGAAGTTCGATAGCGTGGCGTCCAACGGAGATGTCGTTCACACTTATAACGATCTTCTGGGCCACCATCCGCGCGGACAGAAGATGGCAAAGGCGATGCGCCGCAAGAGCTTTTCGCCATCCCTGTTCGTGATCTACTTCGGGCTGAAAAAGAATTACCCGGACATCGCGCACCACACGATCCTGTTCGGGGCGCGCTATAAGGAACTGCTGGGTGACATTTATTCCGGCGGTGCGCTGGCCGACGATTTCTCGCTCTATCTGCACCACCCGACCGCGAGCGACCCGAAGATGGCGCCCGAAGGATCGTCCGGCTTTTATGTGCTGTCACCCGTGCCGCATCTGGGCAAGCTGCCGGTGGACTGGGATGAAATCGGCCCGAAATATGCTGACAAGATCCTCGACTATCTCGAAGAGCGCATGATCCCGGGCCTGCGCGAGAATCTCGTGACCATGAGCACGTTCACGCCGCAGAATTTCAAGACGGAGCTTTCAGCGCACCTGGGATCAGCCTTCAGCCTCGAGCCCGTGCTGTGGCAGTCCGCCTATTTCCGAACGCACAATCGCGACGATGTTCTGAAGAACCTCTATTTCGTGGGCGCGGGCACCCATCCGGGTGCGGGCATTCCGGGTGTGGTCGGCTCTGCGAAGGCCACTGCCAAGCTGATGCTGACGGATATGGGCGCAAGCGACCCGGCGCTGTGGCCTTCCAACGGGGGGCCTCTGCTGGAAGCTGCGCAATAATGGGCGATGCCGTCCTTGCGGCCGCCCATGAGGCGATCGCCAGGGGCTCGAAGAGCTTTGCGCTGGCCAGCCGTCTGTTCGACGGCGCCACGCGTGACAGGGCGACGTTGCTTTATGCCTGGTGCCGCCACTGCGATGATGTGATCGACGACCAGGTTCTGGGTGAAGGGCATCATGATTGGGGCGGTACGCCGGCCGAACGGCTTGCGCTGTTGCGAGAGCTGACAGACAAGGCTCTCGCCGGGGTCGAGACAGGCGAGCCGTCCTTCGATGCGCTGGCCCGGGTTGCGCAGGAAACCGGCATGCCGGCGCGATACGCGCATGATCTTCTGGAAGGCTTCCGGATGGACGTGGAGTGGGAACCGGTTGCGACCGCAGACCACCTGCTGCGCTACTGCTATCATGTGGCCGGATGTGTCGGCGTGATGATGGCGATCGTGATGGGCGTTGCGCCTGGCGATCATGCAACATTGGCGCGCGCTTCCGACCTTGGCCTCAGCTTTCAGTTGAACAACATCGCCCGCGACGTGACCGAGGATGCCGCGCGCGGCCGATGCTATCTGCCCGATGACTGGCTGGCCGAAGACGGGTTGACCGCCGGGACGCAAGCCGACCCTGCCAACCGCGCTGCACTGCACCGGGTGGTGACGCGGCTCGTGGACCTGGCCGAGCGCTACGAGGCATCGGCCGCGCATGGCGTGCCTGCCCTCAGAAACCGGCAGGCCTGGGCGGTGCTGTCTGCCGCGCATATCTATGGCGATATCGGCCGCAAGGTTCGCGGCAAGGGTCCGCAGGCGCTGGAAAGCCGGGCCTATACCCGACGGCGCGACAAGCTGATCGCAGTCGCGCTCGCGGCGCCGGAAGCGATCTGGAAGCGGAATGTGGGCGTCTCTACGCCGACCGACCGTACGGGTCTGTGGACGCCGGACTTCGACTGATTGCGCGCCGGCCTGCAGGCTGTGCGCGATAGACCATCCCGATCGAGCCTTGTTGTTAATCCGTAGAGCCTGCCATGTTCCGGCCTACGGGGTTTCTGCGGACAACCGCCTTGCCGTTGCGGGAATTTTCTTCCAGCTGGCGCTTCAATTCGGCAATTGGTGGCGCCCAGATGAAGCCGAAACTGACGGTGCCATCCTTCGATTCGACCACATGGTGCAGCCGGTGCGCCTGGATGATGCGCTTCATGTAGGCCGAGCGCGGGATGTAGCCCGTTTCGATGCGCCGGTGGACGATGATGTCGTGGAAGCCGAAGTAGATTGCACCATAGCCGGTGACGCCCAGCCCGATCCAGACGAACAGGCTGCCCCAATCTTCCTGCACGCCCAGCCAGAACAAGCTGATGGAGACAGCCGCTCCCATCACGCCGTACCAGTCATTCGCTTCGAAAAAGCCGTGGCGCGCTGTGTGGTGCGACTTGTGCAGCCCCCAGCCGAAGCCGTGCATCACATGCTTGTGGCCGTAGATGGCAACAACCTCCATCACCAGCACGGTGGCAACGAAGACGAGGAGCCCGAGGGCCCAGTGGATATCGATCGGCATGGAACCCCTTTAGGCCGCTGTTCCGCCCTTGGGGAGGCCCATCTTGCCGCATCCCGACAATGCAGATGTAGCGGAACGAAGCGCGAACGCTTATGTGTGTGGCATGGCCATTGCGATTCGCACGTCCCTCGCTGATGTGCCCCTGTCCCCTGATTATGTTCCCAACCGGCCGGCGCGCCCGCCGAAATCGGAAGGGGGGCGGCCGTTCGTTTTGAAATCGGACTATGCGCCTGCGGGCGACCAGCCGGAGGCCATTGCGGAGCTGGTGGCGCAGGCGATAGCCGGCGAAAAGGACCAGGTGCTTCTGGGCGTGACCGGATCGGGCAAGACCTTCACGATGGCCAAGATGGTGGAGGCGCTTCAGCGGCCTACGCTGGTGCTCGCGCCGAACAAGATCCTCGCTGCGCAATTATACGGGGAATTCAAGAGCTTCTTTCCGGGTAACGCTGTCGAATATTTTGTGAGCTATTATGACTATTACCAGCCCGAAGCCTATGTGCCGCGAACCGACACCTACATCGAGAAGGAAAGTTCGGTAAACGAGGCCATCGACCGGATGCGGCATTCCGCAACCCGGTCGCTGCTGGAGCGGGACGATGTGCTGATCGTCGCTTCGGTTTCCTGCCTGTATGGCATCGGCTCGGTCGAGACCTATTCGGCGATGACCTTCAGCCTGAAGAAGGGCGACAGCCACGACCCGCGCGAGATCGTGCGCAAGCTTGTCGCGCTCCAGTACAAGCGCAACGAGATGAGCTTTGCGCGCGGCTGCTTCCGCATGAAGGGCGACACGCTGGAAATCTTTCCGTCGCACTATGAAGACATGGCGTGGCGCATAAGCTTCTTCGGCGATGAGATCGAGGCGATCACCGAATTCGACCCGTTGACGGGCAACCGGATCGCCACCCTGGAAAGCGTGAAGGTTTATGCCAACAGCCATTATGTGACACCTGGCCCGACACTGAAGCAGGCGACCGAGGCGATCAAGTTCGAGCTTGCCGAGCGGCTGAAGGAGCTGGAAGCGGAGGGCAAGCTGCTGGAGCACCAGCGGTTGGAGCAGCGCACGAATTTCGACCTCGAGATGATCGCGGCCACCGGAAGCTGCGCCGGGATCGAGAATTACAGCCGCTTCCTGACCGGCCGCCTGCCGGGCGAGCCGCCGCCGACACTGTTTGAATATCTGCCGGAAAATGCGTTGCTGTTCGTGGATGAAAGCCATGTGACGGTGCCGCAGGTGGGCGGGATGAGCCGGGGCGACCGGGTGCGCAAGGTGACGCTGGCTGAATATGGATTCCGCCTGCCCAGCTGCGTGGATAACCGGCCCTTGAAGTTCGAGGAGTGGGACCTGATGCGGCCGCAGACCGTATCGGTTTCCGCAACGCCCGGCCCCTGGGAAATGAAGCAGACCGGCGGCGTGTTCGTGGAGCAGGTGATCCGCCCGACCGGCCTCATCGATCCACCGGTCGAAATCCGCCCGGTGGCGGACCAGGTGGACGACCTGATCGCGGAAGCCAGGGCGACTGCCGCCAACGGGTACCGCACTCTGGTGACGACGCTGACGAAGAAGATGGCGGAAGACCTGACCGAATTTCTGCACGAGGCGGGCCTGCGCGTGCGCTACATGCATTCAGATGTCGAGACGCTGGAGCGGATCGAGTTGATTCGTGACCTCAGGATGGGCGTTTATGATGTGCTTGTCGGCATCAACCTGTTGCGCGAGGGGCTGGACATTCCCGAGTGCGGGCTGGTGTGTATCCTCGATGCCGACAAGGAGGGCTTCCTGCGCTCCGAGACCTCGCTTGTGCAGACGATCGGGCGGGCCGCGCGCAACGTCGAGGGCAAGGTCATCCTCTATGCCGACCGGCGCACAGGCAGCATGGATCGCGCGCTCGCCGAAACAGAGCGGCGGCGGACGCGGCAGGTCGCCTATAACGAAGCGCACGGGATCACGCCCACCACCATCAAGCGCGCCATTGCCGATGTCGTTTCCCATGTTTCGGCCAAGGACCATCTGACAGTCGAGATCGATGCGGATACGCCGCACCTTATTGGCCACAATCTGAAGGCTTATATCACTGATCTGGAACAGAAGATGCAGAAGGCAGCCGGAGACCTGGAGTTCGAGGAGGCGGCCCGCATCCGTGACCAGATCCGTCGCCTGGAGGCCGACGAGTTGGGGATCAAGACCGAGCGCGCCGCCCCCGTGCAGGGCAGGTCCGACGCCGGCCGGCCGGGCACGCGCACGAACCGCTGGAGCAAGATGCGCGCAAAAAAGGACGGCTGAACCGCTTTCGTGAAAAACGGAGCGCAGGACATGAGCCCCGCAATTCGGAGCGCGCTTTTCCGAATCAGGTCCGCTCCGGCGCATGGTCCGCTGCAGGTGATTCCACCGATACGGAACATGCACTAGTCCGCCGGAAGCACTTCGAGGTGCGGCGCCCAGGGCTGACGGCAGCCCGGAACGGCGCAGGGCTGGTGCGGGCGTTTGCCGCTGCCCGGGAGCGCCCATTCCATGCCGGCGCGGATGGCATCGGGATAGACAGAGCCATGATCTTCGCCCGGAAAAACGCGGGACTGTACCTTGAGGGAGGGATAGTTGCGCGATTCCAGCATCCTCACCATTTCGTCCATATCCTCCACCATGGCCATCCGGCTTTGCCCGGAGGGTTCGGTGTCAGGGTCAGGCACGGTCTCTTTGCCGCCGATCATGAAGAACAGTTCGGCGGGCAAATCCGCGTGGCGGCTTGCATAGCCGCGCTCGCGCGCGATCATCAGCCGCCGACCATACCAGAGCGAGGGGCTGATCAGGATGTAGCGCTGGAACATTTCGGGGTCAGTCAGCAGCACGTGGGTTCCGAACAGGCCGCCATAGCTGTGGCCCGCATAGATGCGCCGGGCCGGGTCGATGCGATAGCGGCTTTCCAAGAAGGGAAAGGCCTCGTCTTTCAGGAATTGCCGGTATCCCTCGGCCTCACCATAGGCCACCGGGCGGCCGGGCATGTCGGATGCGGCATCGATATCGCCATGCGGCGTCGGCGTATAATCGCGGCGGCGGCTGTATTCGCCGGTGTCGCCCGCGCCATAGCCAAGGCCGACGATGATCGCGTCTTCGAGGCCGCGTTCGGAAGCGCGCAGCCGGCGGTGCAGCCCGATGATCAGTGGAAGGCTCTGCGGCATGTCGGTGGTGAACAGCACCGGGTAGCGGCGATCGGGGCTGCTGGCGTAGCTCGGCGGCAGCCAGACGACGAGATCGTAGGCGCGGCCCAACGACCTGGCCTCCATGCGGTGTACTTCGGTGTTGGTAAGTTCGTAGCGGGCAGGAGGGGGGCTTTCGGCAGATGCCGAAGCCGCGACGAGCACGACAACCAGCTGCAGGAGCCGGATCATCGGGCGGTCATGTTCTGGTGCCCCAAGCGGCCCTTGAAGATGCCACGGAGCCGCCCAACCCGATCATCGATCAGGCTGATGTCGGCAATCGAATGGCCATCCTCGAGGATCGGGTCTGCAAGCGCGCCTTGCTTTGCCACGCCTGATGGGCCGCTGCATCCTGTGCCGCGTTCGGGCGGGTGCGGTATCGCGGGTGCCCCCGTCGGCATCGCTGCATCGCCCGCCATCATCGTGCGCGCGGCATGTCTTGATCCGGACCTCGTCATCCCGTGCCACCTGCTTGTGCCCTGGCAAGGGCATTGGCAAGGGCAAGGGCGTGTGTGTGCAACTATCGGAACCTGTTGTCCTTTGGGAAGCCCTGCGGTGGCAGGCGGCCTGCCGAGGCGCGGGCGCCAAGCCATAGCGTGAGGTCGTTTTCGGTGCGGGTGCGGGCGCTTTCGCCCTGGAGCTTCCAGCTGAGCCCCTCGGCCAGTTTCAGTGTTGTTACGTCGGCCAGGCCCCCATCCTTGTATTTCTGCAGCGCAACACCCTGGCCCCGCGCCATTACCGGCAGGGTATCGAGCGGGAACACCAGAAGCTTCCTGTTTTCCCCGATCACCGCCACATGGTCCGCGCCTTCGGCAACCGGGCGCACCGCAAGAAGCTTTGCGCCGGGTTTCAGGTTCACGACCTGCCGGCCCTTGCGAGTTTCGGCCAGCAGCTCCTCGGCATCGGCCAGGAAACCGCGCCCGTCGCTGGCGGCCAGCAGCAGTTTCAGGCCCGGCTTGAAGGGCAGGGCTGCGATGATGTCCTCGCCCGTGGGGAAGTCGACCATGATCGATAGCGGCTCGCCGAATCCGCGTCCTCCGGGGAGGTCGTTGGCAAGCAGCGTGAAGAAGCGCCCGCCCGATGCCGCGAACAGCAGCCTGTCGGTGGTTTCGGCGTGGAAGGCGCGGGCCAGGCCGTCGCCCTCCTTGAACTTCAGGCCATCCAGATTGCCGAGATCAACGAGGCCCTTTTGCGCCCGGATCCAGTTTCGGCCCGACAGGATGATGCTGACAGGCTCGCGCTCGATCATCGCTTCGCGGCTGATAGCGACGGCTTTTGGCGCGTCTGCAAAATCAGACCGGCGGCGGCCGTTTGCCGTGTTTGTCCCATAGTCCTTCATCAGGCTGGCCAGCTGCTTCTTCAGCGCCGTCTTCTGCCGCGCGGTGGAGCCGACCAGTGCTTCAAGATCGGCCATTTCCGCTGCCAGCTTTTCCTGCTCGCGCCTCAGCTCCATCTCCTCGAGCTTCCGCAACGAGCGCAGCCGCATGTTGAGGATGGCCTCCGCTTGCCTGTCCGTCAGCTCGAAGCGCGCCATCAGCACCGGCTTGGGCTCGTCTACCTCGCGGATGATGCGGATCACGTCATCGAGGTTCAGATAGGCGATGATATAGCCCGACAGCAGCTCCAGCCGATCCGCGATCTGGGCCAGCCGGTGGCGACTGGCGCGCACCAGCACATCCTGTCGGTGGTCCAGCCAGGATTGCAGAAGCGCGCGCAGGCCCAGCACGCGGGGCGTCCGGTCGGGCATCAGCACGTTCAGGTTGATCGACACCCGCGTTTCAAGGTCGGTCAGCCGGAACAGGCTTTCCATCAGCACATCGGGATCGACATTGCGGGATTTCGGCTCGATCACCAGCCGGATCATGGCATCGCTTTCGTCGCGGACATCCTCCAGTATCGGCAGCTTCTTGTCTGCGATCAGGCCGGCGATCTGTTCGATCAGCCGGGCCTTCTGCACGCCCCACGGGATTTCGCTGACGATGATGGACCAGGTCCCGCGCCCCAGCTCCTCCTGCGCCCAGCGCGCCCGCAACCTGACCGCGCCGCGCCCGGTGGCATAGGCCTCTATCAGGTTCTCGCGCGGTTCCACGATGATACCGCCGGTCGGGAAATCGGGGCCCGGCATCAGGGCCATGATGTCGGCGAGGTTGGCGGCCGGGTCCTCCAGCAGCAGCGTGGCCGCAGCCGCAATCTCGGCCACATTGTGCGGCGGAACCGATGTTGCCATGCCCACGGCGATCCCCGAAGCCCCATTCGCCAGCAGGTTGGGGAAAGCCGCGGGGAAGACCTCGGGCTCTTCTTCCTCGCCATTGTAGGTGGGGCGGAAGCCGACGGTCTCGTCGTCCACGCCTTCCATCAGCAGGATCGCGGCCCTGGTCAGCCGGGCTTCGGTGTAGCGCATGGCTGCGGCGTTATCGCCATCCACATTGCCGAAATTGCCCTGCCCCTCGATCAGTGGATAGCGCAGCGAAAAATCCTGCGCGAGGCGGACGAGCGCATCATAGACGGCGGTATCGCCATGCGGGTGGTATTTGCCGATCACATCGCCCACCACGCGTGCGCATTTCTTCGGCGCGTTGGTTGGGTCGAGCTTCAACAGGCGCATTGCCCACAGCAGGCGCCGGTGGACCGGCTTCAGCCCATCGCGGACGTCGGGCAATGATCGTGCGGTAATGGTGCTCAGCGCATAGACGAGATAGCGCTCGGAAAGGGCTGTCTCGAACGGGGCTTCGATGATTCCGGCGTCGCTGTCTGCACTCATGGCTGCGTCCTAGAGTCTGCCGCGCCCGCTGCCAACCGTTCTTCTGATGTTCCTGCAATCGCGCGCCTTCGAAGCCCTTCCAGCCGCGCCCCCTGCAGCCAGTGCCGGGCGAGAAAATGGCCCGTCAGCGCCAGCCCGGAATCCGCGTCTGCCGCACGCGTTGTGCCGCCCTTCAGCAGAAATGCCGGCAGGGCCAGCAGCTGCGGCGCCCAGGGCTGGCCTTGCGCGCGGGAACGGCTGACAGCGCGGCCGGTCTTCGGGCTGACAAAGGCCAGATCGCGAACCGGGCCGCCCAGCGCGCACCCCGAAAGGTCGAGCCCGAACCCCTCTTCCTCCAGCAACAACAGCTCGTAGCGGGCGACGGCAGCCCTTGCGGCCGTCTGCTCCATTCCGGCGGAAAGGCCGCCCAGCAGCGCATCCAGTGCCCGGGCAAGGCGCGGGTGGGGAATGGCCTCGGCAAGGGCGGCAGCCGTCAGCGCTGTGATCCAGGCCAGGATTGCGGCGGGCTGGGGCTCGAATGACAGCAGGGCGCGGCTTTCCAGAAGCTCGACCGTGGCGCTTGGCAATTGCCCCTCTGCACGGGATTTCAGCACGATGGAGACCCGATTTCCCGGGTGCAGCAGCGCCCGCTTACCCTTTGATCGGGCACCGGGCACATACCCCGCGCGCATGCCCCCCTCGAAGGCCAGGAACCGGACGACGGCGCCATTCTCGCCGTGGGGCAGCGCGTTCAGGACCAGGGCTTCATCATCGAATGTCAGCATGGGAGGCGCAGTTGTCCGGGACACCGGGCGGGAGCCGCCAGCCGGCCGATCACTCCACCCAGTCCATCCCCAGGTCGCGCCATACATGCCGGTCCTCGGCCCAGCCCGGCCGGACTTTCACGTGGAGGAACAGGTGCGTGCGCCGGCCCAGCAGTTTTTCCATTTCGTGCCGGGCGGCCTCGCCGATGGCCTTGATCCGCGCGCCGCGCGCACCCACCACTATGCCTTTCTGGCTGTCCCGCTCCACCAGAATCTGCGCGTGAACGGCGGCCGAGCCGTCTGGCTGGTCCTCGAACTTCTCGATATGAACGGCGGTCGAATAGGGCAGCTCCTGCCCCAGCTGCTGGAACAGCTGCTCACGCACCAGCTCGGCCGCCATCAGCCGCGCCGGCGCATCGGAAAGCTGGTCTTCAGGGAACAGCCAGGGGCCTTCCGGCGCGGCGGCTGCAAGGGCGGCCTTCAGGTCCGGCACGCCGTCGCCGCTGAGGGCGGAAACCATGAAGGTTTCATCGAACGTCGTCAGCGCATTGGCTTCCAGCGCAAGCGCCAGCAGCTTTTCCTTGTTGGTTGCGTCCACCTTGTTCAGCACCAGCCAGCGCGGTTCCTTGCGGTCTGCCAGCGTTGCCAGAAGTGTGCGCACGTCCTCCCTCAGACCGGCTTTGGCGTCGACAATGGCGAGCAGTACATCGGCATCGGCCGCGCCTTCCCAGGCGTTTTGCACCATCGCGCGGTCCAGCCGGCGGCGGGGCTTGAACACGCCGGGCGTGTCCACCAGCAACAGCTGCGCCGGGCTCTCCATCGCGACGCCTGTGAGACGCACGCGGGTGGTCTGCACTTTGGAGCTGACGATCGCGACCTTCTGGCCGACGAGCGCGTTCACAAGTGTCGATTTGCCCGCATTGGGGGCGCCTAGCAGCGCAACGACACCGCAGCGGGTTTTCACGTCAGGCTGCATGGGCGGCCAGGAAGGCTTCGGCGGCAAGCGTTTCGGCTTCCTGTTTGGATGCACCTTCGGCTTCGACCGGGGGCAGGCGGTCCACCGCGAGTTCGACCTGAAACCGAGGGCTGTGGTGCGGCCCGGTTCGGCCCAGGAGCCGATAGACCGGCCCTTTCAGCGCCTTGGCCGCCGCCCATTCCTGCACCGCGGATTTCGGATGCTTGGGCGCATCGGAAATGGCGGCCAGCTCCCCGTCCCACGCTAGGTGCACAAAGGCCATCGCCGAATCCATTCCGCCGTCCAGGAATGCCGCGCCGATCAGTGCCTCCAGCACGTCGCCAAGGATATTGTCGCTGTCGGCGCCGCCATCGGAACGCGCCTGCGGGCCCAGCTTCATGTGCCGGGCGACGCCAAGCTTGCGCGCGACCCGGGCGCAGGTTTCCCGGCTGACAAGCCGGGCGATGCGCCGCGTGAGCATGCCTTCCGACTCGCTCGGGAACATCTCGCACAGCCAGGCTGCCATGATGGCGCCCAGAACCCGGTCGCCCAAGAACTCCAGCCGCTCGTAGTTATCGGTTCCCAGGCTCTTGTGGGTCAGGGCGCGCGCCAGCAGGCTATCCTCCTGAAAGGTCAGGCCAAGGGCGGTTCTTGCCCAGGTTGCAGGCGCTTCACTCAATGCCGAGTCCGATCCGGGGCCAGACGATGCCATCGTTGGCTGAAAACAGGATGCGCTCCACCTTGCCCAGCAGCAGGGCGTGCGGAACAAGGCCGACGCCGCCATCGGCAACGGAAAGGCGGCTGTCGGCGCTGGCTGCACGGTTGTCGCCCAGCACGAAATAATGGCCTTGCGGAACGATGATCTCCGCCATGTCGGCAAGCGGTCCGCCGTTGCCTGTGCGCACCAGCAGGGTCTTCCCGCCGGGCAGCATTTCGTTGCAGAGGCTGTTCCCGGCCGGCTTGCACGGTATCGGCCGGCCGTTCAGCACCAGGGTTCCGCCCGTCAGCGCGACGCGGTCTCCGCCGTTTGCCATCACGCGCTTCACATAATCCTTGCTGCCGGCACCCCTGAACACGACAACGTCGCCGTATCGCGGCGCGCGGCCTGCAAGACGGTCCCCATTTGCGGGTTGCTCAGCGATGCTGCCCGGCAGCGAAGCGGTGCTCCAGCCATAGGCCATCTTGTTGACGATGATGACGTCGCCTGCTTCCAGCGTCGGCGCCATCGAGCGGGAGGGTATGGCAAAGGGTTCGACGAGAACCGTGCGCACTGCAAGCGCACCGAAAAACGCAGCCAAAATCAGCCCCGCAGCACGCAGCAACTGGCTGCGCCGCCCGCCCGCTTCTTCCTGTCGGTCATAGCGGGCAGACCGGGCGGGGTTCTGGGCAAGGCTCTGAGTCATCCGCGTCGCGGGTTGGCCTCGCAGCCCTTCTCTGTCAAGGTTTCGGCCCTTTTTCGTGCACGCGCCCCTCGCGCTGCGGACCGGGGTTGGCTAGGCGTAAGCGATGCTTCCACACCAGACCGACGCTTGGGCCGCGCTACAGCACATGGCCCTGAGACCGCAGCCCCGGATCCTCGATCTGTTCGCCGGGGAGCCGACGCGCGTGCAGGCCCTGTCGGTCGATGTCGCGGGGTTGCACATCGATCTTTCGAGGCTGCCGGTGTCGGCACTCCACGTAGAGGCGCTTGCGGCGCTCGCGGCGGAGGCAGACCTGCCCGGCTGGCGTTCGAATCTGGTGGCGGGCGATATCGTCAATCCGTCCGAAGGCCGTGCCGCAACGCACATGCAGTTGCGTGAAAAGGCCCGGCGCGCAGACCACACCCCGATGCTGGAGATGGCGGCGCGGATCCGAGCCGGCGCGTTCGGCCGCGTTCGGCACCTGATCCACATCGGCATTGGTGGCTCGGCGTTGGGTCCGCACCTGCTGGTGGATGCCCTTGGAGCCGCCGGAGACGGACCGCAAGTTCATGTTGCCGCCAACATCGATGGGGCAGCGCTTGCGCGGGCCTTCGCTGCGGCCGATCCTGCCGAAACGCTTCTGGTTGCCGTTTCGAAGACCTTCACGACGCAGGAGACCCTTACCAATCTCGCGTCGGCTCTCGGCTGGCTGTCGGCCAATGGGGTCGCCGATCCCGTCAGCCGGGTCATCGCCGTGACGGCCGCGCCCGAAAAGGCGCGCGCTGCCGGGATCGCGGAAATCCTGCCGTTCGCGCAAACCATTGGCGGGCGCTATTCGCTGTGGTCCGCTGTCGGGCTGCCGCTGGCGGCGCGGTGCGGGCCGGATGCGTTCGAGGCGCTGCTGGATGGCGCCCGCGCGATGGACAAGCATTTTTTGCGTACGCCGCTGGCCATGAATGCGCCTGTGCTGGCGGCCATGGCCGACGTGTGGCAGGCCTGTTTCCTGAACCGCCCGACCAGGGCGATCTTCGCCTATGATGAACGGCTGCGGCTGTTGCCGCCCTACCTTCAGCAACTGGAGATGGAGAGCAACGGCAAATCCGTCGCGCGCGACGGCACACCCCTCCCGTTCCGGACTGCGGCGATCAGTTGGGGCGGAACGGGAACGGACGCGCAGCACGCCGTGTTCCAGCTTCTGCACCAAGGCACCCACGAAGACCCGATCGAATTCGTCGCCGTCGCCACTCCCGACCATGATCTCGATCCGGTTCACCACACGCTGCTGCTGGCGAACTGCTTTGCGCAAGGCGCAGCCCTGCTGCGGGGGCGTACGGCCGCAGAGGCGATGGTGGAGGCTGGCGGAGACCCGGCGCTGGCGGCGGCCAAATCCTTCCCCGGAAATCGCGGATCGGCGACCATCCTTCTCGATCGGCTCAGCCCGGACCGGCTTGGCGCACTTCTGGCATTCTATGAAGCGCGAACCTTCACGGCCGCCGTGCTGATGGGTCTGAACCCGTTCGATCAATGGGGTGTTGAGCTTGGCAAGCAGACCGCAAACCGGCTTGCCGCAGGGGAAACCGGCGGGTTCGACCCTTCCACCATGGCGCTGATGCAGCGGGCCGGGCTTTAGGACGGCACGTCTAGACGGGGAAGCCCAGGCCCTTAAGATCAGCGGCCAGACGTTCGGCGCTGGTGAAATGGTGCGCCAGCCAGCCAGCTGCCCGGGCGCCTTCCAAATTGGCGATATTGTCGTCGATGAAGATCGCCGCACCATCTCCCAGCCTGAAACGGGTGCGGGCCAGCGCGTAGATTGCCGGGTCGGGTTTCATCAGCCCCTCGGTGCCGGATACAATGATGTCCTGGAAATGATCGAAGATCGGCGCGGTAGGGCGGAACATGGCCCAGAATTCGGCCGAGAAATTGCTGATGCCAAAGATCGGAACTGCAGCAGCCGCAAGCGATTCGACAATCGCGTGGGTGCCCGGCATCGGGCCGGGGATGGTTTCCAGCCAGCGTGGGCCATACAGCGCGATGAGATCGCTTTGATCCGGGTGTAGCGCAATCAGCTCGGCGCTGGTTTGGGCGAACGGCCTGCCCATGTCGTGCTGGAAATGCCACGCCCTTGTCACAACATTTGCCAGGAACCAATCCAGCTGCTGCGGGTCGGGGATCAGCTTTTCGTACAGGAAGCGCGGGTCCCATTCATACAGGACGTGGCCGACGTCGAAGACGACAGCCACGGGTCTGGATGGAGCAGGATCGGCAGCATCAGGTTGCCGGGCAGGCACAGGCTGCCCCGGCTCTGGCCATTCAAGCGCAGGCGTGTTCAGCCTTGGCGGGCCTTGAACCGGCGGTTCGTTTTGTTGATAACATAGGTGCGACCGCGGCGGCGGATCACACGATTGTCACGGTGCCGCCCCTTGAGCGACTTGAGGCTGTTACGGATCTTCATGATGTACCCCAGGGGATTCGAATGAGCCGGG
>Ga0105045_10001695_pt1 | contig 18191 bp, 5 predicted proteins | sample MAT02_FD_78089 | JGI IMG/M metagenome (GOLD analysis project Ga0105045, IMG submission 78089) | Freshwater microbial communities from Lake Fryxell liftoff mats and glacier meltwater in Antarctica - MAT-02 (megahit assembly) | ecosystem: Environmental > Aquatic > Freshwater > Ice > Liftoff... | reverse complement strand
GGCCGCGATTATTTCCACCATCCACAGGGTGATTACTGGCGACGGGTCTCGGCAAAAGTGCTGACCGCTACCGGACCGGAAGTCAAATGGCAGACCGTCTATGATTTGCTGGACTCGACGGGTATCGCCGTGCTGACCGAAACCCAAACCTGGACCATGCGCAACGTGCAGAACAAATTCCTGCTCGATCTGGAATGGAGTGGGGAAGCCAAAACGGACGTAACCATTGGTAAATATGACTACGGCGGGCTGTTTCTGCGAATGCCCTGGAAACCGGGTATTAAAGGCGAAGTAGTCAATGCCGCCCGGCAACGCGACGAAAAAGCCGAGGGGCAGCGGGCCATGTGGGTCGATGCCGGGATGCAGGTTGAGGGGCGTGATGACCTGGCGCACATCGCCATTTTCGACCATCCCGAAAACAAAGGATACCCCCAAACCTGGCGGGTCGATCCTCAACTGGGTATTGGTCCGGCGCGGGCCAGAACCGGCGCATGGACCATAAAACAAGGTGACACCGAGGTCATTCGTCACGAGATCGTTGTCTATACCGGCACGCTCAATGATGTAGAACTAACCAAAATCTGGGGTGAGTACAGCGGACAGAAATCCACTGGTGCGCTCTGGAGAATTGCCCAGCAGGAAGGGTTGGCAGCCAAATTTCTGACCCCCGACGAGGCCGTTAAAAGCATGACGATGTTGCCTGGTTTCAAGGTAAACGTGTGGGCTTCCGAACCGATGATGACCCAGCCGATGGCCTTTTGCTGGGATGACCGGGGGCGGCTCTGGGTGGCCGAAAACCGGGATTACGAATCGCGCGGCTATGGTTTCTCCAAAGCGGGCAACAGCCGGATTCTGATTCTGGAAGATACCGACCACGACGGAGTGGCCGACAGCCGGAAAGTTTTTCTGGAAGGCATTGCGTTTCCGTCGGCAATGGCGGTGGGATTCGACGGGCTTTTTCTGGGTGCCCCGCCGAACCTGCTGTTCGTGCCTGACCGCAACCACGACGATGTGGCCGACGAGAAAGATATTGAAGTTCGGCTCACCGGCTGGGGCATTCGCGACCGGCACGAAACACTCAACAGTTTTCACTGGGGACCCGACGGCTGGCTCTACGGACTCCAGGGATTTGCAACGCCTTCCAAAGTCCGCAAACCCGAAGGTAAAGGTCGTCTATATAAACACAACGACCCCTTTCCAGAGGATATCCTCAACGGCGACGGCGTGGACATCAACGGGGGTGTCTGGCGATATCACCCCACCAAAGACCGCTTCGAGGTGGTGGCCCACGGCTTCAGTAACCCCTGGGGCATCGACTACGATGCCAAAGGCCAACTGCTCATGACAGCCTGCGTGATTCCGCACCTGTGGCACGTGATTCCCGGTGGCATTTATCACCGGCAGGGCGGGCAGCATTTCAACCCATACGTCTATAGCGACATCAAGACCATCGCTGACCACAGCCATCGGTCAGCACACGGGGGCGCGCGGGTGTACCAGTCCGATGCCTTTCCGAAGGCGCATCAGGGTCGCCTGTTCATGGCCAACATTCACGAACACGCCGTTTTATCCGATATTCTGGAACGAAAAGGGTCGGGCTTCATCGGTCACCACGGCGACGAGTTGTTGCAGGCCAATAACGCGCAGTGGGTTGGGTTCAGCATGGAGCTTGGCCCGGAGGGCGCACTGTATGTACTCGACTGGCACGATGCCGATATTTGTGGCAAAGAAGTGCTGAATAGCGAGACAGGGCGAATTTTTCGGATAATGCCCCAAACGTCAGGAGCCGAAAACTGGCCGGGCCGGTATTCCGATCTGACCAAAATGACTGATGCTCAACTGGTTGATCTTCAAACCGTTGCGAGCGACTGGCACGCCCGCCGGGCACGGGGACTCCTGCAACATCGGGCCGCTAACCGCAAGTTAGACCAGGGAACCCATCAGCGACTTCGTACCATTTTCAACGAAAATACCAACGCTGACTGGCGGCTTCGGGCCATGTGGGCCTTGCACGTAACCGGTGGTTTTACGGAACAAACGCTGCAAAAATCCCTTAGTGATACGGATGAGTACGTCCGGGCCTGGGCGGTTCAGTTGCTGTGCGAAGATCGTTCGCCGGCTGCCGAAGCACAAACGGCTTTTGCCCGAATGGCCCGCGAGGATGTCTCGCCGGTGGTGCGGCTTTATTTGGCGTCGGCTCTGCAACGGATGACACCAGACAGCCGCTGGAACATTGCTGAGGGGTTGCTTGCCCGCAGCGAAGACATTGCCGACCACAATCTGCCAAAACTGATTTGGTTTGGCATTGAACCGCTTGTGAAGATTGATCCAGACAAAGCACTGAAACTGGCTACCCTCAGCCGGATTCCTATGGTTTCGCAGTTTATTGCGCGTCGTCTTGTCGATGCCGATGAGGTAAAGCGGGTAGTAAGCACCCTCGGCAGTATCAAAACGCCTACATCGCTTGTTCCGCTGCTGGAAGGTTTGCGGGATGGGTTGGAGGGCCGTTCGGATGTGACAGCACCGGCCAACTGGCAGGCAGTGTATGCCAAACTTAATCGGGCAAGTCCACAGGCGGCTAAACTGGGCACACAAGTCGCGCAGCTCTTTGGCGATACGCAGGCCGCTAAACAATTTTTAACGACGCTGCTAAACAAAAAAGGGGCGGTGGAGCAGCGTCGTCAGGCGCTGCGGGCCATGACAACCCAACAGCGCCCTGAACTCCCCAACCTGCTGCCCGGCCTGCTCGATGAGTCGGCCCTGCGCCCTGATGCCATCCGGTCCATTGCCGGGTACGACAGCGACGCATTGGGTAAACTACTGCTCGTTCGCTATCCGTCGTTCTCCGCATCCGAGAAACTCCAGGCGGTGCAAACCCTGTCGTCGCGCCCCAAGTACGGCTGGCTATTGACTCAGGCGCTGAAAGATGGGAGTATTGCCAAGCGTGACATACCCAGTTATGCGGCCCGCCAATTGCTGCGGGTCGTTGGCAGCGGCTTCGTCGAAGTTTGGGGACCCATCGAAGGAGACGGCGTGGATGGGAAAGCGTACGCCAAATACGGTCGGATGCTGAACGACAAAGCGCTTATGGCCGCTAACGTCCAAAAAGGCAAGGCACTTTTTGCCATGACGTGCGGGCCGTGCCACAAGATGTACGGGCAGGGTGGCATCATCGGGCCTGACCTGACGGGTTCCAACCGGGCCAGTATAGACTATCTGCTCAGTAATATTCTCAACCCAAGTGGCGAAATTCAGGACGACTATAAAATGGTCGTCGTGACTACCCGTGACGGGCGGACGTACACCGGCAATATCGCCGGAGAGAACGAGCGACAGCTCAGGATGCGCGTGGTGGGTCAGGACGTGGTCGTGCTGAACAAATCCGACGTTCAGTCGCGGGAAGAAACAGCTGTCTCCATGATGCCTACCGGTTTGCTGGAGTCCCTGACGGAAAGCGAAATTGTTGATCTGGTAGGCTTCTTACGCAGGATGGACCCGGTGAAGACGGCGAAGAAATGAGCTAAACGGTTTGTTCAATCCTGGTCGGAGAAAATATGTAGCCTACAGCCAATTATCCATTTACGAAAAACTAACTCGTAGAGTTGCTTACGGTGCCAGTGCCGTCTATACATTATTAGGAACGCCCAACCGGATTTAGATACTAATCCACGATGGTGGCCACGATACCATAGCCAACGTGCGAGCCCATGCGCGCAAGTGGCTGGAATGTTTTTACCAATGAAAATAGATTTCCGGCGATCTGTTCAACTAAGTGTCAGATTCGCTGCTGTAATACAATGCCAGAAGACCCGACTATGAAATCACTCCACCTTACTTTCCTGTTTTTCATGCTTGCCACGATGAGTCAGGCACAAAACTACGATGAAGCGAAAGTGCCTTCGTACACGTTACCGGACGCACTTCGTTCGGCGGATGGAAAGAAAGTCCGTACTAAAAAGCAGTGGGAAACTACACGCAGACCTGAAGTACTGCGGCTGTTTGCCGATAATGTGTACGGGCAAATCCCGAAAACGTACTCCGCCATAAAATTCACGCTGACCGACGAAAACAAAATGGCAATGGGTGGAAAAGCCCACCTCAAAGAAGTTCAGATTGAGGTTACTCACCAGCAGAAATCGATTAAAATCAATCTGGTGTTATTCATCCCGAATGAGGTACAGGGGCCAGCCCCCGCTTTTGTGTTGATCAACCACCGGGGCAAAGACAATACCGATCCTACCCGAACGACAAAGAGCGATTTCTGGCCCGCCGAACTGCTCATTGACGAAGGTTTTGCCATTGCCGCCTTTCACGTGAGCGATGTGGCACCTGACAATAAAGACACGTTTCAGAACGGAGTTTTACAACTATTGTATCCCGAACAACTCGACATGTACAATGGCATGAGGGCGTTGGGGGCCTGGGGATGGGGAGCCAGCCGGGTGATGGATTATCTACAGCAGGACATGCAGATCGACAAAAACAAAGTGGCCGTCATTGGACACTCACGGGGTGGAAAAGCCGCCCTGTGGTGCGGTGCTCAGGATCAGCGGTTTGCGGTGGTGGTTTCCAGTTGTTCGGGGAATGGCGGGTCGTCGTTGTCTCGTCGGCACTATGGTGAAACGGTGAAGATGACCACCACCTCATTTCCGCACTGGTTTCCACCCCGCTTCAGCCAGTATAGTGACCGAGAAGATTCGCTGCCGATAGACCAGCATGAACTTCTGGCCCTCATAGCACCTCGTGCGGTGTATGTGGGCACGGCAAGCGAGGATAAATGGGCTGATCCACTGGGTTCGTTTCTGGCCCTCAAGAATGCAGAGAGCGTGTATGCCCTCTACGGCATTGGCCCATTGCCTGCCAACGTGCAGCCTGCGGTCAATGTGCCGGTTTTCAACACCGCTTTAGGATATCACCTGCGCGAAGGGGCGCATAATTTAACCCGCTACGACTGGCAGCAATACCTCACCTTTGCCCGGAATCATTTTAACGCGAGGAAATAGACTATTGACTGGAGCCTTGTGAGGTGAAAATCTCACGCACGGTAGGGTAAGTTGCGGCCCGGTATTGACCGTCATCGTGATGTTGTGATCGGGCGACGTGATAGCCTGAACGTTGATCCTCAGGCTTGTTAGGGTCAGCCTGGTGAAAGCAAAAAGAAGTGTTCGGTTAGACATGATTGATTTCATTGTATTGGTCCGATGACTATACCTGACCTGCCTAACAATCCTGTAAAGTCTCAAAAGACCTTTCAGGATTGTTAGGCAGATGTTTAATTTTCTTTAATCACTTTTACGGCTCTATAGTGGCCAATTGACTGAACCTGAAGAATATAGGTGCCTGTGGGCTTGTGGCTGATGTTCCACTCGATTCGTTGAGTTGCTTCAGCTTCGGCCCACGCCTGCTGCCGAACAACCTGCCCGTTGAGGTCTATGAGCTGCGCCGTTAGCGGTTGCCCTATTGCTCCGGTCACAACAGCCTGTAGCTGTCCGTTTACGACCGGATTTGGCAACAGTTGCACGGTTAGCAGAGCAAGGGATTCCTCATGAGCCATCTGCCGTGCGCCCAGAGCTGTACAGCCGTAATTGACAACCACCCGCAGCGGCCCAACGAAGGTCACACCCGACGGACGGGTTACTTTGCAGTAATAATCGGCGGTAGTTTGTACACTCACTAAAGTCAGGCTGGCGGTTTTGGTACCCTTCTGAATACTGGCGATTTCGGTTAATTTGAACGGGGCACTGATGCCATTTTTATACCACTCAAAGGCCGTTGCACCGGTAGCGTTGACGATCAGTACCACACTGCTGCTCCGACAAACAGTCTGGCTTTCGGGCTGGGCGGTGGTGTTGCTCTGTTGCACCGTAATGGTAAATACAAAGGGCAGACTTATGCAGCCGCTAACATTAGTCTCTGTTACCGAAAAACTCTGCGTACCCGCCTGACTGATATTAGCAACCGGTGGGTTGAGCAGCCCCGTAACGCCCGAAAAACTAAGTGTATTGCCATTGGTAGCGTCCGCAAACGGAGTCAGCGACAGGGGCGTAGTACTCTGGGGTACGGTGCGATTCACACCCGTTAATGTTGGGGCTGCTGGTGGCGTGTTGACCGTTACCGACACATTAGCTATTGCAGTACAGCCGTTTATGTTGCTTACCGTCACCGAATAGATTCCGCTTTGGGTCACGGTGGTCTGATTGGTAGCACCCACCTGCGTTGCCCCCGCTGAGAAGGTGTAGGAACTGCCGCCCCCCGCCGTGAGGGTGATTGCGGCTGGCGCACAAACCGACAGGCTGCTTGCCGTCAATGTGGCCGTTGGCGCACTGGTACTGCTTGTTACGGTTGTTGTTGCCGTAGCTGAACAGCCATTGGAGTCGGTAGCTGTGACCGAGTACACGCCTGATGAACTAACCACAAGTTGGTTGCTGCCCAATGGCGCACCTCCGCTGAAGACGTAGCTGGTGCCGCCCACTGCCGTGAGCGTCAGGCTTGGATTGGCGCAGGTCAGTGTACCCGATGTGGGCAGGAAGGTGGCCGTTGGCGGGCTATTCACGGTCAGGTTAAATGCCGTAGAAGTCAGGTTATTGAAGGCCGTAATCACCACCGAATAACTACCTGCATCGCTGGCTGTTACGTTCGAGAGTGACAGTGTGGCGGTGGTAGCCGAAGCTACACCCGTCAGGGCCGTACCATCTTTATACCACTGGTAGCCTTGTACAATACCGCTTACCGATACCGCCACCGTTACGGTTGCACCCAGACATACTACCGAACTGCTGGCTGGTTGCTGCGTAATACTAACCAGTTCGCCCACGTATTCGTAAGCCCCTATGTCCACACCCGACCCCTGGGGACGGCTCGCGCCCACAACGTCCGAAGCGGAATACTGGTTGCTGACGGAGGTGCCCGCGTTTATAGCCGGGCTGCTAGCCTGGAGTTGAAAATTACCGTTGGCCGCATCTACAAAGAGCGGATCCTGACCCGTTATGTTCTGATTACCCGTAAAGAAGGGCGAGCCGGTGCCACCAAAGATCAGGTTGTTGTTATGGCTGACGTTCGTGTTACTGGTATTGATGTCAATGGTCTTTTCGCCGGTACGTCCAAAAAAGATATTGTTATATATATTGAGTGAATTGCCCCCCTGTGCGATAATTTCACTCTCGATGCCAACACCCGGACCACCATCGCTGGCGCCGTTCTGATAGACGGTGTTGTTGATAATATCGGCATTGTCGCTAAAGTTGATGTTGATGCCGCGGCCTCCGTTCTGGTACGACAGGTTGTTTTCGATCAGAAACCGTCCTGTATAAGCACCCAGCGAATTTTTAGCGGCATTGTTATTGTCGAGAATGATGCCATTGCCATCATAAAACTTGCAGTTAGTACCCGTACCACCAATGTTCCATGCGATCAACAGCTTGTTGTTGAAGCTTTTGTTACGCCGGAAAATCATCTTGGTTGCCGTTGAATTATCCCAATTCCAGGCATTTATAATATTAAGGCCGCTGGTTCCATAGACGGTGTACCAGGAGTTGTTATAGACGGTGTTGTCTTCAAACGTCAGATAATCAGCCTGCCCCGCCCCGATACCCCCACCGGCGCAATCATGTACGCTGTTATTGGCAATGACCACGTGATGGGGTCGAAGATTACCTCCCACAGCAGCCCCCGAAATCGAGATGCCGTTGCCATTGAACCGGGCTATTGGGGTTGCGGTTGGATTTGGCCCCTCACAGGCTCCGGGTTGCGTTTGTGCCTGGGGCAGGGTGATGTTGGCGTTATTGCCAATAACCTCGAAACCTTCAATGCGGATATAGGCTCCCGCCGACAGCACATTGATCCCGTTGAAGTTGTTGTTGCCCAACTGTAAAATTGGTTTTTCATTCTGGTAGGGACGGAAGACAATCCAATTAGCAGGCAAGCCTGTTCGCTGAATCTGAACCAGATTGAGTCCTGAGCTGGTGTAGGTACCCGCCCTTACAAAGACCGTATCCCCCGGTGCCACCTGGTCAGCCGCTTTCTGGATGGTATTAAAGGGCAATGCCAGGGTACCCGCCGTATTGGCAGAGGAAGCCGATGCACTCACATACCAGTTTCGGGTACTCACATACGTGGGCTGGTATATCCTGATGGCGGTGTAGTAGGTTGTTGCATTACTCACCGCTACGGCACCCGCCGAATTGGTTACCACCGCCCGGACAAAGTAATTGCGAGACGTTGCAGTGAACGGTGGCGGAGTCCAGGGCATCGAATAAGGGGCGGTCAGGTCTGTACCAATAAGGGTGCCGGAAGTGGGATTATTAAGCACACTGACCGGTGAGAAGAAGTTAGTGTCGTAATAAAAATCGACTTTGGTGACGGTCGTACTGGCCGGAGTAACCGGGTTCACCTGAACATTAATCTCGGTTCCTGCAATGTAGGAAGAGTTGAACTGCGGGAAGGTCATGCTGATCGTCGGTGGGGCTGGTACAACACGCGATGTCGTGGCCGAACAGCCGTTCGGTGCCGTACCCGTCAGGGAATAGGTCCCTCCTGTCGAAGTCACAAGGGTGATGGATGCGGTAACAGCCGTCGTGCTGCTCCATCGGTAGGTGGTGGCCCCCGACCCGGAAAGAGTGATGGTTGTATTGATACTGGAGGTAACAGCAATGCTAAGTGAGGGCGGAGCGATGTCTTGCGTAACCGTAGCGGTAGCCGTAGCCGTGTTGCCGTTAACATCCGTCACCACAACGGAATATATACCACTCTGGGCAACTACCGCCTGGTTGGTGGTACCAATCTGGGCCGCTCCGGCAGAGAAGGCATACGTGCCGCCCCCCCCGGCCGTTAGCGTTACACTGGGATTAGAACAGGTCAGCGTGGCCGAACTGGGCGTAAGGGTAGCAGTAGGCAGAGTTTGGTCCAGACTCACCGTTGTATTGGCCGTAGCGGTGCAGCCTTCGGGCGAGGTAGCTGTTACCGAGTAGATACCCGTTGTACTGACGACTAAGGTGGTGTTTGTCGAATTATCGGACCAGCGCAGGTTAGTGGCCGACGCGGTGGCGGTCAGGGTGAGGCTGGGATTTGCCGTTGTCAATACCCCGTTCTGTGGGCTGATACTGACAGTCGGAATGGCGTTCACCGTCAGGCTGAAAGCTGTAGAAGTCAAGGTGTTGAACCCGGTAATTACGACCGAATAACTGCCCGCACTGGCCGACGTAACGTTGGTTAGCATCAGGCTGGCGGTAGTGGCCGAGGCTATCCCCGTCAGGGCGGTGCCGTCTTTGTACCACTGATAGGCTTGCACGGCTTCCGAGGTTATTACGGATACGCTCACCGTGCCGCCTTCACAAACAGCGGAACCACTGGCCGGTTGTTGGTTGATGCTGACAGGCATACTCTGCAATTCATAGGCACCCAGGTCTATCCCCGACCCCTGCGGACGGGTCGTGCCGTCAATATCATCCGTAACCGACGCGGTATAGGTTGTCACTCCGGCATTGATGGCAGCGCTGGTTTTGAGTAACTGGAAGTTAGCCGTTGCACCGTTCGTTGTCGGATTGGTGAAGACCGCCGTTTCTGAAGCTGGCGATACAATAATGTTGCCCGATAATGTTGTCGATGGCATCGACCCGTTGGGCATTTGGCTGACGTTATCAACGATGTATAAATTGTTGGTGTAGGCAACAGCTGTGCTGTTGTTCGGGTCCGAAAATGTTGGCTCACCAGCCATCGGACGAATAATGTTATTGACGACGTTGACATTGCCGGATCGCTGGGCAAAAATTTCGCCCTGCGGGGTATCGGGTCCCTGACTTTGTGAGTTCTGGTAAGCCGTGTTATTAACAATATCTACATTTAGTCCTTTGAATGTATGTATACCAGACCCGCCGTTGTTGAATACTAAATTATTAGCTACCAGCGTCTTACCCGTATATTTCTGGTATCGGATGGTTGAACTGGCCTGCGAGTTTGGAAAATCATCCAGAATAATGCCATTGCCATCCGTAATCTTACAGCCGACGTTCCATTTGACGTACAGCCGGTTTCCGTAGCATTTATTGTTACGAACATAGTTGCGGTAGCCTGCATTGCCATCGAAGTTCCAGGGGTGAAAAATACTGATGCCGCTGGAACCATAAACGGTGTACCAGGCATTGTTGTAGATCGTGTTTTTTTCTATGGTAACATAATCAGCTTCGATAGCGCCAATACCGCCCCCGCTGCAATTATGAATTATGTTGTTGGTAATGTTTATATGGTGCGGGTTAGCCCCTGCGCCATTCCTGCCATCAACAGTGATACCACTCCCATTAAAATTAAACGGTGCCGTACCCGCCCGGAGCGTACCGTCGTCCCGGCAACTGCCATTTTGCGTAAGGGCAACTGGCAATGTAGTGGCCAGTTGGGCGTCAGTATAAAGGCCCTCAATTTCCAGCCCATTAATGTTGACATACGAAATTCCCGGCGGAATGAAGATGGCATTGTTAATCGCGCTCGTTGCCTTCAGTTTGGGCGTACCGCTAAAATTGGTAATCGTAATAGGACAACCCGGTGTGCCTGTCCGAATCATGGCAAACAAATCAATGCCTGTGGTTGCATCGGTACGTGTATAGGACTGTGGACCACTGCCAGCGTCAATACCATTCATTACGTAAACGATGTCGCCCGGTAGTGGGCGAAGACCATTGACACCGTTGTTAATAATTTTATTGAAACTTCCGGAGGGATTCGCAGATGACCCACCCAACCCGATTGTCGTTGCCGTTGATGCACCCGCCTGTATGTAAAAACTCTTGACATTCGCGCCCGTGTTGCAGGCGTTGTCTGCAATTACCGTCACAAGCCTGGTACTGGTGAGTACTGATGTTGACGCACCGTTTGTACAGGTTGTACTCGTTGCCAACTCAAGAAAGCCACCCGTACCCGACTGCGCGAGACTAACTGACCAGGGAATACTGAACGTATTGGTGCTTGAGGAGGGTGTAGTTGACGTACCTATCACCGCCGTGGCACTACCACCGCCTGAGTTTCGGGTAAGCCTGACCTCCGTGATGCTGAAGCCAGCGGGCGGAGTCACCCTAATCCGCACGGGTAGCTGCGCACCAGATACAACCGACTGCCGCTGGTATGGATAATCAATCGAAGTCGATTGCGCCAGCGTCGGGCCAGCCGTACTCAGAAAAAACAGCCATAGCAGCAAGCCGGTTGTCCGGCGGAAAACAGTTGGAGAAAGCTCCCGGCGCACGGTCGATAAACGTTCAGGTTGCATTGGCTGGAATTAGTTAAGGGTAAGGAGGTAAACCGGTTTTTTTCATACAAAAACAAACCACCCCCTTACCCGTCGGAACGGGTGCTTCAGGAAGCCGGGAAAGTGGTTTGGAGGTGATTACGGAATGGTAACGGTCAGGGTCCGTTTGGCGGCATCCTGCGAGCCGGTAATGCCCGTCGAGGTGAGGGTCACGGTGAAGGTACCCGCACGGGGGTATATGTAAGCGGGGGCGGCATCAGAAACGGCGGGCGAACCATCACCGAAGTCCCAGGAATGGCTCACCGCATTGACCGACGTATTGGTGAACACAATTCTTCGGGCCGTCGTCGCGTCGGCTCTGGTGGTGAAGTTGGGCGTTGGCTTCAGAATCGCCGGGTCGAGCGAGACAATGGTCGTTTTCAGCCGGGGGTTCACCGTTGTTTGCGGACTCGCGATGGTGATCCCTACGGCCAGCCGCTGCCCAGTTACCACCGTCAGCGACCGAAGATAGTCCAGGTCGATTTTCAGGTCGAAGGAAGCTGATTGTTTGCCGCTTCCAAGATTGACCGACGGGGGCAACGATACCTTATCGGCCGGCAAAACGAGGGTATTCGTCAGGGTACCGGCCGTAATGAGTTTGTTCAGCGTATCGGCGTTGGCGGTAACCGTCACGGCCACATCGCCATCGACCGATACCCCACCCCGGAACACGCCGAGGGGAACAATCAGCGTTTTGTCGGTCAGATTGACCGAGAACCGATACGCACCCGTGCCGGTAGCCGGGGGCAAACTGTTGATTGTATATACGCCATTCCGGGCCGTTGGCATATAAAGCAGCTGCTGCGGGTAGTCGGCACTCGGAAGTTCTTCGTAGGTGCAGGCACTGACCAGCAGCCCAAAGCCCAGGGCCACAACGGCCAGGCGAACGGTATTGATGAACGTTGTCATGTTAGTCACGGAGAAGGGCTACCAGCCGGGGTTTTGAAGGATTCCTTTTGAGGCATTGATCTCGCCCTGTGGGATAGGGTAGAGGTACATTTTGGGTTCAAAAACGCGCTTCTCCACCTCAACAGGTTTGTACGTAAACGTGCCGGTGCTGCTGCGGGTAATCTCAACCCCCATCAGCGGGGCACCCAGCGTTTGTGGTCCCTGCAGCCACCGCCGGACATCCCAGCCCCGGTGATCTTCAAAAGCCAGTTCAACCCGGCGTTCGTTGCGGATACGTTCGCGCATCTGGACCTGCGATAACCCGGCGGGCAGAGCGGGCAGTGCCACACCCGTCCGGGTACGCACCCGGTCCACAAACGTCTTGATGTCGGCATTACCGGGCGAGACTTCGTTCAGGGCTTCGGCGTAGTTCAGGAAAATTTCGGGCAACCGAAACAGTTGCCACGCATACACGCTAGTATTGTTCAGGAGCAGGTTCAGGTTTTCGTTGACGTATTTCTTGAGGTAGTACCCCGTTTTGGTTGCGTTTACGATACCCTGTCCGTCGCGCCCACCGGCCCAGGCTTCCAGGGGGCGGCCCTTGTAGGTCGTATTGTTAAGAATGACATTCAGGCCCAGCCGGGGGTCGCGGCCCGTGTAGGGGTTAGCGGCATGAGTGGGGTTATTCCAGTCGAACCGGGTGCCGTTGCTCATCTCGTAGGCATCGACCAGATTCTGCGAAGGCGTTGTGCCGCTGTTACCGAGGTCGTAGCCAATCGGATAATTGGCCCGCTCAAACTGGTTAGAAGCTCCATTGCGCCGGGAGAAGATGATTTCGGGCTGGGCATAACCATTGGTAATGAACAGGTTACGGTAGTTGGCGCTCAGTGCGTAGCCCGTTCCGGCCAGGTCGATAACGGCTTTGGCGGCATCGGCGGCTGCTTTCCAGCGGGCCGCCCGGTCGCCCGACGGCAACGAAATCAGTTCGGGGTTCGCATAGCCAGTCGCCCAGGTAGTTGTGTTGAACAAATCGCTGGCGGCATAGAGCAATACGCGGCTTTTGAGCGAGAGGGCGGCTCCCCGCGTGGCCCGGCCCAGATCGGTAGCAGTATAGGTAAGGGGCAGATTCCGGGCCGCCGAATCGCACTCCGCCGTAATGTAGTTGATGCACTCCGTCAGGGTATTGCGCTTCACCGTGCTAAAATCCTGCTCAATAGACAGGGCCTGCGTAAACAACGGTACGCCCCCGTAGCGTTTCACCAGCTCGAAGTAGAAATAGGCCCGCAGAAAACGCGCTTCGTATTTCCACCGCCGGATATCGTTCAACCGGCTCTGATACGTGACCTGAGCCGTTGGGGCCGGGTCGAGCTTAAACTGATCGAGGTTGATGCTGTCGGTAGCTACCAGAAGCTGGTTGGTTTTCCGAATGCCCCGGTAGAGACTGCCCCACAGGTTTTCGGGGTTGTCGATGGCATTCCAGGAGCCGTTGTTAAACTTCTGCACGTCCGAGGTTTCGAGCGTATGCTCGGCCTCGTCGGTGGCGGACGCGGTCATGGCCCCGTCGATTTGCAGGTACCCCGCCGGGATGTCGGTGTAAATGGAGTTGAGCCGGTTCAGCGTGAAATCGTACGAACGGATTAGCTGTTGTTCAGAAATGTCGGTGATTAATTCCCGCTCCAGATCCTCGCAGCTACTCAGTCCAATTACGGCGGCTACAAAAAAGAAAGATAGTATGCGTTTCATATTGACGTAAAGGCTGAGTTTAAAACTGAAGACGAATACCCCCGCTTACTGTCCGCAGGGCGGGGTAGCCGCTGGCCACTTCGGGGTCGATGTAGCCCTCCATACGGTCGAGCGAGAACAAGTTGGTGCCGTTGACAAACACGCGGGCGTTGGTCACCCGAATTTTGTCAACCAGCGTAGTGGGCAGGGTATAGCCCAGTTCGAGACTCCGCATCTTAAGGAAACTGCCATCGCGCTGCCAGAATGACGAGAACCGGAAGTTGTTCAGGTTGTTGGAGGCCGACAAACGGGGGTACGTAGCCGTTGCTGCCGTTTCGGGGGTCCAGCGGTCCAATGCGATAGGGGCAATCTGCCCGTTATTCTGGAACGCATGAAAAGAGCTGCCACCAAAGTAGGCCGTGCGGCCCGTTACGCCCTGTGCCAGAAATGACAGATCGAAGCCCCGGTACTGAATGGTTGGGTGCAGGCTAAAGGTCAGCATCGGTGTTGAGGGATTGCCAATAGGGCGGGTATCGTTGCCATCAATCAGCCCGTCGGCGTTCTGATCTTTATACTTGATGTCGCCCGGCTGCACGGGGGCAAAAATCTGCCGGGGGCTGGCGGCAATGTCGGCGGCATCGCGAAACAACCCAACCGCTTCTAGTCCAAACGGTTGCCCAATCGGCTGCCCGGAGGTGTACTGATAGTCATACAACCGAATGGCTTCGGCATTGTCGATGATCTTGTTTTTGGCGTACCAGGCACCTGCTTCCACGGAGTACTGCAGGCGGCTTTTGGGTGCGCTGCTGTAGCGCATCATGGCTTCAAACCCCGTGTTTCTGACTTTACCCACGTTTTGCAGGGGCAGCGTCACGCCGGTGTACTGCGGCACGGTACGGTTGGGAGCGGCCAGAATATCGTACCGATTGTGGTTAAATACATCCAAACTCAGGTCAAGCCGTTTGGCCAGGGTCAGTTCGACACCCAGGTTCAGCTTTCTCTCGGTTTCCCAGCGCAGGTTGGTGGTGGCCACTGGCCCTTCTGCTAAACCAAACGCGCCAACATTGGCCGTACCAAAGAAATACTGCGCCGTGAAGGGAAACCGCTGCTCAAACATGAACCGGTTACCTCCAATTTCACTGTTGCCGGTGAGTCCATACGATGCCCGCACTTTCAGGAAGGTAACGAGCGCGTTGTTTTGCAGGAAGGCTTCGTTGGAGGCAATCCAGCCCAGCGAAGCCGCCGGGAAGAATCCATAGCGGTTGCTTTTCGGGAAGGCTTCCGACCCCATGTAGCCGAACGACCCCTCCACAATGTACTTGCTCGCGTTAGTATAGGTCACGCGCCCACCCAGTCCGACGTGCTTGTAGGGCAGGCTCTGGATGGCCGTTGTGGTGTTGTCGATGCTGGTGTAGTTGCTCGAATTATAGAGCAGCACCGCCGAAATGTCGTGTCGGGTGCCAAACGTGCGGTCGTAGTTCAGGAATCCCTGAAAGATGGTTGCCCGCCACTGATCGGAGTTATCCTCGTTGCCTATCAGCGAGGTATTTTGCCCAAAGCGGCTATAGACCGTTTCGCCAGCCGCGTTTTTGGTCGCCCCAAACCGCTCGTAGGTTCTGGTTTTGTTGGAGAAGCTACGAAAAAAGTTATTGAACGATACCGCGCCCGAAACGCTCAGACCAGGCAAAATTGCATCTAACTGTTCGGTCAGTTTGAGAGTGGACTGTAGCGTCCGGCCATTGGACGTATAAGACCCCGTCTGGAGCAGGTTGGCCAGAGGGTTGGTCAGCGCACTTGTACCCCCAAACGTGCCATCGGCATTATACACCGGAAACGAGTTAGGCGGCAGGGTGGCTAACGCACTGAATACCCCGCCCGTTGTATTAGCAGCCGGGTTGGTTTTGTCTTCCACCGTGCCGCCCAGGGTGAGCGATGCCGACAGTCGGTTAGTCACATTAATATCCACGTTGGAGCGGAAGTTAAACCGCGAGAAGCGCGAGTTGACGCTCTCGTCGTTCATGTCGCCCACGTTTTTATAGAGTCCGTTGCTCTGAATGGCGTTCAGCAGCACAAAATACCGAACCGTATTGCTGCCCCCCCGGAAGTTCAGGTTGTAGTTGGAGATGGGAGCGGTTTTTTTCAGCACCTCATCGTACCAGTTGACGTTGGGCCTGAAAAACGGATCGCTGTTAGTGCGGTAGGCTTCAAGGTCGGTGTCGGTGTAGAGAGGGGCGCGACCATCGTTTTTAAGTCCCTCGTTATAGAGCCGGGCGTAATCGTAGGAGTCCAGAAACTGAGGCAGGCGCGAAGCCGTGTGAAACCCCTGCTGGGTGCTGACACTAACCGTCAGGGGTGTATTACTGCCCCGTTTGGTTGTCACCAGCAAGACCCCATTGGCTCCGCGCAAGCCGTAAATAGCCGTTGCACTGGCATCTTTGAGCAGTGAAATCGACTCTATTTCGCTCGGCACCAACTGCTCATACGACCCCTCGAAACCATCGACCATGACCAGCACATTGCGGCCCGCGTTGAAGGTGCCAATACCCCGCGACAGTATCGAGGGGGAATCACTGCCGGGCTCGCCCCCGTTTTGCTGCACCGTCAGGCCGGGCAACCGACCAAAGAGCGTATTGGCCAGATTAGTGGTAAAGTTTTTTTGCAGGTCATCTCCCGACACCGTCGAGAGTGCGCCCGTTACGCGCCAGGCAAGCTGGCTGCCGTAGCCAATGGCCCGCTCGGTGTTCTGGTTGAGGTAATGTCGGCTCACGATCTGTACCTCCGTCAGCGAATCTTTGGGGGCTTGCTGCGCCAGCGCCGTTCGGATGCCTCCGGCGGTCAGTAGTACCAGCAAACCCGTGGTATAGTAGTGTTTCATATTTATACGATTCGGGATTAATAGCCGGGATTTTGAACGAGGTACCCCTTAAAAACTTCATTGTTCTGGAAGGGGTGCAGGTACATCCGGGGAAAGAACGTACGGTTCTCGAAGGTGTAAACCTGGTAGCTGAACTCGGTACTGCCCGTGATGCGGCTGATTCGCAGACCCTCCATTGGCCCCTGCATCACCCCTGGATTTTCGGCTATTTTCCAGCGACGAATGTCATACAGCCGGTGATCTTCAAAGGCCAGCTCAATGTCGCGCTCATTACGAACCCGATCCCGGAATTGTTCTTTGGTCAGGTTGGTGGGCAGTCTGGGCATTCCCGACCGCTGCCGGATCAGATTCACCGCATCGTGGGCGGCCTGAACCGGTCCCTGGGCTTCGTTGAGTGCTTCGGCGTAGTTGAGGTAGGCTTCGGCCAGCCGGAATACCATCCCGTTCGGTACGGCAGTTACGGCAGCAGAGAGGGCATCGGGCATGAACTTCTTCAGCCAGGCTCCCCCCTCGCAATCCGACGCGTGACGACCACCCTGAAAGGTTTCCAGCAAGAGTACGTCGCCATTGTAGCGGGACGTTGTAAAACCAACCGACTGGGCAAAGCGGGGGTCGAGTTCGCTGTATTTTTTCAGCAGATCAGCACCACCCGGCCAGGTTTGGGGCGTTCCGTCCTTTTTCTCATACTTTCTGACGTGGTTGTGCGTGACTGATATACCCCCCCAGGAGTTGATAATCGATATGGGCTGCAGGCCAACCCAGGGGAACTGAGTCCGGCTCCGGGCGGCATAAACTTTTTCGGCCAGTACGATTTCGGCGTTGTCGTTCTGCTCCCAGGCAAACTTGTAGTTTCTGTCCACACCCTTGTCAGTAATGAGGGCGAAGTTGCCCGCCGGGGCCGCGTCGATGGCGGCTTTGGCAGCATCGGCAGCCAACTGCCAGCGCGTATTGTTCTGGTTGCCGTAGCAGATGAGCTTGTTGTCGGCTTCGCTGCCCAGACTTATGTAGGGAGTTGCCGAGTTAAACAACGGACTCGCGGCATAAAGCAACGTCCGTGATTTGAGCATGTGAGCCGCCGTTTTGGTGGCCCGGCCCCGAAACGTGGAGGGATAGGTGACAGGCAGTTTGGCAATGGCATCGTCGGCATCGGCCACGATAAAATTGACAACCTCCTCAACCGTACTCCGCTTTACATCGAAGTCGTCCGTCAACCCGAGCCGCTTGTCGAGGATAGGCACCCCGCCGTAGCGTTTGAGCATCTCTGAATAGTTGAGGGCGCGGATGAACTTCATCTCGCCAATCACCTGATTCTTATACGTCTCGTCCAGATTCGGGACCTCATCAAGCCGCTCCAGAATGGTGTTGACATTGCGGATGGCTGTCCAGCGGATGAAATACCGGTAATCTTCCTGGCCCACTAAATTGCCTACCGAGGTG
>Ga0105045_10001694_pt1 | contig 18204 bp, 11 predicted proteins | sample MAT02_FD_78089 | JGI IMG/M metagenome (GOLD analysis project Ga0105045, IMG submission 78089) | Freshwater microbial communities from Lake Fryxell liftoff mats and glacier meltwater in Antarctica - MAT-02 (megahit assembly) | ecosystem: Environmental > Aquatic > Freshwater > Ice > Liftoff... | reverse complement strand
AGCTAAGAGCTCAGAGCTCAGAGCTAAGAGCTAAGAGCTAAGAGCAGTGAGCAGTCAGCTCTGAGCTCTGAGCTCTGAGCTCTTAGCTCTTAACTCCTCCGACACCTCTCGCTGCAGTACTTCACCTGCTCCCAGTCGCGCTCCCACTTTTTGCGCCAGCTGAAGGGCCGGCCGCAGTGGGCGCAGATCTTGTCGGGGTGGCCGTTGGTGCCGCGTTGGCGCGGCGCTTTGGATTCGCGGGATGGCATGCTCGCCAAGCGGTCGGCGATGTGGCAGTGTTCCCACATGACCGACGCCGCCGACTACCCGCTCGCCCCCACCGACGATCTCCTCTTCTCCGACTATCGCCGAACCGAGGAGCTGGGCAGCATTCGTCAGGTGGCGCGCGCGCTGGCGGCGGAGACGAATTCGCAGAAGGTGCTCGAAACGCTCTGTCGTCTTTCCACGGTGCGCGGTCGCGCCAGTGGCGCGGCAGTGGCCGAATTGCATGCGGATACCGGCGTGTATATTGCCGTCTTCGGGAAAACGGGCGAGCTGCGCGGAACACGCTTTCCGTTGGCGGGCACGCTGACCGGACGGGTCGCTGAGGAGCGGCGCACGATCGCTATCCGGTCGCCCAGGGAGAGCTCACCGTTTTTTGCGGAACTCCTGCCACGGCTCGGATTCGGCCCGATTCTCCTCCTGCCGCTGGTGGCCAACCAGCAGCTGCTGGGCGTCCTCTCAATCGCTCGCGACCAGGGGCATCCGCCCTTTGACGACGCCGACGAAGAGCGGCTCAGTGTGATGGCGGATCTCGCGGCGCTGGCGCTTTGGAAGGCGCGGCTGCTTGAAGAAACGCAGTCGGCGGATGCCGCCAAGACGAGTCTGCTGGCGACGTTGTCGCACGAACTGCGCACGCCGTTAGCCGCGCTCGAGGGGTACGGGGAGCTCTTGGAGGATCAGATTCTCGGGCCGCTGACCCCGCAGCAGCAAGACGTGATCATGCGCCTGCGCACCGTGGGACGGCATTTGGGGGCGCTCATCGAGGACATCCTCACCTATGCCTCGCTCGAGGCGGATCGCCTCACCGCCCGCATGGCGCCGGTGCGGATGGAAGAGTTGATCGACTCCCTGCTGCCGTTCATGGACCCGCTGGCGCGCGAGAAGGGCATTGACTTCGCCATCGACCTCGAGCCCGGGCTGCCGGCGCTGCACACGGATGAGGCCAAGGTGCGGCAGATCCTGCTCAACCTCTGCCAGAATGCCGTCAAGTTCACCGAAGTGGGTGGGGTGACCGTGCGTGTCTCCCGTGGTTCCCCGGGGCCTGATGGACGGGCCACCGTGCGCGTCGCGGTGCGCGACTCCGGGATCGGTATCGAGGCCTCCAATCTGCAGCGCCTCTTCCGACCGTTCTCGCAACTTGAGGATGTCCCCGCACGGCGCCACCGTGGCACGGGGCTGGGCCTCTACATTTCCCGACGCCTGGCCACGCTGCTTGGCGGGCGCATTGAAGTGGTGTCGCGCCCTGGCGACGGCTCAAATTTCACGCTGGTGCTCCCCGCCATCTCCTGAGCACCTGCGCAACACGTCGTCGGCGCCGTGTTGCGCCTGTCCCTTGCGCTGTACCACGCTAGATTCACTGGGTATGACCGCAGCCATCACCAGCGTTTTCAACGACGGCATTTTTGCCGAGCAGTTCGAGCGTTATCGTCAGGATCCCGCGAGCGTCGACGAGACGTGGCGGCAGTACTTCCGCATGGCGGAGTCACTGTTCGGTGCGTCCCCGGCGTCGCCCACCGCAGCGGGCGCCCCCGCAATGGACGTGGCCTTCCTGAAGAAGGTCGCGGCGGCCGCGTCCCTGCAACAGGCGATCCGCAACTACGGCCATTACGCGGTGCAGCTGGATCCGCTCGGCGCGCCGCCGCCCGGTGCCGACGATCTGAGTCTCGAGTTCCACGGCATCACCGAGGCCGATCTGCAGGCGATTCCCGGTGCCGTGCTCGGCGACGATCGCTTCGCTACCGCAGCCGACGTCATCGCGCGCAAGCGCAAGATCTATGCAGGGCGCATCGGGTACGAAGTGTGGCACCTTGAGGCGGACGACGAGCGCGAATGGTTTCGCACCGCGTTTCGTGATGGCTTGATCACGCGGGCACTCACGCCGGAGGAGAAGAAGCAGGTGCTGCACCGCCTCAATGAGGTGGACGGGCTCGAGCGCTTCCTCGGTCGGGTGTATCAAGGCTACAAGCGCTTCTCGGTGGAGGGCACCGATACGCTCATCCCGATGCTTGATGAAGTGATCAGCGAGTCCGGTCGCTCGGGCGCGAAGGAGATTGTGATCGGCATGGCACATCGCGGCCGTCTCAATGTGCTCACCAACGTGATGGGCAAGCCGTACGAAACGCTGTTCGCCGAGTTCGAGGGACGTCACGATCACGCGGATGAAAACGCGACCGGCGACGTGAAATATCACATGGGGTATGTCGGCTCGCGCAACGTGGACGGCGCGTCGGTAAAATTGCGACTGGTGCCGAACCCGTCGCACCTCGAAGTGGTCAATCCGGTGATCGAGGGCATGGTGCGCGCGTTGCAGCGTGTGGGTGGGGTAACGGGGGAGCGCGATGAACTCGCCGTGGTGCCCGTGGCTATTCACGGCGATGCGGCGTTCCCCGGTGAAGGTATTGTGGCTGAGACGCTCAACCTCTCCCGTCTTAATGCGCACCGGACCGGCGGGACGATTCACATCATCGTCAATAACCAAGTGGGGTTCACCACCGATCCTACCGACGCCCGCTCCACGCACTACTCGTCTGATCTCGCGAAGGGTTATGAGATCCCGATCATCCACGTCAACGCCGACGATGCGCAGGCCTGCATCACGGCGGTGCGTCTGGCATGCGCATATCGCGCCACGTTCAAGAAGGACGTGTTGATTGATCTGGTCGGCTATCGCCGGCACGGCCACAACGAAGGCGACGAGCCGCTGTACACACAGCCTGCGCGCTACACGCTCATCCGTCAGCACCCGACGGTGCCGCAGGTGTGGGCCGCGCGGCTGGCGAAAGAAGGCGTGCTCTCGCCCGACGAGGCCACGACGATGGAACAGCAGGTGACCGCCAACTACACCGCGATTCATGCACGGTTCAAGGAATCGCTCCTGAGCAGCGAGAAGCATGCGCCGTGGCCGGCCGAGCCGACGCCGGCGCCGAAGGTGTTGATCACGGCGCTGCCTGCGGAACGTCTGCAATTCGTTAATGACGCGCTCTTGAGCTGGCCGGCGGATTTCTCGGCCAACCAGCGTCTCGCCAAGCAGCTCGAGCGTCGACGCGAGGCGATGGGTGAGCAGGGCGGTATCGAGTGGGGACACGCTGAGGCGCTGGCGTTCGGTTCGTTGCTGCTTGACGGGATGTCGATCCGTCTCACGGGTCAGGACGCCGAACGCGGCACGTTCTCACATCGGCACGCAGTGCTCAGCGACACCAACACGGGGCGGAAGTACGCTCCGCTGGCTCACCTGCCCGGCGCGAAGGGGGCGTTCGAGATCTACAACTCGGCGCTGTCCGAAACGGCCGTGCTCGCGTTCGAATATGGCTTCAGTACGGTGGCCACGGATACGCTCACCCTGTGGGAAGCGCAATTCGGCGACTTCGTCAACGTGGCGCAACCGATCATCGATCAATTCATTGCAGCCGATCGCGCCAAGTGGGGTCAGGACAGCGGCGTCGTGCTGCTGCTTCCGCACGGCTACGAGGGACAGGGTCCCGAACATTCGAGCGCACGGCTTGAGCGGTTTTTGCAACTGTGTGCCGAGGGTAACATGACGGTGGCCTATTGCAGCACACCGGCACAGTATTTCCATCTGCTGCGCCGTCAGGCGCTGCGCGCGAATCGTCGACCGTTGGTGTGTATGCAACCCAAGTCGTTGCTCCGTCTGCCGCAGGCGGCATCGCACCTCGGGGAGCTGTCGCAGGGTGGTTTCCAGTCGGTGATCGACGATCCGCTCGCGTCGCAGCATCGCGACGAGGTACGGCGCATCGTGTTCTGTACGGGCAAGCTGTACTACGACATGGCACTGTCGGCCACGCGGAATCCGCAGGTGGCGCTGGTGCGGGTGGAGGAGCTGTATCCGTGGCCGCATGAGGATATCGTGCGTATCATGGACCTCTATCCGGCCATCGAGCAGGTGGTGTGGGCGCAGGAAGAGCCGCGCAATCAGGGCGCGTGGACCTATGTGCAGCCGCGTTTGCGCGCTTCCGCCGGTGCGGCCGTGGGCGTGCGGTATGTGGGGCGTCCCGAGCGGGCCAGTCCCGCAGAAGGATATGCCGATGCGCATCAGGCGGAGCAGGCCCGCATCATCACCGTCGTGATGGACACCGGCGAGGTGCCGGAAGAGCGATCGATCGCCAAGGTGGCGCAGTGACGGTGCGTCCGCGCCGATCCCGCTGGATGACGAGCGCCGCGGCTTTCGCCGCGGCGCTTCTCGCTGGAGGCACGGTGTTGCGGGCGCAGGGCGTGACACCGGAGCGTGGGGCGGCAGCGCTCGGCTCTGCCTTGGCGGGCATCGGGACCACTGGGCGTGTCCTCACGATTGCTGCGCACCCCGACGACGAAGACACACCGATCATCGCGTGGCTCGCCCGCGGGCGCCATGTGGAGACCGCCTACCTCTCGCTGACACGCGGCGACGGTGGGCAGAATCTCATCGGCAACGAGTTAGGCGAAGCACTCGGCGCGATTCGCACGCAGGAACTCCTCTCGGCCCGCCGCATCGATGGCGGGCGGCAGTACTTCACACGTGCGTACGACTTCGGATTCAGCAAGAACGCCGAGGAGACGTATCTGCACTGGCCCAAGGATTCGATTCTTGGTGATGTGATCCGCGTGGTTCGCGCCTTCCGTCCTCATGTCATGGTGGGCTTCTTCAGCGGAACACCGCGCGACGGCCACGGACATCATCAGGTGTCGGGGATGCTGGCACGTGAGGCCTACGAGTTGGCCGGTGATACGGTGCGATTCCCAGTGGCGGGATTCGGTTTGCCCTGGACGCCGCAGAAGTTCTACCGCAGCGCGCGACAGCTGCCGGACAGCGCCACGTTACGCGTGAACACAGGGGAGTACGACGCGCTGCTTGGGCGGAGCTATTACGAAATCGCGGCGGAGAGTCGGTCGCAACACAAGTCGCAGGGTTTTGGCGTGCTGCAGCGCAAAGGGGCAATCTGGGGCTATCTGTCGCGCGAAGTATCGCGTGTCGGGCCATCCGATGTGCGCATGGAACGCGATCTGTTCGACGGCGTAGACACCACATGGGTACCGCTGCGCGCGGAGGCGCCGGTCGCGATGCAGCCCGTGCTCGATTCAGCCTTGGCGGCCGTGGCGCAGGCGCGTGCATCCTATCGTGCGCAGGATCCGTCGCCGATCGTGGCACCGCTGGCGCGCGTGGTAAGCCAACTGCGTCGTGTGCGTGACTCGTTGGGGCAAGAGCCGCCCGCCCTGCTGGTTCTGAGGGACGGCATACCCCCGCGCATGCGTCGGATGCCGCCCGGCACACGCGTCGCCTCGGCGCCTTTGTACGATGCGCTGACGTTGTCGATCTCGCGCGCCGAGCGAGCGTTGGTGTTAGCGGCGGGGGTTGCTGTGGAAGCCACCGCGCCGCGTGCGACCTTCCCGCTTCGCGACCCGGTGAAGAACGCGGTCGATGATTCGCTGCCCGTGACCATGACGGTGTACAATCGCGGTGTCAGTGACGTGACCGTGGCCGCAGCGTACGCGCGTCGCACGGCGGATTCGGCGGTCTTGGCGGCGGCGGTTGTCGGGGCGTTGCTGGCGCCGGATAGTGCCGTGGTGGCAACACGATTCGCCGTGGCGGACGAGCCCACGTGGACCTGGTGGCGCGTGAACGGTCGTGATGGAAACGACTGGTTCCGCGCGGCGGTTGACGCGCGGGATGAACAAGAGCGAGAGAATCGCACCGCCGTGTTGGCCTATGCCGATCTGACCATTGCGGGTGTGCCGGTTACGGTGACCGTACCGGTCGTGAATCGCTTCGCCGACCCGATCAAAGGTGATCAGCAGGTTCCCGTGGCAGCGGTCCCCGGAATAACGATTGGCCTCGAGAATGTCGTGGAGTACATCCGGGCTGGCGTGCCGGTAGATCGCGAGCTTCGTGTGGCGATTCAGTCGGCGTATCCCGAGGAGGCGCGGGTGATCGTGCAGCTGCTTCTGCCCAAGGGGCTGGTGGCTGACTCCGTCGAACGCACGCGGACGTTGGGGCCTGGAGCGCGCGCTACGGTGGTGTTCCGACTTCGCGGCACGCTGGCGCCCGGGCGACATCAGCTGGGCGCGATGGCGCTGCACGAGGGCTCGATGAGCACCTCGGGCTACTACACGATCGCGTATGACCACATCACCACGCAGCGGCTGTACGGCGTGTCGGGCATGTATCTGTCGGCGGTAAACGTGAAGATTCCAACGCGCGCGCTCGTGGGCTACGTGAAGGGGTCGGGAGACCTCGGCCTCGAGGCCCTCAAGCAGCTCGATATCGCGGTGGAGCCGATCGAACCGGCGATGCTCGGCACCACGAATCTCGCGCGCTTCACGGCCATTGTGCTTGGGCCGCGTGCTTACGAGTCGAGTGAGGAGCTGGTTCGTCAGAACCCGCGCCTATTGCAGTACGCCAATAACGGCGGGACGCTGGTGGTGCAGTATGGTGCGCAGAACATGAACAACTTCAAGGTGACGCCGTATCCGTTGCAGTGGGCGCCGCGTGCGGCGCGCGTGACCATGGAGAATGCGCCGGTGAAGGTGCTGCAGCCCACGCATCCACTGCTCACCACTCCCAACCGAATCGGTGCTCCCGACTGGGCAGATTGGGTGCAGGAGCGTGCCACGTACGTGCCGAGTGTGATTGACAAACGGTATACGTCGCTGCTGGCGATGAACGATCCGGATGAGCCGGAACAGCAAGGCGCGCTGCTGGTGGCACCGGTGGGCAAGGGACGCTACGTGTACGTCACGTTAGCACTCTTCCGTCAATTACCGAACGGCGTACCGGGGGCGGCACGCATTCTTGCCAATCTGATCAACGCGCCGGCGCCGGTGGTACCGCCGAAAAGGTAATGCTACCGGCGCACGGGCGCCGTCGTCGGACCGCCAAGGCTGAGCAGGGAACCCACGACGACCACGGCCATGGCGCCGATCACGTTGTGCCAGAGGAAGCTCACACTCGGCGCAAAAATCGAGACCGCCGCCACCGTGGCCATGCCAGCCAGCAGGCCCACAAACGCGCCGAGTGCGCGTGTGCGTGGAATCATGGCGAGCATGAAAACCCCAAGGATCGAACCATAAAAAAACGATCCGAACCGGTTCACCACTTCGATGAGCGAGCCCAGCGTAGCGGCGTAGGTAGCCACCACGCAGGCGAAGACCCCCCAGATCGCCGTTGCCGTTTTCGACACCGTGAGATAGTGCGCGTCGCTGGCGTCAGGCTTGAACCAGCGCTGGTAGAAGTCGATTACCGTAGCGGTGGACAGCGAATTCAGTTCGGCGGCGATACTCGACATCGCCGCCGCGAGCACGGCGGCCAGGAAGACGCCGGCAAAGCCGAGTGGCAGGTGATCGAGCACAAACCGCGGAATGATGTAGTTCACGTCGCGCGAGGATTCACCGGTGACCCGCGCCGCCGCAGCGAGTGCTTCGGTGCGCACCGCGTTCACCGTAGAGTCGGCGCCGCGGAAGGACAGCAGGGCGGTCTGCGCGGTCGCGCGGTCGCCGGCGCGCTGCGCGGCCGAAGCGTCGCGTGCCGCTGCCTCGCGTGTAGCGATCGAGGCGCCATAACGGGATTGCAGCTCGGCGTACGCTACGGGCTCGGCGCGCTGCACCTTCGCGTCGTGCTCCGGGTTGTAAAGCATCGGGGCCGGCGTAAACAGGAAGAACAGGAACACCAGCACACCGATAATCAGGATCAGCGCCTGCAGCGGGATCTTCCAGAACGCGCTCATCAGCAGCGAGCTCCGCGCCTCATCGACCGACTTCGCCGAGAGGTAGCGTTGCACCTGACTCTGGTCCGTGCCGAAGTACGACAGCATCAAGAACGTCCCGCCGAGAATGCCTGACCAGAACGTGTACGTCTTCGACAAATCGAATGAGAAGTCGAACACTTGCATACGGCCCGTAGCGCCGGCAATGCGGAACGCATCATCGAGCGGCACCGGCATGCGGAGAATGAGCACCACCACGATCGCACTGAGAGCGAAGACGATGATGAACATTTGTTTCACGTCGGCCCACGTGACGGCCTGCACGCCACCGAGCACCGTATAGATCACGGTGGGAATCCCGATCAGCGCCACGCAGACGGTGAGGTCCCAGCCGAAGATCGCCGAGAGCACCACACTGGGGGCGGCGATGATGGTGCCGCAGGACATCCCGCGCGACAGAAGAAAAAGAAAACTGGTGAGCGAACGGGTCTTCGCGTCAAACCGCTTCTCGAGAAATTCGTACGCCGTAAAAACCTTTGCGCCGTGCAGGAAGGGTACAATGGTGACCCCGAGGATCACCATCGCAATCGGCAGGCCGAAGTAGAACTGCACGAAGCGCAGGCCGTCGGTGGCCCCTTGCCCCGTGGTGCCGATCAGCGTGACGGCTGAAAGCTGCGTGGCCATCACGCTCAGCCCTACCGCCCACCACGGAAGACCGCGATTGGCGAGAAAGTACCCTTCGATATTCGTCGTGCCGCGCGTACGCCGCAGTCCATCCACGACCACCACCGTGAGATAGGTGGCAACGATGGCCCAGTTGATCCAATGCATCGCGGCTCAGCGGAGGAAGTCGGCGGTATAGCGTGACTGCAGGAGCCAGAGCAGCGCCAGCGTCACCGCCTGAACCAGCAGGACGCGCCACAGCGTGGTACGAAAAGGAGTCGGCATCACCCCAAACTAGGCGGTCAGCGTCCCTTTCGCTTTCCCCACCGGCGCTGGATGAGCCGGGGCTCGGCTCGATCCGCTGCCGGTACCGAGGATCCTGCCAACCACGCGCTGTACCGTGAGTCCCTGCACCAGAATTGAAAAGCACACCACCACGTAGGTCATCGTGACCAGGGTATTGCGATAGGGCGAGAGTGGCAGAGACAGAGCGAGGGCCACGCTGATCCCCCCGCGCAGGCCGCTCCACGTGAGGATCGGGCGGGCGCCAACTGGTATCGGGCGCCACCGGGCGAGCACCGTGAGTGGAATGCTCACGCTGATCCAGCGGGCAAGCAGGACCAGCGGAATCGCAATGGCGCCGAGCAGCGCTGACGTGCTCGTAAACTCCACGATGACGACTTCGATCCCGATCACCACAAAGAGGATGGCGTTGAGGAACTCGTCGATGAGTTCCCAAAAGTCATCGAGCCGAGCCTGCGTACGGAGTGACATTGCGTGCGTGCGCCCCGTACTGCCAACTATCAAACCCGCCACCACCATCGCCAGTGCCCCCGAAAGGTGCAGTGTGTTGGCGAGGACGTAGCCGCCGGTGGTCAACGCCAGCGTCAGCAGGATTTCCACGTGGTAGTCATCTACGCGTGCGAGCAAACGATTGGTGATCCAGCCAGCGGCAGCCCCAAACAAACAGCCACCAATCGCTTCCACCGCGAACAGCTCCGCCACGTGCCCCATCGAGAACGTGCCTCCGCCGACGGCGATACCCAGCAGCACGATGAAGATCACCACCCCCACGCCGTCGTTGAACAGCGACTCGCCGGTGATCGTGGCTTCGAGATCCTTGGGCACGCCCAGCGTGCGCAGGATCGCGCCCACCGCGATCGGGTCGGTCGGCGAAATCAGCGCGCCGAACACCAGGCACCAGATCAGCGGCAGCGGCGCGTTGATGGCGTCCGTGATCAGGAACACGCCGCCACCCACCAGTAGCGTGGAGGTCGCGACGCCGAGCGTGCTCAGAAGGCCGATCAGCAGCTGCTGGGCCCGGAGCTGGGCGAGGTCGACGTGGAGCGCGCCCGCAAAGAGCAGGGCCCCGAGGATGCCATTGAGCAGTGTGGCATCGAAGTCGACCGCATTCACAAACGTGACCAGCGGCGCCAGATCCAGCACGCCCGAGCGTCCGAGGCCGAGGAGCAGGAGCGATCCCACCAGCGCGATCGTCATCAGACCGATCGTGGTGGGCAAGCGCAGCCAGCGGTAGTTCACGTAGGCAAAGGCGGCGGTCACCGTGGTGAGCGCCGCCAAGAGTTCGAAGGGGGTCATCGCGTGCTCGGAAGAACCGGGATGCTCGTTTGGTCGAAACGACCGAATCAGGTTAACATTACAGGACGAAACATAGCAGAGAGTGGACGGAAGCAACCGACCAGTGACGATACGGTGACTTGGTGGTGTGCCCCGGTGCTCTACGACCGAACGGATGTCGGACATTACTCGCAGTAAACCGAATTCTACAAAGTCGGAGCCGTTGCTTGGTGGCAGCGAATTGGCGGCGCTGATCGAGGCTCTCCCTCACGCGGCGGCGCTTTTTCACCGCGACGGGACGCTTCGTGCCGCGAACACGCAGGCGCGGGCGTTGTGGATGGTCGATGATCAGGCGCCGCTCGCGTCGCAGTCGTGGCACCGGGTGTTGTCGCCCCTGGGTGCTACGGCCGTCTCGCTGCTCGAGGCGACAGCTGCCGAGGCGCTCCCCCACGCGCAGACGGTGCCCTGTGGGGCCGCCGGAGCGCAAAGGGAGGTTCGTACAGCGGCCGTGGGCGCTGAGTTGCTGCTGATCACGGCGCTCGACGCAATGCCGGTGCCCGAACCGCGCGACGTCCCGCAGCCCCGAGCCCACGAACTGGAGGCCTTGCTCGACCTGATGCCCGCCTCGGTGCGGATCGTAGACGTCACCGGGCAGATCGTGCGGCAGAATCGGGCCGCGCAAGCGGAGCATGCGCCGGTCCAGCCAACCACGCTCCGCGAACTCTGGCAGCGCGATGCGCCACAGCATTCGGCGTCCGCGCGTCCGCAGGCCTTTCTCGACTCGCCGGGCTTACAGGCGCTCTCTGGCGCCACGGTCACGCGGGAACGGCTCGACGTGCAGCGACTCGGCAGACGACGGGTCGTGGAATCATCCAGTGCCCCCATCTATGACGCGGCGGGAATGCTCAGTGGGGCGGTACTGCTGGACCGGGATATTACCGACGCGCAGGCGCTGATAGCTTCGCACGAGGCGGCCGATCGCGGTCGGCGTTTCGCGGCGGTGGGGCAGCTGGCGGCTGGCGTCATGCACGAGGTGAACAACGTGCTCAACCCAATCATGTCGGCCGCGTACCTGTTGCGGCATCATGCCGAGTCGCCCGATGCCGTGCGCGACTACGCCGCCCGTATCCAGCAAGCGGTGGAAACGGGTGCCGCCCTGGCATCGCGGGTGGGGCGGTTCGTCCGACAAGATCCGGTGCACGCGGGCGGCGATGAGGCGCTCGACCTGACGGTCCTGGCGGCTGAAGTGCTCGATCTCACCGAGCCCACGCGTCTCACACGATCGGGTGCGCGCGGTATCGTGCACGTGCTGCGTGCGCTGGACGAACCCGTGCGGACGCGCGGGCTCCCAGGGGAAATCCGGGAAGCGCTGCGCCATCTGGTACAGAATGCGGTGGACGCGATGCCTGCTGGCGGCACGCTCACGATGCGTGCGTTCGTGGACGAGGGCGATGCCTGTGTGGCAGTGCGCGATACCGGGGTCGGCATGAGCGACGAGGTGCGGGAGCGCGCGTTCGAGCCCTTCTTTACCACGAAAGGGGCGCGGGGCACCGGGCTTGGGTTGGCTGAGGTGTATGGCATCGCGCGGCGGCATCAAGGATCGGCCATCATTCGCTCGATGCCCGGGGAGGGCACGGAAGTCACCTTGCGATTTCCGCACGATACCGTGCCGCTCGACGAGTCGACGTCGGTACCAGCATCGGCCACGGACAACGCGGCGTCGCAACATATTCTGGTGGTCGAGGACGACGAGGGCGGACGGGAGTTGCTACGTCGGATTCTGCAGGGTGCGGGTCACACGGTGGACGCCGTGGGCACTTGCGCCGAGGCCCGGGAGCGGATCGCGCAGCCGCCGAGCGGACCATACACCCTGCTGCTCACCGATGTCGGACTACCGGACGGCGATGGGTGGGACCTCGTGCGATATTGTCGGGAACAGACGCCCGAGGTCCGCGTGGGGGTGATCTCCGGGTGGGAGCCGGTGGCGGGCAGTGAAAACACGAGCGGTGCGGACTTCGTCCTCGAAAAACCGTTGCGCTTAGTAGAATTGCAGGATCACATTGCGAGACGCGTTGCGTCCGCCTCTTCCAACGAGTGAAGCTTATGACTGACATGCCCTCCACCATTCGCGTCTTGGTCGCCGAAGACAACGCCCTCGAGCGGTCTACCCTCGTGGACCTGCTCGGCGTGCTGGGTCACATGGTGGTTGCCGAAGTCGAGTCCGGGACCGAGGCCATTGAAAAGGCGCAGCAGTTCACGCCCGATGCCGTCCTGCTCGACATGCATATGCCCGGGGCCAGCGGTGTGCAGGCGGCGGAAGAGATCGCGCTGGCGCTGCCGGGCACCGCAGTGGTGCTGGTGACCGGCGATCTGTCGCTCACCCTTTCTATGGCCGACGTGCTGCGGAGCACCGCCGTGGCGCTCCTCCCCAAGCCGACGCCCCCCGCCACGCTCGATGCCACGCTGCGAATGGCGGTGCTGCGCGCTCGGGAACTCCTCACCGCCCGTCGCGAGGCGGCGGAGGCCAAGGAGCAGCTCGAGGCGCGGAAGCTCATCGAGCGTGCGAAAGGGCTGCTCATGCGCCGTACCGGCAGCAGCGAGCAGGAAGCGTACCGCATCATGCAGCGAAGCAGCCAGGATCGTTCAGTACGCATGGTAGACATCGCACGCGCCGTGATCGATAGTGAACCCGGGATGAAGTCGTAGTCAGGAGATCGGCTTGGCCCCGGTGACCGGTCCGGCCACCTGCTTGACGAGCTGATACAGGAAGTCGAGTCCGTCGTAGAACGACTTCACCCGCAGCTTCTCGTCGCGCCCGTGTGCGTTGGTTTCGCCCGGTGCAGAAAAAATTCCGCTCACCCCGTACGTGGCGATACCAGCGGCGCGCAGGAAGCGCCCGTCGGTCGCGCCCGTGCTCATGGTGGGAATGACCGGTACGCCGTTGAACATCTGCTTGGTGAGCGCGGTGGTTGCCGCGAGCAGCGCCGGGTTGATGGCCAGCGGTGCGGCACCCTTCTCCTTCTGCGAGCTGGCATTCAGCGTCACCACCACGAGCGAATCGGCCGTCACCCGCTGTAGCACCGCGAGTACTTCCTCCGTGCTCGAGGTGGGTACGATCCGGCAGTTGACGTTGGCCGTGGCCGTCTGCGGCAACGCGTTGTCGGCGTGTCCAGCCGCGAGACGCGTGGCGACGCAGCTGGTGCGCAGCATCGACGCGTAGCGCGGATCGGTGGAGATCCCACGGGCAGCGGCGGTGTCGGTGGGGTTGGCCACGATCGCGCGCATCGACGCGGCCAATGACGGCATCTCGACCTTGGCCGTCTGCTCGAAGAAGGGACGCGAGACGTCGTTGAGCGCCACGGGAAATACATGCCGCTCGATGCGCGAAAGGGCGTTAGCCAACTGATAAATCGCGTTGTCCTTGCGGGGGACACTCGAGTGGCCGCCGGTGTTGCGGACCGTGAGCGTGAAATTGGTGGGGAGCTTCTCGGCCGCCTGAATGGAGTGGAACAGCGGCTTGTCGTCCTGCAACGTGCCGCCGCCGCCTTCGTTGATCGCGTACTCGGCATCGATGAGGTCGCGGCGGTTGGCGATGAGCCAGCCCACGCCGTTGGCGCCGCCCCCTTCTTCGTCGGCGGTGAGCGCCACGATTAGATCCCGCTCTGGGATCCACCCTTCCTGCTTGTACCGCAGGACGTTGGCGACCAGCATCGCGGCCATCGGCTTGTCGTCGGCCGTTCCGCGGCCGAAGAAGTAACCGTTTTCCTCCACGAGCACGAACGGATCGCGCGGCCAATCCGCGCGCAGTGCCGCCACCACGTCGAGGTGGGCGAGCAGCAGAATCGGCTTGCCGAGTCCCCGTCCCCGATAGCGGACCACGAGATTCTGCTTTTCAGGCGCGCTTGCCGGCCCCACCAGGTGTATGTCCGACTCGGCGAATCCGGCCGCGCGGAATCGCGCCGCCATCGCGACAGCAGCTTTGGTCACGGAGCCCACGGAATCGACCGTGTTGATCTCCACGAGCTCCTGATAAATCGCCCGCGCCGCTTTCTGCTCCGGCGTGAGGGACGTGGGCGCGCCTGGGGCGCTGAAGCGCGGCTGCGCGGGAAGCGGCGCCGACACGAGGGGGGTGGCGACCAGGGCGGCGGCAAGGACGCCGACCAGCGAGAGGGAGCGGGACATGGCGGAAGGAAGCAGAGAGAGGAACGAACTACGGACGAAGCCCAACACCAAGTGAATCGATCACGACCCGCGCCGCGAGCCCCTGCACAGGGTAGGACTCCGAGACCGCACCCTCGAACCACACCCGGACCCACTGACCGGTGCTGACCGACCGATAGGTGCCGGGCTGATCGTTGAGCAGGCGGACGACCGTGACGTCGTCAACCAGGGCCAGCGCTTTCTCGCCGGCGTCCGCGACGCCCGGTCGCTGTTCCACCAGCACGATCACCGCGCTGCCTGACGGCACCACCGAGGTCACCTGACCGGAGAGGAAGGGCTCTCCTAGCGGGGCGGTCCCGTTGTCGCTGCCACAGCCTCCCAGCGCCCCGAGCCACGCCACGCTGGCGGTGGCTGCGAGTCGCGGGAATATCCTCCCGCCCCAACCGCTGCTCCAACGGGTGATCCGGTCTTGTCTCCGACGCATGGCCGCTCCGTGTGGTCGTCCGTCCCTCGACCGGGCGCGGCGACCCCTCAACAGGAGCCCGCGCGACGGCGTACGTTAGTATGCCTCCCGAACACGCAAAGTGTTCCCCTCTCCGCTTCAGTCCCGCTCATGACACGCTCACGCCGAGACTTCCTCAAGGCAAGCGCTGCGGTGGCCGCCGGTACGTTGGTTGCCACCCGCCCGTTGTCTGCCGAGTCCATCCTGATCTCACCCCATCTGGGTGACGTCCCGGCCATCGACGATCCCGCCGTCAAGGCGTTGATGCAGGTGGCGCTCGACGCCGCCACGTCGGGTGGGGCTTCCTACGCCGACGTGCGCGTCAGCGCGCGCCGCCAACAAAACGTGAATACGCGCGACCGCATCGTGCAGGGGGTCAGTGACACCGACACCTTCGGACTCGGTGTCCGCACGTTGGTAGACGGCGCGTGGGGCTTTGCGGCCACCAGCCGCCTTGATCGCGACTCTGTCACCAATGCGGCGCGCGCCGCACTGGGGCAGGCCCGCGCCAATCGCGCGAGCCAGATCCGCCCGGTGCAGCTGGCTCCCACGCCGGGCAACCAGATCGGCGAGTGGAAGAGCCCGATTACCACCGATCCGTTCAATGTGGCCATCACCGACAAGGTCGCGCTGTTGCTGGCGGCCAATGAGGCGGCGCTCGCTGTAAAAGGCATCCGCAACGTGACCTCCAGCATGTTCTTTTTGCGCGAAGAGAAGTCGCTCATGACCAGCGACGGCTCGTACATCGTGCAAACGATCTATCGTACGTCGCCGAGTATGTCGGTGACGGCCGTGTCGGCGGACTTCTCCGACTTCCAGTCGGTGCAGAGCAACGAAGTGGCGCCGATGGGCTTGGGCTACGAGCATGTGATCAACAGCAAGCTCGCCGAACGCGCGCCGCAGTGGGCGGAGCAGGCGGTGCAGAAATTGAGTGCCAAGCCGGTGGAGCCGGGTCGATATGATCTGCTGCTCCATCCGTCGAACTTGTGGCTCACCGTGCACGAAGTGATTGCACACCCCACCGAACTCGATCGCGCGCTGGGCTTTGAGGCGAACTATGCCGGCACCAGCTTTATCGCGCCCCCCGAGCAGGTGTTGGGCAAGCTGCGCATCGGGTCGGAGCTGCTGAACGTGGTGGGTGACCGTGAGCAGCCGGGGTCGCTGGGCGCCATCGGTTGGGACGACGAAGCGGTCAAGCCGGTGAAGTTCGATATCATTAAAGATGGCGTCTTCGTGGACTATCAGACCACGCGCGAGCAGGCCACCCTCATGGCCGACTACTACCAGCGCGTGGGCAAGCCGGTGCGATCCTACGGCTGCTCGTATGCGCAGAGTTGGGCGGACGTGCAGTTCCAGCGGATGCCCAACGTGAGCATGGTGCCGGGCAACAACACGAATACGTGGGAGAGCATGATCAGCTCGATGGACAAGGGCATCGCCATTGTCGGCGACGGCTCGTTCTCGATCGATCAGCAGCGCTACAACGGCCAGTTCGCCGGTCAGGTGTTTTACGAGGTGAAGGGCGGCAAGATCGTCGGCCAGCTCAAGGATGTGGCGTACCAGTTCCGCACGCCGGATTTCTGGAAGTCGCTCAAGGCGATCGGCGGTCCGTCCAGCTATCAGTTGGGCGGGGCCTTCGGTGACGCCAAGGGGCAGCCCGGCCAGTCCAATTCGGTAAGCCACGGCTGCGTACCGTCGCTGTTTCAGCAGACCAACATTATCAACACCGGGAGGCGGGCATGAGCGACCTCGGGCCTCGTTCCCTCTACGCACCGGCGGGGATTCTGACCCGCGCCGAGGCGCAGGAGATCGCGCAGCGCGCGCTGCGGAATTCTCCAGCCGAAGAAACGCGCGTGTCGATCAACAGCAGTGCGCGCGCGGACACGCGTTTCGCGCTGAATCAGGTCACCACGTCGGGCGAAAATCAGGACACACAGGTCACGATCACGGCGTACTCCGGGAATCGTGCGGCCAGTGTGAACACCAATCGCCTCGATGAGGCGTCGCTGGCGGCGGCGGCGCGTCAGGCGTTCGAAATCGCCAAGCTGGTACCGCCCAATCCGGAGCGGATGCCGGAACTCGGGCCGCAGACCTATGCGGCCGCTCGCGAACGGATTATTTCGCTCCCCGATCCGGCCGAACGTGCGGCGGCGGCGACGATCGTGGCGGAACTGGCGCGTGCCAACGAGCTGATTGCCACCGGTTTCATCGAATGCCGCGCCGGCGCGTCGGCGTTGGCGAATTCGAAGGGACTGTTTGCGTACGATTCGAGCTCGTCGGTGACGATGACCGCGACCGTACGCTCGCCAGATGGTACGGGCTCGGGGTGGGCCTGCACCGACGGCAACGCATTCAGCGAACTCGATCCGCAGCGCGTGGCGGCCACCGCAGTGGAGAAGGCGAAGGCGTCGCGAAACCCGGTCGCCATCGAGCCGGGCCGCTACACCACGATCCTCGAGCCAACCGCCGTTGGGAACCTGGTGCAGCTGATCGCCAACTCCATGCAGGCGCGTCAAGCCGACGAAGGCCGGTCCTTTTTCTCCAAGCCCGGCGGCGGCAACAAGCTCGGGCTCAAGGTAGTCGATGAGCGCGTGACGCTCCTCAGCGATCCCGCCGACTCCGCCAGCACCAACGGCGGCTACGACGGCGACGGGATGCCGTTGGAGAAGGTCACGTGGATTGAAAACGGCATGGTGAAGAACCTCAACTACGACCGATTCTGGGCGCAAAAACAAGGCGTCCAGCCCACGCGCTCGGGCGGACGCGGCGCGCTCCGCATGCTCGGCGGCACCACCAGTCTCGCCAACATGATCAAAGGCACCGAACGCGGGATTCTGGTCACGCGCTTCTGGTATATCCGCGGTGTGGACCCACGAACGATTCTGTATACCGGACTCACTCGCGATGGCACCTTCCTGATCGAGAACGGCAAAGTCACACGCCCGATCAAGAATTTCCGGTTCAACGAGTCGCCCATTTTCTTTCTGAACAATCTGGAAGCAATGGGCGAATCCATCCGGATCAACGCCACGGAAAATCTGAGCGCCGGCGGCGCGACGTATATGCCGCCGATCAAGGTAAGGGATTTTACGTTCTCCAGCCTGTCGGATGCGGTTTAGGAGCTAAGAGCTAAGAGCTAAGAGCTAAGAGCGAAACAGCTGTAGCTCTGAGCTCTGAGCTCTTAGCTCTTAGCTCTCAACTAGCCGCCACGAACACGCAGCCGTGGTGCTGGGCCAGCGTCACGCCGAAGATGCCATTTGGCTGCATGATCACGCCCTGATGCACCATGCTCATCGCCTTCGTGCGCGCGTCGGCGGCTGACAGTTTGTCTTTCGCTCCCACGGT
>Ga0105045_10001692_pt1 | contig 18214 bp, 10 predicted proteins | sample MAT02_FD_78089 | JGI IMG/M metagenome (GOLD analysis project Ga0105045, IMG submission 78089) | Freshwater microbial communities from Lake Fryxell liftoff mats and glacier meltwater in Antarctica - MAT-02 (megahit assembly) | ecosystem: Environmental > Aquatic > Freshwater > Ice > Liftoff... | reverse complement strand
TATTTTTGCATTCATCGCTCAAGTGTTTATTGACCGGAACTAAAAGCGCCGGAATAACTCCGTCCTTATCAAAACTATTAAGAACCTTGTATAACCAGGGGTTCTTTGCTGTTGCTAAAGCAAAGACCATTCCTGGTTTTAAATTTCTGTAAGCTAATGATTTCCCCACATACTCAGCAATTGCAATCTCGGGAAGATCGAAATCTAGCTGGTTCCAGTCGCTTGCGTCTGTCAGGAATTTGAGGTCCTGTTTTAATACAGCATTGGTAGGTTCTAATGGGATAAGATCAATAACATTCGCGGTTTCACTCTCTGTTCCTTTAGGAAGGGTTCTAAATGCTGATAAAAGGAAATCCAATTGTTGATCAGTTAAATCTTCAAATCTTTCAACTCTCTTGATTGAATTGTAAAGATCACTATCCGTTTCATATAAGTAATAGGCGCAACCCATGGAAACTTCCGCAAACTCCATCCATGGTTCATTGTGGTCAGCATTTAGCTTGTAAGTGATGCAAAAGTGTAGATCTCTTAAATGCTCTATTCTAACGTTTGCTGCTGCACCAATCAAAACTTTTTTCAAGTCTCCCAAGGTGACTTTTTCCAGTTTATCTAATTCATATCGCGCAATTAAAAGAGTGGTTAAATTTTCGCCATACATTTCTGTTAAAATGTGAATAAATTGTTGCTTCTCCCGCTCTTCATTGCCTGGAGTAAAAACTTCGTCCATAAATCCGTTATGAAAACTGATTTGTGTCGTATCGGTAATATCCTTGGGAATTGTTCTAGAGCCGCTGAAGTAATACCATAGTCTGCAATCAGCAGTAAGTAGTTGTAGCTCATTCCTCTTTTCGTACTGAATATCCAATTGCTTACTTCTGGCCGCTCGAATGCGGACCATTAATTGCACCTTTGGATCTTCTGCCCGCGATTCTCTGCTCTCTAAAGCTATCTTTTCATTCTTTGTAAGTTGCAATTCATCTTGTTTCCGGCGTATCTCTTCGGTTGGCGCGCATGCAAGAAATTCTCGTCTTTCAGCAGCTGCCAATTCTTGATTTTCTCTGGCTTTTATTGCTATTAAATCTCTGACTTTATTGCTGGTAAATACATGCTTAGATATAGCCAGCTCCGCAGCAGAAAGACCGATTTGTTGTGGAAGAGACGCTGATGATTTAACCGCAACAGGAATTTTTATGCCTCGCAGGCTGGAAATATTGTGAGATTTAAGAATATCCTGAATTTTTGGTGCCGATGCGTGGCATATTTCTGCAAAAGGCTTGTTTAAATGCACGGTACATGCTTGGCCAGAGAGGATTACCTGTTGAATGTGAGGGGCAAAGCCCCCTCGGCCAAGTTGGAGTGAACGATTGAAAATATCCGCTAATACAGGGTGTGCATTGGCATCTACTCTGATTCTAATTCCTTTTGATTCATCTTGATACTCAAAGTAAGTGGCGATACCTTTGCTAATCATGTCAGCTTGGTGAGGAATGAAAGCAATAGGATTGTTTTCGATAGCTTTGTTACCGAAGTATTTCCTAAATAACAAAATTAGCAAATCAACTATCCGATTCAGAAGCTCTCCCAAATCGAATTGAATTTTGTGAATCCGTCCTTTTTTCTCAGGGAAAGGGAGATTTTGACCATTTCCAGAAAGAAGACCGACACTTTCTGTAGGAGATAATTGGATTAAATCTAACATTTCGTACCTATAATTCATTTTTAAATATTACAGTAACACAATTGGTTAATTTTGATAAACATATTTAAATTGGCCGAAGGCCTTTGGAGTGTCTGAACTTTAGTTCCGCTTTCCGCTCGATTGCTTCAGCACCGACTGTCCTAAGTGCTAAAACACCTTTTCCGGGGCTCCTAAGATGAACGGATAAAAGAATAATGCCTTTTGTTGCAGCAGTCTCAGGAAATGGTGTTTTTAGCTCTGTCGGCAGCCGGTGCTAAAGCAACCGAACGGAAAGCGGAACTAAAGCTTAGACACTCCTGAGTAACCAAACTAGGTGGTTGCTAATAAATTCAATGGTTATTACGGGGTATTCGTTTTCAATCGATCGCGTTAGCGATCATACTCTGATTAACCCAGGGTACGCGGTAGCTACCCTGGGTACATTAAGAATAGATTTGTATTGCGATAGCAATATTAATGGTGGCAGCCCATTTCAGGACAAATTTTTTATTGCAGAACGTTGTGATTTTCATCGCCTCTCAAAATGATATTGCTACCCCAATACCATCTATTCTCAATGTACCCAGGGTAGTTACCGCTAACCTAGGCTATCCAGAGTTTGATCGCTACCGCGATTATTTGGACGAGGCTATCGTCTTTGATAAATAAATTTTGTTCTACCAAAAAAATTCATGTTGCTTTCTGACATGAGGGAAGGAGTTAACGGGGGCTCCAAAGGCCTTCGACCGGCATAACCTCATTTAGATCTTTAATTAAGTTGATGACATTGCGCCTCGCTTCGACCTGGATACTTTAGGTTGATGCGTACGTGCCCTGTTTTTTAGGTTTGGCGGTTAACCCTCTCTCCCCTTTTCTTCCACAGAACAGCCAGCACAAACAAAACAAGCATCGTACACACCACAACACCAGCAGTCGATAAGGCCACACCATGCACTGACAGAATGTGTCTTGTCACCGCAACACCAAAAATAGACGCAACAGCTCCTATCCCAACTGCTAACAAGAGCATCTTCTTCAAATCATCCGTCAATAAACGTGCAATCAACGGAGGACCTGTAATAAACGCAAGAACCATCAACACCCCTACTGCACGAAAGGCTCCGACGATTGTCAAAGAGGCCTGGCTCATCAGCAAGTAATTAAAGAAAACCGTCGAAATCCCCAAGGCTTTCGCTAAACCAGCGTCAAATGTTGTGATTTTATACTCCTTGAAAAAAAGAAAAAACAAGACCAAATTAATCCCCAAAATCACAAAAATTAATTTGCAATCATCTAGGCGCAAAGCATCTACATTTCCCATCACCACTTCTGTTCCAATATGCGCATTCCGCGTGAAGAGGGTCACCAAAATAATGCCTAAAGCAAATAAGGTCGTAAAAACAACACCCGTACTAGCATCCTCTTGAAGGCGCACCGTTTTTGTCAGAAACTCTGTGAAGAAGGTAGTGACAATCCCCATCAAAAAGGCAGCAAGGAGCATGGCATTAATATTAATAGGCTCGGGACGAGCATCGTCGTAAGATAAAAGACCCCCACTTGTAAAAAGAAAGGCAATCACGATTCCAAGCAGGATGGTGTGTGAAAGGGAGTTGGCAAGCATCGTCATTCTGCGCAAAACCAAAAAAGATCCGACTAATGCTGCTGAGGCTGCCATGCCGACAAGCACGATAATCTGAATTTCATCGGAAGCAAAATCATTGACAGAGAGTTGTCCAGTAAAAAACAATCCCATCCGCTTAAGAAACTCCAGGAGAAATCCAAAAAAATGCTGTCCTGAGTAAGGGTTAAAATACGCGAACATGGTTAATGCCTCGGAGGAATCGGTTGATGATGAGGATCTGTTCTTGGGTCCTTCAGGAGCAGTGTTAACTCTCTTTCCAGCTCTGGCGTAATAATGTGCTCCATCTCTTCCGCATTGCGGTGCACCCTCTCAGCCCCAACACCCAGATAATTGGCGAGATACACTTCCCAAAGACGATGCAAACGCACAATTTTAGCTGCCCACAAATTGCCATCGACTGTCAACTTGTACGCATTGGCATCCAACTTCTCTAGCCATCCGCTCATCGATAAGCGCCACAAAAGAAATCGGAGATAAATAGGCGACAAACTTTGGTACTTCTCGATCTCGTCAAAAGAGATTTCTTTTTTACTACTGTGGCGCCAAATGGCTTTAAGCAAGTTCTCACACATACAACGATAGCGAAAACTGCCTATTCTAATCAGTCGGACAATCAAGCCTCGCTCGGGAGCAAAAAAGAGGGAAACCACACAAATAACGGATGCCACCATGACAATCATTGGTCCTGTTGGAATGACCAAACGGTCTGTTGGGTACTTCAAAGACAAATAGTTATTTAATTCTACAGAAAAATAATTGCCTAGAAATCCACTAATCAAACCGAACAAGCCCGCCAAAAAGAACATGACAAACATCTTATTAGTGTATTGCCTCGCTGCCACAGCCGGAGCAATCAGCATAGCCGACATTAGCACCACACCAACAGAGCGAATTCCAATCACCACGGCTAAAGTGATTAATATAAATAGAAGGGCATCAATCGGTTTTGTTTTGATTCCAAGACTTTTCGCGTAATCGCGATCAAATGTCATAGCCTGCAATTCTTTATAAAAAAGAACGACTGTCAACACAATCAGTAGCGAAAAGATGCCGTACACGTAGATATGGATGTCTGTCATCGTCGCTGTTTGACCATAAAGATACGATTGAATCTGCCGATAAAGAGAGGAATACACATACTGCACATTGCTTGCCAAAGTAATCCCTATTCCGAAAAACGAGGATAGAATAAAGCACAAGGCGGAATCACTACGAAAACGGAGTTTTCTCACCAGCCAGTGAATGGTCCACAGACCAATCAAAGCCGTGATAAAAGCTCCCATCATAATAAAAATGGCAATCATAGAAGATTGATGCTCTTCCAATCCTAAAGCTCCAGCCACCATAACCCCGATAACTACTCCTGGATAAGCCGCATGGGAAAGTGACTCGCCTAATAATGATTGTTTTCGCAGGAAAACAAGCACACCCACAATGGCAGCAGCCAAACACATGAGCATACTTCCGATTGTCGGAGCACGTAAAACAGCATCTGTAAAGAACAACAGTGGAGATTCCATCTTACGTTTTCACAGCCCCTTAGCTTTATGTTGAGAAAGCTTTAACGCCTCGTCAAATAAGGAATAGCTTTTACCATAAGTTTCGTGAAGGGTTTCCGGATTAAACACTTCAGCTACCGGACCTGCTGCAATCAAACGCATATTCAGCATCAGCAGCCAATCGAAATACTCTTCTACACTATTGAGATCATGATGAACAACAAAAACCGTTTTGCCTGCGTTTTTAAGCTTTCTTAAAAGACCCATCAGGATTTTTTCCGTCCCTAAATCGATGCCAGCAAAAGGCTCATCCATTAAATAGACATCTGCTTCCTGAAACAAGGCGCGCGCAATAAAAACGCGTTGCTGCTGGCCACCCGAGAGTTGACTGATCTGACGATGGGCATAAGCGCTCATGCCTACCGTCTCTAAATAGTGATCGGCAGCCACCCGATCTGCGGCTCGAGGCCAACGGAAAAGACCTAATCGTCCATAGCGTCCCATGAGAACAAGGTCTCTGACTGTAATAGGAAAGTCCCAGTCCACACTTTCTCGCTGTGGAACATAAGCGACACGACGTCGAACATCTTTTAAGGGCTGTCCGAAAAACTCGATTTTCCCTGAAATAGGCTGAACTAACCCCAAAACTGCTTTGATAAATGTGCTTTTTCCTGCGCCATTAGGTCCGATAATCCCCACCAGTTTGCCTCTAGGAATCTCCAGAGAGATATCCCAAAGAACAGGTGTTTTGTCATAATTGACTGTCATCTGGTGGATTTCCAGTGCGGGTGAATGGTCGTGATTCTCCATTAAGGCTCCCCCCTTTCCTTGCTTTTTTCCACGCCATCAAGGCCTTCTGCAATCACCTTGGCGTTATGTTGGATCATTTTCAAATAGGTGTCTCCATCAGAACCAGGAGCTCCCATTGCATCAGAGTACAGGTACCCTTTTGAGATCCTCAATTGTAGCCCTTTTTCCTCTCCAGCCTGTTCGATCTTGCGGATCGAATCCTGGCTAACATTGGATTCAGGAAAAAGCACATGGATCCGATACTTGGTTAAATGATTAATAATAAACTGAATATCTGTTGTACTTAACTGGCTTTCCGGAGCAAGTCCTTCTGGCGATTCAAAGCGTTTCTGCCAAGTGCCTGTCGCTACTTCTTGATCTGTCGCTAAATATGCTCTAGTAAAATAATTAAAGGCATCATGACTACTCACTAAATACCGTTTTTCTTCCGGGATTTCCTTCATGCGTTTTCTGATCTCTTGATGTACTGTTTCCATCTCTTTCATCAAACGCTCGCCATTTTGTTCATAAAGAGCGGCATTCGTTGGATCCTGTCGACTTAACGCCTCAACAATCAGCGGCACTGTTTTCCCCCATAAAGAAATATCCATCCACATGTGAGGATCAGTCGGCCCGTTCTGATAGAGTACCCATGACCTATCCTGAGCCCGAAGAATATCCCCTAAACCAACAGCTTTTTTAGTGCTGTGCAAATAGTTTTGTAGACTAGCACCATGCTCCAAACCTAAACCATTGAAAAAAATGACTTGTGCGGAAGCGAGTTTTTCGTCATCTCCTTTCACCAGTTGATAAGAATGGGGATCGAGTTCTCCCCTAATCAAAGTCAGAGTATCAACATGATCGTCTCCAACTTGTTTAACTAAATCCGTAATCATGGCTGTTGTAGATAGCACTTTAACTTTACCATTAGGACTTGTCCAACGCTTCTCAGCCTCTTGTTGATTGGCATGATCTCCACCGCATCCTGCCAGCAATAAAACGAGTCCGATTAATAGCTTACGCATGATGCACTCCTACCATTTTTCTAAGCATGTCGAATCCATAAATTCCATTTGAGCATCCCAACGTAAACTGGATGCGCAGCGCGTAGCGCCCCACATTCACAATGCGAACGGCTCTAACATCTTCTTTGATCGACTTTTCATCAAGAAGCTTTTTTCCAGTAATTTCGTCGTTACAGCCGGCACAGGGGCACTGTTTTTGCACGGAACTGAGACGGTAATCGTGGGCAATACCGTCAGCCCATTCGATGGTAAATATGTGATTATCTTTTTGAGCAATTGTTTTTATCAAAAAAGCATTTGCATTCATGAAGCAGAGACCTCCTTCCATACGAGCTCAAAAGCTTGTAGGTGATCATGTTGACTGGATAAAAGATCTAAGTGACCAATAAAATTTTTAGCAAGCTCCTTAAAAGGCGCAACTGCCGGGTGGTTCTCGTCAGAATACATCGACTTTCCTTGGTCCCCTGAAGCACATATTTTAGGATCTAAAGGAATTGCCCCAAGAAAAGGAATTTCTGACTCGCGTGCGAGCCGTTCTCCGCCACCTTTTCCAAAAATGTAGACTTTTTCCTGATTGGATTGTTGCAAGAAATAGCTCATATTTTCGACCACGCCAATAACAGGAATTTTCACTTGATTAAACATGTTCATTGCCTTGCGTACATCCATCACAGCCACATCTTGCGGGGTCGTCACCATTAAAGCACACGTTAGATGGGCCTGTTGGCTAATTGTGAGCTGGATATCCCCTGTGCCCGGAGGAAAGTCGATGAGCAGAAAATCAAGATTGCCCCATTCCACATTATTGAGAAATTGTTTGATTAAGCCATTCGCGATGGGCGCTCGCACAACGGCAGCTTCATTCTCTTTTCGGAAGTAGGCCATGGAAATCATTTTGATCCCTTGGCACAAAGCAGGAGCAATCAGCTCCCCTTTTTGAGTCGGCATGCGGTCTTCAGGCAACATTTTGCGGATGGATGGGCCGTAAATATCGGTATCTAGTACCCCAACAGAGTATCCAAGCTGTTTCAATGTTAGAGCAAGATTGACAGTGATGGTGGATTTTCCGACCCCACCCTTTCCCGCAGCAATCCCAATAATATTTTTAATTTTGGGTTTCGGAGGTGACTTTTGTTCTTGATACATTTGTAACGGCATTTTGATTCCCAGGTACATAAAAAGAATGATTGTACAGGATTTCTTTATTCCGACAAAACAGAAGAATGAAAAAATACGAAAAAACGACGAAATTTAAAGTGTAATCCATCCACCGCCAATGCTACATTTTTTCTGCCCTTCACCACTTAAATAGCGAGGATATGATGTCAGTAAGTCTAAGAACAACAGTATTGAATGCTTTAGATTCCGTTAAAACAGCATTAAAAAACCCCTTTGGTTTGGAGTTTAAAATTCGTGATCATGAGATTTTCGTCTCCGTCGGAAGTGTCCTAAACTGTCCCGGAGTGACTACCTGGAAAGAATGGTCGAATAGTAAGAGTTGCCCTAGGTCTTCTAGGCCTGACTTTTGCCGCCTATGCGGGGAAAAAAACCCAAATGATATAGCTGTTGCTACCGGCCATGTATTTAGAGGGATGGTGGAAATATTTGGGTCAATTGAGAGGGAATTACTCATTCTGGATATTTTATTTACCGTTGGCAACTTTGTCTACAAGTTTTTTAATCCATCCGTCCTGACACAGGTACCTACAAACCCACAACAGCAGTTCCTTCACAGCATCGAATGTTTGTTTTGTAGCTTAGGTTTTAGCGCAATGTCGCCAAAACAAGATAATTTTTATAAATCTGCGATTGTCAAGATCAATAGATTTGTGACGAGTCAATATCTGTGCTATACTGACGATGAGCAAAGCGATTGAGATTGACAATCGCAGATTTACAAAAATTATCTTATTTTGACGACGTTGGGCTAAAGCCTATGCTAAAAATTCTGTCTATCATCTGCCCATTTTGAGAACTCACGATAATTAATGATCACTAATGATAAGACAACTACTGATAATTTCTCTTTTTTTAATGAGTGCACAGAAAAAAAGTCATCGACTTAATGAGAAATTCATTCAATCTCATAGTGCAATCCTAACTATTACCCCCTAAAAATCGACATTTTATTAATTTCTTGTTGCCAAAAAAACTTACGCGACTATAATTGCTTTTAGTTAAATTAGAGCTTTTATAAAAAGCGCTTATGAGAGGCATAGAAACCCTCTATAAAAGTAGACCTTTTCGAAATTGGTCTAAAAAGGGCAAAAACAAAACATCTTAACGGTAGGAAAAATGAGCAATACACAAGACAAAGCAAAGTTATTAGAATCTCTTATTAGCACAGCAATAAAGAAAATCAGTGCAAAAAAAGAAAATGACATTTGTCGTTATTTACCGTCTCCAACAGGAGTTGGTTATATCCACCATTTTACAATGCGAAAAATGAAAACTGAAGAAACCGATCAATTGATTGCAATGATCAACAAGCACATTATTAGTGCTGACAAACCGCATTCAGTTTCACCGAAACCCAGAGCTACTCGTGGTTCAAGAAAGCGTAAAGATCAAGTTGTTTTTTCTAAAGGCGACATCGAAAAAATGCTGCACATGGCAAGAATGGCTGGCGACCGCGATATGATCCGCAAATTGACACCAAAGAAAGACCTTCGTTCTATCAAGCGCGAACTCATTTCATCGATCAGACATGGCCGTATTGAGCAAGATTTATGGCTTTCTTACGTTGAAGTCATGAATAGCTACAACGCATTGGTAAATGTTGGCACCCAGGCTGCTGCTTTCGCTAGTTAATTTTTGATTAAATGAATCAATCCAAGGCGCTTTTTCGTTAAATATAGAGTTTAACAGGAAAAGCGCCTTTTTATTTAGCGAATGAGCGCGAAAGAAAAGAATAGGCAGCGTTTTTGTTGTCAACCTCCCGTATTTCACTTTTCTGTTGAAACAAAAAACCAATATAGTGTATAATTTCTACTTTGAAAGTAAGTTGATTCATTAAGCTTACATACATAAGATTTTTATAAACATCTTTACATTACTACAAGGAAATGTATGCAAACAAAAGAAACTGAATTTAGTGGTTTAAGAGCCATTTTCTTCCCAATCAATGGATTCGAACTGAAAAAGTTCCTTCCAATGGGCTTGATGATGTTTTTTATCCTGTTTAACTATACGATCATGCGCGACACGAAAGATACGCTAGTCGTAGGTGCAGCCGGCGCGGAAGCGTTGAGCCTGATCAAGCTTATCGGTACAGTACCGGGAGCCATTGCTATCATGCTTCTCTACTCAAAGCTTAGCAACATCTTTAGCAGACAAAACCTTTTCTACGTAACAATTCTACCATTTATCATCTTTTTTGGTCTTTTTGCTTACGTTATCTATCCATACGGACACATGCTTCACCCATCAGAAGCAACGATCGATGGATTAGTTGCTGATTTTCCTCGCTTCAAAACGTTATTTTATGTTTATGGAAGCTGGAGTTATGCTGTTTTCTACGTATTGTCTGAACTTTGGGGAAGCGTTGTTCTTTCTCTACTTTTCTGGCAATTTGCTAACGAAATCGTCCGTATGAAAGAAGCTAAGCGTTTTTACTCCATGTTTGGTATGATTGCTAACTTCTCGTTGATCCTTTCAGGATACACAGTTCATTATTTCTCAGACATCCGCGAACATGTGGCACCAGGAGTTGATCCTTGGGGCGTAACATTGAACTACCTAATGGGAGCAATTGTTCTTTCAGGTATCATCACAATGGGTATCTACCGTTGGATTAACGTTAAGATCATGACTGACAAACGTTATTATGATCCAGAAGAAGTAAAAGGACCTAAGAAAGTTAAATCTAAAATGTCTCTTCTAGACAGCTTTAAGTTACTTATTCGCTCTAAACACCTTGGATTCATCGCGCTTCTCGTGATCTGCTACGGTATCTCACAAAACGTGATCGAAGGCGTATGGAAAGGCCAAATTAAAGAAGTTTTCACAAGTGAAAACGAGTACAATGCCTTCATGGGTCGCTTTTCCATGGTAACAGGCGCAATCACAATCTGTTTCATGCTTATCGGAACAAACGTTGTGCGTGTATTCGGTTGGCTCGTCAGTGCGTTATTGACACCATTCCTAATTTTAATCACGGGTATGTTATTCTTCACATTCGTTAGCTTCAAACAAGAAGTTAGTGGTTGGACAATGGCTGCTTTAGCAATGAGCCCGACAATGCTAGCTGTTTGGCTAGGATTTGGACAAAACGTCTTGTGCAAAGCAACAAAATACTCGTTGTTTGACCCAACTAAAGAGATGTCATACATCCCGCTTGACCAAGAATCTAAAGTTAAAGGTAAAGCTGCGGTTGACGTCGTTGGAGCACGTCTTGGAAAATCTGGTGGATCTATCGTTCAACAGTTCTTCCTTTTCGCAACAGGTGGTACATTGATTAGTATTGCACCTTACCTAGCTGTAGCCGTCTTGGCGTCAGTTGTTGTATGGGCGTTTGCTGCTAGAGGACTCGATAAGAGCTTACAAAGCATGCAAAACGAAGCTGAATTGAAAGATGCAGCTCCTCAAGCAATACAAACAACTGCTACTGCATCATAGTTTAATAGTAGCTAGATGCTAGCAAAAAGCCCGGTCTGCAAAGATCGGGCTTTTTTTTGCCGAAAAATGCCTCAAAAAACTGTGCATAGCAGAAAACAAAAGAAGTAGAGTTCGGGACGTGCTGTGTAAATGCGCGCTTGGCTGTTTTTAACGCAGAGACCCTCTACAAATCTGCCTCACGGCATCATTTTAAGTAGCATAAAAAATTTAAAAACTTTTGATGGCATAGAATTATAGAGAAGCGCGCCTCTGCGTCTCCGGTTTAAAAACGGCCAAGTACCCGTCTACTCAACACGTTTTGAACTCCACCTCTTCTGTTTTTTTATTGTGCAATGCAAGATTTCTGCGATCCTCACATTTATAAATTTTAATTTTGAATTTCTCCTTTTTGACCCTTTCCCCTCTTTCTTCTTTGCTATTTTTTAATAATCTGCTATTCTAGCCGTTTATTATATCTTAATTTTGAATCCTAACCAGAAGGAAAGCCCATAGCCATGGAAAAGCAGAAACGTTGGCAGTTCTATCTTATTCTGGCTGTCATTATTTTGACCGTATACAATATTTTGCCTACGATCTTTTATTACAGCAAGCCCCTCAAACAACCGATTGACGCTCCAAGAGCCGAAAACGTTGCACACGGAATCATCCAGCGTGTTGATTCATTAGAAACTGATTCTAAAGAATGGGTTTGGTCCTTTGCCAAACTGCTGAAGATCAAACCTAATGCTGTGCAGCTAAAGGAAAATGATCCACGTCTTATTGAGGTATCATTTAACAATGAACACGACGCCTCACTATTTAAACGTTTCTTGCCTGTAGCTGGTTCAGAAGCTCCTTTTGCTCCATCGCGACTTACCTTATACCCAGAAGTCAATTCTTCCGACCCTACTAAGGTGTATGTGGCAAGGCAAATTAGCGTGCATCTTAATCCAGAAGAGAGCGACAAACTTTTTCGCTTCTCCCCGAAAAAAGATGCCGACGGCAAGATCTCTCCCTTATATCAAGAGATCGTTAATGACCGTGCAGCACAGCTAGCACTGGGTTTTGGAGGAGTCAGCAAAATAGCTCTTCAATTATCCGTGCTTAGCCAAGAAGAGAACGATCCAAGCTACGATGAAATGGTTATTTCAATAGCCAAAGAAATCGTGGACATGGACAAGACTTTAGGAAAAAGCAGCCCAATCCTTAAACGCTTTTATGCAAGCTTTACACAAACAGCTCAAGGCGATAAAGAAGCTCTTATCCAGAAGTTTCTAACCCGTGCAACTGCTTTAAAAGCACGTCTCGACATTGACCGCGAAAAAATTGTTCAAGAGCAAAAACAAGCTCAAGAGAAGAAACAGTTCTTAGATACTGCGCAACAACAGCAACTCGCTGTTCTTGAAAGCAACATCAAATCACTGGATTCTGCAACAGCGATCATTCGCAAAAACGAGACAGACTTTAAAGGTGGCCTAAAACCCCTCACGTTGGAAACAATTAATGCAAGTCTAGCAAAAACCTTGTCTAAAGACAACTTACAGGTATTAAGTTTTTCTGGACACAATCCATTCGTGCAAGCGATTGCTATTGATTTGAATAGCGACAAACTCTTTTTGAAGCTTTATGACGACGTTCAAGCCATTCGTCTAAGCGAAGGTAAAAGCGAAAATGAAAACATCCTGAAAGAGAAAATCAACCAATTCTTGATCGACGAGATCGCTCGTGGATCTCGCTTTGCTGATGAAGCTCTTACTCCGGATGACGATTCATTTTCAGTGGGGTTGGATCAATTAAATGACACACAAAGCTTCCTAACGCTTGATCTTGGTTACATTGCTGAAAAGCAAAGTAAACATCTTATTGACCAATTAGCGACTTCGTGGACACCAACAAACGTTGATCTTAAATCAAATGTTTATCCTATCCGTGATTACGGTTCTTTCAAGAAATTGAAGCCGGAAGAGCAAAAACTGGGACTTGTCGTTTATGCTCCGGCAGCGATATCTGAAGCATCCCTTCCTTCAGGTTTTAGCAAAGGATCTATCTATGTAATTGCGAAGGGACTGAATACGTTAGTTCAAGCGCATAAAGAAACACCTAATGCTCCTGAAAGCCAACAGTTCTCAAATGACCTCAATCAATTGAGCAATCTTCTTGAGTTAAACGGCTTTATTGGATATCCAGGAACAGCCTATGGGTTGTCACCGGAGTTCAGCAAAGATTACATCTTTGAGTTGGATAACTACTACGCCTACCTACTGAAAGCAACAAGAGAAGATTTCTCTGTTAAAGGCAGTAAGCGTTTTGCCGTTTTAGATTTTTCTGACGTTGAGCAGCGCATCATCACTTTGAATAAAATTGACGACCGCATCCAGGAAGACTTATTGAAGTGGAAAAGCGCTTATGATACAGCTCAGGTGAATATCAACCAGACTGATAAATATAAAGTGCCTGCTCCAACAACGAACCCCTTCTGGAGTAATTTAAAGCTAAGTACTGCGAAGTATTTCCGTGGAGATGACCGTAAGATCCTGAAATGGGGTCTAGACCTTTCCGGCGGTAAAACAGTACGTATTGGTTTGAAAGATCGCTCAGGTAAACCTGTGACAAATCCTATCGATTTAAACCAGGCTGTGAACGAGCTTTATACGCGTATTAATAAAATGGGTGTCGCAGAACGTGCGATCCATATCGAGGGCAATAACATTATTCTCGATTTCCCTGGATCACAAAACATGTCCGCATCAGAGCTTATCAAAGCATCTGCGATGTACTTCCATATTGTTAACGAGAAGTTTGGTTCCTATAACCCAACCCTTAAAACAGCAACAAGAGATTTCCTTGAAAAAGTGTGGAATGAAGCTGTTGTAACAAATCGTAAAGACATTGAAAGCATCAATGAGATTGCGTACAACCACCTCGGTGGCGATGCAAGCCAAACTCTAGCGATCCATCCGCGTAGTGAAACAGCACAGCTGCTTTACGATAATGGCTTGCGTTTAGCTAATCCCAAAAATAGCACTGTTGACTCTTCATTTGATGACACGGTGTCTGCAATCGCGATGTTTGACGAGCAAAATGTCAAAGAATGGGGCAGTGAGCCTCATCCGTTATTGGTTGTTTTCCACAACTTTGCTTTGGAAGGCGCTAATTTAACAGGCGTTCAAGTTGGCTATGATCCGTCAGAAGGAAACCTTCTAACGTTTTCTGTTAAGAAATCGTACGAGGGTACTCAAACGGGAAATCCTCAAGACACCCTCTCTGCGTGGACTTCACAGTTTGCTCAAGACAAAATTGCTGGAACACCAAAAGAAGCCTATTCTTCAGGACAAGGCTGGCGCATGGCGGTTATCCTTAACGGAACCATCGTGACCCACCCGACACTGAAGGCTGCACTGAAAAGTGGTGGCACAATTAGCGGCAGATTCTCTCAAAGAGAAGTTGCGGAATTGGCATCTGATCTTAAAGCAGGATCCTTGAGCTTTACGCCAAAGATCTTATCTGAAGAGAACGTGAGTCCAGAGCTTGGCCGTGAAGAGCGTACAAAAGGAATCGTCGCTTCGCTAGTAGCGCTTGCGCTAGTAGTGATCGCTATGGTGGCTTACTACCGCTTTGCTGGTGTTGTCGCCTCTTGTGCTGTCTTGTTCAACATTCTCGTTATGTGGGGTGTTCTTCAAAATCTCGGTGCTGCGCTCACATTGCCAGGTATTGCAGGTATTGTATTAACAATCGGTATGGCAGTTGATGCTAACGTGCTTGTTTTCGAGCGTATTCGCGAAGAATTTAAGATCTCGGGAAGAATTGGTTCTGCGATCCAAGCTGGATACCGGAAGGCGTTCAGTGCGATTGTTGACTCTAACATTACAACGCTTATTGCCGCTTTCATTTTGATTCAATTTGACTCAGGTCCGATTCGTGGCTTTGCCGTGACATTGATCATTGGTATTCTTTCATCAATGTTTACAGCGTTGTTTATGACACGTTACTTCTTTGCTGGATGGGTACAAAATCCAAAAAACAAAGACCTTCCGATGAGACAATTTGTTGGAAATACGCGCTTTGATTTCTTAAAATATGCGAAACCGGCAATTACTTCTTCTTTGTTAGTAGCTGCTGTTGGCATGTACCTCTTCTTTGCACAAGGCAAGTCGATGTTCGGCATGGACTTCACGGGTGGATACTCCTTGAATATGGAACTTGTTGAAAAAGCAGGTAATCAAAATTATCGCGCAGAAGCAGCGGATGCGCTATTGGCGCATGGAGCGACTTCTAATGACTTCCAAATTCGTGAGTTAAGCAAGCCTAATCAATTGCGTATTCAGTTAGGAACAAGCATGGAAGAGAAAGGACGCCCTTTCTACCAAATGCCAGAAACGGTTGCTGACGGAAAATATGCGTATGCTTACCAGAGCAATCCGCGTATTATGTGGCTAGTAAACACATTGCAAGAAGGCGGTTTAACAGTGGTTCCAACGCAGTTGGATCACATTGAAACTAACTGGAGCGTCATTAGCGGACAGTTCTCGGATGCGATGCGCAATAATGCGATCATCGGTTTGAGTATTGCCCTGTTGTGTATCTTGGTTTACATCACCTTCCGATTTGAATTTAAATTTGCGATGGCAGCTGTGATAGGACTTATTCATGACGTGATTATCACGCTTGGAATCCTAGCGCTTTTTCATTTAATGGGCTTCCCTGTGCAGATTGACTTGCAAGTTGTTGGTGCGATCATGACAATTATCGGTTATTCGTTGAATGACACGATCATTGTGTTTGATAGGATCCGTGAAGACATGAGCACAATGCGCAAATTGTCATTCAAAGAGATTATCAATCATGCATTGAATGTGACGCTAAGTCGTACGTTAATGACCTCCGGCACAACATTGCTTGTGTTGTTGGCATTAGTGTTCCTTGGCGGTAAGTCGATCTTTGCCTTCTCATTGGTGATGACGATTGGGGTAGTTGTGGGAACACTCTCCTCGCTCTTCATTGCGACGCCGGTATTACTATACCTGCACAATCGTGAAGCAGAGCAGAAAAATGAACTACGTTCAAAAAGAGCATAAACGTTCTTTTTAGCGATTGCTTAAATAAAAAAGGAGAGATCGAAAGAGCTCTCCTTTTTTTTGCCATCATAGAAAAATACTTACACCAAAATCTTTAACCTACCCATAGACCGGACGATGTCTTTGTTCGACCCGCCCACAGTGCCTAGTACTAACACCGTTTATAGCAAGTTATAAAGTGCTTTATTTGTACTCTCCAATCACTCACAGACCTGATCGAAGATCTTTGGAGCCTCCAAGTAACTCCGTCCCTCATGTCAAAAAGTAACTCCGTCCCTCATGTCAAAAAGTAACGTTCTAAAAATTGGTGAAAATTTATCGCATAGGCTTTAGTCTGTTTTTGTTGAGTCGGTTTCAACCGGCGGCTCGATGAGTGCTTATACCAAAGTTTTCTAGTACCAAAGCAAAGCCGCCGGTTGAAACCGGCTCAACAAGCACAGACTAAAGTCCATACTACAAATTTTCACTCCCAGCCGATGTCCGGTTAGTCAGGAGCGCGGCGATTTTTCATCCTGCTGTCCGCCCACAGTTTTTATCACTATGATTGCTGACAGATCTGCTCTGAGTGTTTTTTTGAAATTAAAGATCACTAGTAAAAATGATCTGTGGATGATTAGAAGCGTGTAGATGAAACGCTCGTTAATTGGATCTAAGCGTTGTTAGTACTGAAAACTGCGACCGAAAAGCGACACTAAAGTGCCGCTCTAATGATCTTCGAACAGGGCGTCGGACTTTTTGAAAAAGATTCTTTTAATTGCTTATGCATTTGTGTTTTCTGAGTAAATGCTGTACCAGCTAAAGCCCCGTATTTAGGAATTTCGCCCTGGCTGCCACTACTGTAACCTTCAGGATGCCACTGTATACCCATTATTGGTACGCCCAAAATACTTTCAAACGCTTCCACTGTATCTTCTTGTGGATCCATAAAGGTTTGTGGAGTCGCAACTCTTTTTTTAAGTTGTTCCAATTTTCTATTTGCAGCCGCATATTTTGACGGAATTTGACGCTCTAGCTTCTTGATCTTTGATTCTAGCTCAGCTCTCTCGCTCTGCGGCACTAACTGTGTTCGCGAAAGAATACGAATTGAAGAGTTTTTTTTAGCCCATGCACTCACTTGGATATTTTCAGGAAATTTCGTAGTTTTTGAATTCACGGCTTTCCCGTGAACACTATTGACAGATATTGGCTCTAATTTAGTTTTTAAGATCATTTCTAATAAAGAATCACCTTTAATTAGAACACCATGCATCTCTACATTATGAGTTACCGTGTTTTCTCCAAGGCGCATCATTCCGCCTCCATACGCGTGATCTGTAACATCGACAAGAGACGAAAATTTCTTGTGTGCATCCAAGAGCTTGCTTGGAGTTTCATTTAACAAATCTGGAAATTTCGTCCAAATAATAAGTTGTTCCCAGATGCGCCAAGAACCTGCACAAATTCCTAGCATGGGCTGTCCGCGATTAAGAGCGCTTCGAATCAATTTGTACTCATGCTCTAAGCGTACTGGCTCATCTTCTAGTGCATAGACTCTCCCGGGAATAATAATAAGGCCAAGATGATCACAAGTTGTGCCAAAAGAGGGACGGAAAATATGCTCATCTTTTTCTGTGCAGTGCGGTAATTGTAAAGTGTGATTTTTTAGTGCCCGCATGAAATGTCTTTGAGCAACCTCCGAAATTTTTTCATCTTCAGGAAACAGAGTAAATGTTCCCACTTTGCATATTTTTTGAATCCTCATGTGATCAAACAACATTCCTTGCGCGTCTTTATCGCTATTGTGTCCTCTATAAGTAATTACAATTGGAGCCGTTGAAACGGTAGGCTTGGTCCATCTTTTACTAATACGGTTGACGGGTGGTAATTCTAATGCGGTGCTTGATGGGGCTGCAGGTTCAGCAGATCGTTTA
>Ga0105045_10001690_pt1 | contig 18217 bp, 12 predicted proteins | sample MAT02_FD_78089 | JGI IMG/M metagenome (GOLD analysis project Ga0105045, IMG submission 78089) | Freshwater microbial communities from Lake Fryxell liftoff mats and glacier meltwater in Antarctica - MAT-02 (megahit assembly) | ecosystem: Environmental > Aquatic > Freshwater > Ice > Liftoff... | reverse complement strand
CCTCAGAGGCCGGATAGGTTTCAACCGTGTCAACCGGACCGCCTACCAACTCTTCCAACTTGGCCCGATAAGGCTCAAAATTGACCCCGCCCCACACAAAAACTGAAAAATTAGGGAATACCTCCTTCACCGTCCGTTTGCCTGTGCGCTCCAGCAAACGTTCGTAATACATCTGTACCCATGGCGGAATACCCGAAATGAGGCGCATATCACTATTCACCGTCTCGGTAACAATGTGCTCCAGTTTTTCTTCCCAGTCTTCGATGCAATTCGTTTCCCAAGAAGGCAACTGATTGGTGCGGAGCCAAGCCGGTACAAGGTGGTTAGAGATGCCGCTCAAGCGCCCCGTTGGAATGCCATTCACCATTTCTAACTCAGGACTGCCCGATAAAAAGATCATTTTCCCATCGAGCCATTCGCCCTTGCCCGTTTGAGCGTAGTAGTTAAACAAGGCATTGCGCGCCGTACCAAAATGGAGGGGCGTACTTTCCTTGCTCATAGGGATATATTTCACCCCGGAGGTAGTGCCGCTGGTTTTGGCAAAATAAGCGGGTTGGCCCGGCCAAAGCACGTTCTGCTCCCCACTTTTGGCCCGCTCAACGTAGGATTTTACCTGTTCGTAATCCCGAATTGGAATCGCTTTTTTGAAATCCTCATAACTATGAATGTCAGAAAACCCATGATCATGGCCAAAAGCCGTTTGGGCCGCTTTAGATACGATTTGACGGCGCGTTTTGTCCTGACAATCAAGGGCTTGCGCCGACCAACTAGCAATGGATTTTGCCGCCAATTTTGCAAAAGGGCGTACAACAAAGGAACGAAAGGCCATATTTTACAAATAATTAGGCCACAAAGATAGGTAATAAGTGTGGCACACCTCTTTTACTTAGAGGTATGCCACACTTATTTGAATGAGCTTAAATGCGCACCAGCTTACCCTTTGAAACAGTCTTTCCGAGCGTAATTTGGTATGTAAATACTCCGGGGTTGCCCCATTCATTGCCCAGAAGGACTAGGTTTTGCATTCCAGCCGCCAAGTCGTACCACCCGCGATATACCCGCCGACCATTGAGGTCAAAAATTTCCAAGGTAGCCGTAGCCGGCTCTTTTAACAAAATATCAAAAGTGACTTGAGTCGAAGAAGGGTTGGGGCGGGGGGCGAAAAACTGTACATCGGCTTCGGTGATTTCGCCAAAATGAAGCCGAATCGGACTGCGGGACTGGCCCACTGCGTAGGCTTCTGATCGCAGTGTTTCGGGAGAAAGGAATAAAGCATTAGAGAGAGACGTGGCATGCAATGCTTTGATGCTTACCCTAAACAACGTGTTCTCAGCTGCAAAACCCTGCGCGATACCCGATGCCCATAAAGCCCGCAGCGTATTCTTTTGGAGGTTATAGTCCTCGGTCGGTAACCCAATTACCTCCGTAATGACTACGAGGTTGGGGTCCCATTGCAAGGCTAGTTGCCAGCCCTCCAGTTCGACGAAATCCGCCCAACGAAGTTGCAGGGTATATTCTTCACCCGCCGCCAAATACCGCTCGGCGGTATGTAAAAGCAACGGTGGGGCGTTGTACCGGTCGTCAGAAGGTCCAGCAAACAAGGCCGAACCGTTCACATCCCCATATTTAATGCCTACAAAATCAAGTTGATTGAAAGTATAATCATCCAATAAATTGGGCAAAAATACTTGGTACGTGTCCACTAAAGCCGCAAAATTAGCCACTTGCGATGGGTTGGCTACGGGCCGGGTGATGCGCCAAGCCGGCACTTTTGGAAACGTATCGTAAATGCCCAGTATCAATTTGCGGGTCTCCACAATGTCGAATGTGGTCACCGACTTGCTATTATTCACGTCTGCCGCCACACTTTGATACACGCTGGTAAAAGGCTCTAACGAAAGAATATGCTTGGATGTCAGCACTAAATCGAAGGTCGTTACGCCCGTGAGGGGACCAAACTTACGCTCTCCTCGCAGGGTCGCCCGATAATCTTCCCCAAACGGAATATTCGAGACGTGTAAGGAAAAACAAGAATCTTCGACTACTGGACGGTATGTCTGAGAAAAAGGCGCACCCGCTCCGGGCAGTGTTTCGAGGCTGAGGTGTAGGTCAAATTCCGACAAACGTTTGTTGCCTCCGCTTCGGGCACAACCATTGAGGTACAAATCAGCGTCGTAATTACATGCACAGTCGTTGTCGCTGTCTTGTACGATGATTTGGGTGTTACAAATATTAGACAGGCCATTTTCATCCCGCACCCACACCTCCACAGGGTTGGAACCTTGGTCGCAAGAAACAAACGTGAGCATCGTATCCGTGGGGAAACCCATCCCGTCGCCCGTACGGCGCATCCCAATTTCTAGTTCGGCTTTCGGCGTACAATTGTCTGACATCATCAGGATAAATTGAGAAGCCGAGAAGGTTTCCGTGCAAGTAGGAGCCTCTAGTCCTTGTGTTAATCCATTGATACACAACAAACTAGGTGGCTGGCAATCTTTCACGACAAATAAATAAGTACATTGTGTCAAATTGCCACAATTATCGTTGGCGCGCCAAACAATGCGGTGTGTGCCCGGACCAAAACTGGCGGAAACCGTGTCGTTGAACGACTGTATATCCATTACATTATCGTTATTCAGGTCAATTTTATAGGAATAACTAATATTTGGATTTGGGCAGTTTGTCGCGGCTTTTTCAACCAAATAGACATCCCCTTGGGTACAACTATTTTGCTTGAGGCAGAAGTTTTTGTTCGAGCAGCCCGTAATCCAGAAAATTTGTTGGGCAGAAAGTCCCTGCGCGGCTAATAGTACCCCCCAAACAAGTAATAATCGAATCATGGTAAAATCGGTTTTGCGTGGAATTAGCCAGATAGGCAAAATAAATACAATCTGAGTAAAACCCCAAAAGAAAAAATAGCGAAGCGGAAAGAAAGAAATACTTTTAGGTCTCTCATTCTTACTTGTGTACTTCCGTAAATTCATACAAAAATAGTTCCAAATAGGCTTATCTAGGTATAAATACAGTTTTGTTTAAGTTTTTTTTGTGTAAAAGTTAAACAAAAGTTGTATTTTCCATGTTATTCGCGATGTTTGTTTGCTGCATGTTGCGCACAATCTTTTATGAAAAAAAAAATAATCGTCATCGGGGCTGGGTTTTCAGGGCTCGCCGCTGCTTGCTGCCTTGCCAAAGAAGGATTTCAGGTCACCATTTTGGAAAAAAATGAGGGCTTGGGTGGCCGTGCACGTGTCTTTGAACACGAGGGATTTGTATTTGATATGGGGCCGTCTTGGTACTGGATGCCGGATGTTTTTGAGTCATTTTTTGCCCATTTTGGCAAGAAAGTGTCGGATTATTACCACTTAATTAGGCTTGACCCTTCTTACCAAGTGTTTTTTGGTCAAGATGATTGTGTCGAAATTCCGGCTCAAATGACGGCCTTAGAGCAGTTATTTGAACAAATTGAACCCGGTAGTGCTGTCAATCTGCGCCGATTTTTAGCAGAAGCCGAATACAAATACCGGGTTGGGATGGGTGAATTTGTCCACAAACCCAGCCACAGCATTTGGGAATTTGCGGATTGGCGCGTGCTGTCGAGTTTAGTGCGTTTGCAGATGTTCACGCCTATGTCCAAGCACGTCCGACAATTGTTCAAAAATGAAAAACTCATTCAGTTGTTGGAGTTTCCGGTATTGTTTTTGGGCGCAAGGCCTCAAAATACACCTGCTTTGTACAGCCTGATGAATTATGCCGATATGTCGCTCGGCACTTGGTATCCGATGGGAGGCATGCACCAAATAGTGCAAGGCATGGCAACGCTGGCCCGCGAGTTGGGCGTTGAAATAAAGACTGGGGAAGCCGTCACGCGCATCGAATCTGAGCATGGAAAAGTAACGGCAGTACACACCGAAAAAGGAGCCACCTACCATCCCGATGCTTGTGTGGGCAGTGCCGATTACCACCACATCGAAACCCGGCTGCTTGACGCCCAAGCGCGCAATTATTCCGATTCGTACTGGGAAAAACGCGTCATGGCGCCCTCTTGTTTATTGTGGTATTTGGGCGTAAATAAGCGTCTGACGGGTCTAAAACACCATAATTTGTTCTTTGATGCCGATTTTGGCATACATGCGGATGAGATTTACACCTCGCCCAAATGGCCTTCGGAGCCGTTGTTCTATGTGAGTGCACCCTCCGTGACCGACCCCAGCGTTGCGCCCGAAGGGTGTGAAAACCTCTTTTTGCTCATTCCAGTAGCCCCAGGCTTGGAAGACAGTCCCGAAATCAGAAATCAGTATTTTGACGTAATAATGCAACGGCTGGAACACCATACGGGACAAGCCATTCGTCCGCACATCGTATATCAGCGCTCGTATGCACACGCCGATTTTGTGCAAGATTATCACGCTTTTCGCGGAAATGCTTACGGATTAGCCAATACACTGCTCCAAACGGCTTTTTTAAAGCCCAAATTGAAAAATAAAAATCTATCGAACCTCTGGTACACGGGCCAACTGACGGCGCCGGGGCCAGGCGTGCCGCCCTCGCTCATTAGTGGGCAAGTAGTGGCGAAAGAAATTAAAAAATGGGCTGATACACAGGCCTAAACCCTCCAAAACCAGCAGAAATACCTACCTTGTTCCCATAGTAACCGTTCTTTATGAATCATCTCGAGTTATTCAACCGTACATGCGCCGAATGCAGTAGCCTCATTACCCGCCGCTATAGCACCTCTTTTTCTTTGGGTATTAAGATGTTTGACCCCAAATTTAGAGGCCCCGTTTATGGCATTTATGGCTTCGTACGCTTTGCAGACGAGATTGTGGATACCTTCCACGACTATCCCAAAGCCGAATTGTTTGCGCGATTTAAAAAAGATGCCTGGCGTGCCATCGAGGAAGGTATCAGCCTAAATCCGGTATTGCATAGCTTTCAACAGGTGGTACACCAATACCATGTTGACCATGATTTAATTACCGCCTTTTTAGAAAGTATGGAAATGGATTTGACCGAATCCGCCTACGATCCGGCGGGGTATCATGAGTATATTTATGGCTCTGCTGAGGTGGTGGGCCTGATGTGTTTGCGGGTGTTCTGTGAAGGAGATGATGCTGAATATCAACGACTTAAAGCCCCTGCTAGACGGTTGGGAGCGGCGTTCCAAAAAATTAATTTTCTGCGCGACATCAAAAGTGACCACGAAGAGCGGGGCCGCGTGTATTTCCCCGGAGTAGATTTTACCCGATTCAGTCAGGAAGATAAATGGGCCATTGAGGCCGACATCAAGGAAGATTTTGATGCCGCTTTGGAGGGCATTCGGAAATTGCCAAAGGGTGCCCGTTTGGGTGTTTATCTCGCTTACAAATACTACACCCATCTTTTCCAAAAAATAAGAAGTGCGCCTCCTCAGCGGGTAGCACAGGAGCGCTTCCGACTATCAGGCAAGCGAAAAGTGTACTTGCTGTTCAGTTCTGCGTTGCGCCATCAATTCGGGGCGTTGTAGAAAGAATTTGTTAGGGCACTTAATGTGCTGTAATTCTATAAAAATTGGTTGTTTTGCGGCCATTTTTACGCAATGATGGCTTATAGAAACGCTCCCATCCATCCGGTTTTAAAATTCATATACGCGCTACTTCGCTTCACCGCGCGGGTAGGAATGACTTTTTTTTACCGTAAAAGGCTCATTTTAGGTCGTGGATATACTCGATTCGACGGTCCGGCCATAGTAGTCTCTAATCACCCCAACACCCTGATGGATCCCCTCAATGTGGGCATACAAATTCGGCAAGAGATGTTTTTTCTCGCCAATTACAGCCTTTTTAAACACCCCGTCAGCAACTGGATTTTTTCGCGCCTTTTTTGCATTCCGGTCAAACGAAAAGAAGACGTAGCCGAGGGCGAAGTCCGAAACAACGACGCGGCTTTTGAAGCCTCTTTTCAGCATTTAGAAAAAAACGGTGTGCTCTACATCGCTGCGGAAGGCGTGAGTTGGATGAATCGCTACGTTCGGCCATTCAAAACAGGCACAGCACGCATTGCTTTTGGCACCGAAAATCGCCATGATTGGCAATTGGATGTCAAAATCATTCCCGTAGGCGTCAGTTACGAGGCGCCCAACCTTTTTAGAAGTCGAATGTACGTGGAATATGGACCCTCGCTCGACCCTCGCTCTTGGGCCGCCGCTTATCAAGAAAATCCGGAAAAAGCAGTGGCGGATTTTACCACTCATATTGAAAATACGGTTCGGGGACTGACCTTGAATTCAGGCGGAGAAGAAGGCGATGTGTGGGTAGGGCAAGTGGAGGCCCTTTTGCGGTCTTCGCCGCCGCCCAAGTTGCATCCGTCTGAGCAGAGTCGGTATTTTTTTCTAAAGAGTTTTTTACAGCAAAATATTGATAATCAAGTATTTAAGGCAGAAACGCAAGCATATTTTGATGGACTAAGCAGGGCCAATATCACAGATTTAGGGCTGGCCCAACAGATTAGCAGCCGAGCAAAGCGGGCAACTTTATCTTTATTCGCACTCCTTTTTCCATTTTTTATCGTGGGGTATGGGTTTTGGTTTTTGCCCTGTTTTATACCCGCTTGGGTGGCCAAACGCCTAAAATTATACATCGGATACGAAAGCAACGTGAAATTATTAGTGGGCCTCTTTACCTTCCCAATCGCGCTTTGGGCGGCCTGGAAAGGAGCATTTGCGCTTTGTCAGCATGCGTGGATGGCTTGGCTGACTTTGATGGTGCTGGTTGGCGGTGGATATTTGACCGAAGCCATGCTGGATCAGGCGAAAAAATGGCGCCAAAGCAGGGCAGCAGCAGCCTATGCCCGCCAACACCCAGAAGCCTGGGCGCGTCTGGTACAACAACGTGCTTCGCTGTTGGAAACCTTACAGAATCACGCATACTCAAACTAAGAACTTGTTTGAGCACAGTAACCTTTGCAACATGATTATACGTAGGTAAAAATCAATCGGATGATTGCGGTGCTAGCGCATTAAGCGTTTTCGCCGTAGAGCCACGCCAAGGTATTTTGGTGAAATAACTGCGAAATCGTTTCCGACGGCAAGCCCATTTCTGTAATGAATTTTCCAACCCCCAAATCCCCCAGCGGAAAGGGGTAATCGGTACCCAAGCACACTTTATCCTTACCGACCACCTCCAAAATATACTGAAGCAACTGTGGGTCGTGGGTGGCCGTATCGTACCAGAAACGAGATAAATAAGCCCGTGGCGACACCGGATTGTCCACCGCTACCAAGTCGGGGCGACAATTAAATCCGTGCTCAATGCGCCCAATGGTGGGGACAAACGAGCCGCCTGCATGCGCGAGGCAAACCCGCAGTTGGGGCAAACGTTCCAGTACCCCACTGAACACCAACGAACAAGCGGCTCGGCACGTTTCGGCGGGCATACCCACCAGCCAAGGCAGCCAGTATTTATGCATTTCGGCCTGGCCCATCATTTCCCAAGGATGGACAAAAACAGCCATGTTTAGGCGCTGACAAGCCTCAAAAATGGGAAAAAATTGCGCTTCTCCGAGGTTTTGCTGGTTTACGTTGGAGCCAATTTGGATGCCCGGAAAACCCAGTGCATGTAAGCGCTCCAATTCCTGAATGGCCAAATCCGTATCCTGCATCGGAATCGTACCTAGTGCGATGTAGTGTTCTGGATAATCGTCCACAATACCTGCCAAATGGTCGTTCAGGTACACAGAAAGGTCAAGGCAATCGGCAGGCTTGGCCCAGTAACTAAATAGGATGGGAATGGTACATACCACCTGCACAGGCGTATTAAAATGCGCGTATTCGCCGATGCGTACCTGCGGGTCCCAGCAATTGGAAGCAATTTCGCGAAAAAAAACATCCCCCTTCATCATGCGGGCAAAGCCTGGAATGTGATGATCCAAGTGTACAAAATCGCCGTACCCAAATTTGTCTGCAAAATTGGGCAAGTGCTCGGGCAGAATATGGGTGTGCATGTCAATTTTCTTCATAATAGGGTCGGATTTGCCGATGAAGCCACAAGGTACACATTGGTTTCTTGGTCTTTTGGCGACATCCTTTTTATCAATCCATACGCACCACATTTCATTTTGTACCTTTAAGCATCCAAATAGGATGAATGGATAGCATTTGGCGCAGGAATTTTGGTTTAAATTTAGTGTTTTTTGGGGTTTGGTGCAGCGCATCAATGGAAAAAAATACGAAGAGTCGCGCTAAAAGGCTCCGTCAAAGTGTCCATTTATCCTTTTTGGATGCTTACAAAAAAAATTAATTTTTCATGGAAAAACGACTGATTATAGCATTTTTGAGCCTTTTCATTGGCCAAATGGGCCTTTGCCAACTTCCCGGACAATTTACCCTGCTCGGCAGTTGGGACGATGATAATTTGCCCATTGCTTCTCCCAGCAACTTAGTTCTTCAGTACAGCGGCTGCTGGGGTATTGCAGTAAACAACCGCGAATACGCCGTGCTGGGCGGTGCCGAGCATGTACTGTTCTTTGACGTAACAGAGCCGAGTACGCCTAAATTAGTGGGCAAATTTCAAGGCTCTGTTAATACTGTTTGGCGCGAATTCAAATCGTATAAAAACCGCATTTATGCCGTTTCGGATGCCTCTACGGAGGGCCTTATGATTTTTGATATGAGCCATGCCGAAGACACCATTGTGCGCACTTATTGGAGCAATGAGTTTTTCAACAGTGCACACACCATCACGCTCGACACTACTTCGGGGCGTATTTACCTCAATGGCGGGAGTGCAACCTTGGGCATTATGGTGTTGGATGTGCGTCAGAATCCAGACCAGCCGGAATTTGTGGCGCACGCTGTGCTTGAGGGTGGATTGTTGCACGATTCGTACGTGCGCAATGATACCATTTATGGGTCTTCGGGTTTTGAGGGGTATTATGTCTACGATATGAAAGATCCGTTGAATCCTACTATTTTGGCATCGATCAATACGGGTGGGTACAACCACAATTCTTGGCTGAATAAAGCGGGCACGCACGCCTATTACACGGTTGAGGTGCCAGATGGCCAACCGATTCAGATCATTAATTTGCAGTTGTTGCCTTTGGGCGAAATAGAAGTAGTAGGGTCGTTCTTGGATAAATTTTCGGTTGACTTTAATATGCATACCGCCATTCCACACAATGTATATATCAAGGACGAAATTCTATTCAATTCTCAATACGAGGATGGGTTGTTGGCGTACGATATTAGCAATCCGACCCAGCCTGTTTTATTGGCTCAGTACGATACGCACCCGCAAAACAATCAGTACAATGGTTATCGGGGCAACTGGGGGAATTACCCTTGGCTTCCTTCGGGCAATATCATTGCGGGCGATATGCAGAATGGCTTGTTTATGCTCAAACTGCAAACCTCGTTTGTTGGCACACAAAGTCCTGATAATCAATTATCTGTAAGTGTGTATCCCAATCCGGCTTCGGGTGTTTTGAATCTTCAATTCCAAACACCGCCAACGGAAGAATGGACTTGGCAAATAAGCAATTTGGCAGGCCAGCGCGTGGTAGCAGGTACGGGAACGAGCGCGCATTCACAAGCGATTTCTGTAGCGGGCCTTGCAAATGGGCTATATTTTGTAACAATACAGGATGAAAAGGGCCGTTTGGCGGTTCGGAAGGTGGTGGTGGAATAGCGGGATTTATCCAATCCCCCACCCCAAAAGGGCTGAAAGCCCGCCCCCCGTTCACTTAGGCCGAAGGTCTAGGGAGCGCAGGAGCTTAGGCCCCCCTACAACATATCCCGCCAACAAATCACTTCCCGCATCCCCTTCCCCTCAAAATAAGCCCGAGTCTCCGGTTCAGAAGCCGCACTCGTTGCCAATGCAAAATCGCCGCCCCAAGCCCCCAAACTCTTCACCTCACCCCAAAAATCCGGGAAAAGTTTGTCTTTCGTACGTTGCATCGCCAGCCGTTCGCTGATGAGTTGCTCGTGTTCGAGTATGATGGAATCCAAAGTCGAGAGCGTGTCGGCGGTCAAAAAAGACTGGGTAAGACGGGTGATTGGGTCGCATACATCCGGCGATTTTCCCGCCCGAAGTCGGTAGCGCGCAATGCCTTCCCGACTGTTTTGCTTTTCTTCTAAATAAACAAAATATAAGTTATCCGAAAATTTGGGCGAGTAATTAACAGACTGAATATGAGGCACTTGCTCGTCCAAGCGATATAAAATAGGCCCTTCCGCGTACGCGCAAGCAAGGTCGTACCCGGAGCCTCCCAAGGTATCGGACAATACCCGATAAGGATTTACGCCCGCCCAGCGACTCAATGCCGCAATCAGCGTACTACTTGTGCCGAGGCCCCAACGACGGGGAAAATCATTTTGGGTTTGTACGGCCCAACTACCGGCTGTTAAAAAGGCCGGGTTTTGTTGTCGGCAAGCCAGTAATATCTGTCGAAGCGTTTCGGCTATGGAGCCGACAGGGGAATGCAATAGTTTTAAATCGGGCAATGAATATTCGGCGAAAAACCAGCACTTTCCATCCGGGTCAAGGCTTTCCCAATAGAGCCTTTCGGGGGTTTCAAGGGGGGCGACCCTTACACTTTGGCCATAACGAACGGGTATCGCCAGGGCTTCTGCACCGTCGAGTACCACGTATTCGCCCGTGAGCAAGAGTTTGCCTTTTGCTCTAGATTGGAATATTGTAGGAGCGGATTCAGGAAACATAAGTGCGCAGTTTTTGACGGCCTCCATAATAAAAAGGGGTAGAAAAGAACGGAAACGCCCTTTTTCTACCCCTTTTTTAGGCGTTCATTACTAGATAAGTATGTGGACACCCTGATTTCATAATCAGGAGGCGCCACACGCATCTGCCCGCTTCACTTTACAGCCCAAATTCCTTTTTAATATCAGCAACAGCGTCGAGTTTTTCCCAAGTAAAAGTTTCTACTTTCTTGGTCTCTTTCTTGCCATTTAGGCCAATTTGTACGGTTTTCATTTCGGGGTTGCGACCGAAATGGCCATAAGCAGCCGTCTCGGAAAAAATAGGATTTTTCAAACCATACCGCTTCACGATGACTGCTGGGCGCAGGTCGAAAATATGCGCCAGTTTTTCGGCGATTTCGCCATCGGAAAGGCCCTTAATTTTGCAAGTCCCGTAGGTATTCACGTACAAACCCACGGGCTTTGCTACACCAATGGCGTAGGCTACTTGCACCAATACTTGTTTGCACAAACCGCTGGCAACCAAGTTTTTAGCGATGTGTCGAGTAGCATACGCAGCCGAGCGGTCCACCTTAGAAGGGTCTTTTCCGCTGAATGCGCCACCGCCGTGCGCGCCTTTGCCGCCGTAGGTATCCACGATGATTTTCCGACCAGTGAGGCCGGTGTCGCCGTGTGGGCCTCCGATGACAAATTTGCCCGTCGGGTTGATAAAATATTGCACATCGGAGGTGAACAGCCTGGCTTCGCGGCTGGGCAATTGTTTTTTAACCCTTGGAATGAGGTATTTATGTACGTCGCTGGCTATTTTAGCCAACATCACATCGTCCGCATCAAAATCATCGTGCTGTGTAGAAATAACGATGGTGTCAATCTTCTTCGGCACGTGCTTGTCGGAGTATTCGATGGTCACCTGACTTTTAGCGTCGGGGCGCAGGTACTTCATTATTTTGCCTTCTTTGCGGATAGCGGCTAGTTCGCGGAGCAGCAAATGCGCTAAATCGAGGGGAAGCGGCATGAAACTTTCCGTTTCATCCGTGGCGTAGCCAAACATCATGCCTTGGTCGCCGGCGCCTTGTTCGTCTTCTTTTTTGCCCACATCCACGCCTTGCGCGATATCCGCGCTTTGCTCGTGAATAGCCGACAAGATGCCGCAACTTTTTGCATCAAATTGGTATTCAGCCTTGGTGTATCCAATGCGCTCGATGGTGCGGCGGGCGGCTTCCTGCACGTCCACATAAGCGCGCGAGCGAATTTCGCCCGCAATGACTACCAAACCCGTAGTAACGAGGGTCTCGCAGGCTACTTTAGAGTTGGGGTCTTGACGGAGAAACTCATCTAGGATGGCGTCGCTGATTTGGTCAGCCACTTTATCAGGGTGCCCTTCGGAAACAGATTCTGAGGTGAAAAGATATGCCATTTCTTTTTTTGAATGGTAAATGATGAAAATGGGGTAGCGGCAAGGAATTTCCAAACCGCGCGCAAAGGTAGATTTTCCCTTACGGAAAAAGAAAGAACGAGCAAAAAGCCCGTCTTAAATTAAGACCTTTGACCGCAACGAACTCATTTACCGCAAACCATTTACGACTTGAACATGAATTTAGCCGAACTCCGTCAACAGTACGCCCTAGAATCGCTTTCCGAAACCGATGTTCATCCAGACCCGATGGTGCAGTTTGCTGCATGGTTTGATGAAGCCCTCAATAGCCAACTGCTCGAACCAAACGCCATGACCTTGGCCACGGCCACCGCCGATGGCCACCCGAGCGCCCGCACAGTATTGCTGAAAGGGTATGATAATCAAGGATTTACCTTTTTTACCAATTATGAAAGTCGGAAAGGAGTAGAACTGTTGGCTAACCCGCGCGCCACCCTTTTATTTAATTGGCTGGAATTGCAACGCCAAATCCGCATCGAAGGAAACATCGAAAAAATCAGCGCGGAGGCCTCTTTGGCTTATTTCCAAAGTCGCCCGCGCGAAAGTCAACTGGGGGCTTGGGCCAGTCCGCAAAGTCAGGTGATAAGCGGTCGGGCGGAGTTGGAAGCGCGTGAAAAGGCCATTACAGCGCAATTTGCCGGACAAGAAAAATTACCCTTGCCACCGAATTGGGGCGGGTATTTGCTTCGCCCGCTTGCGGTTGAGTTCTGGCAGGGCCGGATGAGCCGTTTGCACGACCGGATTTGGTACACCAAAAAGGAAAATGTGTGGGGAATTGCGCGTTTAGCACCCTAGTTTTTTGAGTGTTAAGCGGTGTGAATGAGGGGTAAAAACGCCCCAGCAGGGGCCGCCCGTTTATAGCCCAAACAAGCCAATATGAACGCGCTCCGTTAGGAGCCGACCCTTCGTTTCCCTCAGGCCAATGCCATGGATGTAACACCTCGGAGCGGGCCTACGCCCCCAATGATTAGTTAGGCTCAAACGCTCTTTTGCTCCATCCGCCTCCGAACATCCAAATGGGGAATTTTTCTAAGGCTGTGTGCGTTACCGCTTACCACTAAAAACTTACCACTCATATACCCTAATCCGCGCGGGCACCTGCAAAAACACTCGTTTTTTAGCCAACCAATACCGCTCGTTTTTAATGCCTTCTTGTACGGGTAGCGGGATGCTCTGCGCCAATAAGCCTTGCCAATCTTCTATTTGTAGGGCTTCTCCGGAAATAAAATAAAGCACGCTGTTTTCTACTTCAAATTGTTGCAAACCCTTGAATGGCAATGTTTTATAAAATTGCGCGAACGCGTCAAAAACCGCCACGCCTCGCTGCGGGTCGCTGAGATAAACGGCTTGCCCGCCATCATCCCGAATACAAGTGGGAGCATATCGCTGCGAAAATTCAAAATTGAGCGGCTGACTGGCGAGTAGTTTTTCGCCAGCAGTACTCAGTTTGAGCAAGTGCGCCGTCGCTTCGTCGTACACCCAAAGATTGCCGTCCACCGCGCTGGCCACGCAGCGCACCGCCGGGTAGCCCGCTTCGGCGAGTTTGAGTTGGCCGAGTTCGGTCAAGTTGCGGTCTAAAAACACGGCCGTTTGAAAATCTGCGTACCAAAGCAAGAGTTTCAAAGGATTGGTCGCGTCGAGCAAGGTGGGTACGCCGAGGCGATTATTGGAATATTGCACCAAAAAACGCCCCGTTGAATCGTATTTTTCTACGTCAAAACCCCGAATTAGATACGTGTTTGCCAAATGGTCGGCGCTGATAAAATCGGCTTTTTTATTCAGCGTAAACAAATACTGACAGGTATCTTGTGCCGAGAGCCGCCCCAACACAGCGGCGAGCATGATCCCAATAATTAATGAAATATTTTTCCTCATAAATAGAGCAGCCCAAAGGCTTTCTTGCAAATAACTCACTTTTCTGGCTATTTGTTATCCCTTATTTCTATTGATTTATGGTGTGCTCCTACTTAGGTTCTACTACTTTTGTCCAAAATTCTACCAACTTGTACAGTCCAGACGAACAGCGTTCTCTTTACGAGATTTCCAAAAAACTACTTTATATGCCTCAAGCCCCCGTCTTGAGCGCGGATGCTTGCGAAATAGGCGCACGCATGGAGACCCTCCGCCAAGTGCTTCGCTACCACGAATGGCGGTATTACGTGAACAATGACCCCATCATCAGTGATTTTGAGTACGATCAATTGTACAAACAACTCGAAACGCTAGAAGTGGCTCATCCTGAATGGGTTACGCCAGATTCGCCTACGCAGCGTGTGGGCAAAGATTTGGTAGAAAATGCCGCTCAAGTGCCGCATTTGACGCCCATGTTGTCGCTCGACAATAGTTACAACGCCGAGGATTTATTCGATTTTGACACCTCCGTAAAAAAACTCTGCGGCTTAGAAAAAGAAAGTGCCGTGGCCTATTGTGTAGAGCCTAAATACGACGGCGGCACCATCGCATTGGTGTACGAAAACGACCTCCTCAGCCGCGCAGCCACCCGCGGAAACGGGTACATCGGCGACGACATTACGGCCAATATCCGCACCCTCCGCTCCGTACCGTTGCAGGCTGCTTTTTCCAAAAAAGGCATTGCAAAAGTCGAATTGCGCGGCGAAGCCCTCATCCGAAAGGATATTTTTGAGCAAATGAACGAGCGGAGACAAGCCGCCGGGGAGAATCTTTTTGCTAACCCTCGCAACGCCGCAACAGGTGGTTTGCGCATGAAAGACCCCCGCGAAGCCGCCGAACGGGGCTTGGAAGCCTTTATGTATCAATTGGGATACGCCGTGGACGCGGAGGGCAACGATGTGCTTCGCCGATTTAACAATCACGACGAAAGTATTCAACTGCTCGAATCGCTTTCTTTCAAAACACCCCTCGCCAAAACCAGTGCTGAACAGCACCTTGCGGCCACCCAAACCTTTCCGAGCATTGTTGAGGTCATTCAATTTTGCAACGACTGGCAGGCGTACCGCGACGAATATCCTTACGAATTGGATGGTATGGTGGTGAAAGTGAACAGCCTGGCTTTGCAGGAAAAATGCGGTGCCACCAGTCACCACCCACGCTGGGCCATAGCGTTCAAATTCAAAGCCCGACAGGCCACTACGCGTTTGCGGGATGTGGAATTTCAGGTGGGAAAAACGGGAGCCGTTACGCCCGTGGCCAAACTCGAGCCAGTGGCCCTAGCCGGTGTTACGGTGCAAAATGTGAGTATGCACAACGAGGAATTTATCCGCTCAAAAGACCTGCGCATAGGCGACCAAGTGCTGGTGGAGCGGGCGGGCGATGTGATTCCGTATATTGTAAAAAGCCTGCCCGAACTGCGCACCGGAGCAGAAAAACCCGTTGAATATCCCAAAAACTGTCCCGTTTGTCACACGCCGCTCGTGAAACCCGAAGACGAAGCCATTTGGCGCTGCGAAAACGCCAACTGCGAGGCGCAGGTATTGGCCCGAATGGTATTTCACACCTCCAAACACGCGATGGACATAGAGGGCTTGGGCGAAAGTACGATTGTGAAATTTTACAAATTAGGCTGGCTGCATTCTATTGCTGAGTTATATCAAATTGATTATGAGGCAGTTGCGAAGTTAGAAGGCTTTGGCGCCAAATCAGCCGCCAACCTACGAGCCGCCGTGGGAAAGGCAAAACGCAACCCCATTTATCGTTTGTTGCATTCCTTGAGTGTACACCATTTGGGGCAGCGTACGAGCAAAATATTGGCGGCAGAAATTGACCATGTGCTCGATTTGAAAGATTGGGATTTGGAAAAATACCAAAGCATCAAAGACATTGGCCCGGTGGTAGCCCGCAACATCCTATACTTCTTCCAAAATCCGGCCAACATCGAATTATTGCAAACAATGGAGGGCCTTGGCGTAAATTTGCAACAGACGGATGAGGACAAAAAAACGGATGTGAATCTCGACGGCCCGCTGTACGGCAAAACCATTTTGTTTACCGGTGCTTTGTCGCAAATGACGCGGGAGGGAGCCGCCCAAAAAGCCGCCGCCGCCGGTGCTTCGTTGGCCAGCGGGGTGAGTAAACACCTCAGTATTTTAGTGGTAGGCGAAAAAGCAGGCTCTAAACTCAAAAAAGCCCTAGCCCTAGAGACCGTGGAAATTTGGACAGAAGCGGAGTTTTTAAACAGAATCAGCGATTGACATGAAAATTCTTCTCGTAAATAATACCCAGATTCCGGTGCATTTGTACGGCGGCACCGAGCGCGTCATTTGGTGGCTGGGCAAAGCCCTGGTCAATATGGGCCACCACGTCACCTACTTGGTAAAAGCCGGTTCCAGTTGCCCATTCGCCGATGTGTTGGTATTGCAAGAAAAAAAGCCCCTCTCCGAGCAGATTCCAGATGATATAGACGTGGTGCACCTACATTTTGAAACCACCGAAATCCTACCCAAGCCACACATCGTGACGCTTCACGGCAACATAAACCAAGCCCATACCTTCCACCCGAACACCGTTTTTATTTCGCACAACCACGCCAAACGGCATGGCGGCGAGGTGATGGTGCACAATGGGCTGGATTTTGACGATTACGGAAAACCAGACTTGAACAACCCGCGCCGATACCTACATTTTTTGGGAAATGCGGCTTGGGGCGTTAAAAACGTGCGCGGTGCTATTGATTTGGCGGGAAAATCAGGCGAACGATTGCACGTCATTGGCGGCACTCGGGTCAATTTTCGCATGGGCTTACGCATTACCCTCACGCCCCACGTACGCTTCCACGGCATGTTGGGCGGTGACGGGAAAAATGCGCTTATTAATGGCTCTAAAGGCTTGATATTCCCCGTATTGTGGCACGAGCCGTTTGGTTTGGCCATTGTCGAAAGTCTGTATTTTGGATGCCCTGTTTTTGGAACGCCGTATGGTTCGCTGCCCGAATTACTGGGCGGAAAAATGCACGAAAATGCCAAAAAAAGCGACTGGAATGGTGTGGTAGATGCTTTTTACTCAGAAGTAGGCTGTTTATCCGTCAAAAAATCCGAATTGGTAGAAGCGATAAAAAATGCCGATTCATACAATCGCCAACATTGCCACGAACACGCTGTGGAACATTTTTCCGCCGCCCGAATGGCCAATGATTACCTGAAATTGTACGAAAAAGTGCTTAATGGGCATGATTTGCACGATTATGCGCCGCAGTTGGTGGAGGCTGTTTCTGGTAAGTATTTGAGTATGCGGGAGTAGGGGTTTGGAGGTTTTTTTGGTAAAACGAGCATTTGATTTACTGGATTCTATTGCGCGTCTCTTATAAAAATATGAGCGCTTCCAGCCTTTTGGTTTCAGCATTCAATTCAATTAGGTGGAGGAAAATCTTCTCAATTTCTGCTTGATGGCGAACCGTTAGTTCTGTGGGTTACTTATTTTGTCTTATGATGTAAACGGTGCCTTTGTTTTTTCCAAGTTTTTCAATCTCCATCTCTTTAACAAGGTATTGCAAGTCTTTTTTAATGGATGGCAACTTATATCCTTTCAGGCTTGCTGTCACATCTCCAATCTTCACGGGCTGATTTTGCCTAATATATTCAAGTACATCCTTTTGCCTTTCGTTCAAATATCCCCCTAATGCCCTGAATTCTTTGACTTTTGCTTCTAATTTTATTATAAGCTCAGATAAACTATTGAGAAAAAAAAGCATCCATTGATTGATTCTTTCCTGTTCATTGTAGCGATCTTTCTGCCCTTCCATTAGTGCTTGATAATACGATTTTTTATTCCCCTCTATTATATGTTCTAAGGATATATACTGAATGAAATTGTATCCGTGTTTTATCAGCAATAAATTAGTCAGCAATCTTGAAAGCCGCCCGTTTCCATCTTGGTATGGGTGAATAGACAAAAACTCGTAAACAAACGTCGCAATCATAATTAATGGATGAATTTCTTGATTGACTATACTGTGATTTGTCCAATCTACTAAATCCTCCATCTCTTTCTGTACTAAATACGGCTCGGTTGCCCTGAAAATTACCCTTGTTATTCCGTCAGGATAGGTTGCAACTACCTGATTTGTCATTTCTTTACACTTCCCCTTGTGTCTGTCATCTTTAGTGCTATACTTCAAT
>Ga0105045_10001688_pt1 | contig 18226 bp, 8 predicted proteins | sample MAT02_FD_78089 | JGI IMG/M metagenome (GOLD analysis project Ga0105045, IMG submission 78089) | Freshwater microbial communities from Lake Fryxell liftoff mats and glacier meltwater in Antarctica - MAT-02 (megahit assembly) | ecosystem: Environmental > Aquatic > Freshwater > Ice > Liftoff... | reverse complement strand
CTACATCCGGTTCGAGCTGAGTTACGATACGTTCCATCAAAACGCTGATTCGGTCTATCGGCTCGTCCGCAACTACCGCTCGCAGCCGTACAGCGTGATCGGTTTTGCCAAATGGGATGCCGCCACCGACCAGGAGCAGCAACAGCAACTCAACGCCCTCAAAAACGCGACCGGCGTAGTGGATGCGGCTCAGTTTATCACGGCCAACGTGCCAACGTTTGTCGAAGCGAATGGTCGGCGGATCGAGATAAAAAACCTGCTGACCACCAACACGCCGGGCGCGTTCTGTTCGGTCTTCACCTGGACGCTCCAACAGGGTACGTTCCAGAACTTTGCCGACGGCACCAACAAGGTGATCCTGACCGCCCGCATTGCCCTTAATTTGTTTGGCAACGACCTCTCCAACGCGGTGCAGAAACGGCTGAAAATCGGCGCAGATTACTACACCATCGCGGCCATCATAGACGACGTGCCGCTCAATTCGCACCTTGATTTTACGGTAGCCCTGAGCAAAAACCGCCTGCCGTATTGGGGAAGCCGGGTGTATGTGCAAATTGACAAAAACACTGATAGTAAATTAGTTACGGCGAATATAAACGCAGCTGTCGCATCGTTTAACCCGAAGTTAGCCGCTGATCCGCTCTACAAACAGCATCAGTTGCAACCCATCACCGGGATTCATTTAACCCCCAACATGCTGTATGAGCTGAAGCCAACCGGCAACCGGCTCTACATGGTGCTGATCGGCTGCTTTGCGGTATTTATTTGCCTGATTACCCTCTTTAACTACGCCAATCTGTCGCTGGCAATCAAGTCGAAACAGGGCAAATCAATTGGGATGCGGAAGGCGTTGGGCGCGTTGACCTCGGCTATTGCGGCTCAGTTTGTGTTCGAGGGGGTTTTGCTGGCCCTGTTCGCGTTGCCCCTCGTGGCCGGGCTGGTTGCGGGTTGTATTCCGTTGTTCAACCAACTGATGGGGGTTGCCATTCCAACCAATGTTTTCGGTGATTTGCCGACACTGATCACGCTGGTGTTGCTGACCATCCTGTTGGGTGCGCTAGCGAGCAGTTTCACCGCCATCAGTTTAGCTTTCAAACCAATTCTGTCCCTGTTCAACAATACCCTTCGGAGCCATACGCACTGGGCATTTCCAGTTCGTAATTGTTTGATAGTAAGTCAGTTTGTGCTGTTAATTGGCATTACGGCGGTATCGTATTTTATCACGAAACAGATTGATTTTGTGGCCAACAAAGACCTCGGTTTTCGGCAGGCCGGTATTTTGTACGCCTATTCATCGCCCGAAAAGCAAACGGTGTTTCAGCAGCAACTCCGGCAACTTCCCGGTGTCAACACGGTGGGGAATGGCTCGTCGTTTGGTATAGAGCCGTTCAATCAGGTGACCTACAAACTACAGGATTCCGAGGCTATTTTCGACGATGCCACGCAGCTTTACCTCGACCCGGCTGCGTTGACCGCCTATTGCCTTAAAACTACCCTCGGCAATACCCGCAACATACCCGAACCCTTCACGCTCATTAACCGGACAGCAGCCCAAAAACTCGCGGCCAAACAGGGTGTGCCGGTCGAATCGCTGATTGGCAAAACCATCATTACCGAACCGGAATACCTGGACGCGAATCGGCGGGCCGGTTTTCCGGTTGCGGTGGCGGGTATTTTTGACGACATCAACGTGTTTTCGCTGCACCAAAAAGTGGAGCCGTATTTCATCACGGTGTCCGGCAACCTGCGGCTGGACGGGCGCACCATTGTTCAATATGACCCCGCCACGACGGCCAAAACGCTGGCCGAAATTCGGCGGGTGTATGCCGGGCTGAACGAAGAACGTCCGCTCGAAATCGAATTTCTGGATCAGCAGGTAGCGAACCTCTACGCGCAGGATCGTCAAACGGCTAATTTGCTGGTTTGGCTCAACGTGATCGCTATCCTGCTGGCCGCCATTGGCATTGTGGGTATCACCATTTTCCTAACGGTGGCCCGCACCAAAGAAATTGGCATTCGGAAAGTGCTGGGGGCTTCGTCGCTGTCCATCATCGGGTCGGCTATCAACGAATACACCTACCTGATCGGGATTGCGCTGGTCATTAGCTGGCCCGTTGCCGTTTACGTCATCAATACCTGGCTAAACAGCTTCGCCTATCGCATTGACGTTCAGCAGGTCGCTTTCGTTATTGTCGGCCTGTCAGCGTTCGGACTGACCGCGCTGATTGTGGCCGTAATTGCCTACCGGGCGGCTTTGGCAAACCCGGTGAAATCATTACGTTCCGAATAAATCCTCAACTGTCATGTTCAGAAATTATCTCAAAATCGCCTGGCGGAATCTGGTCCGCAATAAAACGTTCTCGGCCATCAATATTCTGGGGCTGGCACTGGGTATGGCGAGTAGCTTGCTCATTCTGCTTTGGATTCAGGACGAACTAAGCATCGGGGCGCATTACCCGAATGCTCCTCAGTTATACCGGGTGATGGAGCATGGAATTGCCGACGGCCGGATCGTGACGGACGAGGATACGCCTGGTATTCTGGCCGATGAACTCAAGAAACAATTTCCCGAAGTGGTGTACGCGGCTGGTATGTCAGGCCGGGAAGAATACGTGCTGACGGCAGGCGGGAAAACCGCCCGGCAAACGGGGCATTATGCCGGAGCTGACTGGTTCAGGCTGTATGGTGTTCCGCTCCTGATCGGTACACCCGAAACCGCCATCAATAGGCCCGGAAGCGTAGCGATCTCCGCCAAATTAGCCGCTATCTACTTTGGCGATCCGCAAAAGGCGATGGGTAAATCGATCCGGCTCGATAACTGGTTCGATGTGCAGGTGACAGCCGTTTTTAGCAATCTACCCGCCAATTCCCCCGATTGGTACGAGTACGTGCTAAATTGGGATGACTACTTAAGACGCGAACCGTGGCTCAACGAATGGAGTAATGCTGGCCCCGGCACCCGGCTGCAACTCCGGCCCGATGCGGACCTGGCCAACGTTAACGCTAAACTCAAAACATTCCTGAAAGGTCGTAATAAGGATATCAGCCCGACTTTTAACATTCAGCTGTTTCTGCAACCCGAAATGGAAGCTTACCTGTATTCCAATTTTAAAAACGGAAAACGCGATGGCGGACGCATTGAGTACGTGCGGCTATTTATCATCGTAGCCGTATTTCTATTGTTGATTGCGGGCGTTAACTTCATGAATTTAGCCACGGCCCGGTCGGTCAAACGGGCACGGGAAGTAGGCGTTCGGAAAGTGGTGGGTGCTAAACGAGAGGCACTCATCGGGCAGTTTATGGGCGAGGCTCTGCTATTAACGGCTCTCGCGCTGGTGTTGGCCATAGTACTGGTCGGCCTGACGTTACCCCTTTTCAATCAACTCACCGACAAGCAGCTAACGTTACCTATAAACAAGTCTTCATTCTGGGCAACGCTGCTGGCGTTGTTGGTTTTGATGGGCGGACTGGCCGGTAGCTATCCGGCCCTGTTCCTGTCGTCGCTCAATCCGGTTCGGGTGTTGAAAGGCGGTTTACGCTTTGGCGCAGGGGCGCAGTTATTCCGGCGGGGGTTGGTGGTGTTCCAGTTTGTGCTGTCGATGCTGATGATTGTGGGGACGATGGTTGTTTACCGGCAACTTCAATACATTCAAACTAAAAACTTAGGATACGACCGCGAGAACCTCATCAAGATTCCAAGTGCGGGTTTGCGGCCTAATTACCAGACCTTCAAGCAGGAGTTGCTGAAGATGCCCGGTATTCAGGCCGTTACAAATACCGCGCTGAATCCATTGGGTAATAGTAACACAACCGAAGGTGTATCATGGTCTGGCAAAGACCCCAACGCAGCCATTTCGTTTAACCAAACCATTGTCGGCTACGACTTCGCCAAAGTTCTAAAACTTAAATTCATCCGGGGACGTGATTTTTCGCCTGCCTTTGGCACCGATTCGAGCAACTACCTTATCAATCAGGCCGCGGCCAAGCGCATCGGTTACAAAGACCCGGTCGGGCAGCCGCTCACGTTCTGGGACAAGCCGGGGAAAATTGTGGGGCTGATTGAAGACTTCCATTTCAACTCGCTTCACAAAGCCATCACGCCTATGGTTATTCGGCTATCGGCAAATGCTGTGTACGAGAACATCCTTATTCGCACACAACCCGGTCAGACAAAACAGGCACTGGTGAGCATCGAAACCTTGTATCGGCAGCTAAATCCAAATTTCCCATTTTCGTATCTGTTCATTGATTCGGAGTATGAGCAGGTCTATAAAAGCGAAACCGTGATCGGCACGCTGGCTACCATTTTTGCCTGTCTGGCCATCTTCATCGCCTGTCTCGGTTTGTTCGGTCTCGCTACGTTCACTGCCGAGCAGCGCACTAAAGAGGTCGGGGTTCGCAAAGTGCTGGGCGCGAGCGTCGGCAGCATCGTCACGCTGCTGTCCAAAGACTTCCTCAAACTGGTATTAATCGCCATCGTCATTGCCTCGCCGATTGCGTGGTATGCTATGAACCGGTGGCTACAGGACTTCGCCTACAAGATTGACATCGAGTGGTGGGTGTTCGCGCTGGCGGGTACGTTGGCTGTGGGCATTGCGCTGCTGACGGTGAGTTTCCAGAGCGTGAAAGCCGCGCTGATGAATCCGGTGAAATCATTGAGGAGTGAATAGCCGGAAGGATGCTTGCTCGTTCCGTACGCTAAGTTATTCACTTCAACAGCCGTATAAGCCCCTTTGCGTCAGCCGGTCGGATCAATAAAGTCTGTACCTTCTCTACGGCTAAACCGGGTGTTGTATGAGAACGATGTGGATTGTGGTGATGGGTGCGGTGCTGACCGGATCGGGGGCGGCTGCGCAGAACGTGAAATCAGCGACCGGTCTCCAGACGGGTTTGAAAGGGGAGTATTTCAACGGGCCTAATTTCGAGCAGAAAGCCTTCACCCGGACCGACGCGCAGGTGGCCTTCGACTGGAACTGGCAAACGCCCGCGCCGGGTGTGCAGCGGGAGTATTTCTCGGTGGGCGGGACGTGTAAACACAACGCGCCCGCGTCGGGCAAATACCAGTTCAGCGCCACCGCCGACGATGGCGTTCGGGTGTGGGTGGGTGGCCGAAAGGTGATCGACGAGTGGCGGAAGCAGGACGACAGCCGGTTTGTGGGGGAGATCACACTCAACGCCAAACAGACCTACGACCTGAGAGTGGAGTACTACAACGACTGGAAAGGCAGCGTGATTTACCTGTTCTGGAAAACGCCCGTCAACGCCAGAGTAACCGCAACGGCGATGTATGAGATGATCCCCGCTCACTACCTGACACCCCCGCCCGTCCGTCCGGCAAAAGCCATGGCTGCCGTTGCTAAACCGTCAGTGAAACCAGTTCCCAAACTAATGGCCGTTGCCGCCGGTAAGCCGCGGACCAACCGGGTTATTGAACCGGCTCAGCGGAAGTCTGAGCCAATGGTCGCCCGGTCGTCGGGTCAGTTGGCAGCCGTGGTGACCTTGCCGGAGCCGCTCGGGAGTTTTGCCCGGTTAACCGCTGGCGAGACCATAACGCTGCACAACGTTTTCTTCGGGCAGAGTGAGTACAGTCTGTTACCGGAATCCTACGCCGAACTAAACAAACTGCTCCGGGCACTACAGGACAATCCTGCCGTTCGGGTGGAGGGCCATACGGATAACGTGGGCGACCCGCACCTGAACGTGGCCCTGTCGGAGAACCGGGCCAAAGTCGTGGCGCATTACCTGACCCGGCGCGGCATTGCCCAGGACCGGATCACGGCCAAAGGGTACGGCGGTGCGCGTCCCGTTGCCGATAACAAAGCCGAAGACGGGCGCAGCCGAAACCGCCGGGTCGAAGTCACGGTGCGCTGACGCTCCCGAATCGGACAAGGGTGTTCGTTATCGGACGAACGGGTGTCCGCTTTCGGACAGTGTCGCAACTGTGAACGCCGTTTTTGGCTCGCAGGTGGTACTTTTTGGGTGTGGCACGACAGTTGAGTGGTGGATGTTGACTCGTGACTTTCCGGTTAGTTACTGAGCAATCAAGAACGGCTATGTTCAGAAACTACCTCAAAATCGCCTGGCGGAACCTGCTCCGCAACCGAAGTTTTACAATCCTCAACGTGCTGGGCCTGAGCGTGGGCGTGGCCGCTGCCCTGCTCTTGTTCATGGCCGTACGCTACGACCTCAGCTTCGACCAGTTTCATCCTGATACCGACCGGATTTACCGCGTGGTGCGGAAGCAGGTTTATGCCAACGGTAACGAGAACTTTACGTCCGGCAACCCACTGCCTGTAGCAGCCGCGCTCAAAACCGACCTACCGCAGTTGGAGGCCATTGTGCCGGTCTTTGCCACGCTCGACCCGCAGGTGACGGTGCTGGGTAACAAACCCGATGCCACGAACTATACCACCAAGTTTTACGAGGATGACGAAGGATTCATGGCCGGGCCGGAATTTTTTAACCTGTTCAATTTTCGCTGGTTAGCCGGTCAGCCGAGCGTGCTGGCCCGGCCCAATGTGGTGGTGTTGACGGAGACGTATGCCCGGAAGTATTTTGGTGAGGCCGGGCAGGCGGTGGGCAAGTTTCTGCGGATCAACAACAAATTCACGATGCAGGTCGGGGGCATACTGGCCGACCCACCCCAAAACACCAGCTTTCCGCTGAACATCGTGATCTCCTACGAAACTAAACGCGCCGACAAAACGGGGTCGTTCGGCTTTGGCGGGTTCGATAACTGGGGCAGCACCAGCAGCAACGACCAGCTTTTTGTAAAACTACCGGCCAATTTTACGGCTGCCCAAGCTAACGCGCTTCTGGAGACATTCTCGCGCAAGCATTACGACGAACCAAATGCCAATGACAAAAAGACCAACTTTCTCAGCCCGCTGGCCGAGTTGCACCACGATGAACGCCTTGACACATTCTCGTCCAAAACAGTGACCGTGCCGCGTCAGCGGCTGTGGAACATGGTTTTAGTGGGGGTGCTGATTCTGCTGATGGCCTGTATCAATTTCGTCAATATTGCGTCGGCGATGGCTGCGAAACGGGCCAAAGAAGTGGGCGTTCGGAAAGTGCTGGGCAGCCGGAAACGCCAGTTGATCGCGCAGTTTCTGGCCGAAACGTTTCTTGTCGTGCTGGTTGCCATGGTGCTGGGCATGATCCTGGCCTACACAGCACTGCCGCTGCTGGGCAGGTTATTCGGTCTGCCAACCGATGCGTCATTGTATTTCCGGGCTGATTTGGTACTGGCTTTGCTCGGCTTACTGGGCCTGCTCACGGCACTGGCGGGGCTGTATCCGGCCTTTGTGCTGTCGTCGTTTTCGCCCCTGGCGGTGTTCCGCCGGAGCAGCGCGTCGGGTTGGTTGCGAGGCCTGTCAATCCGTCAGACGCTGATCGTGATGCAGTTTACGGCAGCTTTGGTACTCATTATCAGTACGGTGGTGAATCTGCGGCAGATGGACTACCTCAGCCGCATGAACCTTGGCTTTGTCAAAGAGGGCGTGTACAATTTCCCGATGGATACCGAATACGGCAACCGCAACGCCACGTTGCGAAACGAGTTGCTCCGCATTCCGGGGGTCAGCAGCGTGGCGTTTTCGTCGGATTTTCCGTCGTCGGGTAACAGATGGGAAAGTAAATTTTCGTTTACCGACCTCTCAAAAGACGAAGATTTTGTGGTGTCGATGAAGTTCGTCGACGGTGATTTTTTCAAGACCTACGGTATTCCGTTCGTGGCTGGTGCGCCTTACGCAACTAACGACACCGTACCGAAGTTTGTGGTCAACGAAACCTTGCTGAAGAAACTCAACATCCGTAACCCGGCATCGGTTATCGGGCGCAAACTGAGGACTGGTGGTTCAGAACCTGTCGAAATTGTAGGTGTAGTAAAGGACTTTCACACCAACTCGGCCCGCGACGGCGGTATTCAGCCACTGGCATTCAGAACGTTGAAGCAATTCTACTGGGGCGGCAGTGTCAAAATACAGTCGCCCGACCTGCTGCAGACTGTCGCGCAGATTCGGGCCGCCTACGCGAAGGTGTTTCCTGAAGTGGCCTTTGTGGGTAAGTTTTACGAGGAACAATTGAACAAATACTATGAAACGGAGCAGCAGATGGGGTTGCTCTACCGCGTTTTTGCTGGGCTAACCATCTTCATCGCCTGCTTAGGCCTGTTCGGCTTAGCCGCGTTCACCGCCGAGCAGCGTACCAAAGAAATTGGCGTTCGCAAAGTGCTGGGAGCCAGCGTTGCCAGTATTGTGGCCCTGCTCTCCAAGGACTTCCTGAAGCTGGTGCTGATTGCCATTGTCATTGCTTCGCCGATTGCGTGGTGGGCTATGAACCGCTGGTTGCAGGACTTCGCCTACAAGATTGACATCGAGTGGTGGGTATTCGCACTGGCGGGTACGTTGGCTGTGGGCATTGCGCTGCTGACGGTGTCGTTTCAAAGCATCCGGGCCGCGCTGATGAATCCGGTGAAGAGTTTACGTTCCGAATAGGGCGTGGGGCGGAGAGCGTGGGGTTTTATCCCGCGCCCTTTGCCCACGCCCCAAACCCCTTACAACCATGTTTCGCAACTACCTCAAAATCGCGCTTCGTAACCTCTGGAAAAACAAGGTCTTTTCGGTGGTCAATATTGCCGGGCTGGCCCTCGGTCTGGCCTGCTGCACGGCCATTGGGCTGTACGTACTGGATGAACTTCAGTACGACCGCTTTCACACCAACTACGACCAGATTTACCGCGTGGTGGAACGGCAGCAGCAGCCCGGTGGTATCGTCAACGTGGCCGTTACGCCCGGTCCGCTGGCGGCTACCTTACGGAAAGACTTTCCCGAAGTGCAGCAGACAGCCCGCGTTGGCAGGTGGAGTGGTACGCTGAGCAGCGGGCCGCAAACCGTTGAAGCGCAGGATATGCTCATTGCCGATGCGTCATTTCTGAGCCTGTTTAGTTTTCCGCTGGTGGCGGGGAATAGACAAAAGGCCCTGACCAGTCCCAACGACGTAGTCATTAGCGAAGCAATGGCCGAACGGCTGTTTGGCGAGGACTGGGCGCGGCTGGGTATCATTGGCAAACCGCTCGCGCTTACCAAAGAAGTTACGTTTATGCTGGCGGGTGTGGCCAAAAATCCGCCCGTCCAGTCAAGCATTCAGTTCGATGTGCTGTTGCCGTACAAGTGGCTGGAGGTAAATGACGAGTGGAGCCAGAAATGGAACAGCAACAACTACCACACCTACATTCTGCTGAAATCCAACCGGACCGCAGCACCCATCGACATAGCTGCGTTTACCAATAAGCTCAGCGGGCAACTCAAGCGGTACACGCCCGAAAACGACGCAATACTGTACCTGCAACCCCTGCGCGATGTCTATCTCCGCTCCAAATTCGATTTCCAAACCGATTGGGGAGTTCATGGCGACATATTGTACGTCCGCATTTTCCTGACCGTCGGGTTAATTGTGCTGATCATTGCGGTGGTTAACTTCATAAACTTAGCCACGGCGCGGGCCTCGCAGCGGGCGCGGGAGGTGGGCGTTCGCAAGACCGTTGGGGCTAACCGGGCGGGACTGATCGGGCAGTTTCTGGGCGAATCGCTGCTGATGACAAGTCTGGCCGTTTCGGTGTCGCTGCTATTGCTGGAAACGTTGCTGCCGCTCTTCAATGATCTATCTGGCAAGGCATTGACCATACCCCATGGCGAGCCGCTATTCTGGCTGGCCCTCGCCGGGCTGACGGTGGTGGTTAGTTTACTGACGGGCCTGTACCCCGCTTTTTTCCTATCGTCGTTCCGTCCGGTGCAGGTGCTGAAAGGCACTACGTCGCTGGGGTTATCGGTAAAGTCCGGGCGGACATTCCGGCGGTCGCTGGTGGTGGGGCAGTTTGCGTTGGCTATCGTGCTGGCCATTGGCAGTGTGGTTATTTACCAGCAACTGGCGCTTATGCAAAGCCGGAAGCTGGGGTTCGATCAATCGCAACTAGTGTACGTCAGGATGAAAGGCGACCTGCGAAGCAATGCCCTGCGGCTCAAACGCGACGTTCAGCACCTGCCCGGCGTAGCGGTGGCTTCGGCCACAACCAGCAATCTGGTTGATATGGTCAACTCGTCGGAAATCGAATGGGAAGGACAGCAACCCGACGACAAATTTCTGATTACGAACATGAACATCGACGCCGACTTCATGAAAACGACCGGGATGCAACTGGCGGCTGGCCGGAATGTTTCGGCGCAAATCACATCCGATACCTCCTCGACACTCGGCGCATTTATGATTAACGAAACGGCGGCCAAACGCATGGGCTGGACCCCGGCGCAGGCCATCGGCAAGCGCGTAACGTTCTGGGGACCGAAGGGCATTGTCGTAGGGGTATTCAAGGACTTCCATTTTCGCCCCCTGCGCGTAGCCATCGAGCCTTTCATTTTCCGGTTCCGCCCCGACAATCCGTACTTCGACCTGCTCATCAAAACGGCTCCTAACGCCCCAATGCAAAGCACGATTGCCAACATATCCGCGCTGTACAAAAAATACGAGCCAAACAGCCCCATCAGTTACGGCTTTGTCGATCAGGAACTGGACGCGCAATACCGCGCCGAACAGCGCATAGGCCAGATTATCCTCTACTTCTCGATCCTGTCGATTTTCGTATCGTGCTTGGGTCTGTTCGGTCTTACCACGTACACCGCTGAGCAGCGTACCAAAGAAATCGGCATTCGCAAAGTGCTGGGCGCGAGTGTGGCCAGCATCGTCACGCTGTTGTCAAAAGACTTTCTCAAGCTGGTCCTGATTGCCATCGTCATCGCGTCGCCCATTGCGTATTACGCTATGAATAAATGGTTACAGGATTTCGCGTACCGCATCGACATCGAGTGGTGGTATTTCGCCCTGGCAGGTTTGCTGGCGGTAAACATTGCCCTGCTGACGGTGTCGTTTCAAAGCATCCGGGCCGCGCTGATGAACCCGGCAAAAAGTTTGCGAAGCGAGTAACCTATTGCCGGAACTCCAGCTTCGGGTATGGTAACGGTACTGATCTATTTACGCCCGAAGCTGGAGCTTCGGCAATACATTTACCATTATGCTGACTAACTATCTCAAAATCGCGCTCCGCCACTTTTGGCGACAACGGTTTTTCTCACTCGTCAACGTTGCTGGCCTGGCGGTGGGTATGGCCGCCTGCTGGCTGGTTGGGCTATACGTGCTGCATGAGACAAGCTACGATGCCTTTTTGCCCAACGCCAACCGGATTTGCGCCGTGGCACTTGACCGCAAAATGGGCGGTCAGGAAGCGTTTACGACCAATACGCCCCCACCCATTGGCCCGCGGCTGGCGCAGGATTTCCCCGATGTCGAACTGGCCGCCCGCACCTTCGGCTTGGGCAGTGTGCTGGTGAAACGGGAGCGTCTGGCCAATAAACCACCAGTCGTATTCAACGAAAACAACAACGCCATTGCCGCCGACACGGCCTTCCTGGAACTGTTTGGCTTTCCGATGGTGGCGGGCAACAGCCGCACCGCGCTCGACGAGCCGGGGAGTGTAGTCCTGACAGAGCGCATGGCCCAGAAGTACTTTGGGGAGCAGTCCGCCCTCGGTCAGTCGCTGACCTTAAACGACGTGCGGTACAACGTGACCGGTGTTGTGCGGGACTTGCCCACCAACTCCACGGTACAATTCGATTTCGTGGCGTCGATGGCCGATTTTCCGGTTACCGAACGGTTTTCGTGGAGTTGGGTTTGGCTTCAGATGGATACCTGGGTACGGCTGCGGCAATCCGCCACGGTGCAGACACTGGCGACGATGGAAGCCAAATTACCCGCCATGGTACGGACCTACGCCCCGGCTGCCTACGCCCAGCTTGGTCAGGATTTAACCAAGAACTTCGCTAATGGCGACCGGCTCGATATAAAACTTCTGCCCCTGTCGAAACTGCATCTTAATTACACCACCCTCAGCTCGCGGCTGACTACCCTCGGCAGTGGGCAGCAGGTGGGGATGTTCGCGCTCGTGGGCGGCCTGATCTTGCTGCTGGCCTGCGTCAATTTCATGAACCTTCTACGGCCCGTTCCATGCAGCGGGCGCGGGAGGTTGGTGTCCGTAAAGCCCTCGGTTCGCAGCGGGACGCGCTGGTGATTCAGTTTCTGGTCGAGTCGCTGCTGCTAAGCATGGCGGCCATGGGGCTGGCCGCGCTGCTTGTGAGTGTGGCCCTGCCTTTTTATAATAAACTGACGGGAATGCAACCAACTGTTACAATTCTTTTTTCGCCCCTGCTGATGGGGTTCATGTTGCTCCTGCCGGTGGTTACGGGTCTGCTCGGTGGTCTTTATCCGGCGTTTTACCTCTCGAAGTTCAAAGCCGTCGAGATGTTTAAACCGGCCACTAAGCAGGATAGGAGTGGGCTGGTATCAGTGCGGAGCGGGCTGGTAATATTCCAATTTGCGGTCTCTATCGTACTGATGCTCGGCTCGTTTGTGGTCTATCGGCAACTGGATTTTGCAAAGCACCAACGGGTTGGTCTGAACCGCGAACATGTGCTGGTAATCGAGAACGTCCGGCACCTCAACACGCCCTCGGCACGGGAGGCATTTCGGCAGCAGGTAGCCAAACTACCCGAAGTCGTGTACGCCAGCCACACCACAGACCTACCTTCGCTGGGTTACTTTGGCGGGAGCTATGAACCCGAACAGGGCAGCGGCAGCAGACCGCTCGTTCCGCTGCTTGACATCGGCTCTTACATGACCGACGTAGCTTTCGCGCCAACGCTGGGCATTGACATGGTGGCCGGGCGTAATTTCCGGTCCGACACCGGGGCTGATTCGGCATCGGTTATCCTGAACGAAGCAGCAGTGAAAGCCATTGGCTGGCAGCAGCCCATCGGTAAATGGCTGCGGTATTCAGACGACGAGGGTATCCGGCTTCAGGTCGTTGGTGTCATGCATGACTTCAACGAAGGGTCGGTCCGGGCCATGATCGAGCCAATGGCCCTCTTGCATGAATCGTCCCAGTTGTACACGACGTTTGATTCGTATATGGCCCTGCGACTGCGGCCCGGCACCGAGAAACAGGCTATTGAAAAGATTACGGCCTTGTGGACTGCCGCTGTGCCGGGCGTTCCGTTCGGGTATGATTTTCTGGATGCCACTTTCGCCCGCCTGTACCGCACGGAGACAAAAACGGGAGCGGTACTGGGCGTTCTGACCGGATTGGCCCTGTTCATCGGCTGCCTGGGTCTGTTCGCGCTGGCTGCTTTTACCGCTGAAAGCCGCACCAAAGAAATCGGCATTCGTAAGGTACTCGGCGCGTCCGTTGTCAGTATCGTTACGCTGTTATCCAAAGACTTTCTCAAGCTGGTCCTGATTGCCATCGTCATCGCGTCGCCCATTGCGTATTACGCCATGAACCGCTGGCTACAGGGTTTCGCCTACAAAATCAGTATCGAGTGGTGGTATTTCGCGCTGGCGGGTTTGCTGGCGGTAAGCATTGCCCTGCTGACGGTGTCGTTTCAAAGCATCCGGGCCGCACTGATGAACCCGGTCAAGTCGCTCAGGAGTGAATGAGAATCAGGCAAAGACACTCGCAAGAGCTAAGTCAATATTCAGACTTATATCAGTTATGGTTTCGTCGTCGTGGAAAAACTGGTAATGACCAGGGCGGTCATACACAAAAACGCCTTTAACTGCCGGTGCCGCAATCCAACAGGACCGAACACCAAATGCGAAATAAACCGCCGTTTTATCGACCATCTGTTCCAGGCTCTGCGATGGCGACCGGTACGCCGGGCCGTATATCTCGATACAGAGTAGCGGGGCGTCGATACGCTTAGCTGGTTCGTCACCGAAACCAAGCGGCATCAACGGGTAAAGAAGCACATCGGGTGTGGAGCCATCGGGTTGGGTTGCCAACGTCACTTCGCTGACAATCCTGTATTGGCTTCTGTACCCTGATTTTAGTTCAAAAACGAGGTTGGCCTGGATAGAGCCGTGTGTTAGATTAGGCATAGGTTTGCCCCGTTCGCGTTCGTAAGTCGATAATTCCTGTTCGAGTAGTGCTTCCATAGCGCGAAGAGTTTTACCAAAGATAATCAACACTGCAAAACCATGTTCACGAACTATCTCAAAATCGCCTGGCGAAATCTGATTCGCAATAAGGTTTATTCCACCATCAACGTACTCGGTCTGGCACTGGGCATGACGTGTGGGCTGCTCATTTTTCTGCTGGTGAGCTACCACCTAAGTTTTGACAATTTCCACCCTAACCGCGACCGCATCTACCGCATCGTTACCGAAGGACACCGCGATATCATTGACTATTCACCGGCCGTACCGAGTCCACTGGGGAAAGCATTTCGGAATGACTATGATTTCGCTGAAAAAGTGGCCCGTATTGCTACCGAGGGAAATATGACAATTACGGTCAGGACGGGGAAACGAATCGAGAAATTCAACGAAGAAGGCGGGATAGCCATTGCCGAAACGGAGTACTTCGACATTTTCAATTTCCCATTGGTGAAAGGCAACTTAAAAACCGCCCTGAATGAACCGAACACGGCCATCATTACAGAAAATCTGGCCAAAAAATACTTCGGCGACCAAAATTCACTCGGTAAAACCATCGAGTTTGGTGAAAAGATTACCGCCAAAATTACGGGAGTGCTGAAAGACCTGCCCAAGAATACCGACCAGAAAACTGAGATTTTCGTCTCCTACCCAACTCTGAAACAATACAATGAATGGCTGGCAGGTGACGATGCCTGGGGTGGAATTTCAAGTGGCATGAAAAGCTACGTGCGGCTGCGTCCGCAGGTATCGGTAGCGCAGGTAGAGCAGGTTTTTCCGGCCTACGTGACTAAATACCGGCCCACCAGCACCAACGTCCATCACTACAAACTTCAGCCGCTCAATGACATTCATTTCAACGCAGTTTATGGCGGGCCAATGTCGAAACGGAATCTGTGGGTGCTATCGTTTATCGGGCTTTTTATGATTATCACGGCTTGCGTCAACTTCATCAATCTGGCGACGGCGCAGGCGTTGAAGCGGGCCAAAGAGGTGGGGGTGCGCAAGGTACTGGGTAGTTTGCGGGGACAGCTTTTCTGGCAGTTTATTGCCCAAACCGGTATTATCACCGCGCTGGCCTGTGGCCTGGCTGTTGTTTTCTCGGTGGCCGCTCTGCCTTACGTCAACACGTGGTTTACCTCGCAAATCAGCGTCGATATGCTATCCGACTGGCGGTTGCTGGCCTTCATTCCGGTGCTGGTGCTGGTCGTTACGTTTTTTGCGGGGTCGTATCCCGGCCTGATTTTATCTGGTTTCCAACCAGTAGTAGCATTGAAGGGTAAACTGTCGCAGCAGAACATTGGAGGTTTCAATACCCGGCGGGCACTCATCATCGTGCAGTTCGCGCTGGCGCAGGCGTTGGTTATCGGCCTGATTGTGATTGCGAAGCAAATGAGTTATTCTACCCAGTCCGATTTGGGCTTTGACAAAGACGCCGTCGTGATGATTCCGATAGGCTCCGACTATCAGAAAGCCAAAGCGGTGAAGGGTCAGTTTGAACAGTTGGCCGACGTAAAAGACGTAACGCTTTGTTATGCCGCACCAGCCTCTATGGGTTCCTGGGATACCACGCCAAAGTACGGCAACAATCCTGAAGAAGAAGCATTCAGAGTATCGGTAAAAGCAGCGGATGCCAATTACGCCAAAACCTTCGGCCTGAAACTGGTAGCGGGCCGCAACGTCTTCCCCGCCGATTCAACCCGTGAGTTTGTGGTTAACGAAGCCTTTGCCCGAAAGCTAAACCTCGACGCGCCCGGAAAGTTACTGGGCAAAATGCTGAGCGTAAGCGGGAACTACAAAGGTCCGATTGTGGGCGTTGTCAGGGACTTTCACGACCTGTCGTTTCACCAGGAAATCAGTCCCATCGCCATCTTCACAGCCTCTGACCTCTACAATACGTTTGCTGTCAAAATCAATACTGGCAACATCGCTAATACGGTGGCGGCCCTCGAAAAATTCTGGACAGCCAGCAACCCCGATAAGCTGTTTAGCTACGAGTTTGTGGACAATGGCATTGCGTCGTTCTACGAAACAGAAACCCTGATGCTGACGCTCATTCAGGCGTTTTCGGCCCTCGCGCTGTTCATCGGCTGCTTAGGGCTGTACGGGCTGGTATCGTTCATGGCTGAGCAGAAAACCAAAGAAATCGGGATCCGCAAAGTGCTTGGCAGCAGCGTTGGGCAGATTCTCTGGATTTTTGGGAAGGAGTTTACGCGGCTACTGTTAGTGGCATTTGTAGTAGCGGCACCGCTGGCATGGTGGGTGATGACCGGCTGGCTCGCCGATTTCAAATTCCATATCGACATTGGGATCGGTGTTTTCGTCTGGGCGTTACTGGCCACATTTGCCGTTGCCTTCGTTACGGTAAGTTTTCAAAGCATCCGGGCCGCACTGATGAACCCGGTCAAATCACTACGTTCCGAATAAACCAAAAAAACTATGAAACTCCTGATTACTTCCCTCCTGCTCAGTATCGGCGCGTGTGCCGTAGCGCAACAGTCCCAAACCGAAACGCTTAGCTCCAGCGTCAACGACGATGGTAAAACGTACTCGATTAAAATCGATGGTGATATGAATGGCCGGACCGTGCATTACGACCGCACGTTTACCGTGAAAGGCATGTCGGCAGCCCAGAAAGACGCGCTGAAAGAGCGGATTATGGATTCGCTCCGCACGGAGAAGATTACCGACGTTCGGCCCCGCGTTGCCAGAGACCCCAATGCCACGGTATTTATCTGCGAAACCTGCGCGGGCCGGATGAAAATTCAGGTCGTGGGCGATGGCGTTTCGGTCATTCGGGAGGAATACCCGAAACTGGGCGAAGCGTCGATGTTTCCGCTGACGATGACGCTCAAACCCGGCGAATACCGGCTGATGTACTGGCAAAACAAGGTGATGCAGATTCAGAACACGTTCACCGTAATAGCGGGCGAACCCGGCGAGGTGCGCATCAAATAAACCCATCCAGCTAACCAACCCAATCATGTTTCGCAACTACCTCAAAATTTCCTTCCGAACGCTCTGGAAAAACCGGACGCATACGGGCATCAACGTCGTTGGTCTGAGTGTGGCTTTTGGCACCTGTGTGCTGCTCTTTCTGACCGTAGCCTTTGAACTCAGCTACGACCGCTTCCACACGGACCGCGATCGTATTTTCCGGCTCAACTTCCTGTCGGCCAACCGCGACGGTACTCCCAACCGCAGCAGCACGATGCCGTTTCCCATCACGCCCGCATTAAAAGCCGAGTTTCCGGAAATCGAGGGCGTGTCTCGTATCTTCAATAGCAGCCTGAGCGTTCGGCACAACGGGCAGACGTATGGCAAAGATGTCAGGCTGGTCGATGCCGATTTTCTGCGCATGTTCACCTTCCCGATGCAAAAGGGGAGTGCAAAAACGGCTCTGAACGGCCTGAACGATGTGGTCATCAGTGAGAACATGGCGAAGGCCGTTTTCGGGAAAGAAGACCCCGTTGGCAAACCGCTGCAACTACGGCTCAACGATAGCTGGCAGGCGTTTACCGTAACGGGCGTTATCAATGATTTCCCCGACAATTCCACGTTCAATTACGATGCGTTTATCCGTAGCGAAAACGCGGGCGATTATCAGGACAACAAGACCAAGTGGGACCACGGCAGCCACGACGCCTATGTGAATCTGAAACCCGGCACCGACCCGCAAACCCTGCAACGGCGCACACAGGCGTTTATGGACAAGTACTTCGCCAGAGACAACAACGAGCAGCGGGAACAGGGCTACCCGAAAAACACGCTTGGCTACCAAAAGAGCCTGCTGCTGCAACCCCTGACGGATGTGCATTTCGATACCGAAACCGCTGGTGGTCAGGGCATCAGCCGGACGTATGTCTATACACTACTGCTGGTGGGGCTATTTATTCTGGCCATTGCCTGCATCAACTTTATTAACCTCACCGTTGCGCAGTCGGTATCGCGGTCGCGGGAGGTGGGCGTTCGGAAGTCGCTGGGGGCACAGCGGGGGCAGTTATTTTTACAGATTTGGGGCGAAACGGGGCTGCTGTGTCTGGTGGCTTTGGGGATTGGTTTAGGACTGGCGTACCTGACGCTGCCCACGTTCAACAAGCTGTTCAGGAGCCATCTGGCCATTGCCGATTATCTGCAACCCGGGCCGCTGCTGGTAACGGGCGTTGGTTTTCTGCTCATCACG
>Ga0105045_10001687_pt1 | contig 18229 bp, 13 predicted proteins | sample MAT02_FD_78089 | JGI IMG/M metagenome (GOLD analysis project Ga0105045, IMG submission 78089) | Freshwater microbial communities from Lake Fryxell liftoff mats and glacier meltwater in Antarctica - MAT-02 (megahit assembly) | ecosystem: Environmental > Aquatic > Freshwater > Ice > Liftoff... | reverse complement strand
TGCCATGAAATACAACCGCTGGTAAAATGATTTGCATGTATGTTTTTCGTAAGCGCAGGGAGTTTTAAATTATGATTGACTGCGGGGTAATATCGCTGCACCTGCTATTGTATTTTCGGCAGGCGTACTGTTTCTCCACCTTATTTTAAATCGAGTGCTTCTACTTTTCCTGCAGCATTAATGAGCACCCTAAAATAGGTATTGATCTTTTTATTTTTCGAAATGCTATCGTACGGGAATATCCAGGTGCGGAGGTAATTATTGATGTCGGCGGCGGGTCGAGTTTTCCTTTTTGCAACAGCTTCAATATTCCGAGGCTGTTAAGGCGCTTACTGATGGAGGCCACCTGGAAACGGGTGTTGGTGGTTACTTTTCTTTCTTCGCCTTCATTTGCCCAACCATACCCTTTTGCCCATTCAATTTGATAGTTGTTGATCACCGCAATGCTCAACCCTTTGGTATTGGTTGCCTTCATGCGTTGCTCCAGGTTTGCAAGCGGGATAGTATCACCATATATTATATCGGGCGAAAGGGAATTTTCTACTTTGCGGATGCGCTCTTGTACTTCCCCTGCGGGTGATTGTGCAAAAATGGAGAGCGGTAAAATAAGGACTGCAATCCATTGGCAGCGGCGATAGATTTGGTTGGTTGATGACATATTCAAATATAAACTTTCTTCGGGGGGCAACCACCCCTGGCCCCTATAGGGGAGGGGAATTGGAGTCTGCTGTTTTTTGGGGTATTATTTTTTTGGGGGTTCTCATTCCCCTCCTTTGGAGGGGCCAGGGGTGGTTCTTTTTGAGGTCTAACCACCCCTAACCCCTCTAGCGGAGGGGAATTGGACTCTGCTATTGTTTGGTGTATTATTTTCTTTTTGGCTTCTAATTCCCCTACAGGAAAGAGAACCACCTTCACCCTTTTTAGTAGGGGAATTGGTTCCGGCTCTGTAGTAGACAATATCCCTGGCAAACGCAAAAGGTTCTGTAGGAGAAGTTGCAGCTAAAAGGGTGTTACCTGTTAATCTTTTGAGTAACAACTTCCTGCCCGTAAACAACCTGCAACGCATACACGCCCTGTGGCAATGTGTACAGACCATTCATATATTCTACGCTGTTTCCTTTTCTCACGTGTACCTTCATTGTTTCTATTAATTGACCGGTAAGATCGCTGAGCCTCAATGTAACTTCTCCACGCTCCGGCATATTAAGACTAACAGCAATTTTGCCTGTTGCAAACATGGGTCGTATGCCGGTTACAAAAGAGGCTTGTTTTTTTACCTTAACCATTGCAACGGGGCTATAACTAAAGTTGCCCTCTTTTCCAACCAGCTTTAGGCGGTAGTACAAGGTGCTATTAGTGTTGCAAAAACTGGCTGCGTTTACATCCGTATATTCTTTTGCCGCAGACGTGCAGGTTGCCGCATACGAAAAATCAGTGCCATTGCTGCTGCGTTCAATTTCAATATGGTCAAGATCTGATTCGCCTGCAGTTACCCAGTTCAAAAAGAAATCAGCATTTTTAGGAGTGGCATTAAAAGAAATCAATTTCACGGGCAACACAAAGATGTCTTGCTTAATATTTACTGCTATGTGAATTTCGGCTTGATGCCCCGAAGCAACCCAACTGGTAGTGACACTTGCAGCGCCTGGCTTTTTACTGATGCTATAATATCCGTAGCCGGCGCCATCACCCCCAAAATAGAGTGCTCCCGAGCTTTTCACGATTGTTTGACCAGCACCCGCTACCTGCGTACCGGACAATGTGCTGTTCCACGAATCAAAGATGTCGTAAACCAGATCGCCGGGGGCACCGGTAACAGTTAATGAACTGGAATTTGAATTGGAAAGTCCTCCCTTCATATCCGAAAGGGGAGTTGTTTGATTAACTTTTGTGAAAGCTGCTGCTGAAATAAACCTGGTATAATTACCAGGTCCGGTGCTGGTAAAAACGATGCTGCCGGTAATAGGTACTGCAACATCGCCCATTGATAATGTATAGATAGCATCCACAGAAATGGCATCATCTGTCACTTCTTTACGTTCGATCATTGCAATGCCATTAAACTTAACACCGGTAATATTAGTGGAGGCACCGTCTGAAGCAGTAACCAGTAATAGCATTTTATTACCCGCTGGTACCGTAAAACCTGTGATTGTATTGGATTGGCTGGCAGAAGCCGGTGTGCCAACGGGCGTTACCTGGGCGGTAGCAGTAAAGAATATATTGGTTAAAATGAAAAATGAAAGTAGCATCCCTTTTGCATTTACCAGATTTTTTGAAATTTTCATTGCAATGATTTTGAATTAGATACAAAAATATTGCTTTAAAAAAACGGCATGGTAGCGAGGATTCCAGGCTATTGAAGAATTGTGTCCAAATATCTGTAGATAAAATGCTACCCAGGAAGGCAATGAAAAAAGCTGGACTGTTGTTGGCTGAATCCTTTTCCAATGTCCGAAGGAATGAATACAACGCTTGCATATACCAACCCTCGCAACCCTTGTACAACAAAACTATACTGCAATAAATAATACAGGACACAGTCACTCGATTGGTTGGTTACTTCAAAAGGAAAATATTTCCTTTGTCAAATCAAATTTCACTCCATAGTACGCAACGTTTCCTCGCCAACGAACAAATCTTTGGCGCACACGTTGCGTTTAAGCGAGAATGAACCCTGGATTCCTGCGGCAACAAAATGGTTCACCTCAATCGGAATTAAGATGCAATTACTTCTTTGTCAGGTCCTTTAAATAGGCTAAAAGATCAGCAAGCTCCTGAGATGACATGGTCTGGTGCAGACCATCAGGCATCATAGAAACTTTCAACGCTGTGATAGATTTTACATCACTCATTTTAAGTTGTTGTCTTCCACCGCCAGGTAATTTTAGTTCAAGATCGGTTTCCGTTTTACTGTTGATAATTCCTGTTGTTGAAGAACCATCCTTCAACTTTATTTCCCAACTTTCATAGCCGAAGCTGATACCGTTTGACGGATGCAGGATTGTTTCCAGCAAACCTTCTTTAGGATATTTATTTCCAATTTCTGTAAGATTTGGCCCAAAGTCATATCCCTCTTTATTAACCTGGTGGCACACAGCACATTTGTTTGAAAAAACTGTTTTTCCGTTTGCTGCAACTGGTTTGAAGACCGCCAGTTCTGCCACCGTTGGCTCTTTTATAGCAGCGTTTGTAGTTGCATTTGGTAAGTAACCCGAAGCCTCTGTTCTTACTGCTTTACGCCATGCACCCTGCACACTGGCCACTACATCCGGGATTAAAAATTCAGGAACCGTTTTGTTTTTTAACAACGCCAGCACCAGGTCTTCACCACCGCCACTATTTCCAATTTTACCGGCTGCCTGCTTGCGTAGCATTGGAGCATATTTTTTTGATTGAACAATTGTTTGAAGCATGTTTAAAGATTCACTATTTCCGACTCTGCTTAGAGAGGTAAGCAAAGCGTTTGACTTAACTGAATCTTCATCGTTAAGCAGGTTCCATATTAAAGGCGCACCGCCAGCTTTCAATAATACATCCGTTGCACTTCTGCCTTCCGGCTCATTGGATTTTTCCAGAGCCATTAAAAGCAACTCGTTGTTCTTTGTTTTTAGTTCGTACTTTCTAACCAAGTCAATGAATTCGGCAGTACCGGCAACCGTTTTTAGAATGTCTTTTAAAGCCTGTTGGGCAACGGGTGAAGCTTTTACCGCTTTAACATCAAGATGGTGTAAGGCGAGTTTATTAATCGATGTATCACTTATGCTGTTGGTTTTAATCATTGCCAGTAATAGCGCAGATTTTGCCGGTCCGGGGTTGAAGTCGAACGCTCTGAAATATTTCAATCTGTTGGCAAGAGGAATGGTTTCTTCTACCGCTAATTTTGCCAAATAAGGCACCGCTTTGTCTGTTCTTGCCCGCCACACGATATCTCTAAAAGCGGCATTCTGGTTCGGGTCTTTTACTTTATCAACAAAAGCCTTAAAGTAAGCATCCCATTGTTGATCCGCACCAATTCCCAATGCTTCTAAAAACCACCTGTCTTTGCCATCATAGCTGGTAGCTAAAGCAGCCCATAAAGCGGGCGCTTCTGCCGATTTATTATGATGCAGGGCCAGGGCGCATTCACGTCTTACCTGCATATCTGCATCATTCGATAGTAGCTTCACAAGACCGATTACATCACCCTTCAATTCTTTAGTAGCTCTTAAAGCGATGATTTTTAATTCAGGAATTTTTTGTTGTAAAGCTTCGCTGGTGTACTTTACTTTATCAGCACCATTCATCTTCTGTAGTACCCAAAAAGCACGGGCACGCATCTTTGGATTTGGGGATGTATTCCATAATTTTTCTAGTTCGGGTATTGCTTTTGCTCCCATTGATTGTAGTGCTGTAAATGCTTTATACCGAACGGATAAGTTTGGATTTTGTAAGGCTTGTACGGCTCCTTCAGGTGAGGTGTAATTTTGAGTAGCGACACTGTATTTTGATTTAACCGGCGCTACACGATAGATCCTACCTTTTGTTTGATCTCCCGCCTGGTGACCACCCACTCCGGGATCATACCAATCAGCTATTATTAATGATCCATCCGGAGCAACACATACATCTGCCGGCCGGAACCACTGATCGTTTTCCCCCTTTAAAATATTTATTATTTCCGCCGTGTATCCTGCTCCATTTTTCTTAACAGGGTAGGAACGAACCACATTGGGGCCCGCATCTGTGTGAATCAGTTGGTCTCTAAATGCTTCGGGCAGCAATGCGCCTTCGTACACAACAATTCCTGTGGGCGAGCCGGCAAAAGTTTGTAATAGATTGGGTACTGCACCAGGGTCATTCAAATGCCAGTGGCGCAAGGGTATGGAGTCTTCCAGGTTGGTACGTGTTTGCTGCCAGCTTGCATTTGTCATTTCATCCTTATAACCATAATTCCCATGTTCCATCACATAGTTAATCCGAACACCCCTGTTACCGTCATCATCATTGTCGCTTTGCCATAATGTACCGTAACTATCAACAGCCACCTCATAAGGGTTGCGAAAATTTTGTCCCAACACTTCCACGGCTGAACCGTCAGGGTTGCAGCGCATTACCATTCCCTCCTTATATTTCTTTGGTGTAATCTCATCACCATCCTGGTCACGAACGGTATGGCCGTTTTTATCTTTTAGTGTTCTTCCTTCGTTACCGAAGTTGAAATACAGTTTACCATCTGGTCCAAAAGTAAACGCATGGGCTCCATGATCATGTTGTTCACCCCCGATGCCTTGAAACAAAATTTCTTTTCTATCTGCTTTATCATCTCCATTATCATCATAGAACGACCAAACATACGGACTTTGCGATACGATGACCCTGTTGCCTAAAACACAAATTCCCAACGGAGCATTCAATTCCGGACCCTGATAAAATACTTTCGCTGTGTCTGCAATGCCATCATTGTTGGTGTCTTCTAAAATCATGATCCGGTCGCCTTTTGCATTGGTAGGGTTGCCGTTGATATCCGGACGATAATTATAAGCTTCTGTCACCCAAATGCGCCCCCGGTCATCCACATCTATATTGGTTGGATTTTGAAGCATCGGCTCCGTGGCAATGGTGCTTACTTCAAGCCCTTCAAAAGCTACCAGGCCTTTCAATGCGTTGGCAGATTTATGTATTTGTTCCGACGTTAAAGTATCTGCAACGGTACCGGCAGTCTTTTCGGAATTGATACTGTTGTTGCATGAAATACTAATTACGGAAGCACATAGCAATGTCGAATATAACAATCGTTTACTCATAACAAAAGACAATAGTTTTTAAATGATGGATGAATGTTTTAGGGCAGCTATTTTTGCAATACAAATTGTATCAACTAAATATTTGCCTGGTTCCTGTTTCGTTACCGTTTGAGGAAGATAAATAATTTACTGTTTGTGCAGCAATTTTTTTTGAATAAATGGCGAAAATGTAAAAAGCTTTAAAGATGGTTTCATTATTTGCCATGTTTAATATTAATCGCCACCAGCTTATCCACATGCTTTTCACAATTGCGTTGCATAACAATCAGGTAACATACTGTTTACAATTTCTTTACGTTATTAGAAGAAATTGTACACTTAAACAAATTGTTATGCTGCCAGTTAAAACTGTCCTTTCGCTCACCACCGATTTGTTGGCTTACGGTGCGTTTAGCCATTTAAAAGATGAGCAGGTGTCATCATTTCATCACCTGATTTTTCGGTTGCAGCAGCCATTGACCATTCTGCAACAGAAACTGTTGCTTACCTTCTGGACGCATGCAGATGGTTCGGTATTACCGGCATCTTTGCTGCACAGATGTAATTTGGTACTACAACAGTATGGGCGGTTGCCCATCGGCGAATTGTATGTGGAAGAATGTATCATGGAATATTGATCCTCTTTCGCAGCAAATACTATCAACGAGGCAGCGAAGAGCTGGGTATATTGTGTGTGCCACGAATACTCGTTGTTATTGTAGAAATTTACTTCTTCCATCCTGTGGCAATCAGATTCCGTAAAGTTGGTAAGTGTTTATATGCGTTGTGCGCCTGTTAAATAGCATTCTTTAGAAGGAAATGTATGCTACTTTTTCAGGTAAAGGCTCAATTGATTTATTTCTAAAAAAAAGAAAGCATTTCGTTTAAACTATTTTCAGTTCGTTCACTTCGCTGAACCCACCATTGCCCGCCAACACACAAGGTGCTGGAAGACCTTGCAGAGAAAGCGTTTAAAAAAGGGCTTTCAAGCAAAAAGGATGGCCGTAAAAAACTGTGGAGGGCAGACGGTAAAACAATACTTTACATATTTTGCTTTCAGTTGTTGGTGTAGCCAAACTAACTGCCAAACCTAATCTTATCAACTGCCGAAAAAAGAAAACTTATATTTTTAAAATCCTGGTGTTTATTTTAAATTACTAATGATAGCGTCTTGTGTGGCTTGAATTTTTTTCATGATATTACTTGCCGCTTCCATCAATTTATTACGACGCTCCATCGCCATTTGTAATTTCAAATTGTTGGCTTCACTCATTTCATCCACGCTATCCAATTTTCTCTGCAGGTCATCCTGAGCGGCCTTTGCTTCTACAGCGCTAACGGGAAAGGTTGCTTTGGACTTTACCATATCTGTTTTTGCTGTGGATCTAATTGGCTTACTGCCTGCAGTAGTAGTTACTATTGATGCTGTAAGACGATTAAATGAATCCAACATTACCCTCGATAAATTATGCTCATTTTTTTTCAACCGCTGCATGGCATCTCTTAATTTTTTCTTTTGTTCGTTTGTTTTCTTTACCTCGTTCATCTTCTCTTTAAGGTCCTGCTGTGCCGATTTAGCCGCTTCCATCATTATTAAAAATGCCAGCGCCTCGATATCCCCTTCAGAAATATTGAGACCATTAGCATAACCCATGGCAAGATTTATAAAACCATTCTCCGTCATTTCTTTATTAGCAGGGTTTGCTGCTGTGGATTTTATCCACCTAATATGTTTGGTATTAATTTGTGGCATCGCCTTTTTGTAAAATGAATCAGCTTGAGCAGGAATGGCTTTTTGTGCGTTTGTAGCATCCATAATAAAGCACAAAGCAATTACGGAAAATATGATTGTCATTTTCATAAAAATTAATTTAAATAAAGTTCGTGTTTATTGTAAAAGAAAGAAAGCTGAATTTTCTAGCAGAGTTTTAAACAAATAATAGAAATAATGCTTGCATAGTCTGTCCTGTGTGACTTTATAACCAGGTAATTAAAATAAACTTAACTATTGTAAAGTGCCAAAAACTCATCAATACTAATTTGCGCCTGTTTTAATATTTCCCTTATGGTACCTTCGGCCAATTTTTAATGATCGGGGATAACTGCACCAATTGTTCCATCAGAAGTTTTCTTTTTCAAAATTATTTGGCTCCCCTATTGTCTGGCATGGATAAAACCAAATAATTCCAGCAGCCGGATGAATTCACGACCAGAAATTCGGGGTAGTTTAGGCATAAGCCTCAGTTGTAAAAGTTGTCAAAAACAGGATTGCCTGCCACTACCGGAAATTCTTCGAGCCACAGTGAGGTGGCTTCTTTTAGGTTAGCCAATGCCTCTTCTAAAGTTTTGCCCTGACTTATTGTCCCGATTTCTACACAGGTTGCTATGTACAGATCATCTTCCTTATGTATGGAGGCAGTAAAAGTATTTTGTGTCATAAAAATTTCATTTTGCTCTACTAATAAATATGACGAAAGAGTTGGCGTTTTTCCAGTAGGTTTTGTTTTCGGCAAAAGCTGGGTTTTGATGGAATCGCTATTTGTAAAGTTGAATTGTCTGCCTGCTTATAAAATGCTGACTGCTCTTTAGTGAAACTGTGAGTCTGCAAACTATAAATGAACCGAAAAAAAACAAGTTCAATCTATGCCATCTTAGGTACTGGAAAACCTTGCGGCGAAGCAATTAAATACCTAGCATCACATTAAAATGAGTTTATCTTTTAAATACGTTTTGTCTTGCTGTTGGCTTTACTTACATTTGATTTTCAAATCATCTACCCAATGCAGGCGATCTCTACTTTCAGGCAATACTTTTCTTTGATATTGCTGATGGTGCCTGCGATGCTGTTTTGTCTGCTGTTGTTTATTTACCGCAACAATACCAGTTTGTATCTGACCAATGATCTGCCCTATATGCCATGGCAGTTTTATATGATGGCTTTATTTGGCAGCATCGCTACCATTGGTGGCATGCTTGACTGGCGCTTTCACAGGGATCCGTTGAAATTAAAAATCCCAAAAAAGGAGAGAGATGCAGAAGCCAAAGCGCTTGGCCTCGGTGGTCTGCCCATGTTTATATTAATGTGGCTGGCTATGAACAGTGATTCACCATCTAATTATTTAATCCCCATTATTGTTGTACTAATCTACACGGTATCGGCCATCTGCTATGATGAATTTGTTTTTCATATTAAGCGCTGTACCAATAAAGAGAACTGGTATCATCGCATGCTGGTATTTGGCAATGGCATAGCATGGCTGGCATGGTTTCACTTTATTTATTACAAATGAATTACCAACAACTATGGCAGCAAAGTAGCAGCAGGCTGCAAGAGCATCCAACAGTTTCATCCTTCAACAACTGGCAACTGTTTACCAACGGAGCCCGCTGGATGCATGCACAACTGGATGACATGAGCGGCGCCCAAACTTCCTTTGATGAGGGAATAAATTTTGCTTTTTATGGTTGGATAAAATATAGTGTATCCTTGACTGCCGGTTTTTTGTCAGCACTGTTGTTGGTTTGGTTGCATCCACTCTTATTACCGTTGGCTATATTGGTATTTTATTTTTGTGAAGTGCAGTTGTTGTTTTTATTTCCGTTGTTGATCGACAAGGTTCCGAATCCGGTTTATACCAGCATCCGGCAAACGGCTGCCATCGGCACCTGGAAAATAATAAAGGTGATCATACCAATTGGCATACGAATGCTGCTGGGTTTATTAAATGTAAAGGCGCCGCTACGTAACTGGTACACCGGCTGCCTGGCTATATTAATCTGGTATAAATATGAAGTTAGAAATAGGGTCCAATGATCATTTTGAAATAAGGCAGGTACAGAGCAATTCATCCGCGGGTAAAGGGTTTACGGTGCTCTATTTATCTGACCTTCATTTTAACGGGCGCAGCGATCGGCTCATAGCAAAAATGATTGATCAAATTGCACAGCTTGATCCCACCATAGTTTTGCTGGGGGGGGATTATGTTGATTTTAAAAGCCAGCTTTCTAAACTGGAGATGCTGCTCGGGGTATTATCAAAGCGGGATCATGTATTTGCCATAGCAGGCAATCACGATTATCGTTTTGGTATTGAAATCATCAGAGAAGAAATGGAACAGCATGATATTCGCTGGCTTGAAAATGATTCTGTTTGCGTTACAGTTAATGGCTCCACGGTTCAGGTGGATGGAACAAAACCCGGCAAGCGAAATGCATCTGCTGATTATGCCATTCTTTGTTTGCACCAGCCGATTGATATCAGCAACTGCCATACTGAATATGACATTGCATTTGCCGGCCACCTGCATGGTTGCCAGTTTGTGTTTTGGCAAAATAAACAAAAGTTGTATCCCGGTAGGCTATTTTATAAATGGAACCTGTTGGAACTTACGGTAGGCCGCTGTAATTATTATGTGAGCAAAGGTATGGGTGATACACTACCGGTTAGGTTAAATTGTAGCAAAGAAATGATCTTTGTACAGGTACCCGACAACCAATTAATAAACGCATCTTTATAAAAAAGCACATCCAATGAAACTATTTTTTCCGGTAATTTTTGCAACTGCATATGGTTTAATCACCAGGCTACTGTTTGGTATGTTTGGAAATATTATGGGTATCATGACAACAAGTTTTTTTGTGATTGGCCCGTTGGTGATTGGATTTTTAACGGTATTTTTTTTACCACAAAAAGAAGTAAGGAATAGTTCTACTGCGTTTTTCCTGCCCTGGTTAACCTGCCTGATTTTACTTGTAATCACCATTGCCTTAAAAGTAGAAGGCATTATCTGCTGGGTAATGGCTTATCCGTTATTTGCTGTTGTAGCGGGTTTTGGCGGATTAATAGCCAATAAGATTCGGAAAAAGAAAGACATGAAAATAGATGATATGGAGAATTACAATAAGTGGACGGATAAGGATAAATTATCCATATCACTGGTGATGCTGCTACCGATCATTTGTGCCACCATCGAAGGAGAAAGATTTACCAGCAGGCAAGATATTACCCTCACCCAATCCGTTGTTATTGATGCTACGGCGGCGGCAGTATGGGAAGCAATTGGCAGTACGAGAAATGTTGCTAAGAAGCACGCAGGCTATTCCGGTATGCTCGGCTTTCCGCATTATGTAAAAACAACGCAGGATAATTTTGCACTGGGTGGAAAACGCAGAGCAGTGTATGAGCGGGGATTGTATTTTGATGAAACCATCAGCGGATTTGAAAAAGAAAAATTGCTGGTGCTGGATATTAAAACAGATCCTTATAATATACCTCCTGCAGTAATGGATGAGCATATTTTAATTGGAGGTAAGCATCTGGATATTTTGCAGGATGTGTACCAGTTGGAGGCATTACCAAATGGCAGTAGCAGTTTGTCGATCAGTAGTCATTTCTTTATCAATACGCCGTTTAACTGGTATGCCGGTTTGTGGGCCAGACTACTGATGAATGACATTTTAAATGGAACATTAAATATGGTTAAGGAAAGGGTGGGGAAGAAGTAAAAGTGTTTCTTTGACGGGTATATTAATCAGACAGCGCCTACAGTAAACTCATTATGGAATCAATTTGCTTTATTGAATCATTACTTATTGGATGCTTCCAGTTAGTGAAGCAACTGAATAAAAGATGAGTACCCAGTAAAACACCGTTCAGGGAAAAATATTCACCTTTTTGCTTTAAAATATTCACCTACCTTTTGACCGGTAATTAATACTTTATGAGCCGCCCATTCTACCTTCTTTTTTGCCTGATATTTTTTGGAGTCAATCATGCTGCTGCACAACAATGGCGGTATGCCAGGGATAAAAAAGTTTATCATGACCTCAATGAAGCCTTTCAGGAAAAAGACGCTGTGTATAATTTGGAAATAAAAGACTTCTCAGTAAACAAGGAGCAACTGTACAAAATTGCAGCAATGAAGAACCTTGTCTTTTTATCAATTTCTGAGGCAGGGCTTGATACTTTACCGAGGGAGATTTTCAACCTGCCCAATTTGCGTACGCTCAATTTAACCCGCAACAATTTTAAAGAGATACCGCAGGCAATAAGCAACCTGGTAACACTGGAATATCTTGTGATGTACGATAACGAAATAAAAGAAATACCTGCATGGATTGCACAATTGCAAAACCTGGAAGTGTTGATTTTGCCCCGAAATAAATTAGACAGTGTTAGTCCTGCTATTGGTAAACTGAAAAAACTACAAGATTTAAGCATTGGCGCAAACGATTTAAGCTACCTACCCAAAGAAATTGGTAACCTTGAAAGTCTGACCCTGCTTGAACTCAATGAAAACAAACTGCAGGCAGTACCGGATGAACTGTCGCAATTGAAAAAACTACAGGGCCTGCACCTGAATGATAACAGGCTTCAACAGTTGCCGATCAGTTTTGGGAAATTGAAAAAACTGGCGGTTTTACATTTATCGAAAAACAGTTTTAGACAGGTACCGTCTTGCATTGGTTCCATGACATCATTGGTAGCTTTTTCGATTGATAATAACAAGCTTCTTTCATGGAACCAGCAAATCATTCTCCCGCAAAGTCTTGAACATTTTTTTGTTTCCGGAAAAAATATTCAACAAATCCCCAACAGTCTCCAAAATTGTAAAAAGCTACAAGAGTTAAAAATCACCAACACCTCCATTACAAAAATTCCTGAATGGATGGGCAGTCTGCAACAGCTTTATTGGCTGGAGCTTGATGACAATCTCATTACCGATCTGCCAAATAGTATTGGACAACTGAAAGCGTGCAGAATCCTGCAGCTACGAAACAATTGCCTTGATACGATTCCTGAAAGTGTTTTGCTGCTTCCTGGCCTGGTGGGCCTTGCATTAAATGGTAATCCTTTACGCCATTTTCCGAAAACCTTACTGCTTTCGAAATCTTTAAGTTGGATTAGTATATCCAATACAAAGATTTCAAATGAGGAATACAAAGTTTATAGAAGACAGGTGCCTGCAACCGTAGATATTGGGCATGATAAAATTGTTTATTTTGAAGATGAAGTAAATCCTTGTTATACCGAGAGCCAGTCAAATAAAATGGACAAAATATTTAGAAGGCTTGAAAACGATCCCTACTTTATAGGAGGGGAAAACAAATGGCAAAACTTTCTAAAAGAATATTTTAATTTAACAGCAATAATTGCTGCAAGCGATGAAACAGACTTTGAAATGACGGATACTGTTTCGTTGAAATTTGTTGTAAGAAGGGAAGGTGGTCTAAGTGATATCACGGTGGTAGCTTATAACAATGAAGCTGCAAAAGAGGAAGCAATCCGGTTACTAAAATTATCTTGTGCATATTGGGTTCCTTCGCATATTGGCGGACGAAATGTCAATGCATGGTATCAACAGTCTTTTATTTTTTCCGTGTCCAGGTATGGTGGTCATGTTAAAAGTTCTATAAAAGCGTTTAACCCATTACCAGCAAATATCCGTGTATTAAATCTTGAAGAAGAGTGACCCGCCACACTAAAATACCCAATGAACTTATCTTTTTTATTCATTTTCTTTCGTCGTACTATTTATTGTTTCAACTCTGTATTCTTTTTCAACTTACCTTCCTGCCAACCACCCCATTATTTTATTAACACAAAACAACTCATCTTCAACTTTTAATTATAAATTGAGCAACACAAACTTGTATTCCAAGTATGCGCATTGCTTTAAAATAAATGCAAATTTTGTTCAATCATCAACCACTAATTTATTCCATGAGAAAAATTACTTTGTTCCTGCTACTGATAGGGAACCTTCAAATATCGATAGCCCAAAAAAATACCGAACTGGTAAACGTTACGGATATGCTGAAAATTAATACAGCCGGTAATATCACCGTAACGAAGGATGGTTCTAAAGCAGCTTTTACCATCACATCCATCGAACCAGATGTAACTAATAAATTGGATTATAAGTACCTGACCCAGGTATATAGCATTGCAACCAACGGTAACGAATCGCCTATACAATTAACGAGTGCAAAGGAAGGTGCTTCGCAACCAGCCTGGAGTCCGGATGGAAAACAGCTTGCTTTTGTACGTTCCGTGAATGATAAACCGCAACTGTTTATTTTAACGATGAATGGCGGCGAACCCATGCAATTGACCAACACAAAATATGGAGCGGCCAATCCGAAATGGTCGCCCGATGGCAAGCAACTTTTATTCGCTTCAACGGTTCCTTTGCAGGATCTGCTAAAAGATAGTCTGCTTAACCCAGCTAGTGCAATACCACGTTGGCCGGCAGAAAAGCCGGGCTTTGAAAACAATGAACAGTTTAAAGCCAATACGGCCAGGCCAAACCCCGATGGTAATCTGCCCGAACTGAGAGCGTGGCTGGATAACAATGTGGTTGATAAAAAAGCCATCGTGTTGAATAAGCTCAATTTTCAAAACGAAAATAATATTTCCGCCGAAATGAATTTCACTTGTTTCTTCCTGGTCGATGCCGTTAAAAATGCAACTCCCGATCCGGTTACAAAAGGATTTGACCGGTATACCAGTGCCGACTTTACGCCTGATGGGAAACAACTTATTTTCTCTGGTGATATCGACTCGCTGGAGAGTCCGGACCGCTCACTGGAAAGTGAAATTATGCTGGCAGATATCGATGGGAAAAACTTTAAAATGCTGTTGAGTGAAAAAGGAAAAGCTTACACCAATCCGGTGATTTCACCTTCCGGACAGTGGCTGGCATTTCAGTACAGCAAAACTTATTTTGTAAGCGTTCCTACCTTGGCCTTGATGCCTTTGAATGGTTTAGCAAAGGATATCATAAATATTTCTTTCGACCGCACTGCCGCTAATTTTGAATGGAGCAAAGATGAGCAGTATTTATATTTTACTGCGCAAAGCAATGGCGGCGTGCCATTGTATCGATTAAATATGCTTACCAAAAAAGTAGAAACATTGTGCGATTTTGATGCAGGTATCACCAGTTTTGGGTTAGCCAATAACAATATTATTTTTTCAAGAACACAGGTCTCCAATCCATCCGAATTATTTATCGGAGATGCAGAATTGAAAAATGTTAAACAGGTAAGCAATATGAATGATTGGGTAAAAACCAAGAAACTTTCCTTTCCTGAAAAGAAAACGTTTACCAACGATAAAGGCATGACTATAGAATACTGGATAATGAAACCCACCAATTACCAGCAAGGAAAAAAGTACCCTTTGCTGCTGGAAATTCATGGAGGTCCGGCGGCCATGTGGGGTACGGGAGAAGCCGGTATGTGGCATGAGTATCAATATTTTTGCAGCAAAGGCTATGGCGTGGTGTATAGCAATCCCAGGGGTTCCGGTGGTTATGGTCTCAATTTTTTAAGAGGCAATATCAACGATTGGGGCAAGGGGCCTGCTGCTGATGTGCTCACTGCATTGGATAAAACCGTGCAGGAAGGCTGGGCTGATACCAGCAAATTATTGATAACGGGCGGCTCTTATGCTGGCTATCTTACCGCCTGGATCATTGCACATGATAAGCGGTTTAAAGCGGCCTGCTCACAACGTGGGGTGTACGATCTGGCAACATTTTTTGGCGAAGGAAATGCCTGGAGGTTGCTGTACAATTACTTTGGCGGACATCCCTGGGAGCCCAAAATAAATGAAAAACTTCGGTACGAATCGCCCATTACTTATGTTGCAAATATCACAACACCTTATATTATTTTTCATGGTGCCAACGACCGGCGCACAGGTTTTGTACAGGGCGAAATGATGTATCGCAGTTTAAAGGTTTTAGGTCGTCCTGTAGAATATGTCGTGCATCCGGGAGCAACGCACGAGATTACCAGGAGTGGTGATAACCGCCAGCGGATCGATCAGTTATTGCGTACTTATGAGTTTTTTGAAAGGTGGATGCATGCGCAATAGTGCGTTTGGTTTTATTTAACTGGCTGCCAACTTTTATTGCTCCAGCATGTTTTATACCAGCGTAATCGGTAGGGTGACTCCGATTAATTTTTAAAGATTCAATTTCGTTTTTTGTCGTTCTGGTAGGTTAATTTTAATAAATGTTTCAAATCTTTTCAAGTAAAAAAACAAAATAATGCTCCACTCTTCCCGTCGCCGTTTTTTGCAAAATGCCAGTGTATTAATGGCCGCCGGATATTCCGGTTATGGCTTCGATACAAAACCGGAAAAGCTCAAATTGTCATTTTCTACCCTTGGCTGTCCGGATTGGGATTTTGCTACTATTGTAAAATTTGCGGTAGAGCATGGTTATACCGGCATCGAATTAAGAGGCATCCAACGGGAACTTGATCTTACTAAAACAGCCCCTTTCATTTCCGCTGAATCACGGGCTGCCTCCATCGCTTTGATGAATAAAAATGGGTTACAGTTTGTTGGCCTCGGTTCCTCAGCCACGCTTCATTTTTCCGATGCTTCCACCAGAAAAAAGAATATGGATGAAGGAAGGCGTTTTATAGATTTGGCACAGCAAATCAAATGTCCTTTTGTAAGGGTGTTTCCCAATAATTTCCCCAAAGACCAGAACAAGCAAACCACTATGCAATTGATCTCGGAAGGATTGCTGGAACTGGCGGATTATGCAAAGCATACCAACATAACCGTGTTGATGGAAACCCATGGCGACGTGGTGAAATCAGAAGATATCCTCAGCATCATGCAGGCTGCCGAACATCCAAATGCAGGATTGATATGGGATGTAGCCAATATGTGGAACATCACCAAAGAACCACCGGTGGAAGTATATGAAAAATTAAAAAAATATATTCGCCATACCCACGTTAAAGATTCAAAAATGGTAGATGGTAAACTTCAATATACATTCGTAGGAAAGGGCGAAGTGCCTATCTTTGATGCCATCAATCGATTGCGTACAAACAGCTACCGGGGCTACTATAGTTTTGAGTGGGAAAAACTGTGGCACCCCGAAATAGAAGCACCCGAACTGGCCTTCACCGATTATGCAAAAGTGATGAAAGAATATTTTAAATAATTCAACATTTAATATTCAAAGATTCAACATTCAAATATTCTATCATTCACTCATTCATTCATTCTATCATTAAATTATGCCCGGCGATTCAACCAATATCAACCATAAAGCAAAACAGCAAAATACATACGATGTAATTATAGTAGGCTCTGGCATCACCGGCGGATGGGCAGCCAAAGAGCTTTGTGAAAAAGGTCTGAAAGTATTGTTACTGGAACGGGGCGGCAATGTATCACATCCCAATTATCCAACCGCTCAAATGGATCCCTGGGAATTTCCGCATGGTCTCCAACTGACCGAAGCAGATAAAAAGCAGCATCCGATACAAACCCGTCATTTTTCGTATAAAGCGGATACCAAACACTTTTACATCAACGACGTAGAAAATCCATACGAAGAAACAAAACGTTATGACTGGATAAGGGCTGATGTTTTGGGCGGTCGTTCTTTATTGTGGGGCAGGCTCAGTTTTCGTTGGAGCGATTTGGATTTCAACGCAAATTTAAAGGATGGTAACGGTGTAGATTGGCCGCTGCGTTATAAGGAGCTTGCACCATGGTATGATTATGTAGAATCGTTCATTGGCGTAAGCGGCTCGGTTGAAGGTATTCCCCAATTACCGGATGGTATTTTTCAGCCTCCCTTCGAAATGAATGTTGCAGAAAAATACTTCAAGCAGCAACTGGAAGAAAAGTACATCGACCGCAAGTTGATCATCGGCAGGGTAGCCAATTTAACCAAACCAGTGCAGGGCAGGGGACAATGCATGGCCCGGGATCTTTGTCACAGAGGTTGTCCGTTTGGCGCCTATTTTAGCACCAATGCCAGCACAATGCCCGCTGCCTATGCAACCGGTAATTTAACCGTGAGGCAAAATTCGCTGGTAAATAAAATGTTGTATGATGAACAAAAACAGCGGGCATCGGGCGTGGAAATAATCGACACCGTAACCAACAAAGTAGAAACGTTTTATGCAAAAATGATATTCTTGAATGCGTCTACCATTGCGACCGCAGCGTTGCTATTGAATTCAACGAGTAACCGGTTTCCCAACGGAATGGGCAATGGCAGCGACCAGGTAGGACGCAATTTAATGGACCACCATAAAGGGCTTTCTGCAACTGCAGATGTGGAAGGGTTTGAAGATTCCTACTATTTCGGCCGCAGACCTACCGGTGTGTATATCCCAAGATTTAAAAATGTACAAAAACAGGAGACTGGTTTTTTAAGAGGCTACAATTACCAGGGAGGGGCCTCCAGACCGAGGATGCAAGCCAGCGATGGAATTGGTGCAGCGTATAAGGATTCTTTAACGGAGCCCGATGGCTGGAAGATACGGTTTACATCCTACGGCGAATGCCTGCCTTACCAGGATAACCGCATCACACTCAATCCTGCAAAGCAGGATAAATTTGGACGACCGGTTGTGGTTGTCAATTGCGAATTTAAAGACAATGAAAAGGCCATGCACAACGATATGGCGATTAGTGC
>Ga0105045_10001686_pt1 | contig 18229 bp, 15 predicted proteins | sample MAT02_FD_78089 | JGI IMG/M metagenome (GOLD analysis project Ga0105045, IMG submission 78089) | Freshwater microbial communities from Lake Fryxell liftoff mats and glacier meltwater in Antarctica - MAT-02 (megahit assembly) | ecosystem: Environmental > Aquatic > Freshwater > Ice > Liftoff... | reverse complement strand
GGCGACGAACAAGATTTGTGGTCTGTCGATTCGGTCACTAGTTTTGATCCCAAGACCAACCAGTGGACCGACATGCCCGCCTTGCCAGAACCACGTTCATCATTCGATGCGGTCGTCCTGAATAACCACATTTATGTTGTCGGTGGTTGGGCAATGGCGGGTGGTGGCCGCAGCACATGGCATGAAACCGCTTGGAAAATGGATCTGACGCTAGACAAGCCCCAGTGGACCGCGCTCGCTAAAACTCCGTTCGAACGTCGTGCATTAACCCTAGCTGCTCACGACGGAAAGCTGTTTGCGATCGGAGGCATTACATCGGGTGGTGACACGTCACCGGAAACCGATATTTACGATCCGAAATCGGACACATGGACGCCGGGACCAGAATTGGTAGGTGAAGATCCCATGACCGGCTTCGGGGCCTCGGCATTTGCCACCGGCGGAGACCTTTACATTTCAACGGTTTCGGGCAGTTTTCAAAAGCTATCATCCGATGCATCCAAGTGGGTTGTGATCGCCCAGACGCCGACCGCGAGATTCTTTCACCGCATGTTGCCTGTCAGCGATAGCGCTTTCGTAGTCGTCGGTGGGTCGAACATGCGCGGACGGATCAAGGCCGTCGAACGGATCGAAGTCCCGGCGGTAGCGGAAAAGGATTGACGAAGTCGCCGTGGCTGCAACGCGTAAACCACTTCCTCGGCATAGCGGCTATGCCGTTGGAAAAGAAGTTTTGTTAAACTGCGTCAATGAGCAAGCCAAAACGAATCGCAAATAAATTTCTGCCCTGGATTGAAGCCAGGAAAAAGCATCGCCTGACGCACGTGCAAGTCCACATGGCTCGGGAGCTTGGTTTAAACCCTCGCCGGATGGGCGGGTATGCCGGAAAAGAAAACGAACCAGGCCGGCTGTCGCTCGGTGAGTTCATTGAGTCGCTTTACGTCAAGCGATTTCGTAAGGATCAACCCGACGTCGTTCTAACGATCGAACAATTAGCTGAGTCTCACGAGGATAAGCGAGCCGAAAGAAAAACCGCCAAATCGGCGCAGTCTGCGTCGTCTTCACCTGGCGAATCGTATCCCGTTGATTCTCAATCGTCCAAGGAGCATTTGGGTTGATTGAGCGTCACCTCGTTGCCATCGTTTGAAGGGGATTTCCCTAGGTAACTCCAAAGCTCATTCACTCGCGAGCAGGCTCACCGGGGCCTGAAAAGCTGTGTGCGATGAGTGGTACAGCGGGCCATCCCTGGAACACCGACCCTCCCACTGCGCGTGCAGGATGAAATCATCGCTGAATAACCGCTTGCAAGCTGCTCGACCTCCTGCGCGGGATGGTGAATTGTGGGCTGTGAAGCCACTTGCAAACGAGGCGACCGCCTTGCGCAAGGGCCGAAATTCTGGCTACAATGCATCAGTTATGGCTGCGGCTTGGCGTTATGTTGACGATGGCTTGTTCCTGGAGGCGAAATAGATATGGCGTTAGTTTTCTCTTTGTGTGCGCGGAAATTATTGCTTGGCGGGATGCTGCTGTTTAGTTTGGTTGTCGTGCAAACTGGTGCCCGAAGCGAGCAAGACGGTTCGCAGCCCATCGATTTTCGCCAACAAATTCAGCCGCTGTTGTCGCGAAGTTGTTTTGCCTGCCATGGTCCTGACGAAGCAACGCGCCAAGCTGATCTGCGTTTGGATATCGAGGCGGATGCGAAACAGCGCGCGATTGTCGCCGGTGATGCCGAAGCGAGCCTGCTGGTGGGTCGAATTTTCTCGACTGATGCCGATGAGGTGATGCCCCCGCCGGATGCCCTGCACCCATTGACGGACGACGAACGAAAGTTACTCAAACAGTGGATCGATGAAGGCGCCAAGTGGCAATCGCACTGGGCATTTGATCCGATCTCCGTGCCCGAGGTTGACCCCGACGAAACCCGCTGGGGCAAAAACGAAATCGATTTTTTCGTCGCCCGGCAGATTCAATCTCAAGGTATGGCACCTTCGCCCGAGGCGGAAAGGACTACCCTGCTGCGCCGTCTGTACTTGGATTTGATCGGCATCCCACCAACGCCCGAGCAACGCGACCGATTCTTGGCCGATAATACTGCCGGTGCCTATGAAGCGGCGGTCGATGAACTGTTTCGCTCGCCCCAGTATGGCGAGCAAATGGCCGTGGCTTGGCTTGATGCAGCGAGATTTGCCGACACTAACGGTTACCAGAACGATTTCAATCGAAGCATGTGGCCGTGGCGCGATTGGGTGATCAAGGCTTTCAATGACAACATGCCTTATGATCAATTTGTTATTGAACAAATCGCCGGAGATCTGCTGCCTGATCCGACGCCGGAACAATTAGTCGCCACCGGTTTTAATCGTAACAATCGCTCGGTCACCGAAGGGGGAGTGATCGTGGAGGAATGGCGGATCGAAAACTGTGTCGATCGGGTCGAAACCACGGCGGCAACATTCCTGGGCCTCACGATGGGCTGTGCCCGCTGTCACGATCATAAGTACGATCCGATCTCCCAAAAAGAATTCTATGAGTTCTTTGCGTTCTTCAACAACATTGATGAACAGGGCGTCTACAACGAAACTCGCGGTAACGTCGGACCACAATTGACCGTTGCCACACCGGCGCAAACCGCTAAACTGAGTCACCTGAAACAGCAGATTGCGGCACTCGAAAACGAACGATCCGAGCGGTTACCCTCCGACTGGATCGCACAATGGGACAGCACGGCCGGTGATCCGCAGTCCACGTCAAAGCCAAAAGCGGTTTTCAGTTTCACCGCCACGGAAACCGAGTCGCCACGCGGCATCGGACCCGCGTCAGCGAGTGTAGTGCTTCAGGGCACCGCCGACGGCATCCAAATGACAACACCACCCGAATTTGAATTCGCTAGTGACGCGTCCGTTACTTGGTCGGTTTGGGTGCGGGGCGATGCCCGCGGCGCGATTTACAGCAAGATGAACGAAGATGAAAACTATCGAGGCGTCGACGGGTTGATTCTTGGCGATGGACGCATCAAAATTCATTTGATCGATCAATGGGCCGAAAATGCGATCGCGGTCATCACTAAACAACCTTTGCAATCCAACCACTGGCAATGTGTGACCGTCACCTATGACGGCAGTTCAAAAGCGGCCGGATTGCGTGTTTATCTTGACGGCCAACCGCTCGAGGTCGACGTCGAACGCGACAGCTTGACGGGTGTGCTAAACACCGAGATTCCTTTCAAAATCGGCCAGCGCTCCAAGGGTGAATTCTTAACCGGCGAAGTGGGTGAGTTTCGACTCTATGCGGTGGAACTGACGACCGCCGAAGTGATGTCTGAAATCCAGACGGCAGTCGCGCAGCACCATCAAGCGTTGATTCGGGACGAGGCTCCGGCGGAAACCTTGGCGGTTACGACGACCTACGTCAACCGAATCGGTAACGATCCTGTCCAAGTAAAAATCAACGCCCTGCAATCGGAGTATGACCGGGAATACGCATCCCTGCAAACGACAATGATCATGCGAGACAGGGCTGATTATCGGGAAACCTATTTGCTCAAACGAGGGCAATATGATCTGCCCGAGACCACCGAAGCGTTATGGCCCTCGATCCCCGCCACGTTACCGCCGTTGACCGAGCAACAACCCCGGAATCGCCTGGGTTTGGCCAAGTGGATGGTTGATGATCGCAATCCGTTAGTCGCCCGTGTGGCGGTCAATCGAGCCTGGATCAAATTCTTTGGGCGTGGTCTGGTGGAATCCGCCGACAATTTTGGTGTTCAAGGAAGTCCTCCGACCCACCCGTTATTGCTTGATTGGTTGGCCAATGATTTTCGCGCATCGGGCTGGGACCTGAATCGCCTGCAAAAACAGATTGTGATGAGCGCCACGTATCGGCAGGCTTCGGACCTCACCGAAGCGTTGCTCGAGCTTGATCCCACCAACCGGTACCACGCTCGCGGGCCACGCTATCGCATGAACGCCGAACAGGTGCGAGATGCGGCTTTGGCCCGTGGGGGCTTATTGGTCCAGCGGCAAGGTGGACCATCGGTCTTCCCTTATCAACCAGAGGGGTTGTGGGACGAACTGGCCGGTGGTGCCAATGGTGGTCCGTATGTGCAGTCCCAAGGGGATGACCTATATCGCCGCAGCCTCTACACATTTCGCAAGCGGACCGTTTCGCACCCCGTGTTAGCGACTTTTGACTCGCCCAGTTGGGAGATCTGTTTGCTCAAACGCTCGCGCACCAATACTCCGCTGCAAGCGTTGGCGTTGTTGAACGATGTGACCTATGTGGAAGCAGCCCGCAATTTGGCCCAGCGGATGATGCTGGCCGCACCGGAAGCGAACGCCTCGATTCGATTTGGCTTCGACGTCGTTACGTTGCGCCAGCCAACCGCATCGGAATTAGAAACACTGATGCAAGGTTTTGATAACTATTGGAACTTCTATCAAAGCGATCCCCAGCAGGCCGAACAACTTGTGCAAGTTGGAGAATCGACCGCCGATGCGAAACTTGATACAACGCGGTTGGCCGCGATGACCAACGTCGCGGCCATTCTTCTCAATCTTGACGAAGCGATTACTAAGGAATAAATCATGAGTCCATTCGAATTATCGATGTCGAATAATCGCCGGTTATTTATGAAGTCGGCCGGGTTGAGCCTTGGTGCGATCTCGGCTGCGTCACTTGGTCTGGGCGATCAAGCGCGAGCGGCGGCGGCCATTTCCAGCAGCGGCCTGCCTAACTTGGGTTCACACAAGGCGACGGCCAAACGAGTTATCTATCTATTCCAGTCGGGTGCCCCTTCGCAGCTTGAGACGTTCGACTATAAGCCTGGTTTAAAGAAGATCGCGAAGACCGAATTGCCCGCCAGCATTCGGGGTGGCCAGCGATTGACCGGGATGACATCAGGTCAGTCGAATTTTCCAGTCGCGCCGTCAATTTTCGATTTCAAACAACGGGGCGATAGTGGGACTTGGGTCTCGGATCTGTTACCCCATATCGGCGGCGTTTCGGACAAGATGTGCGTGATTCGCTCGCTACACACCGAGGCAATCAACCATGATCCGGCCATTACTTTCTTTCAAACCGGGTCGCAATTGTCGGGGCGTCCCAGCATGGGCGCCTGGGTGGCTTACGGTCTGGGATCGCTGAACGAAAATCTTCCCAACTTTGTGGTGATGGTCTCGCGGGGCACGGGTCGCGCCGCCGGACAGCCGCTGTACGATCGCCTGTGGGGTAGCGGCGTGTTACCGGGCAAGACTCAAGGCGTCAAACTGCGCGCCGGTGCCGAACCGATCTTGTATCTTTCTAACCCGGCCGGTTGCCCGCCGAAGGTGCGTCGCCGGATGCTGGACGATCTTAAGTCGCTGAATCAGGAAGCAATGGTCCATAATATTGATCCCGAAATTCAGACGCGAATCGAACAGTACGAGTTAGCTTTCCGGATGCAAAGGTCGGTTCCTGAATTGATGGAGTTCAAGGATGAGCCACAATCAGTGCTGGACAGTTACGGCCCCGACGTTCATCAGCCGGGCACCTACGCGAGAAATTGTTTGCTGGCCAGACGTTTGGCCGAACGGGACGTCCGATTCATCCAGTTATTCCACATGGGTTGGGACCAGCATGACAATTTGCCGGATCACATGAGTAAGCAATGTCGCGACGTCGATCAACCGACCGCGGCCCTGATTAACGATTTGGAACAGCGCGGGTTGTTGGATGATACGCTGGTCGTTTGGGGCGGCGAGTTTGGCCGTACCGTTTATTGCCAAGGTGCGTTAACGGAAGAAAACTACGGGCGCGACCACCACCCGCGTTGTTTTTCGATCTTTATGGCCGGCGGCGGTGTGAAGCGAGGTGCGGTTTACGGCGAGACCGACGAGTTCAGTTACAACATCGTCGCCGATCCCGTGCATGTGAACGACGTTCACGCCACGATCCTACACACCCTCGGAATCGACCACCGACGCTTGACGATCCCGTTCCAGGGCCTCGATCTTAAATTGTCGGGAGTGGAAGACCGAAATCCGATCCTTCAAATATTGAGCTGACTGAACCTTTGGTTCGTACGGTTCGTTTTCCTCTCGGGAGCATTGTTCGTGAGACCTATTTGCGTTTTATTCCTTTTTTTGGGATTCGGCGCGTCGCCGCTTCACGCATCTGACTGGCCACAATTTCGTGGACCAACGGGTCAGGGACATTCCAGTGCCACGCAATTGCCCGAGACTTGGAGCGAAACCGAGAACGTCACTTGGAAGGTGCCCATCGAAGGGCTCGGATGGTCGTCGCCTTCGATTCAAGGCGATCAAATTTGGTTAACGACCGCCGTGGATAAAGGGAAATCGCTGCGAGCCATCGCACTTGATCGCCAGACTGGCAAGCAGCTTCTTAATATCGAGGTTTTTCAAATCGATGAGCCGGGGTCGGTGCATGGTAAGAACAGTCATGCATCGCCAACTCCCTATATTGAAGCCGACCGGGTGTATGTCCATTTTGGTGCCCACGGTATCGCGTGTCTCACCACCAAGGGCGATGTCGTCTGGCGAAACCAGGAACTCAAGTACGATCATGTTCATGGTCCCGGTGGTTCGCCGGTCGTCGTTGACGATTTGTTGATCTTCAGTTGCGATGGGTCGGATCAGCAGTTTGTGGTGGCGTTGAATAAGAATACCGGCGTGATCGTTTGGAAGAAAAAACGTGAGCACATCAGCGAAGCGAGATTAACGGGCAAGTCAAATGTTCCCATGGCATACACCACACCACTGCTGGCAAAAGTAGGTGACACGGTTCAATTGCTCAGCGCGGGTGCTGACAGCGTAGTGTCTTACGATCCTTTGACGGGTGAGGAAAATTGGTGGTTCAGCTATGACGGCTATTCCAACGTCCCACGGCCCGTCGTGGGAAAGGGGCTTGTGTTCATCAGCTCTGGCTACGACAGTCCGCAGTTTTATGCCGTGCGAATCGATGGTTCTGGCGACGTAACGGAGTCGCATTTAGCCTGGAACATGAAAAAGGCGTCGCCGCTGAATCCTTCGCCATTATTGATCGGCGACGAGTTGTATTTGATCAGTGACAATGGGATTGCCACTTGCGTGGATGCGGTCAGTGGCGAAACGCATTGGCAGGAACGCATTGGCGGTAATTTCTCGGCATCGCCCACCTTCGCCGACAATCGCATTTACTTGCTCGACGAGAATGCAAAAATGACGGCGATTGCTCCGGGCAAAGAATTCCAACGGCTTGCGACCAATGAACTGGAAGGCCGTACGCTCTCTACGCCTGCCATCGTCGACGATACGATTTTTATTCGAACCGATACGCATTTGTACCGCATCGAACAAGCAGACTAATTGCACAAATCGCAACTTTAGATCACATGGACGCGGCGGATGTGCAGGACGGAAATTCGCTGAGTGCCCCGAAGGATTAAACATCTTTTGTGTCGCAATTTTCGGAATTCGAGAGACACACGAATTCTTTATTGAAAAATCCCTAATTTATAGCCTAATATGATCGCGATTCGTTCGTTATTCAGGCGCACGCTTTTCGATCATCGCTAGCCGTGTCCGACGTTGAGCATTTTTTGGCATTTGACCAATCGTGGCCTCGGCGTCGAAAACTTGTACTGGACCTTTTCAACATGTTGAAACTTGCACCAATTATTTTTCTGGCAACTTTCCTTGGCTTTTCGGGGGTCGGAATCTGTCAGGCACAGACGCTCGATTGGATCGAGCGCTACGCACTGGCCAACGATCGATCGACCATGCTCAGCGAACTGATCCCCGGAAGTGAAGACCATTACTTCTATCATTGCCTCAATCACCAGGTCATTGGCGAGGTGGACAAGGCGGAGGCCCTGTTGACCTCGAGATTTGCGTTCGGCCATTTTACACTACTGGCTGTGCTGGGTCACGCCACATCGCCTCGCAATTCAGATGAGCGAATAAATCGAGTAAGGGTGGCCATCGCTGACCACCCTCCCCGCACCACCTGACATGCGGGTCCGCATCAGGCGGTTCGACGCGCGGAGCAAGTGCCGCCCACAGACTCTTCAGACTGACAACTCCTTGTAGAGCTAACCAAGCGTTCGTAATCCCTACACCACTGGCAATGCTTTTAGCCATGTGCCAGTAGCCCTTGCGACTCTTCGCATGTCGGATCGCTTGACGACGCGGAACGCCTAATCCAATCAGTTCTCTTCGACGTGTGCGCACATGACGCCAACGTTTCCAATAACACATTCGGATGCGACGACGAATCCACTGGTCGAGCTTGTCGAACCGTTTCAATTGCGAGGCAAAACCAAAATATCCCATCCAGCCACGGACGTAACTCCGTAGATTCCCCACGCGATGATCCATTGAAATCCCGCGACTGCGTCCCGTGATTTCGCGAATCCGATGCTTGAAACGTTTCAGGAATTTGTCCGACACTTGAATCGTCCCCCGGACCCCATGAAAGACGAATCCTAAGAATTCGACTCCATCATAAGACACGATCCGGCTCTTCTCCTGGTTGACCACCAAGCGACGTTTGGTTGTGAGATAACGATCAAGCACGTTAGGAAGCCGGTGGAGTGACCACATCCAACCCGACCAATTGACCAAGACGCGTTACTTCAGCGGTTGGACGAACAAGAAGGGGATGAAGTACCTGCAACGCTGCCAACGTCTGCTTGGTCCGTCGATCGAGGAATCGTCCCCCGAGACGCCGCTCCGGCCTCCACCTCCGCCGACGCCGGTTCAATCGTGCTAGGCACAGCAAGCGACGAGCAAGCGGCCAACTGTCCGAGTTGCGATCAACCGTCGCTCCGCTTGGTCAGCGTGATCGCGAAGCCATCGTGGGACAAGCTGCTCAATCATCTGCACGAGGACTGTCCGGCCTGGTACGCCGAAACCGACTTGGAGGAGTTCAGTCGTTACCTGATGGATGCGTATGGTATCGAATACGCGGACTGGCATGCCCAATGTGCGGTCGAAAGTACAATGAAGCATCCCACACCACCACCACGGCCACTGACGCCCCGCCATCACCAGCTATTTCTTCCCGGGTTGCACCCCCAGCATGACTTAACGGTCAGCATGACCCGCCGCAGCCGACAAAGTTTAACGCACGTTCAATCCGTAAGTCAGGCATTTTGAATCAAAAGCAAAACATGGCGCTCCCATGCCTGAACTCCGCATAGAACGCAATTCGTTCTGCGATTAAGAATTGTCCGGTTCAAGAGCAACAATGAAACAGCAAATCAACAGTTCGCGCGAATTGATTACCGGCCTTGTCGCAGTGATCGTGACACTTGGTGCATTCGATACATTTCAACAAGACCTGCAACCGATCACCGGTTATCCAATCAGTGTTGTTGGCGGCGTCGTAGCTAGTGCCGTACTAGAGACTTGACGTTTGATGGGAGCGTCATCTTTCCTACTTGCACAGTAGCGTCCCGTCGCAGGTCCTGCGGTAGGGTTTTGCCATAGTTTCATTATAGTAGTCTATGAATCGAACGATTCGTTCTCCCAGGTCGTCAAGCGAGCTAAAAGATCCATGTCGAGTTAGTTTTCTTCGCAGCGTTCCAAGCCAGATCTCAATTTGATTAAGCCAACGGTAATGCTTCGGCCCTTAAGTGGTTGATCGGCAAACAAGGTTTCAATCTCACTCTTCAAGACGGAGCGTGGTTCATTGCATTCGATTGAAATGATTCGCGACCAATCGTCTCTCCATCGTTTTCGTCAGACGCTAGCTTCCTTGGCATGATGATTCTCCAACGGAAATGTGAGTCTGGCGGATTAGCGAAGCCTACAGCCAAATGCACGTTTCAATCAAGGATGATTCACGATGCCGACATGAGGCCCGGTTTGAAAATGGTGTCATTTGTCGGACCGCGTTGATAGTTTGCGAAGATTCGTCGTGTTCGATTGGTAGTTGACAATCCGGCCGATGAGGTTAAGAACCATAAAATACCTACAAGAACTTTCTATGATTCATCAATCAACACTGCTCATGCCTCGACATGGACTCTCGGCCGCTGCCGTGATTTCATAATCTGCGATTGCCCGAACGATGGTCCGACGGTGCTTTATGGGACGTGATGATCATCGCGTGGTGGATGGTTGTGGTTCCGTCCATCGTGAGTTTTTCTCTTTGTTCAGGACGCGTGATGGCTGGATCGCCGTCACGCACTTGCTTCAGCGGACAAATTATTAATTTGCTGCTCAAAACGGACGTAGTCCGGACTGCCGGTCGGCGAGATGTTGAGGTTCTTCATCAATCCAGCGAGTTTTGTGAAGAACGTTCGGGCGTGCTCTTTGTCGGTGAACGCATAGGGTGTCGTGATGAGTTGGTGACATAACAAGAACGTTTCTTTCTGTCGCTGCATCGGCACCGAAACATCGACCGGATCGTAGGCGTCTTGTTGCAAATACACTAAGTCGAGGAACACCGCTTTTTGGTAGGTCACGTAGTCGTCGATCGTGATCCCCTCTTCGCCGGTGACCTGCATCATTTGATCGATCCCCTGGCCGTCTCGCAACAATTGGTGCATCGACGCGACCACTTTGGTCCAGTGTGGATCGATCTCGGAATTGAAATACGAGTTCAATTGATCGCGATACCGGGACCATGAAATCAGCGGATCGATCGCGGGATAAAAACGCTTGTAAGCCCGCTCATACGACAACCCCAGAAAACACTTCACGGTTCCCAGTGTGGATTGAGTGACCGGTTCTTCAAAGTTTCCACCGGCGGGCGATACCGAACCGATCAAGGTGAGACTGCCCGTGGAGCCATCGGTTAAGCGCAACACGCCGGCGCGCTCGTAGAGTTCTTTGATCGCACTATCCAGGTACGCGGGAAATGCCTCTTCACCTGGAATTTCCTCCAATCGTCCGCTCGTCTCCCGCATCGCCTGTGCCCAGCGCGACGTCGAGTCGGCCAGCAGCAACACATCCAAGCCCATTTGGCGGTAGTACTCGCCCAGCGTGATCCCGGTATAGATGGATGCTTCCCGCGCCGCGACGGGCATTGACGACGTATTGCAAATGATGATCGTCCGGTCCATCAACTTGCCGCCGGTGCGTGGGTCGTCCATTTCAGCGAAATCGTGAATCGTCTCGACCACCTCGCCGGCCCGCTCGCCACAGGCCACGACGACGACGACATCGACCGTGCTGTAGCGAGCGATGAGTCCCTGCAGCACCGTCTTTCCCGCACCGAATGGGCCCGGTATGCACGCGGTGCCACCCCGCGCTATTGGAAAAAAGGTGTCAATGATACGGGTCGTCGTGATGAGTGGTTGGGAAGGAAGCTCACGCTCGACCGTTCGTTGCCGCTGCATCGATTCGGCTAGCGGGCGACGAACCGGCCACGTCTGACGCATCGGTACTTCTCGCAATCGGCCCTGACCATCGCTCAACGTCGCAACCATCGCATCGGTTCGCAATTGTCCCTCGGCAATCGCATGAACCGTCATCACTCCCTCAAAGTAAAACGGAACCATGATCTTGTGCACGATGTTTTTCTCGGGCACCGTCCCCAGCACCTGACCGGGGACGACGCGGTCCCCAACCGTGCAAACCGGGGCGAAGTCCCACGTCGCATCGGACGGCAACGCGTCGATCTCACGTCCTCGCTTGAGAAAGAAGCCGTCCAGTGCCGCTAGTTCGCTCAACGGGTTTTGTAGGCCGTCATAAATTGTGCCGAGCAGACCGGGCCCCAAGGAAACCGAAAGCATTCGACCGGATAGATCGACGGTGTCGCCGTAGCGAATTCCGTTGGTCTCCTCAAACACCTGCAAGTCCGCTTCGTCTCCGTTGATCCGCAGCACCTCCGCCCGCAAGCGTTGATCGCCGATACAAACGTACGCGACTTCGTTTTTCATGATCGGTGTGCCACGTCGGTCGATGCGAACAATGTTGCCATTGATGCCAAGAACGGTGACCTTACTTGTTTTTTGTGGCATCGAAGGGTTGGACATGAGCGAACCGTCACCTAGCGAGATGAGAAAAATTGATCGACTGTTGCAAAACACCGTCTACCAGATCATCGAATCGCTGGCGTCCGACATCGGCATTTTGACTGGCCCAGCGGCGCAGAATCTCCCACCGTGCGAGGTACAGCACGATCGACTCTAACGAAAAATGTGTCTCTTGATTCAAACGACTCCACAATCCCCACAACTCGTTAAAGAGTTCGTACTGAGCCTGTTGTGGACACCCATCATCAAGGGCTTTGCAAAAGGGCACCAACCAGGAATAGCGAGAATCAAGACGAAAAAACGGGTGATCCCAGTAGCGACGGATTGATTCCGCGACTGGAAGGTCCGGCATTTCTGGTGGCGAGATGCCATCGCGACGGCAGCGTATCGCCGCGACGAGCGTTCGCATCTCGAAGCGATGCAAAATCACACGACGAATCATCGGGTTGCGAATCTCAGTATTCAGTTGGCGATGCTTGGCCAGAACTTCGGCGTCAGTCCGGTCGAGGGGCTGGCGATCCCAACGAAAGAAATCGGCAAGCTGTTCAACGGTCGCGCGATCCTCGTCATCGAGCAACTGCAAACGATGATGGAGCGTCTGGGCCGTGATCGGAATCGGACCCGTGCCGAAATGACTGGGCAGAGGTGGTAGCGAGGCGACGAACATGTAGTGAGATTTCATCGCAACCTACGCATCGGCTGGCTGACTAGGCCCCGCCCCAATGAGTTGCCGAAACTTCGGAGCCAAGAAACGCATCATCGCGGCGGTCACCGCCTCGTCGGTGAAATCAACTTCAACTTCCTTGCCGCGGATCTGGATGCGAAAACCATGACTCACCGCAGGGTTCGGTTGCACCGTCACGCCGCTGCGGAACATCGCCGCCGCTTGACCTTTGACAAACTTGTCGATCGCTGCGGTTTGACCGTCGGGTGTTAGGATCGTTGCGACGCCAGCCGTCGGTGCTTGCGAGCCATCGCCGAGGGCAGCACCGGCGTGCGACGCCAACTGGCCAATCACGTCGGCGAGGAACTGAGGCGAGTCCAATTGTTCACGAACGAGCCCTCCGATCCAACCGCGAAACTCGCGTTGCAGTTGTTCCTTTAAATGCAGACTCGCATCGCGACTGGCTAATGACAACGACCGCAGCCCGTTGGCCTCGGTGCGTTCGGCTTGGTGTTGGGCATCGCGGGTGATCGTATCGGCCTCGGCATGTGCCGCCGCAACGATCGCGGCCGCCTGCTTCTTGGCCGCCGCGAGCAAGGCATCTGCTTGGTGCTTCCCTTCCTCAACACCATCGTTTTTCAAACGATTAATCAGCTCTTGGACACCGGCGGTCGCGTTGGCAGTCGGTTTTGACATCAGCTCACACGCCTCCAGCGACGGCGGGCAATCCGCCAGCGAGAATCAATGCAAAGATAAACGCGAACACGGCAAACCCCTCGACGATGGCCGCGGGAGCCGCCGACAAACCGAACACTTCCGGCTTGCTCTTGGTGGTGTGAATCGCTGAGGCACAACATCGGCCTTGATAGATACCGCTGACCATCAGCGCCAAGCCGCACAAGACACCGATCGCGAACAATCCCGGTGCATTGGCCATGTCGACGGGGCGATTGAGCGACAGCATGACGACGATCCCATAGATCGTTTGCGACGACGGCAGGGCCGACAATCCGACCAAACGACCATACCCGCTCTCGACATCCAACATCGCCCCACACGCCGCCTGTCCACCGGCACTGCATCCTAGCATGCTGCCGATCGCTCCGAGCGCCAGGGGGGCATAGATCCCGATCATTCCCATCATGTTCCAAAATGGCTCATCAATCATTCGCTTTTCTCATTTTTAAAGCTTCAAAGGGTTGCCCCTCGTCGGTGAGAGACCAACTAAAAAACTCAATACAATTCAAACGCAATCCGTGGACCACGCCACCAACCACCGCTAACAACAGATTGAGGGCATGACCGAGCAGAAAAATTAATAGCCCCAACAACACACCGACACCGCGCACCGTCGACGCGGACGCCGCCAAATCATTGAATGTGATGGCAAGCTGTGCGCTGGCCAGACCCAACGCGAACAATCGCAGATAACTGAGCGTGTCACCGAACGCCTTGCTGATTCCGGTCAGCCCCAACACCCCATCGACCATCCTCATCAACCAATCATACGGACGTAATGAAAAGAGAGCACGCGTGCTGGAAAATAAGAAGACCATCACGAACCCAGTGCCCAGCAACCACCATCCGCACGAGCTAACCCACGCGGTCAAAGCGGCTGGGTCATCACCGACCCGGCGCGACGCCCACGTCATCACATCGGGTTGGGGGATTTTTGCGAGTGCCAACAACCAGCCGCCCAGCAGCGTGATTGCCCAACCGACCGACGCCAGCGCGTGAGCACTGCCTAGCCACCGCCACGCGACGATCACATTGGCCAACATCAGATGGAAGATACCGATCGTCGCCGCGACCAACATCATTACATGGCTATTCTGCATGATCGATCTGCCACCGCTCTTGATGACCCACCGGTCCAGGAAACTACCCACCGGCGGCGAAAAACCAAAATAACTGCCGATCAGCGCTCCATAGACGATGGTGACCAAAACCACCACGATCGCGAGTTGTCGAAACCGACGCCCCGAGTCAGTGCGACCCAGCGACTTCGCCAAGATGGCGAGGATCACGGCCAGCACCAACCCGTATCCCGCGTCGGCTAGGATCATCGCAAAGAAAAACGAAAACGACGCGAACATCACCCACGTCGGATCCCAGGCTCGATAACTCGGCGTAATGAAGAACGTCACCGCGCCCTCGGCACCCGCGATTGGACGCGGATTGGTCAACAGCGTTGGCGGCTGTTCGTCGGCCGATGGAACCCGCGAATGAAGCGCCAGCGATTGCTGCAAAGCGAACGGTTCCAACTCGCCAAGTTTTCGCTGGGGTAGCCAACCTTGCAGGACAAATAGAGGGCCATCGATTAGGCAACGCTGGATCGCGATCATCCGTGCAGTCGCGTCTTGGATCACCGTCGAGCGGCGGTGCATTTGATCGAGCCAACGGGTCAGCCCGATGCGGCGAAGTTGGAGGGCCTCTTGCTGTTGTCGCATTTCGCTCAAACGCTGTTGCAAGACAGCCAACGGTCGCGGATCGAGTTGCTCCGGTGCTACAGGCATCTCCGCTGGCGGTTGCTCGGCCACCACGACCCAGTACTCAAAACGACGATCGCGACGAATCACACTAAAGGTTTGCAAATCAACTGGGTCGTCCGTCAGCGACCGAGCTTGAGTATGGGTCAAACGATAAAAAAACAACTGCCGCCCACCCAATTCGCTGGGCGACGGTACTTGGAAGTCGCCCCAGGGGCGCGTTCGCTCGACATTCTCCAGCACGAGTTCCTGTTCCTCGGCGAGCAATCGCGAATCGGTCTGGATTTGAAGCACTTCGGCCGCAATCTCTTTGAGCGCCGCGTCACTCGCCGTTTGAGTCGTTGCGGGGCATTGTTCGGGACAGCGCTGCAGGTACGCGATTGCCGCTTTCAAGTCATCATGATGAGACGTGTCGCCGGGCGATGCGTCGGCACGACTGGATAAATCGACCACATGCACGCATCCCAGTCGCTGCAGGTTGGCGATCACCGCATCGCGACGTTTCAGCTCGCCAATCAAGGTCACGTGACGCAGGGGGACGATCGCCATGGGCTTAATTGGCCTGCCGTGACTTAGCGATTTTCGAACGCACGACCGCCCCACGCTCTTGGTCTGACAAAAAGATGACGATGCGACGAATGTTTTCTTCCACTTGCGGAATCAAGACCTTGTCGAACAAATTCACTCGCTGTGTCACCCGACGAAGGGCTGCGGCGAGCGTCTCGGTTCTCTGGCCAGCGATATTCAAACGCACTCGCAACAACACCATTTGCCGCAATGCCGCGATCAACGAATCGACCCAAAACGGCATCACCAAACGCGAATACGGCGTGACTTCCAGTTCGAGTGCATCCAGTCGTGGAACCGACACGCCGACGACGTTTTCGGTTTCAATCTGCAATTGAGTGATCCGCACCCATTGGTGCATCTCGGCAACATCAATGGTCGATCCGCCGACCAAAGGATACAGCGATGCGAGCTGGTCGCTGACCTGTCGCACCTCCGCCTGGATCGCGACGAGCTGTTCCTTGGATTGCCGCCACGCCATCTGCAGTTGTTGACGCTTGAGCTCCAGCGACGGAAGAAAACGACGATACAGTTTGGCCTGATCTCGTTGACGTTTGAGCGTCGTCTTATTGAGAGTGAGCGTCATGGGCGTCGGTAGTATTTATTGAGTAGATTCTCACGTACCAACAATTCCTCAGGCTCGAAACATTCAGCCATGGTTTTCCAACCGAGATCCAACGCCGCTTCGAGCGGTATCGCCACATCGATTCGCATGAAGCGCTCCGCGAATAACTCGCCGAACTTCAACAATTTATGATCCATCGCGGTTAATTCAAACGCCATTTGTTGCTTCTGCTCAGCCTGGCGAGCACCCGAGTACAATCGGATCATCGTGTTCATCACCGTCGAGTGATCCTCGCGAGTGACCTTGCCGATGACCTGTTGCTTTAATCGCGAAAGCGAACCGAACGGGTCGATCTTGCCGCCGTGCAGATAAAGTTGACCCTCAGTGATGTAGCCGGTGTTGTCCGGCACGGGGTGCGTGACGTCATTGCCCGGCATCGTGGTAACAGCCAACAACGTCACCGAACCGGCACCGCGGTAGTCGCACGCTCGCTCGTAACGCGACGCCAATTGGCTGTACAAGTCACCCATGTAGCCACGATTGGACGGAATGCGTTCCATCGCGACGCCGATCTCTTTGAGCGCGTCGGCGAACGCCGTCATGTCGGTCATCAAGACCAAAACCCGCTTGTTCTGCTCGACGGCGAAACGTTCGGCAACCTTCAATGCCAGGTCCGGTGCGAGCAACCGCTCAACGATGGGGTCGGAGGCTCGATTGGCAAACATCACCGTCCGCGAAAAAACACCTTCTTTTTCAAACGTGTCGCGGAAAAAATGGAACTCATCAAAGATCAATCCCAGTCCGCAGAATACCACCACGTCGGCGTCGGCTTGAATCGCGATCCGCGCCAGCAATTGGTTGTAAGGTTCGCCCGCGATCGAAAAGATGGGAATCTTCTGACTTTCGACTAAGCAGTTGAACACGTCGATCATCGGCACCTGGGTTTGAATCATCTTGGACGGGACCACACGGGTGACCGGATTGACCGACGGTCCCCCAATCTCAACCCGCCGCTGGCCCATTAATTCAGGCCCGCCATCGATCGGTTCACCCACGCCGTTGAATACGCGTCCAAGGATGTCGTCGGAAAACGTCACTTGCGCGGCGTGCCCGAGGAACCGCACTCGTGCGTCGGAACGCAAGCCTTTGCCGCCGGAAAAAACCTGTAACGAAACGATGTCGCGGCGAATCTCAGTCACCTGAGCGAGCGATCCGGCGCGATCGCTGCTTTGAACCCACGCCAGCTCGCCCATCTCGACACCGCGAGCACGAATCTTCAACAAATCACCGACGATCGAAACGACCTCGGTGTGCGACAGCAATTCCGGAAAGATCACCACACCCCCCCACGACGTCATCGTTGCTGAATAAGCGCCATCAAACTACGCAATGCAATCCGTCAGCGGAAGGGCGCGAACGAGCGATCGGGTCAACGGGTCGGCCAACATTGCCGCCACAGTCGAAGAGGATCATTCGCGAAGTCCACCCTTACCGCGTACCAATGCACAAGTTTGTTCGCCCACAAGACTTTTCGCTCCTAGGAAAGAATACTTTCCCGGAACGAACGCCAGCGTCCCTCCATAAAGCGGATCTCCAGGAACCACCTCTTCCAATTGACCTGTGATTTGGCTGTCTGCAGTGGCGCCAGAGCTTCGGACGATCGGCGCTGAACCTCTTGGCGAAACGTGATCAACCCTTCGATGCTCCTCATCCGCTTCTAAGCCGGAACGTTCGCGTCGCGTTTGCTCCGCAGAAACTGGATCACGTGATCTGCCAAGAACTCCCATTTCGATTCTCCGCGGTGACCGTGAAACGACGAGAACTGCTTGAACCAAATCCAAGCCCATTTCACTTCCTGCTCCGGGCGAGCCTCTTTCACAAACGAAGACGTGGCAAAGTCCCTCGATCAAGAGTGAGCAGCACGGTACGGGCTTCCCAACGCACTCCGCTGCTCGACTGAAAACCAATGGGCCAATCCTCGCCCAGCG
>Ga0105045_10001685_pt1 | contig 18232 bp, 6 predicted proteins | sample MAT02_FD_78089 | JGI IMG/M metagenome (GOLD analysis project Ga0105045, IMG submission 78089) | Freshwater microbial communities from Lake Fryxell liftoff mats and glacier meltwater in Antarctica - MAT-02 (megahit assembly) | ecosystem: Environmental > Aquatic > Freshwater > Ice > Liftoff... | reverse complement strand
ACAGCCTGCCTGCAATATAGAATATTGCTGATATTTGAAGGCACTAGCGGTTACTGCAATAATAGGAACATGAGGGATATTTTTATTATGGGTCGCTAGGTTGGCTTCCATCTCACGAATTTGGCGAGTCGCTGCATAGCCATCGAGAATAGGCATCTGCATATCCATAAAAATCAAATCGGGTTGATGTTTTTCCCAAAGATTGATGGCGATCGCCCCATTTTCAGCCTCAAAAATTTCAAGACCCATCCGTCCGAGCATCTTGGTTAGCAAAAAGCGATTAGTCCAATGATCTTCGACCACTAAAACCTTGGGCTGATTTAGTTTTTGAAGAACCCTGATGGCACCGTTCACAGAGATGTCATTGCTATAGTCAGCAGCACTAAAAACCTCGTTATTAGCAACTTGAATTGATAGCGTGAAGATACTGCCTCGCTGATAGACGCTTTCAGCAGTTATGGCTCCGCCCAAAATTTGAGCATATTTTTGACTAATAGCTAACCCTAATCCTGTCCCTTCAGTCATTTTTGAAGCATTTTGAGCTTGATAAAACGGTTGAAACAAGCTCTGAATCTCATCATCAGCTATCCCCATCCCCGTATCAGCAATAGCAAAACAGAGCTGTGTTTTTTTGAGGTGAGAAGAATCAAGCTTTTGTTGAAAGGTATCTGTTTGTTGGATCTCAGTTGGTTGTAAAAAGACTCGGAGGGTGACCTGTCCTTGATCTGTAAATTTAATAGCATTACCCAGAAGATTGATCAAAATTTGATGGAGTTTGCTTTGATCCGTTGTTATAAATTGAGGCAGATTTATATCCAATTCAAAGGCAAGATATAAGCCCTTAGACATGGCTCTAACCTGCATCATTGATTTGAGATTATCTAAAAGCTGATAGAGATTAAAACTTTCTTGATTTAAGGTAGCTTGCTCTGCCTCAATCTTTGAAATTTCTAACACGTCATTAATTAGATTCAAGAGATGTTCTCCACTACTCGAAATAGTTTCGATATATTCTTGATGCTCCGAATGGAGGGTTGTGTCTATTTGTAGGAGCTGTGTTAAGCCCAGGATGACATTGAGCGGTGTGCGCAGTTCATGACTCATGGTCGCCAGAAAAACACCTTTAGCTCGATTAGCACGGTCTGCAACATCTCTAGCAAGTCTGAGTTCTTCAGATTGTTGTTGGACTTGGGCAAATAGCTCCGCTTGTTGTGCCGCGACTCCTAACTGACTGCCAATTCGTGACATGACGCGAATTTCAGATTCGATCCATTGCCGGGGCTGATCATTTTGATAGGCTGCCAATAGCCCCCACAGTTGGTTTTGGCAAAAAATGGGGACGATTACATAGGCACGGGCTTGGAGATACTTGAGAAGATTGAGGTAACAGTCATCAAAACCCGCATTATTAATATCTTCAACGGCGCAGTAGTACTTTGAATTATGGCGATACTCGCCGCCTTGGCTGTTTTGCAGATAGGTATCTTGAACAAGGATGTCGGCGCTATCCATTGTTTTGACTATGCAATCAGCGCGATCGCCCGCCGTCTCTAGGGGAGAGTCGGCATCGGGGTCTAAGGGTAAGACCGGATTCCAACCTGGCGCAACGGATTCTGCGATCGCCCGTCCGCTCCAATCTGGGTTAAAGCGATAGATCAAGATGCGATCGCACTTCATGGCGCGCCGTAGCTCTTGAGCCGTTGTGCCAAAAATCTCATCTAAATTCAAGCTTTGCCGCATTCGCTGGAGCACCAAAGCTGTTGTTCGCTCCTGCTCCATTGTGTTTTGCAAATTGACCTCAGCCGCAATCCGCTCTTGAATTTCGGTTTCAAGGGTAGCATTGGCTTTTTCTAACTCAGCCGTGCGTTCTTTGACCCGCATTTCTAACATCGCCTCAGCCTGCTTACGTTCGGCAATTTGTTGTTCGAGTTGCTGGTTAATCCGCTCTAAAGATTGGGGAGACTGGATCGCGAGGAAGGTCGGAAATAGCTCAATCAGCGCAAACACAGTGTAGAGAGAAACAATAGCCGTCATGGCTTTTTCAATGCCAGACACCCAATAGGTGGGGTGCCAAAGTGTCCAAATATCAATAAAGTGCCCCGTTCCACAGAGCAGAATAAAAATACTAAATAAAACAAGCACCTTAGGAAACGGAACATCACTTCGACGCTTCACAAAATAGAGGAGGAGCACCGGAATCGAGAAATAAGCTAGTCCGATAAACCCATCACCTAAAATATGCAACCAAACCAAAGGCGTTTGCCACAAGTAGCAGTGCCCATGGGGTATGTATTGGCTGATCAACAGAAGATTGCTTGAACTGCTTAACATCGGTGTTTCTAAGGTCAGGGAGTATGAACAGGTCGTTAAGATGACTCCTGATTTCAGCCCTATGGCTGCGCCGGGCAAAACTCAAATGATTTATGCAGAGATGCGTGCAGATGAATCAATGAGCCTACTTACAATATATCTTTCAGAGTATCAAACCGTCCGTAAGGTAGATATTTCAATCTTTATATTCATATAATCTTTATGCTCAATTACCTTCTACCTATACCCCTTGGCAACTATTAAGTAGGTAGACCTAAGTAATCAGCAAGCCGAGCGCGGCACAGCAAGGCTTCCAGCGATTCAGGACTACGTTTAATTAGGTTCATCTACTTAATTGCAGTTTTAAGCAACTATTCAAACGCCATTTTTTAAGTGATTTTTATCTCAGTCGAGGCAAATTAAAGAATCCGAATACTTGGATCTAAAATAAGTTTTGCCAGAAGTCTATAACAATTCCAAATCATCCATAGAAGCCAGATTTATTTGAGGCAAAGGGTTTAAGTCCCTTCCCTCTCTCAATGGACAACGGAAAGAGAACTGCTATGGGGTTTCTAACTTCAAGGATGCAAGACTAAATTTTTTATTTTAAGCCTCTAAAATCTATGAAGAAGCCTTGATAGAGAAGATTGAGATGTACTTTTTGCATTTTTTAGTACGCTTGTAAGTACGGTTAAAGGATATATCTAGCCGTCTTGGCTTCAATCATTTTCCTAAAATCAATGACCTCTAAAAAACAATGGCAGAATGCTAAGGAAAAACCTTTGACACACCCATTTTTTAGTGAGGTTTTCGCTAAGATTGCAGCAGATCTGTATCGAATGCCCATTGATCCGCGTAGCTACGTTTTGTGGCATTGCTGAGCCGGAGGATAAACCTTTCGTTGAACTCCCTGAAAACGCATTCAAAATTCTGCAAAATCATACTGCTATGCAGCACCGCCCGTTTTGCGACCCTTCTTACATAATGCTGAGTTTCTTGAAGAAATGCCACTCACGATCGCACCTTAAATCCAATACTTAAGGCTAACCTTCCGAAATTTATCTATATCCAAGGAATTAGCTGCAATAATCATCCGCTGGATGGCGTTAACCCTGGGTGCAATGGAGTTAGGCCTGTTGCCTTGCGTAGAGTTGTGTTCTGGATGTGTGTTGATGAAACATGGGCGTTGCTGAAGGGCACTATGATTTTGCCAGATTTGGGAGGGTGCCATAAGGCTTTCAGAACCCGTTTCATAGCCGGATTCAGCAACGCCCCCATCTAACCAGCGGTTTTCCGCCCCCGCTATCTCAGGTCTGAGGAGACATTATATTGGGAGCATTATTGGGGGACATAAATAGCGCCGGGGGTGTGGTCTGGGTGAATATCGATGATCCAATCGACCTGCTGGCGATCGCCCAATAAAGGAGGCCAAAATAGCTCTGGGTGCAGCGCCTTCCAAAAATAATCTACAAAGTCTTCAATGTCTGCGTCTGACATCCCCGGTCGCCCCTGGCGAGCCATGTCATGTTCCGCTTGCTTGCGCCAGGTTTTGCTCAGGCGATAATCCACCGGGTGCAACACGATCAGCGCATCAAGGGCATCCCAGATGGGCACATAATCCTGAAGGCGGGTGTTGCAATCGCGGGCAAAGGCGCGATCGCCCGCACTCACCAGCGGCGGCGGCGCTGTCTCAAAAACCTGGGGATCAACGGGGCGCACCCCCACAAACCAGCCTTCAAACAGCAAAATATCGACATCACAAACCACCTCTGGGGCAATGCGATCGCCCATGCCCTGGTGCAGCGATTTATCAAAGCGCGGCAAGGAAACTGGGTCAGCGCTCCCAGTTTGAACTTGGCGCACCGCCTGCAAGCCAAGCTCCAGATCATGGGTGCCCGGAGGCCCCCGCCACCGCAGCCGAGGATCATCCTGCTGGAGTTGTTGGCGATCGCCAAAGCTTTTGTAGAGATCATCTAAGGATAAGCTAGCCACGCAGTAGCCCATCTGCGTCAGCAAAGCGGTCAGCATTCGCGCCAGGGTTGTTTTGCCCGTGCCCTGGCCACCCAAAAACCCTTGAACGATAGGGCGACCTCGGCTCTGACGCTGTTGGGCAATGGCCAGGGCCAGGGGCAACCATAAGCGCCAGAGGGTTAGCAAGGGCACCGCCTCCCACCCTAGTTCCTGGCAACAAAGGGGCTGCAAGGTCAGGTAACCATTACAAAATGCGGGTAGGCGGTCAGGTAGAGTTAGGGGCGCAAACGGGCTGCGCGCCACATCTTCGGCGAGGAGGGCGATCGCCTCCGCCGAGGCTGTCCCCTCCCTGGCGAGGGTTTGTAGGGCGAGTTCTAGGTCGGGGGTATAATCGGCTCCATCCATGGCGAGTATCTTCAGGCGTGAGGGACGTGGGCAAACAGGGAAAGGGGCGATCGCACCCCCAGCCTCGATCTCCGAGGCCGTTTGACAAGAGCCACCCCATCCTGCGACAAACTTTATGGAATTTTATGGATTTTATGAAATGCTGGGGGCATTAGCCGATAAGCCGCAGGGGGGTGATAGGGCGAGCGAATCGGTCTGCGAGCGAGTTTACCCTAGCTCAGATCAAAGCAGCCTCAGACAGCTCAGCCGATCTGGCCGAAATGGAGTGGCAGCCCCTCTCATAAATCGCTAGGATAGCTCCAAGCTATCTCAGCATCCATTCACCTATCATGGCTCCATGGTCAGGGTAAGAATGAATCTATATCGTCGTTTAGCATACCGATTTGGCATACTGATTTGGCATACCGACTTGACCTAGCTCCCCAAACCTGTGTGCAACGGTCAGAAAAGCTTCAAACATGATTAGAGCCTAGTAGACTAAATGAGACTTAGAGAAAGCTTCAAATATTACAATCAATCATCCAAAAGTTCATTGATAAAACGCAGTTGATTCGAGATTTTAATCCACCGATTGGGAACTCTAAGGAAAAAGTCACACAAGATTTTGACTCCGTTCCATTCAGCACCCGATTTAGTATTGGCTGATACGATATCGATTGCTGTCTTTGACAAGGATGCATCTGGCGGCAGTATTACATATTTCTAAAGGATAATTATTCCCAAAAAACACTATCCAGTCCCTCGATCCCTTCTTCTCAAAAACTCCATAAGAGCTACTGTCACCCGATTTTGTTCGATCAATTCCTTGGATCCAGCCATCGGCTAGCTGACACCTCGTTTGGCCTCCTTGAGAAGCCCCCTTTGAAAGATATTCTGTGAAAGATAGCGACAGGGGAACCGAGATCGGGGGCAGATCCAGAGCCAATAAAAAGCCAATCAGAAAAGATCCGTAGAACAGACTGATAGCGCAAACTGATAGCGTAGACACAGGAGCATCTACCTTCTATACGGCAGCATGACGACAGCATGGCTGGCGATCGTATAGATCAAGACAAAACAGAAGCCTAAGACAGGCTCGGCTACTATAGGCTTGGGAGACTAGAAAACGCCAATGTTAATCGGTGGGCGCTACGAAACAATCCGCGAACTAGGCCGGGGTGGCGGTGGTAAGACTTATTTAGCGGAAGATACCTATCGTCGAGGCAACCCAAAGTGTGTTGTCAAAAACCTACACCCCACCTCAAAACTGCCCTCGGTTCTTGAAAAAGCGCGGGCATTCTTTGAGGTGGAGGTGCAGTCGCTTTATGAGGCGGGCAAACAAGACGCCTTTCCTCGCCTATATGACCACATTGAGCAGGCCGGAGAATTTTACTTGGTGCAGGAGTTGATCGACGGCCATGATCTGCGCCAATCTTTCTTGTTGGGCGATCGCTGGGATGAAAAAAATGCGATCGCCCAACTCCGCGAAATCTTAGAAGTCCTAGGGATTCTCCATGAGCAAGGCATTGCCCATCAAGACATCAAACCCCAAAACTTCATTCGCCGCTGGAAAGACAAAAAATTAATGCTGACGGATGTTGGGCGCGTCAAGGCCATTCGCCAGTTGAGCCTCAACCCCGATGGGTCTGCCAAATATCTCAAACCCGTGGGGACCGCTGGCTACATAGCCCCCGAGCAGCTAGATGGCGCACCCTGCCCAGCGAGTGATATCTATGCCGTTGGGATGATTGGGCTGCAGGCCGTTACGGGCTATATGCCAACCCAACTGCCAAAAGACCCCCTTACCCGCGCGATTCAATGGCACGACCAAGCCAGTATTAGTGCCCCCACCATGGCCATCCTCGATCGCATGGTGCATCCCGATGTCACCCAGCGCTATCAAACAGCGATGGAGGCCCTAGCCGCCCTGCCCACCCAACGCAACCGCAGCATTTCGGCAGAAGAAATGGCAGAGTTCTTGGGTGAACCCCCACCCCCCACCTATGAATTGCTGGTAGAACCCCACTTTGCCTTTGCCCGCGACTTTTCTGAAGGGTTAGCGGCGGTGGTGGTTGAAGATCGTCTCGGCTATATCGACAAAAGTGGGCGCTTTGTGATCCCGCCGCTGTTAGAGGTTGATCCCTTTAGCCTCTACCGCGAAGGAGCCTATCAATTTTCGGAAGGGCTGGCGCGGATCTCCATCGACCATCAATGGGGTTACATTGACACCGTTGGCAAAATCCTCATTCCACCACAATTTGACAGTGCCGAAAGTTTTACTAGCGGGCTAGCACGGGCGGAGGTCTCCCATCGCTATGGCTACATCGACAAACGCGGCAAGTTTCTGATTGCCCCCGATTATGAAAGCGCCGCCCATACCTTTAGTGAAGAGTTGGCCGCCGTAGAAATTGACCATCGGTATGGCTATATCAATCGGCAAGGCACCGTCGTCATTGCCCCCCAATTTGACAGCGCCGGTCGCTTCCATGAGGGGATGGCTCGCGTAACCCTCAACGATAAATATGGCTTTATTGATAAAGCAGGAAATCTGGTCATCCCAGCCGAATTTGACGTAGCCCATAGTTTTAGTCAGGGCTTGGCACGGGTTCGCATTGATGGCAAATATGGCTACATCAACACCACGGGCAAAACAGTGATCGCCCCTGAGTTTGACGACACCTTTAGCTTTACCGAAGGGGTAGCGCTAGTGCGCAACCAAGATCACTATGGCTTTATCAATGCCTTAGGGCAGTTGATCATTCCCTTGCAGTTTGACGATGCCTTTCCTTTTTCGGCGGGGCTCGCAGCGGTAAAGGTAGGAAATGCCTGGGGCTATATTAATCTGCAAGGGGAGCTTGTCGTAGAGCCTCAATTTGAGGATGCTTGCGCCTTCCAGGATGATCGAGCCGCCGTCAAACAGGAAAGCGGCTGGGGTTACCTAGGCATCGTGTATGCCTAGCTCCCTCCATTCGCCTAGATTAGACTGCTCAGTTAAAGAATAAATCGCTAACTGAAAGCCCTCAATAAGTAGATGGGCTAAATTAAATTAAGCTTAGCTACCGGGTTTCGACTCCGCTCAACCCTCTTCTCGTCAGAGGTTGAGCATTGAGCGCAGTCGAAATGCATCTTACAAATAATTATGTCTTCCTACTACGCATTCAGAATTGAGCACCGTCATCTTGCTAGTCTGCAACATCAACCGTTGTAGAGCGCCTTCTGCATGGGACAAATAAAAGGCTTGCCCCCAGCCTGATCGGTCTAATGGCTACTTATTCGGACTCTACTAAAATTCTAATTCCGGCAAAGTTTATAGAGTATAGAGAGATTTGATAACTATCCCACAGAAGACCAATGGCTGAACGTGGCAGTTTTCAGTACACAATAATAAAAGCCAAAGAAAAGGTTTGTTTATGTTTGCCAAAACTCCAGAATCTCGAATGCACTGGATTCGCTCGATGGTGACCATTGCATGGCTCCTCGTCATCGTTTCCCTATTTTATGATCCCTGGACTTCAGCATTAACCGAACCCGATCATCCCTGGAGTCCATTGCGGCTATCTGCTAACCCTTGTGTACAAGTGCAAGGAGAATGTTTATCGGAGCAGCCTTATCCCTTAGGAACCACTCTTTTCTGGGGAGCTATTGTTCCATCTGCAATTTTTATTTTGTTGGTGTTTGGACATGAGCTATGGCGGCGGATTTGTCCGCTATCTTTTTTATCTCAAATTCCTCGTGCCTTAGGATGGCAACGACAATTTAAGCGAGAAAATCAAAAAACTGGGAAAGTTCGCTACGAATTAGCGAAGGTGAAACCCGATTCGTGGCTGGGTAAAAACTATCCCTATGTGCAATTTGCTTGGCTGTTTGTAGGATTATGTGGCCGTATCTTATTTTTTAATGCTGATCGCTTGGTGTTAGCAGGTTGGTTGCTATTGACGATTATGGCGGCGATCGCAGTGGGCTATTTTTATGGTGGCAAGTCTTGGTGTCAATATTTTTGCCCAATGGCACCCGTGCAGAGCATTTATAGTGAACCCGGTGGCTTGTTGAGTAGCAAAGCCCATATTAGCGATCAAGCCATCACTCAATCGATGTGTCGCACTGTGCTACCAGATGGGAAGGAGCAGAGCGCTTGTGTAGCCTGCCAAAATCCTTGCGTTGATATTGATGCTGAACGAACTTATTGGGGCAGCTTAAATAAGCCTGAAGCCTCATTTATTCGATATGGCTACGTGGGTTTAGTGGTAGGTTATTTTGGCTATTACTATTTATATGCAGGCAACTGGAACTATTATTTTTCTGGGATATGGCTCCGACAAACTGATCAGTTAGCCTCTTTATTTGATCCTGGACTTTATCTATTTGGGCAATCTATCAATATTCCTAAATTAGCCGCTGTCCCTCTTGTTTTGGGTGTCTGTACAGCAATTAGCTATGTAGTCGGACGATGGATCGAAAAACGCGCTAAAGCTTACAGTCGGCAGCAGAATCTAAAATTATCGAGTGAGACCATTAGACATCGCATTTTTACATTTTGTACCTTTGTAATCTTCAACTTCTTCTTTATTTTTGGCGGTCGGCCTCTGGTTCAACTCATGCCCTGGGCAGCACAGTATCTCTATGACTTGGGCCTTGTCTTGCTAAGTACCCTATGGCTCTATAAAACCTGGCGGCGCAGCCCTGATCTCTATTCCCGCGAAAATTTGGCCAGTCGATTCCGCAAACAATTAGAGAAATTACAGCTCAACGTTGCACAGTTTTTAGAAGGGCGTGTGCTCAGTGACCTCAACACTCATGAAGTTTATATATTAGCCAAAGTCCTTCCTGGATTTACCCGCGAAAAACGACATCAAGCCTACAAGGGGGTGGTTCGAGAAGCATTAGAAGAGGGTTATGTGAACTACTCCAGTAGTTTAGAAATCTTGCAACAAATGCGCCAAGAGTTAGGCATTACCGATGATGAGCATCGCATCGTATTAGAAGAATTAGGGATTGAAGATCCAGAGTTACTAAATCCTAACCGTCAACGCAGCTTAGAAAATCAGATTCGTTTGAGTGGCTACCGCAAATCACTTGAACGATTAATAGTGTTACAAAGTAAACAACTCAACAGCTTACGACCACACGGAGATCATCCTACGGAATTTGAGCAATTATCCTTCCAAGATTCAGAGGAAGTTCGGTTTCTGCGTCGTAAATATTCGATCACGTCTCAGGAGGAAGAATGGATTCTGAGTGGTTTTTCTAAAAATACAGGCAGTGTCAAAAAAACGGAGTTTTTACTAGCTCGATTGCCAGAATTAATTGCTTGTTACCGTGCCCTAAATCAACCTATGCTCCATGAGCATCAAGCAGTTTTAACACTGTTAAGAGAAAACATTAGTCACAAGAAAGAACTCATTGTCCGATCAGTTCTAGAAACATTGGAGCTGCTCCAGAATGATCCGGCTGCTCCAAGGTTGGCACAGTCTTTGCAACAGGCTTCACCTACGATTTTAGTGGAGCTTTTAAACCAAGACAACTGGGGCGATCGCCTAGTCCCTGAAATTCTACAATTTTTGACTCAGCCTGGAGAAACGCCGAGTTCTTGTTCTCTAGAATTGTCTTCCCAAGAAATTCTAAGTCATTTAGAAGCTTTGTTACAGGATCAAAACCCCCTCATTCAGGCCGCAGCGCTTTATATAATTGCACAATTAGATGCAGAACGCGGTCGGGCGATCGCCCATCATCAGTTGGCCGCATCAACGGCTTCTGTGGTTTGGGAAATTGCTGAACGGCTGTTGACTCTGCCGACTCCATATCCGTCTCTGTCAGCATTTCCAGCCCTAGAGAAATTAGTTTACTTATTTAATAGTGATTTCTTCCACCGAATGCAGAGTGAAACACTGATTGCTCTTGCTCAACAAGCTGAAGTAAGAACTTACTCTAGTGGAGATGTCATCACAGAGGCAGGTGATACTTGTCGAGAATTGTTGCTATTAATTGAGGGTGATGCCAAGATTCACTATTATATTGCCGATGAAATTCGAGTTGAATATCTTCATCCTGGGCAAACGTTAGATGAGCTAGAGGTCTTAGCGCACAGTACATCAGAAAATACCATCATGGCAGACAGCGAAAAGACGCGGATTTTAGCCATCTCAGTCGATGATTTTGATGACCTACTCGACCATGATTCTGATTTTGCCAGACGGGTTTTAGAATTGGAAAGTCGTCAGTTACAGCGTTTTTTGAGATCGGTACAGCCTCTTTATAAAAGGGCTATTCAATAGATAAATTTCATCGAATGATCGAATAGGCGTTACTGAAATGAGGGATGAACTGCTGACTGCAACCTCTGAGCGCTCACCAGAATTTCGCAAAATCATACTAATATTCAGCGCCGCCTCATCTTTCCTTCTTTACAGATTTGGGATACAGACTTGGGGCTACCGGATTGGGGATTGAGATCGGGTTATGGCGATAGCAACATAATCAGCATTTTGTCAATACGCTTGCCGTCCATATCCATAACTTCAAACCGCAAACCGCCCCACTCAAAATAGTCGGCGGCTGAGGGAATTCGCCCTAGTTGAGTAATGACGAAACCACCCAGGGTTTGATAATTTCCTCGTTCTTCACCCGGTAGCTCTTCGATATCAAAGACTTCTTTGAGCTTCTCGATTGAGACCATGCCGTCGATCAGCCAAGAGCCATCTTCTCGTTGCACGATGGGGGCTTCGTAATTGTGGTCTACGAAGGGGAGGCCGCCAATGAGTATTTCCATGACATCGTTCAGGGTGACAATGCCTTGCAAAACGCCGTATTCATCAACCACTAGCGCCATGTGAGTGCCTGATTGTTTGAAGAGTTCTAGAACTTTGAGGGCGGTTGTGCGTTCGGGGACAAACAGGGGTTGGCGGAGATTGCTGGCAAGATCGATGGGTTCTTGGGCAAGGCTGCGGGCGATCAGATCGGTAACATGTGCTAGCCCCAAAATATTGTCGAGGTGGTCTTGGCAAACGGGGTAGCGGCTGTTGCCTGTTTCAATAATTTTGCGCCGATTGACTTCTTCTGGGTCGCTGAGGTTGAGCCATACAATTTCGAGGCGGGGGGTCATGAGGGCACCCACATATTGATCGGCGAGGTGAAACACCCGCTCTACCATGTCTTGTTCGGCGACTTCAAACATCCCGGCTTCGGCACCTTGTCGCACCATGACCTTGATCTCTTCTTCGGTGGCAAATTGATTTTCGGCATGGGTGCTGATGCCGAAAAGGTTGGTGACGGCTTCGGTGGAAAGGCTGAGGAGGTGGACGAGGGGATAGGCGATCGCCGATAACCACCGCATGGGAGCTGCAATTTTAATGGCGATCGCCTCTGGGTTATTGAGGGCTAAGCGTTTGGGCACTAGCTCTCCCAAAATCAGGGAGAGGTAGGCCGTCATCATGACCACCAGCGTAAAGGCGAGGGGCTGACTGTATTGGGCAAGGGCTGGCACCCGATCTAACCCTTCGCTCAGGGATTGGGCAAGGGTCGCCCCTCCAAAGGCTCCAGCGAGGATGCCGATGAGGGTGATCCCGATCTGGACGGTGGCTAAGAAGCGGTTGGGTGAGTTGGCTAGGTCAAGGGCGGCACGGGCACGGCGATCGCCCCTTTCGGCCAAGTCAAGGAGGCGGGGCTTGCGAGCCGAGATCACCGACATCTCTGACATTGCAAAAACGCCGTTGGCTAAAATCAACAGCAAAAGAACCAGCAGTTCAAATATGACGGAAGACATGATGCTAGGAGGCTATGGTAAAACCCAAGAAGAGCCGAAAAAGAAGCGATAGAGAAAGCAACACAGACGATGAATGTTGAAGCCCACATGTTGTTATAGATGAAAGTAGCATTCCCAGGGAGCGATCGCCCTGCTTCACGATTCTCTCAAGCTGATAAAAACTGCGTTCATCCCGTAAATCGCTAGGACTCTCCTTATTGCTTTAAAAAGAAGCCGTTCTGGAACCGCTATCTCTTGGATCAAGGAATAGAGATCGAGGAATAGGGATCGGAGAATAGAGATCGGGGAATCATGAATGAGTTATCTCCAAGAATTGCGAAATGGTGAGTGCGTGGGGGTGTGGCTCTTCTGCCAGGTGAAATATAGAGCGAAAATGCGGATGTTGCGGGAGCGGAACCTGGGCAATTTATGGAGTGCTCGACGGTGGCGAGGTGAGATCCCCTTTAGAATTGTGATATGTAAACTTTTACAGCTTTTTAGCGCCTCGTTTTACCCGCCGTACCCTTCGCAATCATGGCATTTTCGTCAATTGTTCGTAGTCTAGGGCGATCGCCCCTCACCTCAGATCTGCAGGCCAAGCTGACCGCCCAAAAACCCCTGCATCTCAATGGTATTGCCCGCATCCCTAAGGGCTTGGTCGCTTCGGCGTTGGCGCAATCTCAGCAGCGCCCGTTATTGGTCGTGACCGCCACGCTAGAAGAAGCCGGACGCTGGACGGCGCAGCTAGAGGCCATGGGTTGGGCGACGGTAGCCTTTTACCCCACCTCTGAAGCCTCACCCTACGAGCCGTTTGACCCTGAATCAGAAATGGTGTGGGGGCAACTCCAAGTGTTAGCCGATTTGGTGAAGGTGCAGGAGACGGGGCAAACGACCCAACCCATCGCCGTGGTTGCGACTGAGCGGGCGCTCCAGCCCCATTTACCGCCTCCTAGCGCGTTCCGACCCTACTGCCTACGGCTCGAAAAAGGGATGGAGCTAGAGTTAGAAGGGTTGAGTCGGCAACTCACCGATTTAGGCTATGAACGGGTGGCTCTCGTCGAAACCGAAGGTCAATGGAGCCGCCGGGGAGACATTATTGATGTGTTTCCGGTGTCGGCAGAATTGCCGGTGCGGTTGGAACTATTTGGGGATGAGCTAGACAAAATTCGGGAGCTTGACCCCGCTAGCCAACGCTCCCTCGACAATATTCCACACCTGATGCTCACCCCTACGAGCTTCGCACCTCTGATTTTGCAAGGGTTACAGGCTGACGAAGCCACCGCTGCGCTGCCCGCCAAAATCATCCCTTATCTTTCGGCAGAAGAACAGGAACGGCTGCAAGCGGGGCAACCCCTCGAAGGCTCTCGCCGGTTTCTGGGGCTGGCCTATGCTAACCCAGCCTCGTTGCTCGATTATTTGCCAAAGACGACCTTAGTGGCGTTAGATGAGCCAGAGCTATGTCGTGGCCATGGCGATCGCTGGTTTGACCATGCCGAAGAACATTGGCGCGATCTTTACGGCGATCAAAACCTGGCGCTGCCACCCACCCACCGCACCGCTGCTGAAACGTTGGGGTCGCTGGAGTCGTGGAACTGTCTTCATCTATCAGAGTTGGCCGAAGAAAAGCAAGGGTTAAATTTGGCCAGTCGGCCTTTTCCCTCCATGCCCCACCAGTTTGGGCGGCTCGCAGAATTGATTCAAGCGGAGCGCGATCGCTCCTTTACGGTGTGGGTCGTTTCGGCACAGCCATCGCGCTCAGTTTCGTTATTGCAAGAGCATGACTGCCCGGCGCAGTTTGTCCCTAACCCCCACGACTACCCCGCCATTGATCGGCTACAGGCGCAGAAAACCCCGGTCGCCCTGAAATATTCTGGGCTAGCCGAGTTAGAAGGCTTTACCCTGCCGACCTTTCGGATCGCTGTTATCACCGACCGCGAATTTTTTGGGCAACACACCCTCACCACACCCAACTACGTCCGCAAACGCCGCCGTGCCGCCTCGAAGCAGGTTGATCCCAACAAGCTGCAACCGGGAGATTATGTGGTACATCGGAGCCACGGTGTGGGTCGCTTCCACAAGCTCGAAAGCTTGGTGGTGAACAACGAAACACGGGAATATTTAGTGATTCAATATGCCGATGGCACCCTGCGGGTGGCCGCCGACCAGCTCAATGCCCTTTCGCGCTTTCGGGGGATGGGCGACGCGAAGCCCGGACTCAACAAAATGTCAGGCAAAGCCTGGGAACGAACCAAGAGCAAGGTGCGTAAGGCTATCCAAAAAGTGGCGGTGGATCTCCTCCAACTCTATGCCCAGCGCGCGCAGCAAACTGGGTTTGCCTATCCCCTGGATACTCCTTGGCAAGAGGAACTAGAGGATTCATTTCCATATCAACCGACCCCCGACCAGATCAAGGCCACTCAAGATGTCAAACGCGACATGGAAGATCCACGCCCGATGGATCGATTGGTGTGTGGGGATGTGGGCTTCGGCAAAACGGAGGTGGCTATCCGCGCCATTTTTAAGGCGATTACGGCGGGCAAACAAGTATCGCTTTTAGCACCTACGACCATTCTGACCCAACAGCATTACCACACCCTCAAAGAACGCTTTGCCCCCTATCCGATCAATGTGGGCTTGCTCAACCGTTTCCGCACCCCCAGCGAAAAGAAAGAGATTATGCAGCGGCTGGCGACGGGGGAACTCGATGTGGTGGTCGGCACCCACTCTCTGCTCAGTAAAGCCATGCAGTATAAGGATTTGGGGTTGCTGGTCGTCGATGAAGAGCAGCGGTTTGGGGTCAACCAAAAGGAAAAAATTAAATCGCTCAAAACCCAGGTCGATGTGCTGACGCTCAGCGCCACCCCCATTCCGCGAACCCTCTATATGGCGCTGTCAGGGGTGCGGGAAATGAGCCTCATCACCACACCGCCCCCCTCCCGTCGCCCGATCAAAACCCATCTATCTCCCTACGACCCAGAAATGGTGCGCACGGCGATTCGGCAAGAACTCGATCGCGGGGGGCAGGTGTTTTATGTGGTGCCACGGGTCGAGGGCATTGAAGAAATCTCGACGCGGCTGCGGGAGATGGTGCCAGGGGCACGATTGGCGATCGCCCATGGCCAAATGCAGGAAGGAGAGCTAGAAAGCACCATGCTCACCTTTAATAATGGCGAGGCCGATATTTTGCTCTGTACCACGATTATCGAGTCGGGGCTAGACATCCCACGGGTTAACACGATCTTGGTCGAAGATGCCCAAAAGTTTGGGCTGTCGCAGTTATATCAACTGCGGGGGCGGGTAGGCCGAGCAGGCATCCAAGCCCATGCCTGGTTGTTTTATCCGAAGCAAACGCAGATCACCGAAACCGCTCGCCGTCGCCTGCGGGCAATTCAAGAATTTACGCAGTTGGGTTCTGGATACCAACTTGCCATGCGAGATATGGAAATTCGGGGGGTTGGCAATTTGCTGGGGGCAGAGCAATCGGGGCAGATGGATGCGATCGGCTTTGACCTCTATATGGAAATGCTGGAGGATGCGATTAGGGAAATTCGAGGTCAGGAAATTCCGCAGGTCGATGATACCCAAATCGACCTCAGCGTGACAGCCTTTATCCCCGCTGACTATATCCCTGATTTAGATCAAAAAATGAGCGCCTACCGAGCGGTGGCAACGGCTCAAACCCGAGGAGAGTTGGCCCAAATTGCCGCCGAGTGGAGCGATCGCTATGGCTCTCTACCCACCCCCATTCTGCAACTCCTCCGGGTGATGGAATTGAAGCAGGTGGCCAAGAAGCTCGGCTTCTCACGCATTAAACCAGAGAATAAGCAACATATCGTCCTTGAAACCCCGATGGAAGAACCGGCCTGGAACTTGCTGAAGGAGAAGTTGCCCAACCACCTGCAAACTCGCTTTGTCTACACCCCTGGCAAAGTGACGGTGCGGGGCTTGGCTATTTTGAGCACCGACCTCCAACTCGACAACCTCACCGATTGGCTGGGGCGGATGCAAGGCGCGATCCCTGAAGCACTCTCGGTGTAGGGATCGCACCTTGTAACTAGAGGGCGATCGCCCTCTAGCAGACGAATGCACAGCCGGGAAGAAGCCCTTCTTGACTGCGCCCTATGTCTGGCTAGCTTGGCTCTGGCTGGCCTACGTTTGTCTGACAAGATTGCTCTAGGGGGGTAGGATCTGAGAGAGGGTATCTACCGTATTCTCGATCAAAGCCTTACCTTTCCTATTTCCTTTGTATTGTCCTGGATGGCGCAGATATAGCTGGTATAAACGGTCTCTTCCTTACTCCGCGATTCTTAGGAGACCTTGGCCGCATCTAAACCTTTTGACCACTCGTATAAGATGAAAGGATCAGCGTCTGATCTCGATTACGCATCATTAAATCGAGTGCATTTACTCCGCCTTGCCAGAGTGTTTAGTCAGGCTGTTCAGTCAGGGTATTCAAATATTTTCTGGAAACAGCTCTGAGCACAGTATTGGAGGCCATTATTTTGGCCTATTGCTCTAGGCAAATGCTGACCTACTTTTGACAAATACTGATGAATACTGACCTTTTTTATACTCAACTTCCGATCCTTCGGAACTTTTGGGATATTACTAATCCTAATAATTTTGTGGCGATGCCAGAGGATTGGTACATTCTCATCACCGATGTTACCCACTCCACCCAAGCGGTTGAGGAAGGGAAATATAAGACCGTCACCTTTTTAGGTGCTAGCTCTATCGTCGTAGTCCTGAATGTAGCAAAACGATTAGATATCCCCTTCATCTTTGGGGGAGATGGGATGACGCTATTAGTGCCACCCTCTTTATTACAGGCGGCACGAGATGCCTTGCTGGGCTTGCAATTATTGGCTCACAAACGCTTTGGCCTGCATTTGCGGGTGGGCGTCGTGCCTATGCGAGATGTCCTAGACAATGGCTATGAAGTGAATATTGCTAAGGTTGGGGTTTCTGAACATTATGCCCAAGCTAATTTTTTAGGCCGTGGGCTAACCTATGCTACAGATTTAGTAAAAGCAGATATTGCAGATAATCCTTATCAAGTGGTGGGTCATCATCAGCCAGAGCCTGATTTTTCAGGATTGGAATGTCGCTGGCAAGATATTCCTAGTGTTACCGGGCAAACCCTTAGTTTAATTATCACCACCACAGCCCATTCTCATCATTCCCATCAACGGGTTTATGAGGGAGTTATGAAGGCTATAGAACAAATTTATGGGACAGATTCAAACTATTTCCCTATCAATTTTGAAACGTTACGATTGACCTTTAACCCGCGCAAACTTTGGCTAGAGACAACGTTACGAGCGCGATCGCCCTATTGGTATCATCACATTTCTTATCTCCTCACGATCTGGTTAAAAAATCTGTTGGCCTGGGCGATGATGATGATCAAAATCAAGGCCGAAGATACCCTCTGGGGAGACTATAAAGCTGGCTTTTCAAGCACCACAGACTATCGCAAATTTGATGATATGTTGCGGATGGTGATGGCAAGCACGACGACTAAAACCCAGCAACTGATCACCTATTTGGAGCAAGAATTTCGGGCTGGGACGTTGGTATATGGCTTGCACATTGCCGATCGCGCCTTGATGACCTGCTTAGTGTTTGAGCGCAATGGGCGGCAAGTTCATTTTGTGGATGGAGCGGATGGGGGCTATACCTTGGCGGCCAAAGCATTGAAACAGCGGTAACTACTCAGGTACTATATCTAGGCTTTGAAATCTTCAAAACACCATCTGTAGTGCTTATTGATTTTATCTTGGCGTCTGAAAAATCCAGAATTCTCAATAAAAGTCTATTTTCTGACTT
>Ga0105045_10001684_pt1 | contig 18232 bp, 8 predicted proteins | sample MAT02_FD_78089 | JGI IMG/M metagenome (GOLD analysis project Ga0105045, IMG submission 78089) | Freshwater microbial communities from Lake Fryxell liftoff mats and glacier meltwater in Antarctica - MAT-02 (megahit assembly) | ecosystem: Environmental > Aquatic > Freshwater > Ice > Liftoff... | reverse complement strand
TAAACCAGGTTGTTTTGTCAACGGGTTTGCCGGTGTCTTCAATAAAACCGATAAGCTTATTTTCAATGCCGTTTTCGGGAATGTTCAGCTCTACGCCCGACGGTAGCTTGCGTTTGAAAAACGCGCCCAGATCAGCCACGCCTTCGCTGATGGCCGTTCCTGCCGAATCGGCAAGGTTGTCCGCCGTAGCGGCTGCACCCCGGATATTGATCGAGTCGGTGAGGGACACGCCCGAAGCCTTGACGTTTGATGTCTCCTCACTCCGACAGGACCGAACTATAAAATATAATGCAACCGCGCCCAACGCCAGCAGTAGCCACGGTAACCACCGATTGGCCGCGCCTGTGTTGACCGAGTCAGTATAATCGCTGTATTTCCCCTCGGCCACTGCCGGAGCGGGGCCAGTCAGGGGTGAACGGGGCGTTGCTGCCTCAGCAACAGGACTGCCCGCACCCGCCAACCGCATGCCCGGTACATTGAGACCGGGAACAAGAGCCAGCAGAGAACTCAGGCCAGCGGGCATAGCCTGCCGAACTAAGCTGCTCTGACTGTTCAGCAGGCTAACCATACCCAGCGGCCCATCGGTGTCCGTCGCCATCTTTCGGCCCAGCACACCCAGTATCACCGTACCGGCCATACTCAGCACCGACGAGGCCGATGTGGGCAGCAGCCCGCTATACTTTGCCAAAGCATCTACAACCGCCCCTGATTTATTGCCAAATAGACTTGATACGGCGTCTGAACCCGTAGAGAGCAGGTGCGTGAACGAATCAGTCCCACCCAAAGTCATGCTGGTAAGCTGCCCCAAAATGCCACGCGCCGGTTCAATAACCTCGCCAATGGTACGGTCGGGGGTAGTTACCTGCGCCGTGAGGTCCATGACTGAACTGATACCGCCCGGCTCCGACGCCCGCTGAATCAGACCACCCAGCACCGTTGGCAGGGCCGCGTGCATGGCTGTTTGGATGGCCGATGTATCCGTACCAAACTGGCTGGCAAGGTTACCGAGTAAGTCCGGCGACAATACAGTGTTTGCTTCGTCGATCAGGTTTGTGTTCATGGGGTTTACTGTGAGGCTGTTAATGATATGGGTTAGGGTTCACCCGCTCGTGTTGGCTGACTGAACCAGCAAAAAAATCCCGTTGTCAGTACGGGTACGTATCGACAACGGGTGTTGAGACTGCCTTCGGGCTGGTGAGTAACGTCAGGAATCAGTTTACTATGGATCCGTGGCTACAACGCCGGGTGCTTCTGGTGCCACTGCGTAGCATCCTGATACGCCTTGGCCACAGCCAGTAGCTTGCCTTCTTCGTACAACTGCCCCATAAACGTGATGCTGGTGGGCAGGTTCTCTTTTGTAAAACCGTTGGGCAGCACTACGCACGGATGTCCCGTGAGGTTGGTCAGCGTTAGGTTGCCGCCCGCGTAGGCTGGCGATACATACACATCCACGTTAGCCGTTTTCAGCACCTGCGCCATGTCATTAATGAGTTTGGTACGGGCGCGGTTGGCCTGAATATACTCGACTGCCGGTATTAGTCGTGCTGACCGGAACGAGTTGGGCCACGAGTTTTTGGTTTGCCGCGTCAGCAGATCGTCGCGGTCAGAGCGGGTCAGGTCATCAAAAGCAGCGGCTGCTTCCACACCCAGCAGAAACGAAATCCGGTTGGCGGGAACGCCCGTCGGCAGGTCGAGAGGTACCAGTTCGGCACCGAGACGGCGGAGGGTGGCCAGCGTGAGCGAGTCGTTGGCGCGGCCTGGGTAGCTGCTCTCGAACCCCTTGCGGACGTAGCCAATGCGCATCCCTTTTAGCGACGACATGGGCGCGTACCGGAATGGGGCGTTCACCAGCGTAGTTGGGTCGTTGGTATCGGGACCGTAGATGGCGTTGAACACCAGTGCGCAGTCTTCCACGCTCCGGGCAATCGGCCCAATCTTGTCCATGCTCCAGCTCAGAGCCATGGCCCCGTGCCGACTCACGCGCCCGAACGTGGGCCGCAGACCCGTGGTACCGCAAACCGTGGCCGGCGAGACGATAGACCCCAGCGTTTCGGTGCCAATGGCAAAGGGTAGTAACCCCGCCGATACGCCCGACGCCGACCCCGCCGACGAGCCGCTGCTGCCATTTTCGGTATTCCAGGGGTTGCGTGTCCGGCCCCCAAACCAGTAGTCGCCCATGGCCAGTGCACCCAGCGTCATTTTGGCGCACAATACCGCCCCGGCTTCTTCAAGTTTTCGGATCACGGTGGCGTCCATGTCGAGGGTCTGGTCTTTGTAGGGCATGGCACCCCAGGTGGTTTTATAACCCTGTTTGGCCAGCAAATCCTTCGCGCCGTATGGTATGCCGTGTAGTGGTCCGCGAAACTTGTTCTGTTTGATTTCGGCGTCGGCCCGGTGGGCCTGCTCCATGGCGAGGTCTTCGGTCAGCGTCACGACGCAGTGCAGTTGAGCGTCGTGTTTTTTAAGCCGATTCAGGAAAAACGTCGTTATCTCAACCGAGGTAATCTGCCTCGTTCTGAGCAGTTCGCCAAGCTGGCCAACGGTATAGAACGGCAGGTCGGCGCGGTTCAGTACCAGTTTCGCAGGAGCCGACTGTTTAAACGACGACGCGCCGGTGGGCATGGCAAACCCTGCCGGTATGGGGTTGAAATACAGGGCCGGTGCTACGCTGTTGGGCAGGTCGATCTTGCGGAGTTCGTCGTAGTCTTTCCGGCGACTTTCCAGATTGTCGAGCATCGAGTCGCGTTCGGCGGGTGTGAACACCAGCCCAATAACCCGGCTGGCTACGTCAGCCATCTCACTGGTGATGGGTTTTTGCGGATCGTCGGGAGCGTTAACGAACGCGCCGAGCAGGAAACTACCGGCACAGGCCGAGGCAATGAGCAGCGTCTTTTTCATGCAGATGTATTCAGGATTTTTTTAGTTCTAAAGATACATATCCATTCTTTCTACGAAAGTGTTTTTGTCATTCTGAGGAACGAAGAATCTCCCTGCAGCAACAAACCCACCAGCTATGAAGAGATTCTTCGTTCCTCAGAATGACAAAAAGTTACCCGATTAACTCCTCATGCAGAGCTAAAATCTGCGGCAGCAGTAACTGGCTTTCGTCATTTACCAGCACGTAATCAGCCATCTGGAGACGTTCATCGTCGCTGACTTGCCGGTCCATAATGGCCCGGATGTCGGCTTCGGAGCGGTGCGGGTCGCGCTGTTGGATGCGGGCCACGCGCAGGGCAACGGGTGCATGAACTACAATCACCTTGTCAAGCGTGTTGCCGTCGCCAGCGGCCCGCATCAGAGCGGCTTCTTTCACTACGTAGGGTGCGTCGGCGTGTTGACGGACCCAATCGAGGGTATCGGCCAGTACGCGGGGGTGAATTACGGCGTTGAGCTGGGCCAGCCGGGCCGGGTTAGTAAACACCTGCGACGCCACCCATGCCCGGTCGTAGCTGTCCTGGGCGTCGTATGCCAGCGGCCCCAGCACCCGGATAATGTCGGTACGTAGGCTGGGGTCGTGTTCGGTGAGCCACTTCGCCCGTGCGTCGGCTTCGTAAACCGGTATGCCAAGGGCTGTAAACACCCGGCACACCACACTTTTGCCCGAACCAATACCGCCCGTTACACCAATTTGCAGCGGTTCTTTCATCCGGTAAACATACGCACTCTATTTTTGCGGTATGCAACAACAACTCGACATCTGGATTCGGAGCATGATCCGCTGGGCAGGCTTCGTACCCAACCGCGATCTGTCGGGCTGGGTGCTGCTCGTTACGGCAGTATTACTGGGTCTGGCGGTCAACGTTACCATCACGCAAACCATTCGGTACGTAAATCGGCGTCGGCCTTCAGACGCCGTCACGTTGCTGCGGGTTTATGTCCGGTGGGCGTTTTGGGTGTTTGTACCCTCGCTGTTTTTCCTGACGGCCACCAATCTTCAGTCGGCCCGGTTCGTGCGTCGGCATCCCGTAACCGACAAAGCCGCTGAAATCCTGTTTCTTATTGCATCGACCTGGCTGATTATCAGGCTGCTGAAGTACGGTGAGGTGCTGCTGATTCGGCAGTACGACATCACGCAGGACGTAAATCTGGCACAACGCAAGTTCGTAACGCAGGTGCGGTTTGCCCGTCGTTTGCTGGTCAGTATCATCGTTATTGTCAGTGCATCGCTGCTGCTGATTTCGTTTCAGGGGAGCCGGAAAGTGGGGTTGAGTGTACTGACCTCGGCGGGGGTGGTATCGGTGCTGATTGGTTTTGCGGCCCAGAAAACACTGGCTAACCTGATGGCGGGCGTACAAATTGCCTTCAATCAGCAAATCAGGCTTAACGATGTGGTGGTCGTAGAAAAAGAGTGGGGCCGGGTGGAAGAAATTAACCTGACTACGGTCATTGTCAGGCTCTGGGATCAGCGTCGGCTTATTTTGCCCATCACGTACTTTGTAGAGCAGCCGTTCGAGAACTGGACCCGTAATAATGCGTCTATTACAGGCGTGATATTTTTTTACCTCGATCACAGGGCTCCGGTCGATAAAGTCCGGGCCAAAGCGCAGGAACTTACCGAAGCAAACCTGCTCTGGAACGGCGATGTATTTGCCGTGCAGGTTACGGAAACGCAGCCTACCTGCATTGTTTTACGCGTAATAGTCTCGGCCCATAACGCTCCCGACGCTTTCGACCTGCGCTGCCAGCTACGCGAGGAGATCATTGCCTTCATCCGCGACGAACACCCCGAAGGACTGCCCCAAACCCGGATTATTCTGGGTTCGGGCAGCTAAAGCAGATGGCAACGAATGAAACTTCCGATGGGGCTTCAAAACCTGTTGCCGCTGGTTTCAGCCAACGGAAGAATCAGCTAACCCCACCATTCAGACGTTCACCTCCTCCAGCTCTTCTTCCAGCACAGGCTTACCAAGCAGGGTAGCAAAGCGGTTTACGTTAAAAGTTGGCTCAAACCAGACCTGGCCCATGACGGGGTGTTTAACGGGTACGTCGGGGTTCTGAATCTCGTTGAGCAGTATCCCCGTGTCACCTGTCGTGTGGTGTTTCACCTGCCGGACCGTGTAAAGCTGGTCGCGTTTGGGCGTTTGGATGCCGAATTCGGCGTAAAAGGCCAGTACCGGGGCCGGGAAGTTGTCGTTCGTGCAAATAATTTCCATTGGTCTTTAATTGGTCTAAGCGGCTACCATCGCCCGATTTTGTGTTGCGCCGGGCGATTTATACGCGTTGGTTTCGTAGGTTCCCAGAAAGTCTTCAATGTGATACACTTCGTCGTCATCGCGAAATAGAATGATATCACCGTCTGCAACGTGGTACTGTCTCCGCTGACCTGGCGAAAGAGCGGCAATGCCGGGGAAGTTATCAAGTGGAGCCGAAATCTGCCGACCATCTTCCAGATGCAACGTGATAAGGTCACGCTTCTGAAACGTGATTCGTTTTATTTCCGGCTTTCCGGTCTTAAATCCAAAATCGTTCATCGTAGATAGTCATCGTAGGTAAATGGTTTTCGTTTTGCCGTTCATTGCGAACGCCTGTATCGACTGTTCAATAGCTTCGCTGTTTTCGGCTAACAACACTAAGGCCAGAGAGATTTCTTTTCTGGTCAAATTTCCACGTTCAAAAACCTCAAGCGTGTCCAACCAGACTTTTGCCGACTCACCCGAACGGCTCTTCGTGTTGGATATATGAACGTGAATACGTTCATATATCCAACACGAAGATATAGAACACCAGATTTCCGTAAACGGCTAATTTCGGCATGGGCAGGTCAATCCAGCAAGCCGCCGAGTTTGCCCAGCACGGAGCCGCTTTCTTTATTGGCCTGCCCGCCGTTGGGCGATAGCCGCTGGACGAGTTTGGAAATGGGCATGCTCTGAATCCAGACTTTACCGGAGCCGCGCAGCGTAGCCAGAAACAGCCCCTCGCCCCCAAATACCATACTTCTCAGGCCACCCGCCCGCTGAACGTCGAAGTTGACGCTCGGCTCGAACCCCACCACGCATCCAGTGTCCACGCGCAGCAATTCGTTGTTTAGCGTCCGCTCGATTACGACACCCCCGGCATGGATAAACACCATACCATCGCCCTGTACTTTTTCGAGAATGAAGCCTTCGCCCCCGAAAAAGCCTGCTCCCAGCCGCTGATTGAAATGAATGCTGAGTTTAGTGCCGAGGGCTGCACACAGAAACGCATCTTTCTGTACAATGAGCGTATTGCCGTAAATGTTAGCCAGGTTGATAGGCATAACCGTGCCGGGATACGGAGCCGAAAAGGTGACTTTGCGCTTGCCCGAACCCCGGTTGGTGAAGTGCGTCATAAATAGCGACTCGCCCATGACAACCCGCGAACCGGCCTGAAGCAGTTTGCCCAGAAACCCCTGGTCGGGTTGCGAGCCGTCGCCCATTTTGGTTTCGAACTGGATGCCGTCTTCCATGTACAGCATAGACCCGGCTTCGGCAATGACGGTTTCGTTGGGGTCCAGTTCAATCTCGACGATTTGAATGTCTTCGCCGATAATTTTGTAGTCGATTTCGTGAGAATACATAGCTGATTCGTGTTTTTTGGCTCAATATACTGCTGAATCCGTTTGGGAACTGATCGATTTAGTAAGTGGACATTCGTCACAGATTGTCGGGTAGCTAAGCGGCTTGGGCGCGTGATAATCTGCTCAGGGACGGTCCAGCGCATATTGTAGTGCGAGGGCCAGGGCCTTGTCATGGGGAGGGTGCATGAGTGTGGCATGGTCGCCGGGAACGTCGTGGATGCGTACCTCCGGCACGTAGTCTTTCCAGCCCAGATAGACCTGGTCTTCCACAAAATACAACCGGGTCATGGCTCTGAACAGGTCTATAGCACCAGAATAGGGCTTTAGCCGGTAGCTATAAAAAGCCTCGTCGTGGGCCACCATAACCGTGTCTATATACGCCAGTTCGCCAGCGGTTTTGGGGGCTTCGCGCAGACCGATAGCCTGTAAAAACTGCTGACATCGGTCGGTAAAGTAACTCCGCTGATACCGCAGCGTATCGACTGGATGCCGCAGTAATGACTGACCAATGAACAGCAGTTTGGGAAACTGCCGTTTGGTGCGCCACAGTAACCGATCCAGTTTGGTTCGGTGCAGTACCAATGCCCGCGCATCGGTATCAAACATGGCCAGTAGCTTTACTTCTTTGCCCATCGCCGTGAGTTGCTGCGCCATTTCGTAGGCCACGTACCCGCCGAATGAGTAGCCCGCCAGCGCGTAGGGACCAACGGGGCTATGCGCCAAAATCTCGTTGATATAGTGCGCTGCAATGGCCTCCATCTGGTTCAGGGGTTCTTCGGTTCCGTCGAGACCCTTCGCCTGAAGGCCGTAAATGGGTTGCCCGGGGTCCATGTACTTGACCAGGCTGCTGAAATTAAGCAGGTTCAGTCCCGTTCCGTGAATGATGTAGATGGGTGGTTTATTGCCTGCTGGTTTAATCGGTATCAGCGATTCCCAGGTCAGCGTTGGCGTGTCGGCCCGAATCAGGTGTACCATGCTGTGGATGGTAGGAAACTCGAACAGCGTGGACAGCGGCAACCGCCTGCCGGTTTCTTTTTCGAGCCGGGTCATTACCTGCACGGCCAGCAGCGAGTGACCACCCAACTCAAAGAAATCGTCGTCGGGCTGTATGCTGTCGGTGTTAAAGGCGGTGTTCCAGACGCGGGTCAGCAATGCTATTTCGCTGGATAATTCTGCTGTTTCGTTATTGGCTACAGTAGTCGCTTTAGGCTGTCCGGGTTTAGGCAGGGCTGTTTTGTCAAGTTTACCGTTGGCCGTTACGGGCAGACTGTCTAACAGCACCATGTTGTTGGGCAGCATGAACTCTGGCAGTACCAGCCGCAACTTCTCGCGCCACGTCCGAATCAGCGCGGTCTCGTCTGCTACGTAGCGGTCCGGCACTACATAGACTACCAGCCGCTGATCGCCGGGGGTATCTTCGCGGGCTATGACAACCGCGTTTTTCACGCCTTCCTGCTTCAGGATATGATGCTCGATTTCGGCCACCTCAATCCGATGTCCGCGAATTTTGACCTGCTGATCAATCCTGCCGAGGTAGTCGATACGCCCGTCGGGCAGTTGCCGGGCCAGGTCGCCGGTGCGGTACAGCCGGGCCGCGATCGGTCGGGTTTGGGTGCCGTCGGAAAGAGTAAACGGGATAAATTTCTCGGCGGTCAGGTCGGGCTGATTCAGATACCCCCGCGCCAGTCCATCGCCTATAATACCGATTTCGCCCGGCTGCCCCGGTTCGAGTGGCTGGAGATGTTCGTCGAGGATAAAAATCTGCGTGTTGTCGATAGCCCGGCCAATGGTGATGCGCTCGTCGGTCGGGAGGATTTGCGTACCGGTAGCGTAGATGGTCGTTTCGGTAGGGCCGTAGTAATTATAGAGCGACCGGCAGGATGCTAAGAGTTTCTTCGCCAGGTCCATCGGCAACGCTTCGGCGCACGAAATAACGGTCAGGTCGGGATTGCCGCGCCAGCCTGCTTCCCAGAGCATCCGCCAGGTGGCGGGGGTGGCCTGCATGAACGTAACGCCTGTGCTGGTCAGTAAATCGGCCAACGCCTGACCGTTCCGGCTTACGTTGCTATCGACAATAACGAGTTCGGCACCCACCAGCAGCGGCAGGTAAATCTCGGTCGTGGCGAGGTCGAAGGTAACGGTGGCCAGCGTGGCGGTTTTGTCGGTCGGGCCGATGCCGGGCGTTTTTCGCAGGCTGTACAGCACATTCACCACGCCCCGGTGAATAGTCTGCACTCCTTTGGGCCGACCCGTCGTGCCGGAGGTATAGAGGACGTAAAAGGCATCATCGCCGGACGAGAGCAGGTTGAGGTTGGTATCGGCAAACGCGCTGAGTTTGGGCCAGACGTTTTCCAGCACGACCTCCCGCAGTGACAGACTAAGCCGATTCTTGTGCGCTGCGGACACCAGCAACACCTGACAGCCTGCGTCGGACAGGATAAACTCGATACGGTCGGTGGGGTGCTGCGGATCAACGGGGACGTAGGCAGCACCGGTTTTTAGCACGGCCAGCATACTCACAATCAGTTCGGGCGAGCGGTCGGCCATGATTCCCACATGGTCGCCGGGTTTTACGCCCTCTTCCAGCAGCAGCTGCGCCAGTTGATTGGCTTGGCCGTTCAATTTACTGTATGTGAGCGTCCGATCATTGTGGCGCAGGGCGATATTGTCAGGAAACGTCCGCGCCGTTTCGCTGATTAGGTCGTGGAGGGAAGAGTTGTGGGGGTAGTCGGTCTCATCGCGAGATACCCCACCCCAACTCCTCCTGGAACGCCGGAACGCCCTGAAAGAGGGGGAGGGGCCAAAACCATCCGGGTCCGAAAGCCCCTCCCCTGTTTTAGGGGAGGGGTTGGGGTGGGGTAACGCCGAGGGTTGGGTAACGCCCAGCAACACATCCGGTTGCTCCACAATATTCCGTAACAACTGCTCGAACTGCCGGTGGAAACTGGTAATTGTCTCTGCTGTAAAGAGTTGTGTGTTATACGACCATTCCAGCGTCATCTGTTGGTCGGACCCCATCGCGTTGAGCGATAACTCAAAATTCTCGAACAACCGGGCGTTGTAGCTAAGCTGATACGTCAGGTCGTGAAACGAAACGCCGTTGTCCAGGCCCAGATCGACGTTGAAGACAACCGGTACCACCGGAATTCGCGACGGATCGCGTATTACGGGCAATTTTTTGAGCAGACTCCCGAACGTGAGCCGCTGATGGTCGAGCGCGTCTAAAAGGCCCGTTTTGCGCTGTTTCAGGTACGTAACGAACGGCAAATCGGGCTGGGGCTGACTGCGCAGGGGCAGCAGATTCACGCAATGCCCCACCAGACCGGGTCGGTCGGTAGCCGATTGTCCGGCGGCTGGCAAACCCAGTACGATGTCGGTCTGTCCGGTAAGGCGATGCAGCAGCACCTCGAATGCCGCCATGAGCGTGGTTACGAAACTGCACCCGGCCCGAATGCCCATTTGCCGCACGGCCTGCACCAGCGCGGTATCGAGCGGAAAGTCGAGACGGTGGCCCGCATAGGTGCGCCGGGTGGGACGCGGAAAATCGGTGGGCAGGTCCAGAACGGGTACGGCGTCGCGGTATTGGTCGAGCCAAAACTGTTCGATGGTGCGGTAGTCGGGGCTGGTCAGAAACCGGCTTTCATCGGCAGCGTACTGACTAAACGACGGCGGGGGCAAAAGCGCGGGCTTGCGGTCCTGCGCAAACGCCGAATACAACGCGCTCAAATCCTGTAACATGACCCCCAATGACCAGCCATCGCAAATGATGTGGTGCGCCGTAAGGGTAAAAAAATGATCCGTATCGCCAAGTTTTAGCAGGCCTGCTTTGGCCAGCGGCCCAAACGTCAGGTCGAACACGTGCTGCATGTCCTGCTGCACATAATCGGTCAGGAACCCAGTCTGTTCGGTGGCGTCGTGTTCGGAATAATCGGCAAAGAAAAGCGGAATTGTCTGGTCGCTGAATACAAACACCTGTTGCCCATCGGCACTGAACGCCGACCGCAAACTCTCGTGCCGCTCCACCAGCATTGCCAACGCCCGCTCAAACGCCGGGCGATTCAGTGACCCGCTAAACCGCAGCGATACCGACTCGTTGTACGAACGGCTGGCATCGTCGCCCCCTAACTGGCAGGCAATCCAAATCTCCAGTTGCGGATCGGTAGCGGAGGCTACGAACGCAATGGCTGGCCCGGTAAATGGGTCATAGTCAACGGCGGTATATAGCGGCAAAGGAGACAGTTCGGTCATGACGATTCGGTTAACAGCACCTGCACATACTTGCCCCGCTGGTCGGGGTCGGGCAGAAACCAGGCCGGATTTCCGATTTGGTCGCGTCCCAGCCGGGCGTTGGGTATGGGTGGTGTTTCAGCCATTAGCGAAGGTACCGATACATTCGATACGGTCGGCGCGGCAGACCCACCCAGAAAGCCAGCCTGAATCAGTTCATCGGCACTTTCGGTAAAGCACCGGATCATGGTGTCGATTTCGGGGTCGGTATGCGCTTCGGTCATAAAACATGGGAAGCCGTCCCAAATATGGATGTTTTTTTCGCGCAACAGTGTAAACAGCAACTCACCATATTGGACATCTTCGCGCATTTTTATCTTCCAGAGCGAGCCGAACTGCGCTATATAGAGTGGTAGTTGCCGCTGTTTGGCCACGGCGTTCAGTGCATCAGCCAGTCGTTGGGCTTTTTGGGTAATGCGCTGTTGCAGAGCCGGGCCGCATTCTTTCATGTACGTCAGCGATGCTTTGGCCGCAGCCAGAGCCAATGGATGCCGCACAAACGTACCGGCAAAATACGTGACGCCCACCTCCGGTACCGAGTCGTCGCCATACTGCCAGAAGCCTCCGTCGAGCGCGTCCATGAACTGACGTTTGCCGGCAATGACACCAATGGGAATGCCGCTGCCCACCACTTTGCCATACGTAGCCAGATCGGCCCGGATGCCGAACAGAGCCTGTACCCCGCCCGGATGCATCCGAAAACCGGTGATAACTTCGTCGAAAATAAGGGCCGTACCAGACTCCGCCGTGATGGTGCGGACTTGGTTCAGGAACTCGATTGGCACAAATTCGGGTCGTCGGCTTTGTACGGGTTCTACCAACACGGCGGCCAGTTCGTGCGCCCGTTCGCGGATGATGCGCAGGCTTTCGTCGGTGCCGTAGTCCAAAATGAGCATGTTCGCCACCGCTTCGGGCATGATGCCGGGAGCCGCCGGAAACGATTTCAGCTTTTTGGTGCCGCGTACCAGTACCTCGTCGTTGATGCCGTGATAGGATCCCGTAAACGCCACAATTAGCGATCGGCCCGTTACGGTGCGGGCCACTCGCATGGCTCCCAGCACCGCTTCGGAGCCGGTGCTGCACAGGGCGGCCCGGTCGGAGCCGGTTAGTTCGCAGATAAGCTGAGTTACCTCGCCCGCCAGTTCGTGCTGTGGCCCCACTTCAAAGCCACTTTCGATTTGATCGTGCAGGGCGGTTTTGATGATGTCGGGCTGATACCCCAGCATGTTGGAGCCGAATCCGTTGAGCGCGTCGATGTACTCGTTGCCGTCGATGTCCCACAGCCGACTGCGGTTGGAGCGGTTTACTACCAGCGGATAGACAATCTCTTTGGTCAGGGGCCGGAATCCCGTCACCACGCGGGGGTCAGCCATCTGGGCGCGGTGCTGCTGCGCGCAGGCTTTGCTTTTGGCCGTTTTCTGGTTATATCGCTGGATTAAATCGCTCAGAAAATCCTGCTGCGTGGGGGTTAGTTCGAGAGCCTGCCGGTCAATGCGGGCGGTGGCTCCAAACGGTTTTTTGAGTTCAGCCGCTTCCTCCGGCGATACGTCGGTCAGTGGATTGCTTAGCGAAACTGCTGGCTTCGCGTTCGTAGGATGGCCGTTGGTGGTAGCCGCGCCGTTTGTGCTGTACTGCCCGTTGCCGTTGAGCGTAGCCAACCCGTTCACCGCCGATGTTCCGCTGCTATGCTGCACGGGTGCCGGGGCTGTTGTAACTGGCGTTCCCTGCAACAGCGCGAGTTGTTTGGTCAGCAAGGCCAGTTGTTGGGCAATCAGGCCGAGGGCCGTATCGTTGGGCGCAATACCAGTTGACATAGCTGGCATAACGACCTGAGTCTGCGGCATGGAAACCGGCGTAACCGTTGGCACAGGGGTCGGGTCTGGGGGCAGAGTCTGGTCGAGGTAGGCCACCAGTTGGGCGGGCGAGTCGAGGTCGCCAGTGAGTTGCCGGAAGGTGAGCGGTACGTTAAATTCCTTCTTCAGATTCAGAGCCACCTGCGTGAGCAGCAGCGAATCGAAACCGATTTCGAGAAAACTGGTTTCGGGCGAAACGCCGAGTACTTCCAGGCCGGAGGCATCTTCGAGCAGGGTACCTACGCGGTGCAGCAGCGTGTCAGTACGGGATGGTTGAGCAGCCATAGTTTGAGTGAGTGGGTCAGGTTGAGAAGCTACAAGCGGTAGAGCCACCGTAGCCAATGCAGGGACCACCGGTGTCGATACAGATACGGGCGGGTCAATCCAGCAGCGTTTTTTGTCGAACGCGTAGGTAGGCAGTAGTACTTTCTGGCGCGACTGTCCGGCGTAAAATGCGTTCCAATCAACGGGGACGCCCGTTTGCCAGAAACCACCGAGTGTGGTCAGGAGTTGCCGATACGTAGCCGCATCGTCGGGTTGCGGGGTTATGCCGCCCAGTACGGGGATCGTTTTGTCCGTTAGTGTTTGCCGCGCAAAAGTCGAAGTCGCATTGCCGGGGCCCATATCGAGCAGCAGCGGATTGTCGAGCGATTGCATCGTGGCAACGGCGTCGGCAAAGCGGACAGTTTCGCGCAGGTGCCGGGTCCAGTACTGCGGGTTAATGGCGTCAGCATCGGTCAGGTAGTTGCCGGTGCGGGTCGAGACAATGGGTTTTTGCGGACGGTGCATCGCAACAGCCGCAACGGCTTTGGCAAACTCGTCCAGAATTGGCTCCATCATGGCCGAGTGAAACGCATGACTCGTAGCCAGAAGTTTGTGAGCGACGCCCTGGTCCGTAAGCATTTTTATAAAGTCGGCAACGGCCTCACTCGCACCGGCCACTACGCTTAGTTTCGGGCTGTTAACAGCCGCCAGCGAGAGCGTTTCGGGAAGCAGCGGCATCAACTCCGATTCTGGCAAACGCACCGACAGCATACTGCCGCGTGGCAAATTGCTCATCAACCGGCCCCGCGTGGCAATCAGCGCCAGGGCGTCGGCCAGTGAAAACACACCTGCCAGATGAGCCGCCACAAACTCGCCGATGCTGTGGCCGCATAGAACGGTGGGCGTAATGCCCCAACTCATCCAGAGTTTAGCCAGCGCATATTCCGTTACGAACAGGGCAGGCTGGGCAAATTGGGTATCGTTCAGTTTCGCTTCGGCAACCGCGTCAGGCGTTTTTGGGTACATCACCAGCCGGATATCATCTTCGAGCGTATCCAGTAACAGGTCTGCACATTCGTCAACCGCCTGCCGAAACACCGGCTCATGGTCGTAAAAGGCCCGGCCCATGTTTAGAAACTGTGCGCCCTGACCAGGAAACATGAACACAATTTCTTCCGGGATGAATTCAACCGGCTTCGCTTCGGCTTTTTCGTCCCGCAACGCGGCAATGGCTTCGGTTTCGTCGGCAGCTACCACAAATCGACGACAGGCGTAATCAGGACGGGTGGCGATCAGCGTATAGCCTACGTCGGCAAGGTCAGGCGCGTCGGACTGACCAAATGCATCGGCTAATTTATGACCGTATTGATTCAGGCTAACCGGCTTTTTGGCTGACCACATTAGAAGTTGAACGGGGCGATTCGCTGCCGAAGCAATAGTTTCGTTGGTTAATGCAGGAGCCTCTTCCAGTACCACGTGCACATTGGTGCCGCCCACGCCAAACGAACTTATGCCCGCCCGACGGACCGTGTCAGATTGCCAGTCAGTTAGCGAGTCATTGACGAAAAACGGACTGTTGGCGAAGTCGATGGCGGGGTTGGGGGCAGTGAAATGTAGTGATGCGGGCAGTTGCCGGTGGTGCATGGCCAGCACGGTCTTTATCAGCCCCGCCACACCCGATGCCGCCGTGAGGTGGCCCATGTTGCTCTTGACCGAACCAATGGCGCACGACTGCCGACGTACCGCATCGCCAAAAGCCATCGTCAGCCCGTCGATTTCGATGGGGTCGCCGATGGGGGTGGCGGTGCCGTGGGCTTCTACGTAGCTGATGCTGTTAGGCGATACCCGGGCGTCGGCGATGGCTGCGCGGATGGCCCCGGCCTGACCGGCTGCACTTGGTGCCGTAAAGCCGCCTTTGCCGCCCCCGTCGTTGTTCACGCCCACGCCTTTAATGATGCCCCAGATGGTATCGCCGTCGCGTTGCGCGGCTTCGATGGGTTTAAGCAGCACAATGCCAGCTCCGTCGCTGAACACCGTTCCCTGCGCGTTGGCACTGAACGAGCGGCAGTGTCCGTCTCGGCTGAGCATGGCTCCCTCCTGATACAGATAGCCGCTGTTGATGGGCGTGGTCAGGCTGACGCCCCCCGCCAGAGCCACCTCGCACTGCCCGCTGCGCAGACTCTGCACAGCCTGCGCAATGGCCAAAAGCGAGGTTGAACAGGCCGAAAACACGCTCACGGCGGGGCCGGTCAGGTTCAACTGGTAGGCGGTGCGGGTGGCGATGTAATCTTTCTCGTTCAGGGTCATCGCCTGAAACGACCCAACGGCATCCACCGCCTGTGGATTGGTCAGGACGTTATTCTGGTAATACGAGTTATTGTGGCAACCCGCAAACACGCCCACTCGCCCAGCAAAGAACGGCGAACTGTAGCCCGTCTGCTCCAGCGTTTCGGCGGCTATTTCCAGAAAAATGCGCTGCTGCGGGTCCATGACCTGCGCCACGGTGGGCGGCAGACCGAAATAATGCGCGTCAAACTGGTCGGCGTTGTTCAGAATACCCCGCGCTTTTACGTAGTTCAGGTCGGTACGCAGCGCGTCAGGAATGCCGGTGTCGAGTTCGGCATCCGTAAAAAAGCGCGTCGTTTCGCGGCCTTCCACCAGCACCTGCCAGAAATCGGCGATGGTCGGCGCACCGGGGAAACGTCCGTTGATGCCGATGATGGCGATGTCGTTGCTTCCCTTCCCCTCATCCTCTGGGAGAGGGGAAGGGGGTGAGGGAATGAACATCCTCGTCAACCCAGCCACCGTCGGGAACTGGTACAATTTCGTAACACCAACCGCTAAACCGGCTTCGGCCAGTAAGGCCATGGTGCGCTGGGCGAGGAGGGAGTTGCCGCCCATCTCGAAGAAGTTATCGTCCAGCCCGACTTTGTCGATTTGCAGTGCTTCGCCCCATATTCCGGCGATGTTGCGCTCGGTGTCGGTGCGGGGTTTGCGGTAAGTGGTGCCGAGGTCGGGGCGGGTACGTTCGGGAGTAGGCAGGCGTTTGCGGTCGATTTTGCCGCTGCTGGTTTGCGGAAAAGTATCCAGCCAGACAAACGCCGATGGTGTCATATAGTCGGGTAACGCAGCGGATAGTGTCTGCCGGATTGATGCCCGGTCGGTCAGGGTATCGTCGGCAATCAGGTACGCTATAATCTGCTGACCCGCTGCACCGTCCCGCGCTATGACAGCCGCCTGCCGAACGCCCGTCGTTTGGTTCAGCACCACCTCAATTTCGCCCAACTCAACCCGGTGGCCGCGAATCTTGACCTGATCGTCGCGCCGACCCAGAAACTCGATATCGCCATTGGGAAGAAAACGGCCTATATCGCCGGTGCGGTAGGCGCGTTCGGTTTTTCCGTTCGGCAAGGTCAGGGTAATGAATTTTTCGGCGGTCAGGGCGGGCTGATTCAGGTAGCCCTCGGCGAGACAGGCTCCGGCCAGGCAGAGTTCGCCGGTTTGGCCGGGGGGCAGTACGGTCAGCGACTCGTCCACAAACCAGACCTGTACGTTGTCGATGGGCTGACCGATGCCGGGCAGGGCGGGCCAGAGGGCGGGGGCGCCGGTGAGGGTCAGTTGCGTGACGACATGGCATTCTGTGGGGCCATATTGGTTGTACAGAACGCAGTTGGGTAGATTAGCAAAGAATCCGGCTACCTGCGGAGTAATCTTCAACTGCTCGCCCGCCGTCATCACTTCGCGCAATGAAGCTGGAAACAGGACCGTCCGGCCAGCGGCTTCGCTCAGGTACTGCAGGGCAACAAACGGCAGAAATAACCGCTCAACGCGCTGGTCGTCAATCAACAGAAGCAACGCGTTCAGGTCCAGTCGGGTGGCTTCATCGACCAAAACAAGGGTGCCGCCGGTGCCAAGCGTCGCGAAAATCTCCTGAAACGATACGTCGAAGCTCAGCGGGGCCAGTTGCAGCGTGCGCGTCCCCCAACCCGCCATAGATTGCCCGGCCTGCCACTGCAACAGGTTCAGCAACGGTGCGTGACCCATGCAAACGCCCTTTGGGACACCCGTAGAACCAGACGTGTACAGCACATACGCTAAATTACCCAATGGCCGAGCTGATACCGTATCTGTCGTAAAAACCTGTTGACTATCAATTACCTGCACGCCAAGTTCGGTAAGCAGAGCCGTGTCTGGGCCGGTGGCGACTACGGTGCGAATGCCGGAATTGTCGATGATTTCCTGGAGTCGCTGCGCGGGGTAGGCGGGGTCGAGGGGGAGGTAGGCGCGGCCACTTTTCAGGATGCCCAGTACGCCCACAATCATGTTCAGCCCCCGCGTGGTGCTAATGCCGATGTACGGATTGTGCGCATCGGCCTGGTTCAGTGCGCTGGCGAGGGCGTCGGCCTGCTCGTTCAACTGCCGGTACGTCAGCGATGCGTCGCCGAAAACGACCGCTGCTGCATCGGGTTGCGCGTCAGCAATTTGCCCAATCAGCCGGTGAACGGACATTGGCCCGAAAGCATCAGTATCGTCGGCGGAGGGTGTCATGGGTGGGTCAGCTAAGGTTACGCTGGGTCTGTAGAGTTCGCTCGGTGGCCAAGGGCGAATGTTTGGCTTCGTTGCGGCCCGGCACGTCCATATAATCACCCCCCACGCGGTTCAGCACCAGCAGGGTGGGCTGGTTGGTAACGCGGGAGTACAGGCTCAGGAGCTGTTTTTCGGTGCGGGTCCAGGCCGAATTAGCGTCGATAACAAGTAGCGACAGGGCCGACCGCTTCAGCAGAAATACCGGAATCTGATGGTCGATGAGCGACGGCAGTTCAAGCAAAATCCGGTCGAATTTCGTGGCGTCGAACCCGTACTGATGGTCGATGAGGTATTCGATGCCGGTCACGTTCATAAAGTCGGGCCGGATTGTGTAGGGGTAGTACGTGATGCCGTTGCGCCGTTCGGGCTGCTCGTGGCCTTTTTCGCGTGGGAAACAGTACGCCACCTGCTGATCGGCTTCGCTGTAGAGTTTGGCCAGACCCTCGGCCACCCACGTTTTGCCCTGCCGGGGCCGGATACTGAACAGCGTAATAACGGGCGGGTAGGGCGTGCTGGTAGCCTGCGTTATCTCGATGTGAATGGCGTTGAACAGCCGCTCAAACATGCTACGACTGGCCCAGGTCACTTTCGAGAACACGTTGGGCTTTTTCACCGTGGGGAACACCGCCGTAACGGGCACACCCACCATCTGCTCGGCCTGTTCGGGCGAGTGGATTTTTTTGTCGAACAAAAAACGCAGGGC
>Ga0105045_10001683_pt1 | contig 18232 bp, 13 predicted proteins | sample MAT02_FD_78089 | JGI IMG/M metagenome (GOLD analysis project Ga0105045, IMG submission 78089) | Freshwater microbial communities from Lake Fryxell liftoff mats and glacier meltwater in Antarctica - MAT-02 (megahit assembly) | ecosystem: Environmental > Aquatic > Freshwater > Ice > Liftoff... | reverse complement strand
GGAATCGACCGATACCGTCCCTTGAAGCCAAGCTCGATACGACCGGTGCGCAGCGGGCGCGTGTAGTCCGCGTTCAGGTCCACCACATGCTCGTCCGAGAGCAGCTTGAAGGCGTCGGTGCCGGTGAACGCAGGGAGTGCGTTCGTGAACGTGTATCGCTCGTCTTCGCGGTGAAACGAGTAGTTCGATGTGAACACCAGCGTGTGCCCGGGCTGCGCGAACCGGTGGGTGAACGCCGCCGTGCCAAACGCCGTGTACTTCACCTCGTCCTCGACGAACTGCCAGAGCCTGGCCCGTTGCGTCAGCGTGGCGTCGAAGTAGGGATTGTCTCCGCGGTCGATGATCTTTTCGCGGTTGAACAGCGCCGAGACGCTCAGCGAGTTGTTCGTGTCGAAAGCGTGGTCCACGCCCGTGTTGATCGTGGAGTAGTCGGTGCGCCGATTGCGCTTCACCTGCTGCACGATCACCGTGCCGTCGTCGTAGGTGCGGGTCGCGAAGTCGTTCCGGTTGAGCGTCGGGGCGTACAGCCAATCGGCTTGCAGGAACGTGTTGGTGGCGCCACTGCGGTAGTTGAGGGCGAGTGACGGGTTGATCTTGGGCGTGCCGCGAAACTGCGGCCGGATGGTGGGCAGGTTGGCACGTTTCTCCCACAGCGCGCCCGCGCCGCCCACCATGCCCACACGGCCGTTGAGTCCGCGCTGCTCCTGCTTGCGGAACACGAGGTTGATGATGCCCGCGCTCGCATTCGCGTCGTAGCGCGCCGACGGATTGTTGATGATCTCGATGCGCTCGATCGCCGACGCCGGCAGGTTGTCCAGCCCGTTCTGCGAGCCGAAGCCGGTCAGCGCCGTCTGCTTGCCGTCGATCAGCACGACGACCTTGTCGCTGCCGCGAATCAGCACCTTTCCGTCCTGCCCGACGGTCACGCCGGGCACCGTCGACAACGACTGCAGCACCGAGCCGCCCGCCTGGCTGATGTTCTCGCCCACGGTGAACGTCTTCCGGTCCAGTGTGGCCGACACGCCGTCCTGCGTCCCGGTCACCGTCACCTGCGCGATGCCCTGCGCCTCTCGCGTCATCAGCAGCGACCCGACATCGAGAAACGCACTCAGCTGGCCCACCAGCACCCGCTGGCGGACAGGGCGATATCCGATGGCGCGCACAGTCAGCACGTAGCTCCCGGTGCGCAGTCCGGTGAACGTGAACGTGCCTGCTTCACTCGTCAGGCGTCCGCTGATGAAGGCGCTGTCCCGTCCCGCGAGGAGCTGGACGGTGAGATAGGGAAGCGGCGCGCGTGTGTCCGCATCCTGCACCCTGCCAGACAGGGTGACGGCGGTCGCGGCAACCTGTGCAAACGAGGGCAGCGGCGCGAGGGCCGCGAATACGACGGCAAGAGTTTGCACGAAGCGCGAGCGCGAGATGAGCGAGAGGCGCAACCAGCGGGCAGCCGGCAAGGCGAGGTGCCGCATCAGAGGGAGTTGAGGGACGTATCATTGGCGGTCGTGGCGAACCAAGAATGCGCACACCACCGACACAGCGCCATCACCGGAGCAATGCCGGACGCGAACTACTCCCAACCAGCGACCGGCGCCACAGAAACAGCGCGGATCGTCAGGCAACCATCAGGGGCTGCGCCGGTGTCAGACCGTCGATTCACTGACCGGCGCATGTCGCGTCGGCACGCTGACCGACGGAGAACCTGACAATGACGGCACTGCACATGGCGCGCGCTGTCGCGCGGCTCGGATTGATCACCCTGCTCGCGCCGCTCGGCATGACGGCGTTGCGTGCGCAGAGTGACGCACCGCCGGCACCGCGCGCACCGGCGCTGATGATCTCCCTGAATGCCGGGGCCGCCGGTCGGGGATACCTCGGCGTCACTCCGCGCGGCTCTTCCGGACCGGCGGACACACTCGGCCTGCTGGTGGACAGCGTCGATGACTCGCTGCCGGCGGCACGGGCAGGCATACGTCGTGGCGCACGACTCGTGTCGATCGATGACGTGGACCTCCGTCTCGACCCCCGCGACCTTGGCGAGTCGGCCGCGGAACGCCTCCCGGAGATCCGCCTGCGGCGTGTGCTCGGCGCGAAGAAGGCCGGCGACGCCGTGGAACTCGTGGTGCTCACCGACCGTCGCCGCGAGACGAAGCGCATCGTATTGGCCGAATCGCCCATGGCACGCACGATCCGCTCGATGATCACCGGGCGGCGCTCGGTGGGGCTGGGCTTCGCGCAGCGCGGCTCGATGCGCGACACCGCCGGACTGCTGATCATCAGCATCACCAGCGGCAGTCCGGCGGAGAAGGCGGGCCTGGCGGAAGGTGATCGTGTCGCCAGCGTCGACGGTATCGACGTGCGCGTGCCAGCGGTCGACGCGGGCAACCGCGACGGCGTGGAAGCGCGTATCGCGCGATTCCGCCGTGCAATCGAGGCAGCACGAGATTCGCAGCCGATCAGGCTCGAGCTGCTTTCCGAGGGCCGCCGCCGCACCGTGACCCTGACGCCGACCCGCGATCGCGGCTGGTCGTTCGACATGGGTGTCGTCGGCAACATGGCCGACGACATCCGCGAGAACGTCAACTCGACCATGCGTGTGTGGATGGACGACGGCGATCGTGATGAGGCCTTCGCACGAGTGCGCGAAGAGGGCGAACGCACGCGCGAGGCGGGCGCCAGGATGCGTGAGGAAGGCGCACGCGTCCGTGCGGAGGGTGCGCGCGTACGTGAGGAAGGCGCGCGCGAACGCGAGGAGGCGATGCGCGCGCGGGGGATGATGGGACGCGGCAGCGTCCGCGGTCGCACCGATGGCGCGACACTCGTGCTGGACGGACTGACCCTGGCGTCGGTCGACCGCGACTTCGCCGAACGCTTCGGCCGCGGCAGCGAGGCCGGTGCGCTGGTCGTACGGACACGTGGCGAATGGGAGCCGCTCAAGGCCGGCGACGTGATCCTCACCATCGAGGGTCGCCCGGTCCGCGATGATGCCACGCTGGACGTGACCTTCGACCGCAGTCGCGATCAGCGCCTCGAGATTCTCCGCAACGGAAGAAAGGAAACGATCACACTTCGGTCCGACCGCTGATCGTGCTTCCGGCAACGCACGTGAGGCACGGCAGCCATGACCTCCCGTGCCTCCGCTTTGTCGTCATGCCACCGGCACGAACTCTGTTCACGCAAAGGCGCGAAGCAACGGAGGTGTGGAGAAAATGATGACGTGAGGTCCGCAGCCCCAAGCTGTCCGCACTTCTGTGGTTGTGCCGTTCTGCGGCAGTGCCGTTCCGTGATATGCTGTTTTCTGTTTGCCGTTCGCCGTTCGCCGTTCGCCGTTCGCCTTTTGCTGCTGTGCTAGTACCGCACGCAGTTCCGACCGTCTCCCTTGGCCCGGTACAGCGCCGCATCGGCCGACGCCAGCAGATCGTCGACCGACGTGATGTGCGCGCCCGGAAACAGTGACACACCAATGGAGACGGACAGCGTCAGTGTGACACCGGTACCACCGTGGAACACCGCGGCCGCCATGCGCTCACGCAGCCGCTCGGCGAAGACCACGGCACCGTCGAGCGACGTTTCCGGCAGCACGACGACGAACTCCTCACCACCAAAGCGCGCGACGAAGTCCGCGCTGCGCACCGCACTGCGCAGCAGCTCGGCGGTGTCCTTCAGCACGCCGTCGCCCACGATGTGGCCGCGCGTGTCGTTCACCTTCTTGAAGCCGTCCAGATCCAGCATCAGCACGGCCACGGAGTGCCCGTACCGGCGGGCCCGGTCCAGCTCCGACATCAGGCGATCCATCAGTGCCCGACGGTTGAGCACCTGGGTGAGCGGATCCGTCTGCGCCAGTGCAGCGAGTCGCATGTTGTCGGCGCGCGTCGACTCGAGCAGATGCGCCCGCTGGATCGATGCCACTGCCGCCTTGACCACCGCGTCCGCGAACGCCACGTCCTCCTCGTCCAGCGGCCGCTGACCCGCACCGCGACGCAGCAGGAAGACGCCCGCCTGCTGGCGATCCACGAAGAATGGCAATGCGATCACGCTGCGCGTCGGCACCACCGTGCCCTCGCGTGCCCACCGCGTGCGCAGTTCCGCGAACATCGGATGCACCATCAGATCGGGAATCAGCACCGGCCTGCCCTCCTCCAGCGCCACGCGCACCTCGGGATACTTCTCGAGGTCCATCGGCACGTTGCGGAGCGACGGATCGTCGAACGCGGCCGGAACCACCGCCGTCGCCTCCCCCGGCCGCGCGAGCACGACGCAGCAGCGGAACAGCCCGATCGCGCGCGCCACGCGACGCACGAGCACGTGGTAAATCTCCTCGCTCGACAGATCGGCGCTCACCTCGCGCATGATCGCCATCAGCGCGCGGCCGGTCTGCGCTTCCTCACGCGCCTGCGCCAGCGCTTCCTGGACCGACTGCAGCTGTCGCCGCGTCACGCCCAGCGCCGATCGACACCGCAGGTTCGCGCCGATGCGCGCCAGCAACTCTCCGGAACGCAGCGGCTTCCGCACCACGTCGGTCGCGCCGCAGCCGAGCGCCTGCTCCAGCACGTCCTCCGGCGCGCGCGTGGAGGTGACCAGCACCGGGAGGTCGCGCCATCGCGGATCGTTCTTGAAGGCCGTCAGGAGTTCGGCACCGCCTTCGTCCAGCAACTGTGCATCCAGCAGCACCAGATCCGGCGCGAACTCCGGCGCCGCATCGACGGCCGCCGAGCAGCTCACCACGCCACGCACGTCATAGCCATGCTCGCGCAGGACCCAGGACAGGGTCTGCTGCACCGCTGGATCACTCTCCGCGACGATGATACGCGGTGCTGTCATCGTCGATCGTGCCTCAGGAAACGGGAATACGAATGTGCAGGTCCTGCCACAGGAGACGGCGGTCGCGCTGCATGGTCACCTCCGCCGCCGCCCCTGCGTCATGCGTCTGCCTCAGGCTTCCGGCGCACCGGCATCGCCCGCATCGCCCAAATCGCCCGCATCGCCGGTCTCCGCACCGTTCTCGCCATCGCCCGCATCGTCGCCCTCGCCGAGTCCCTCGACCGGCTTGTCCTCGGGCACCACGCGCGCCACGGAGATCACCGAATCGCCGTCATCCAGCGCCACCAGCTTCACGCCCTGTGCGTTGCGTCCCGTCTTGCGCACTTCCGCCGCCGACGAGCGGATCAGGATGCCCTGCTTGGTGATCAGGATCATCTCGTCTTCCGGCAGCACTTCCATCAGCGCCACCACGTTGCCGGTGCGATCGGTGCGGTTGAGCGTCAGGATGCCCTTGCCGCCGCGCTTCTGCACGCGGTACTCGGACACGTCGCTGACCTTGCCGAGGCCCTTCTCGGTCACCACCAGCAGCGTCGCATCGCGCTTGATCACGACCATGCCGACGACGAAGTCCTCGTATCGCAGCTCGATGCCCTTCACGCCCGTCGTGTCGCGACCCATCTCGCGTACGTCGCTCTCGTGGAAGCGGCAGCTGAGGCCGAAGCGCGTCGCCAGCACGATGTCGTTCGTGCCCGACGTCTCCTGCACGTCGATCAGTTCGTCACCCGCCTCGATCTTGATCGCCTTGATGCCGTTGTTGCGGACGTTCGTGTAATCGGACATCCGCGACTTCTTGACCGTGCCCGCTCGCGTGCTGAAGAACAGGAAGCGCTCGTCGGCGTCGGTGATCTTCTCCAGGTCACGCACCGGCACCACCGCGCGCACGCGCGTCTCCGGCGACACGTTGATCAGGTTCACCATCGGCTTGCCACGCGCGCCCGCGCTCGACTGCGGAATCTCGTAGACCTTGAGCCAGTACATGCGCCCATCGTCGGTGAAGATCAGCAGGTAGTCGTGCGTGCTGCCGATGTAGAGCCGGCTGACGAAATCCTCGTCCTTGAGCCCCGTGCCGGTCTTGCCACGACCGCCGCGACGCTGACGGCGATACAGCGACACCGACGTCCGCTTCACGTAGCCGGTGTGCGAGATCGTCACCACGACGTCTTCCTCGGCGATCAGGTCCTCGACGCTGAATTCGCCCTCGTCACTCACGATCTCCGTCTTGCGCACGTCACCGAAGGTCTCGGCCACATCCATCAGCTCCGACTTCAGGATCGTCATGCGACGCTCGCGGCTGCCGAGGATGTCGCGCAACTCGGCGATCAGCGCGCGGACTTCCGCCAATTCGGCTTCGAGCTTGTCGATCTCCAGGCCGGTCAGCTTGGCGAGGCGCATGTTCAGGATCGCTTCGGCCTGCCGCTCCGACAGACCGAAGCGTGTCTGCAGGCTCAGGCTCGCCGTCGGCGAGTCGTCCGCCGCACGGATGATCTTGATCACTTCGTCGATGTTGTCGACGGCGATCTTCAGTCCTTCCAGGATGTGTTCGCGCTCGGCGGCCTTGTCGAGATCGAACTGCGTCCGGCGGGTGATGACTTCGTGGCGATGGTCGATGTAGTGCTGCAGCACCTCGCGCACCGGCATCACCTTCGGCACCAGCTGGCGCGTCTTGATGTCCGGCACCAGCGCCAGCATGATCACGCCGAACGTGGTCTGCAGCTGCGAATGCTTGTACAGCTGGTTCAGCACCACGCGGGGAATCGCATCGCGCTTGAGCTCCATCACCAGCCGGATGCCTTCCTTGTTCGACTCGTCGCGCAGTGCGCTGATGCCGGCCACCTTGCCTTCGCGCACCAGGTCCACGATCTGCTGTCGCAGCCGCTCCTTGTTGACCTGATACGGGATCTCGGTGACGACGATCTGGCTCTTGCTGCCACGCTCGTTCTCCTCGATCTGGGCGCGCGCACGCACCTGGAGGCGCCCGCGACCCGTCTCGATGTAATCCTTGATGCCGGCGCGGCCGTAGATGAAGCCCGACGTCGGGAAGTCCGGACCCGTGATGATCTTCCGGATCTCGTCGGTCTCGATGTCGGGATTGTCCACCATCGCCACGATCGCCGCGGAGACTTCACGCAGATTGTGTGGCGGGATGTTCGTCGCCATGCCGACGGCGATGCCGGTGCTGCCGTTGACGAGCAGGTTCGGCAGGCGCGACGGAAGCACCTTCGGCTCCTCGCGCGTATCGTCGAAATTCGCGCCGAAGTCCACCGTGCCACGGTCGATGTCGGCCAGCATTTCCATCGCGATCTTCGTCAGGCGAACTTCGGTGTAGCGATACGCGGCGGCGTTGTCACCGTCGATGCTGCCGAAGTTGCCCTGGCCGTCCACCAGCGGATAGCGAAGCGAGAACTCCTGGACCATGCGCACGACCGCGTCGTACACGCTGCTGTCACCATGCGGGTGATAGCGGCCCAGGACGTCGCCCACGACCGTGGCCGACTTGCGATACGGCCGACCGGCGGTGAGTCCCGCCTCGTTCATCGCGTACAGCACACGCCGGTGCACCGGCTTCAACCCATCCCGCACATCGGGCAGCGCGCGCGACACGATGACGCTCATCGAGTAATTGATGAACGATTCCTTGATCTCCTCGTCGATCATGCGAGGCAGGATGCGTTCGCGAGCCACTGGACCAGTCATGCTGAGATAGTGAAAGCGTGACCGACGTCAGGTCGCGTGCGCGACGCGGCGTCGGGAGTGCAAACCACGGAACCGGAATTTGAAACAGGCACGTCAGGGCGCGGCGGCGCGATCAGTCATGCGACAGACGCAGGGGGGTGCGCTCAGCCCCAGGACCGCGCAATGACCAGCAGGAGCCAGGTGCTGCCCACGCGGCGGAAGATGTAGGTGCCGCCGCCGTTGCTGGTCGACAGCGCAGTCCCGTCCCGACGTTCCATCGGACGATGCACCGTCACCACCGCATACTCCTTCCACAACATCGCAGCCGACACACGTGTGTAGGCCATGATCGCGTTGCTGTCGCGCGCGAACCAGTGCTTGCTGCGCAGCGCCGTCAGCCCCCGATCACCGAAGACCAGGTTCAGCTTCTGGCGACGTGCCCCAGGAAGTGGCAACCCGCTCACGGCCGGCAGCACGTACGCCGCCGTGTCACCTCGCGCGTTCACCAGGCAGCGACCCGTCGCCGCGTCCGAGACCTGCTCCGTCAATCCGGCGGCAATCGCCTCGCGACTCGCCTTGCCGCTCCAGACATCCCAGCGCGGACGCTCGCGACCCGTCTCCCACAGCACGACGGTGCGAAGCAGCTCGATCCCTTCCGGCGTGTCGAGCGGCGCATCGACCGCGTACGCCTGGATCAGTTTCTCGAACTTGTCCACCAGTTCAGCCGTGCCCTCGCGCATCGCATCGGTGCTGTCGCGCGGGAATGCGCGCAGCCAGCCGTCGTTGCAGCGATCCTGACCGATGTCCGTGAAGTCGGAGGTGCGCAGCAGTCTGGCGCGATAGTCATGCGCCAGCTCCACCGCGGCTTCGAGCTCGTGCTGCGGTCCGCGACCCAGTAGCGTCACCGCAGAACTGGTCATCACGCGCGGTCGGTATCCGTTGTCGGATACCGTGCCGGACCGGGCGCACCCCGACAGGGCCCCGATCGCGAATGTCGCACTCGCGAAAGAAAAGGATCCAACTGACCGCCACCGGCGCACGCGTACGCTCATACCCGCAAAGGTACCGCTGCCGCGTCCATCAGGACAGACGCGACGCGCCACCAGCGGCCGCGACGGGCACGCGCTCATCTTCCTGGTCATCGGCAAGCTCCTGGTCGATCTCGGCCTCCTCGGCGGCAACCTCGGCATCGATGGCGGCCTTCTCCCGCTGATAACGCACCCACCAGGTCCGCGTGACCTCGCCCGCCAGCTCGCGATTGCCCAGCCCGAACGCCAGCGCGAGCGCCAGCGCCACCGCGCCGAACAGGATGGCGAACGCGGTCGTCACGATGTCCGTCGCCACTCCCAACTCCTGCAGCGCCATGAAGATGGCCAGCACGACGATGCCGCCCCGACCCACCCGGGCCAGCGTCGGACCGCCATGCAGCGCACCCGCCGCCGCCAGCAGCAGCCCCTCGACGAACCCACCCAGCACGATCCCCACGATCACGATCACGATCGCCGCGATGATGCTCGGGATATAACTGACGAGCTCGGCAAACACGTCGTTCAGCGACTGCAGCCCCGCCGCCGTCGATGCGAGCAGCAGCACCGCAAACATCACCGACCAGAACACCAGATTGCCGAAGACACGGGCCGGATTCACCTGATGGCCGGCATGCTCCACGGCCTGCATCACGCCGCCACGCCGAAGCAGCTCGTTCACGCTCAGCTTCTTCAGCAACCGCTCCACACCACGCTGCGTGAGTTTCGCGAGCAGATAGCCGGCAAACAGGATGACGATCGCGCCGAGCAGCGCGGGCACGATCTCGCCGAGCGTGGCGAAACTGTCCTGCAGACGGGTCAGAAAGTCCATTGGGGATCAGCGGAGATAGGCCGGCGCCGCCCCGGGGGACGTGCCACACCGCAAGTTAGCACGGCAGGGAATCGCGTACGAGTGCCAGGGCACGCCGCCTGCGCTGCGGTGTCGCTCAGTTGCGTGTCGCTCAGTTGCGTGTTCCTCGCTTGAGATCGAAGATCGCTGACCGTCGGCATGACGGACAAACGAACCAGTCACGCTTGCGCTGGTACCCCAAGCCGAACGACCCGCCACCAATCCCTTTCCGCACCAGCACGGGATGCGACGCGCACCGCGGACAGTGAGGCACCGCGTCCGCCAGCACGTCGGTCCGGATCGTCGCCTGTTCCCCCGGCGAATACTGCGCCGGACCATCGTCCGATGGCACGTCGGTCACGGCGCAATACGGATCACGACCTTGCCGAACTGCGCGCCCGACTGGAGCCGCGCATACGCCTCTGCGGCGCGCTCCAGCGAGAAAATGGAGTCCACGGGCGGTCGCAGCCCGCCAGCCGCGAACTCGGCTGACACCTCACGCCACTCCTGTTCGCTGCCCATCGTCGAGCCCCAGATCGTCCATTGGTTCAGGAAGAGCCGCCGCACATCGGTCTCCACCATCGGACCACTGGTGCCACCGCAGGTGACCAGCCGTCCGCCACGACCCAGCGACGCGAGCGAACGCTTCCACGTCGCCGTCCCGACGCTGTCGATCACTACATCGACGCCCCGCTTGCCAGTGGCGATGCGGATGGCCGCCGGCACATCGTCGGTCGCATGGTTCAGCAGGTGATCCGCACCGAGGGCGCTGGCACGCTTCAGCTTGTCGGGGTCGCTGGAGGTGACCCAGGTGATTGCACCACGAGCCTTGGCCAACTGGAGTGCCGCCAGCGCCACGCCGCCGCCAATCCCCCAGATCAGGACCTGCTCGCCAGCCTGCACGCGCGCCTTGCCGGCCACCATCCGGTAGGCCGTCAGCGTGGCGAGACCAAAGCCAGCCCGCTCTGCCGCCGGGATCTCCGCCGGCACAGGCATCAGGTTCCATTCCGGCACCACGACGAACTCGGCCGCCGTGCCCGGTCGATGCTCGCCGTGGATCTGAAAGCGCAGACAGAGCGGCTGCTGCCCGGCGCGACAGGACGCACACTCGCGACAGCTGGCACCAGGGTTCAGCACCACGGTATCGCCGATGCGGACGCTGGTCACTGCGTCGCCGATCGACTCCACCACACCGGTGCAATCCGCGACCGGGACCCAGGGCGGCCTGAGCGTCAGCCCGGGCCAGCCCTGCAGGACGAACAGGTCGAGACGGTTCAGCGCGACGGCGTCGACGCGCAGTCGTACCGCATGCGGGCCGTCCAGCGCCGGCATCGGGAGATCGTCGCGGACCGACAGCTGATCGAGGCCACCATGGCCGCCCAGCACGAGTGCACGCATCGAGGATACGGAGTGTGGCGTTAGTTATGATTCTCGCGCGCGGCACCTGGCGCCGCACGCAGCTTTCCTGCGCGTTCTCCGCGCCTCCATTGGAACAGGATCCTGGCGAATGATAGCGATCAAGGTGCCACCGCTCGGCGAGTCGATCGTCGAGGCGACCGTGTCACGCTGGCTGAAGCAGGAGGGCGACGCCGTTGCAGCGGGTGAGACCCTCGTGGAACTCGAGACCGACAAGATCACGGTCGAGGTGCCGGCGCTGAAGGCAGGCGTGCTCGCGGCCCGCTCACGCGCAGAAGGCGACGTGGTCGCGGTGGATGACATTCTGGGTCAGCTCGACGAGACCGGCGGTGTGGTCTCACTCGATGCCGGCACGGCCGGCGCAACCGGCGGTGATGCCGGCCATACCCCGGGCGGCCCCCCACCGGCTGCGCCAGCGATCCCGGCGGCCGAGTCGGCCGGCGCAACCGGCGGTGATGCCGGCCATACCCCGGGCGGCCCCCCACCGGCGGCTGCGCCAGCGATCGAAACGGAGCGCGGAGTCGCGCCGGCTGCCCGTCGCACGGCAGACGAGGCGGGGCTGGACATCGGTACGGTGACCGGCACCGGCCGCGGCGGCGTGATCAGCAAGACCGACGTGGTGAACGCCATTGCAGCCGCCCCCGCAGCCGCCCCCGCAGCGGCAGCAGCACCGGCAGCGCCGGCAGCGCCAGTCGCGCCCGTGTCGACCGCACGCAGCGGTGCGCGTGAAACCCGCGAAAAAATGACGACGCGCCGCAAGCGCATCGCCGAAAACCTGCTGCAGGCGCAGCACAGCACCGCGCACCTGACGACGTTCAACGAGATCGACATGTCCGCGACGACCGCACTCCGCGCCCGGCTCAAGGACAAGGTCGAGAAGGAGCATGGCGTGAAGCTCAGCTTCATGCCGTTCTTCGTGAAGGCCGCGACGCATGCGCTCAAGGCGTTCCCGCTCGTGAATGCGCAGCTCGATGGTGACAGCATCGTCTACAAGCACTACGTGCACATGGGTATCGCCGTCGCCAGCGAAGCGGGCCTGGTCGTTCCCAACGTGAAGGACGCCGACACGAAGGGCATGCTGACGATCAGTCGCGACATCGCGGCGCTGGCCACGAAGGCGCGCAGCGGCAAGCTGGCGATGGACGACCTCACTGGCGGCACCTTCACGATCACGAACGGTGGCGTCTTCGGGTCGCTGATCTCCACCCCGATCATCAACTACCCGCAGGTCGCGATCCTCGGCCTGCACAAGACGCAGGATCGCCCCGTCGCGATCGACGGCAAGGTCGAGATCCGCCCGATGATGTATGTCGCGCTGAGCTACGACCATCGGATCATCGACGGTCAGCAGGCCGTCCTGTTCCTCGTCCGGATCAAGGAGTTGATGGAAGATCCGGCCAGCATGCTGGTGGAGTAGCGCGTGGCCACGGCAACCATCCCGGCGGACGTCGTCGTCATCGGCGGCGGCCCTGGCGGATACGTCGCATCCATCCGCGCCGCGCAGCTTGGCCTGAACACGGTCTGCGTCGAGCTGGACAAGACGCTGGGCGGCACCTGCGTCAACGTCGGCTGCATTCCGTCGAAGGCACTGCTCACGAGCAGTGAGCACTTCGAATTCGCGCGCCATGCGGCCGCCGAGCATGGCGTCGTGATCGACAATGTGTCGGTCAATCTCACGCAGATGATGAAGCGCAAGCACGATGTCGTCAGCGCGAACACGAAAGGCGTCGAGTTCCTGTTCAAGAAGAACAAGGTGACGTGGGCTCGCGGGGCGGGCACGCTGAAACCCGGCAACCTCGTGGACGTCACCGCAGCCGACGGCACGGTGACCACGTACGCGGCGAAGAACGTCATCATCGCCACCGGCTCGTCGTCGATCGAACTGCCGTTTCTCAGGTTCGACGAGACGCGCGTGGTGTCGAACATCGGCGCGCTGCAACTGACATCGATCCCGAAGCGGATGATCGTGGTCGGCGGCGGCGTGATCGGACTGGAGCTGGGCTCCGTCTGGCGCCGCCTGGGCAGCGACGTGACGGTGGTCGAATTCCTGCCGACCATCCTGCCCGGCAATGACGACGACATCATCAAGGAGGCGACGCGCGTCTTCGGCAAGCAGGGACTGACGATTCGCACGGGCACCAGGGTGACGGCAGCCGACCTGTCATCGCCGGACGTCATCCGCCTGACGGTGGAGAAGGATGGCACGAGTGAGATGCTGGAAGCCGAGGTGGTGCTGGTCAGCGTGGGCCGTCGTCCCGCGCTGCATGGCATCGACGCGCAGGCGCTGGGCCTCACGCTGCAGACGAGCGGCGCGATTGCGGTCGACGACCAGATGCGCACCAACCTGCCCGGCCTGTTCGCCATTGGCGATGTGGCGGGCGGCAAGCTGCTGGCGCACAAGGCGGAAGACGAAGGCATGATCGCCGCCGAGGTGATCGCGGGGAAGAAGGTGCACATGCACTACGCCGCGATCCCGGGCGTGGTGTACACCTGGCCCGAGATCGCGTCGGTCGGGCTGACGGAGGGCGAGGTGAAGGCATCCGGCCGCGCGTACAAGACGGGCAAGTTCCCCTTCAGTGCCAATGGGCGGGCGCGCTGCCTTGGCGAGACGAACGGCTTCGTGAAGATCATCGCCGATGCCACCACCGACGAACTGCTCGGCTGCCACATCCTTGGTGCGAACGCCGGTGACCTGATCCAGGAAGTCGTGCTGGCCGTGGAGTACCGCGGCTCGAGCGAGGACATCGCGATCACGACGCACGCGCATCCCACGCTTGGCGAAACGGTGAAGGAAGCGGCGCTGGCGGCGCTGGGGCGCGCGATTCACATGTAGTGTTCGACAGCTCCTGCGTGCAGAAGCGTGCAGGACAACGGGGCGGCGATCTGGATGATCGCCGCCCCGTTGTCCTGCACGTCATCGCGGTTCGCGACGCGTGCACCGGTCGGGCTGCTTACATCATGCGTGCGAAGACCGCGCCCAGTGCCATGCACACCACGGCCATGATCGCGATCGCGGTGGGCGGCATCGAAATGCGGCCTGGTGCTGTGGGCGCGGGCTGCGCACGCGCGACCGTGGTGACGGACGCGTGGAACGCAGGTGCTGCCACGAGTCGCGCCGCCGTCGACGACGGCAGCGCGTTCATGATCTGCGCAGCGACATGCGAGGGTGTCCGGAGCTTCCGTCGCGATGCCGCCTCGACGCTGATGCGCGACCAGAGCTCGGCCTCGGGCGTCAGCTGGCTGTTCGCCGTGCGCGGTGCTGGAGCCTCGCCGTCCAGCCACGCATTCAGCGCAGCCATCGCGCCGTCGTGGCGCAGCGGGACTTCACGGTCGCTCAGCGGTCGCTCGCCTGCGGGCCGCCAGTCGGAAGTCGGAGTGTCGCGATCAGCGAGTGCGTCGTCCGGGTTCATGTCCATCATCATGCGTATTTCCCCTCGAGAAGAGCCTGCAGCGCTTCGCGTGCACGATGCACACGCATCTTGAGCGCGCCGACAGTAGAGTCGAGCATATCCGCCATTTCCTCGTACGAGCGGCCTTCGACGTGCTTCATGACGAATGCCTCCCGCAGCGAATGTGACAACTGGCCGAGTGCCCAGTCGAGGTCGATTCGAAGCTCACTGCGTGTGAGTTCCTCATCAGGCGTCGTCAAGTGAGACGGTTGATCGTCCTCTTCGTAACTGACATGACTCCGTCGGATGTTCTTGAGCCAGTCCTTGCACCCATTGGCGACGATGCGGAAGATCCAGGCGTCGAAGCGGCCGCGAACCTCACCGAGGTGCGAGAACGCCTTGATGAACGACGCCTGCATGATGTCTTCCGCGACATCCGGGCTGCCGGTCATGTTCAGCGCGTGCCGGTACAGCGCATCGCTGTATTTGGTGACCAGGACGGCGAACGCTTCGCGATCACCCGCCATGACCCGGGCAATCGAGCGGGCGTCGAGGTCCGCCTGTTCAGCGACGTCGGAAGGGAGGGTCTTTGGCGCCGCTGGCAGATCCGCGACAGCCGCTGCAGGGGACGAAGCCCAAGACGTTCGTGTTGTCATAAACGGTACATCCCATGTCAGGGGGGAGACGACAGCTTGCTTGTGTCGTCACATGGGCCCCGAACATTTAGCGCAGCGTGCTTCAGCGCGTCGTGATTCTCTGCCAGCCACCCGCGCGGATCTCGTCCGTGTGCTCACCGAGCAGCGGCGGCGGCCGTCGGACCATGCCGCCGACGCTCGACGGGACGCCAGTGAGCGGCGACGACGCCGTCTCGTGCAGCGCCTCGAGCACGGTCCGGATGCGGCCGACGGGAACGCCGACCGCGTCCAGTCGCGCACGCCAGACATCGGCGCCGTGTCCCAGCAGCTGCGCCTGCACCGTCGCCACGCAGTCGCTTCGCTCGGTGACTCGGCCGGCGTTCGTCGCCCATGCGGCGGAGTCGAGACGCGATGGCTCATCCATGGCTGTGCAGAGCGCCCGCCACTGCGTGTCATTGCCGACCGCGATCACGAGCGGACGATCCGCAGTCTGGAAGACCTGATAGGGGACGAGGTTCGCGTGGCTGTTCCCCCACCGCTCGGCATCGCGACCGGTGACGAGCACGTTCTGCGCGACATTCACGAGCGCTGCCACCGCGCTCGCGCCGAGGGAGACGCTCAAGTGGCGCTCCGCATGCGGTCTTTCCCGAGCGCCGATGAGCGCCGCGAGAATGCTGATCGCGGCATCCTTGCCGGTGAGCACATCCACCAAGGCGACCGCCGTGCGCAGCGGATCGCCGTCGGGATCGCCCGTGACGCTCATCCAGCCGGACTCCGCCTGGACCGCGAAGTCGTATCCCGGGCGCTCCGGGTCGCGCGGATAACCGCGAATCGTGCACCAGATCAGCCGCTGGTTCGAGGCCAGCATCGATGGCGCATCGAGCCCGCGCCTGTCGAGGGCGCCCGGGAGGAAATTTTCGACCACGACGTCCGCCTGCTCGATCAGCGCCCGAATCAGCGCACAGTCGGCCGAGTCATCGAGGTCGGCGGCAAGCGAGCGCTTGTTGCGGTTCGTGCACAGAAAGTACGCCGACTCGCCACGCGCATCGAAGGGCGGCCCCCAGTGCCGCGTGTCGTCACCCAGCCCCGGGCGCTCCACCTTCACGACATCGGCACCCAGGTCACCGAGCATCATCGTGCAGAGCGGGCCCGCGAGCACCCGACTCATGTCGAGCACTTTGAGCTTTGAAAGCGGCAATGCTGTCGTGTTCATGCGTTGTTTGTGTTGAGAATTGCAATCACGGAGACGGCTTTGGCCTCACGGGCGGTCACCGCAACACGGCACTTGCGTTTCATGCTCAGTCGCTTATTCTTCCGAAGTTGTTACGCAGCCGCGCGGTGCCTCAGGGTGCCTGCGTGGCGCTTGGTAGTTTCTGACGCGCTTGTTCCGGGCAACGAGTCCCGACGTGACGGCGCCCAATAATCTGTATGGAACCCATGACTCCCGACGTGCCCGCTGCCCCCACCGAGGTAGCGCCGACCCCGGCGCCGCCGGTGAAGCGCAGCCCCGGTCATCGCGGCACCGATATCCGTGACACGGTCGCGGAAATGACGGCCCGCGCGAACGAGATCCAGTTCGAAGCCGGCAGCAAGATGGCAAATGCGCTGCGCAACATCGTGCGCGCCGCAATCGCTGACACCGAATTGAGCCTCGAGAGCACCCGGGATGTGGTGGATTACTTCCGCCGCCGCGCCCTGATGTCCACCGAGGATGCGCAGGGCCTGCTGGACGAGGTGGCGGAGTACGCCTCGAAGCGGAAGCCGGTCGAACCGCCGCCCGTGGCCGGCAAGCCCGGCAAGCCGACCGCCTCGAAGGTGCAGTCGCTCGCCAGCCTCGCCGAAGAACTTGCGCTGCCGGCCGCACCTACCGAAAACGCCGGCCGTCCCACCGCAGGCCCGCCGACGATTTCGTCACCGGCACCGGCACCAGTCAAGGTCGCACCGCCCTCCATGATTCCGGAGCCGACGGTCATCCCGCTCGCACAGACCTCGATCGCGGCAGCCGCTGCACCACAGGCTGACGACACACCAGCTGCGCTGCCGGACGCCGACATGCCGTCCGCCGCGCCTGCGGCAAAGCCGTCGGTCAGTTCGAAGGCAGCTGCAGCCCCGGCCGCGAAAAGTGCCGCGAAATCACCGGCTGCCAAGACGGCGGCTCCCGCTGCCAAGGCTCCGGTCAAGTCCGCCGCCAAGGCACCTGCCAAGACTGCCGCGAAAAAGAAGTAACGCACCTCACACCGACTATTCGGTTGCTTTCCGCATCGCCCGCTCTGCCACCTGGCTCGGCGGGCGATGTTTTTTCGCCAGTAATCGTTCCACCCGCGCTTCCTGATGCCCTGTGCCGCCTTCCCGATTCATCGCCAGCGCTCCTGCCCGCGTCGATCTCGCCGGTGGGTGGACCGATGTGCCACCGTACTCCACCGAGGTCGGTGGCTCGGTCTGCAACATTGCGATCGCCATGCGCGCGCACGTGACCGTCACGACCTCCCCGACTGCAATACCGCCCAGCGACCGGCTGCTCCGCGCGGCCTGGCAGCGCGCGGGTGAACCGGCCGTCGACATCGCGCTCGAGTCCGCAATCCCGCTGGGCTCCGGACTCGGCGGCTCGTCAGCGGCGGGTGTCGCACTGGCGGCGGCACTGGCGGCACACAACGGGCGGACGCACTCGGCACATGAGCTCGCTGAATTGAGCCGCAGCACGGAGGCCGAAACGATGGGCCTGCCGGGAGGCTGTCAGGATCATTTTGCTGCGGCATTCGGCGGCGCACTCCTGCTCGAGTGCCGCGAAACGACCTCACTGCACGTCGTGCCGATGAGCGAGGACTGCATCGTGGAGTTCGAACGGTGCGCCATGATCGCACACACCGGCGCATCACGCATGTCAGCGACGACCATTACCGCAGTGCTGGACGCGTGGCGCGCCGGCGAGGTGCAGACTTGCGACGCACTGCAGGCCATGGCGGCAATCGCACCAATGATGGCCGCGGCGCTGTCGGACGGTGACCTTGACGCGCTGGGCCGATTGGTAGCAGGCCAGTGGGCGGCACAGCGTTCGCTTCATCCGACCATCACAACGCCAGCAATCGACCAGATAGTACGTGAAACGTCTCAGGCTGGCGCACTTGGCGCCAAGGCACTGGGCGCGTCCGGAGGCGGGTGTGTGTTGGTGATCGCGCGCGGGGATCGCGTCGACGCCGTGCGGCGGGCGCTGGCCAGACATGCATCGATTCTGCCGCTGCGCGTCTCCCGCAGCGGCGTACGGGTTCTTTCGGAGACCGGAGCCGCCTGATGCCCATTCGACCGGGCGACGCCCGCGCCCTCACGGAAACGCTGATCCGCGTGGACTCGCGCAATCCCACGCTGGTCCCAGGCGGACCTGGCGAGTCCGGCTGCGCGCATGTCCTGGCGGAGGTACTCGGCGGGTGG
>Ga0105045_10001681_pt1 | contig 18246 bp, 8 predicted proteins | sample MAT02_FD_78089 | JGI IMG/M metagenome (GOLD analysis project Ga0105045, IMG submission 78089) | Freshwater microbial communities from Lake Fryxell liftoff mats and glacier meltwater in Antarctica - MAT-02 (megahit assembly) | ecosystem: Environmental > Aquatic > Freshwater > Ice > Liftoff... | reverse complement strand
TAAAATTTCCTGGATCCACAGATTTTAGAAGAATTCCATTAGCATAACTTTCTTGAAGTTTTGACACCGTAAAAGTAACCGTATCAACAGAGTTAAAAGTTGATAATTTTGCAAATTCTACACAAAAAACTTGCTGATTAGCTGCGCCATTAAATTCTGTGCCCGCAGGAGCATTTGCCTTAAAGTAAGCAGAAAAATTCATTCTACTGTTACTTGCTTCAATACTGCTAACTACCTCAACTCTCGTAGAGTCAACATAAAGATTTCTTACAATAATATTTCCTGTAGGTTCAACCTTTGCAGCGTTATAATTAATGATTACGTCATAACCTATAACGTTATCTAATGCAACACCAGATATGATAGGTGCACAGAATGTTTCAGGAATACAAGTCTGACTTACATTTCCAACACGGTAAGGTGCACCAGCTGGATCTATGATTTCTATTGTAATCAAATTTGATGTGATAGAGTCACCATTATTGTCAAAAGCTCTTGCTGTAAAATTCTTAAAACCTGGAGTACTAGGCCAATCGAATGTACGGGGATTTGGTCCTGTATTATCAGATCCAACTAACACATTGTTTACAAAAAACTTTACATTTGTAATAGTACCATCAGAATCAGTTGCAGTTGCATTTAAAGTCACCAAAGCAGGTGCTGTTATTGGAAGTACTGTAGGGATAGCCAAAGTAATAGCTGGAGGAGTATTTGCATTTACTATCACTGTTACATTAGATGCTGTTGTACTTGCACCAAGATTATCAGTTGCAATACCATAAACGAAATATGTACCAGCAACATTTGGAGTAGTCCATACTGTTGTGTACGGTGCACTAGTCAATAAAGCACCGATTGGGATACCAGCGCCACCGACAGTGGTTCTGTAATAATATTGAACAGAAACTATCGTACCATCAGCATCTGTTAAGGTAGGAGCGCTCAAATTAACAGGAGCAGTGACCACCACTGTTGAAGGGGTTGCAGCCACCACAATTACAGGTGGTTGATTAGCTCCAACAGAAATAATTCTAACAAGCGATGTAGTTGTTGCACCTTCATTGTCGGTAGCTACAGCAGTAAGATTTACAGTAGTAGCGGCAGTAAATGAATACTCGTAAGGTGAACTTGTATCAGTGCTTAATAAAGTAGCCCCATTAAAAAACTGAACTTGTGTAACTGTACCAGGAGCTGTATCGGCTGCTGTAGCTACCACATTGACAACTGTACCGGCTACTACTGAAATGTTTGTAGCAGGTGTTGTGATAGCAACTGTCGGAGGTGTATTTGGGATAAGTATTAGTGAAGGCATTGTAAATTCACCAGCCTGAGGAGAGCTTGCTACCCAATTTTCAGATACACCTGGAGTAGGTGTTCCTAATTGTAAATTGATATGGTATCCAAAAGCACCTGTAGTAGTGAACTGTCCAAGTAATACTTTATTAGTTGCTGTAGGACCTGTAGCAGTAGCACCACTTGCTGAAATTACAAATCCTGCAGGAAGGCCTGAAGTGGTAAATCTATTTCCAACAACAGCGTTAAAAAAAACATCATAAGGGGCAGCTTCAAGATCGGCTCCAGTTGCAGCAGGCGTTAAAGCGCCTGGATTAGCTAAAAATCTACCATCATGTGTGGTCAAAGGAGAACCCATGCCACCACCTGAATTTGTCAAAGTAGTAGCTAGACCACCATCTGTATCTTCGGTTTTTTGTAAACCTCTTCTAGTTCCTCCGCCACTTCCAAATGAAAACCAAGAATCAATAATGGCAGCACCTGAAGTTAAAGAACCGTTTGAAACACCATTCGCAAATGAAGAACCATTGGCAGCATCATTCCAGAAATTTGTTGATGAAAAGAAAACAAGTGAGTCAACATCAAGACCCACTGTCACTGGACCGCCATACAAAGATTGTATGTTATAACCAGCAGCTAAGTTGGCATACACCCTGTACGTTTTTGATCCCAAAGGAACGCCATGTGCTGTAAAATCAGCAGCATTAGAAATGTAGTAAGTTTCTACTTCTATACCTTCAAGACCTGTTCCAGTTTGTGCATTAACTATCGAAACAGATATTATAAAGCAGAAAAGTAATAAGATCTTATTTAAAAAATTATTCATATTATTATGTTTAGTATTACAAATTAAATAATGTTTAAAAAAATTAATCACAACCAATTCCAAATTGGCCTAAAAGTAAGTTTAAGTCTGAAGCATTAGTACTACCATCAGCATTTGCATCAGTTGCACATGGCACCAAACCATTTTCAAAATCTAGCAAAGCATTAACAGTGTAATTAGATAACCATGATTTTTTACCTGATTCAAACGCACCTCTATAGTTAGCAGGAGTGAAGAATGCTCCTGCTATTGGCGCAACAGGACAAGTAGTAGCTACATTTGAAGTTGGGATCAAATCCATTGTTTTTGTTGTAGCTGTACGACCCGCATTAAGCTCTAAAGCAGGATCAAATCCAACAAGTGATGCAACTATAACATTTTGATCCGTCACTGTAAATTTTGTAAAATCAGGACCTGTAGTAATGGCAGTTGAACCTTGTAAAAGTGGTGTGATAACTCCAACAAAAGTGTTACACTCTACCTTTAGTGTACCGGCAACCCAGTTGTCATAAGCATCAATGCTACCTGGTCTTGTATTATCATCATCTAATCTTAAGCCTCTACCATAATTAGCAAAAACTGAATTTCTTGCTGTACCTAAAGTTTGCTCTTTGGCTCTTATAGCCGCACCATGTACACTACCAGCACTTGGAGCTGGATTCCCGTTTTGACCTATTGATCCAATTAATGTTGAATTATACACCACAGGATTAGATTGGTTCGCTGAATTTATTTTATCATCATCACCATCAGATTCAAAACCGTTATCTCCACCAGCTGCAGTAGTCATGTCTGTTTTAATATGAACCCAAAATTGTCCCCTACCTGACCAGTTCTGATCCCAGTCAAAACCATCATCGTCATTAAACAATACGGTTGCATATTTCAAATCTACAGTACCTCCGAAAAACTCGATACCATCATCTAGATTAGAAACAACTTCAATGTGGTGTAATGTAGTACCTCTGCCTACAGAACCTAAAGTCAATCCGTTTATTTCATTATTTGCACCAATGACTTCACCACCATGTCTGATAGAAACATAGGTCATGACACCTGAGTTATCATTGTCATCAAAAGTAGGAAATGATGCATCACCAGCTCCATAGTAGATTCTTGGTTCAGGAGACGCAAAACCTTCTATTCTGCCTACTCCATTTATTCCACCTGGTGCAATTAAAATATTTGAAGTAGTTAGATTATTAGTTGCTTTACCAAGAACAATCACTCCGCCCCATAGGCCTTTGTTAGTAATTGGGAAAGTACCATCTACGTTATCCGCTACTGCTGTAAAGATAATTGGGCAAGATTCTGTACCTGCTGCAAAAAGCTTTGCACCTCTAGAAACAGTAAGTGCTCCACCATTAGAAGTAGTTGGAGCTGGATCAGTGTCTGCTGCTCCTTTGATAATTGTACCTGGTGCAATAGTCAATGTTTGACCATTTCCTACGTAAACTTTGTTGTGTAATGTGTAGGTCTTGTCACATGTTAATACCGTGTTGGCATTAAGCATGTTTCCATTTGCATCAGTCAAAGTTGAAAAACTTACGACTGTTCTCACCGCTGGACATCCGCAAGATGCACCGTTAGTTTGGCCAAAACTTGGAATCATTGTTCCTAAAATAAGACCAACTGATCCAATTGCTTTTAAAATTTGTGATTTCACATTAAATGTTTTAAAAATTAAAAAATTGATTAAAAAATTTATTAAATTGTATATCATGAATACGATACAAAGGTATGGGGTTACTGTACCTACTTCTATTATCTTGCGATTAAGTAAAAGTTAACAATATCATTAAAAAGTATAAAACAATAATACTGAATTAATATTCAGAAGTAGTTAATTACCAATCACTTAACATTAAAATACAGGAATTTATTTATCAATCAGATATATATTAGGACAAAATTAATATGAAATTTTGATATGATATTTAGTTTTAAAAACCTTGTTCAGTGGTAGTTTACACCACTACTTTTCTCGCTTTGTATAATCGCTATTTTGCTATCGATTTGAAATAAATACTAGTTAGATTAAAGATAGATTTAATGGATACAGGTAGTAAAAATAAAAAAAATGCAACAAACTAAACAAAGAAAAATTAATTGACACATTCAGTATTCTTGGATGAATTAAAATTAATCCGCCGAGCCGAACATAATTTGATATATTAGTTTTGAATAAAAACAAATATTTAGGTTTAAAAAAGTAACTATTTAGGCCGCATATATCAAATTTCACAACTTTGTGATTCGTATTTAATACGCTTTTGACTTTTCTAGCAGTCACTAAGTAAAGTAGGGTGTATTCCAAAGATGTTTAGACCCCTTGAAGTAACCTAATATTTATTAAAATTGTGATATTAATCAATTAATTTGGCTGATGACTTTAGTAACTACTAAAAAAAATATTTAGATCGCAATTTTGGAATTGATAAAGATCAGTCTTTTACACATCTTATTGCAAATCCATAATTTTGGTGGGCAAAGTATCTGAATACTTCCGTTCTTTTATAATCCAAATTACGATACCATGCTTCATTTTCAGTTTGAGTAGATGTCCACCAGAATCCTTGCTCTCTATTGGATGGCTCACAAAACCGTCCGTCCAAAACCCTGCATCCACAAGCCAAAGCTTTAAACCCACTATCATTGGTTCCCCATACATTATCAAAATTTGTCCAAGTTGCAGGAACAATTTGATAATCTTCCTTCAATTTATCACCCACATTAACACCTCTCCACTTATTCTTACCTAATTCACTTTGATTCATTCCTAAAGTAGATTCCATTTTTTGCCATTCCGCATCACTAGCTACATGCCAACCAATAGGTGCAATATTTGCAGAACTTTTGACAGCATAAAAATTATAAAGTAATCCTGTCTTACCAACTGTATATGCTGGAAACGTAGCATTTTGCCATTCATTTTCATCACTAATCAGTTTTATATTCTCTCCATTTCTAAACTTGGTTGCTATCAGGTCATCTTGCATCCAAACTTGATCTCCTATCTTAACGGTTTTATATATATTATTTTCTAAATCGATTACTGTACCGATTTCAAACTTTTTTTCTACAATATCATCCGGATTACATCCTGAAAAAAATATTATGGATAATAGTGCCATATAAATCAAACCACTTTTAAAATTAGCTTTCATAACTAAAAATTAAATCTTTACCAATTTTGTCAAAAAAGTTTGTAATGAATCGGAAACCTTCATAAAATAAAGTCCATTTGGAAGATTTGAGAAATCAAACTCTTGCACAAAATCATTAATGATAATCTCCTTCCGTACAGTACTACCATATATATCAATAACTTCCAACACTTGATTAGCATTGGCATTAATGTTATGATATATCTTAATTATATTACTCACAGGGTTAGGTGCAATACTAATCACAAATACATCTTTGTTTCTATTCGGTAACTCAGGACAAACGATTTCAATATTTTCATCATTACAAAAACCAATATAACAGCATAATGCTTCTATATTGATGTTGGCATTGAAATTATAATTACAAGCATTTGAGTCCATGCACCCAAAAACGATAAGATTAAGACATTTGTTAATATCGTTACAACTAAAATTCACATCAAACTCTACATAGTTTGGGTCCTGACAGCCACAGACAGGTGGATAATTGAGTGAAGGAAGTAAAATTTCACCAACCAATAGCGCACTATCTGTAGCAACATACTTGTTAATATTACCTGAAAGATCTTCTATTTCTAAGTTTAATTTGAAAGACAATTCTCCTTGGGTTGTAATTTGAGCCAAAAGTATTTGATTGCTTTCTGGAATAACTCCCACGGTACCTGAATTTCCTAGAAAAGCATCATAACTCTTAAACGTAATTCCATTTTGAGATGTACCAAAAATGGTAAAATCTTCCCCAGTTAAAATATCAATAAATCCTTGATTCAACCATTCAGCAGGCTTGTTTTGACTTGTCATCATTCCATCTGCCATGATAAGTGGAACACCTGATGCAATGTTTGTACTTTTTAGTAATCCTGTTGCTATTTCCGCACTTCCACCATCATTATTTACACCTCCAATAAATGACCCGTTTGTGTCATCAATTTTCGGCACGCCAAATACAACATCATTTCCCGATCTTGAAGTTTGTCCAATGGTCAACCAAGTATCTAGGGCAGTCGTATTGTCAAAATACCTATTTTTATTTAAGGTATAAGCAAAACTTACCCCATCGTCTTGATGGTTAAATATAGGAGCAGTACTCGAAAAAATAAGAGGATGATTTTTATCTCCATAAAGTTTACGGAGCTTATATCCTGGCAGCAGGTCTACAAAGACACGATACGTCTTTGATCCTTCCCCTAGGATTCCTCCATTTACATTAGTAGCATCGTCCGCATCCGATATATAATAGATTTCAACAAAAACTTTTTCTACTTGTGCAGAAACTACAATACTAAAAAATTGTATAGAACTAAAAAAAATAATAATGTATAAATGTTTTACCATGGCAAAATTGATTTAAATTTTATAGGATATGCTTATCGAATAATTGGTACCAAATCTAATGCTATCGAAATCTACTAAGTACCCTTTATCATTATCAAACTTATATGATCTTCGGATGGGGCTATTCAAAATATCTTTTACTGTAAAGCTAATACCAAACTTCTTTACGATGGTTTTAGACAATTTAAAATCCACAAGATGCCTTGGCATTTCATAGATGTCTGGATCATCGTTAAATCCGGTTAAAACCAATCTGGCTGCCTGTACATTATATGCCATAGAAGCTGATAAACCATAGTCAGGAATTTCGTAATTCAAGATGCAGTTGAGTACAAGCGGTGCCTGTCCAAACATTTGTCTAGCAAAACTCTGACCATAAATCCATTTTTGAACCAATGTAACTGGATCAACCTCCAGAGTAGCTGGAACAACATTTGATTGAGATTTCACAAATGATGCATTTAATCTGATTTCTAAGTTTTTTATGATTTTTTTTCGTCCTTCAATTTCAATACCTACCACATATGAATCGTCAGCATTTGACCAAGAAAATCCTTGACCCTGAAAATTAATCACTTCTATGTGGTTTTTAAAATCTTTGTAAAAAAGGCTAACAGAAATGTTATCACCATTCTTAAAATAGGATTCCAATCTTAAGTCATAATTATTTATATCTACCATTTTGAGATTGGAATTTCCAAATACATTAGCTCTCAATTCGAAGTCATAAATGACAGATTCGGAGTATTCTCTTATACTAGGCCTAGCTACACTTCTACTATAGTTCAATCTTAAATTCATTGGTGCATCATCATCATTCTTTAATTTATAAATAAAATTTACACTTGGCAATACACTCAGCTTGTTTAATCTACCTGCATTCATAAGCAATGGCACTTGATATACCCTTCTAAAATCACCATTTGCATAACCATTTGCATTATATAAGTCAGCATCAGCAAACATATCAACTTGTTCCACCCTAACCCCGCCACTTACCCTGAATGTCGGTACAATGGTGATATCAGTCATGGCATAAACAGCTGCAACTTCGCTTTTACCTATAGTATGTGTTGGGGCTACGTAACCACTGGTGTAGTAATAATTCACCGTCGTATTTGTGTCACCATTTAGCAAGAAGTTTTTTTGATCAAAAAATTGATTCAAATCTCCATTTTCGGCAAGAGGATCTCCATTTCCAAACAAAAACCCATAATTATATTGATCATACTTTCTACTTAGAGACTTATAAGCTGCGCCTATTTTTAATTTTGCAGGAAGTGATTGATTTTTATTTATAGGGAACTCAAAAGAAAGTTTAGTATCCAACAATTTTTCTTTAAGTTCTCTAAAATCTCTGACCAAAGGATCATCTGCAAATGCTGGTCCGTCGTAAAAGTAGTCAGGATTGTCATCTGCTGTAAAAAAACGGTATCTTTTAAAATCTGGTGCATCACTTTTTCCACTTGTATAGGAAGCATTAAAATCAATTTTAACTTTGCGCTTTGGTATAAAATGAGTTGACTTTACCTGATATATTAACTGTTGTCTTTGTTCATAAAACTGAGCTGAACCAAAAATTGGGTTTCCCGCATCTTTAGCTGAAAAAATAATTCCTTCCCGTAAATTGTTAACACCAATAAAATTTGGCATAAAAAGAAAACTAATGCTATTATTGGAATTAAACTTATAAGCTAAATTAATTAAGGCGCTCCACCCATTTGTAAATTTTGCAATTTCTGGGTTACTAATATCATTTCTTGCCGCCACACCATCATTAATTATACCTTGAGATCTATCAGCCACCGAATTTGGATCATACTGGACCTGACTATTATATCTAAAACCCAAAATATACCCGAGGCTCTTACCAAATAATTTTGTTTGATTACCAAGACTGAAACTTTGAGAATAATTCAATGGGGCTCTTTTCTTGAAACTCTTCCAATTATTAGGAAGGCTTGCACCTATTTTAGCAGCATCTTCATTGATTATTCTAAAGGCTTTATCACTTAATCCGTTGGCTACAAATGCTTGATTTGCTTTTAAAAGAGCCGCTTGGTTATTTATTTCTCCCTTACCCAAAAGGCCAAGTTTGTTATATCCAAGCGCAGTAAATTCTTGTTGAGCTTCAGGAGATAATTTTGTCCAATCAGAATTGAGTCCTAAACCGGCATAATAATCTCCCAATCCCAAAGCAATGAACTTATCATATAAAGATGGATTATAATTTAAATTTTTATAGTTTGCGTGGTCAAACTTTCTAAATCCATCATCAAAACCTAACCAATCAGTGGAACTATTTTGGGTGGATAAGACATTACGTAATGATGAATTTGGATTGTAACCTACTTGACTCTCCACATTTAAGGTAAACTTTTCAGGATAGTCTTTCGTCTCTACTGAGATGTAGGCTCCCGTCCAATCTCCTGGCAAGTCTGGACTGGCAGTTTTAGTAATAATTACGTTGTCTACCAAGCTTGCAGGTACAATATCTAATTTAATATTATTGGTAAATGGGTCTAGAGTAGGAATCTGAGCACCATTTATCGATGTCAGTACATACCTGTCTCCTATACCTCTTACGGTGATGAAACTACCATTTGTTGAAACCCCAGATACCCTTGAGATGGCAGATGTCACATTACTATCACCGATTTTTTTCATAGACTCTGATGAAACATAATCCAATGATACCGCAGAATTCTTTTTTAAATTCTCCATGAAATAGTTCTTACTGCGTTCTCCCTTAGCAGAAACTACCACTTCGGTAAGTACAGCTGCTTGCTCTACCATTTCATAATTTTTTACTACAACCTTCCCTTTTGCAACTTCAAAAGAATCTCTTATCGTAGTGTAACCCAAATAAGTAATAATTAGAACTTCAAAACTTGTGCTAGGGATTGCTAATTCATAATTACCATCAAAATCTGACGTACTACCTGTAGAAGAATTAGATCTAAAACTCAAAGAAGCACCAATTATTGACTCACCTTTAATATCATATATCTTCCCTCTTATAATTCCCTGACCAAATAAGTTATAACCTAAAGTACATAGTAATACTAGTACTAATATCAAATTCTTGAGCATTAATAGCTATTTTGGAAATAAAAAAGATCTCTAAATTTTAATAAATTTGCTTGTTTTAACTTTCCCATCTAGCATTAGCTGAATAAGAAAAATTCCCTTTTGAAGATTAGAAATATTTAGCGGGAAACTGGTTTTCTTATCCAATGATGGTAAATTTCCGCCAGCTACAATAGCTCCAGTTATATCGTAGATTCGATAAGTATTTTTTATTGAATTAATATGGTCAAATACTAAATTAATTTCATCAATGGCTGGATTTGGGAAAATAGAAAAATCAAGATTGGCTAGCTCAAAAGTTTTTACAATCGACGTATCAGGATAAATCATACTTGGAATGGTTCTCTCTAGGTCAACTGCATCCCTAGCAACGTATTGTTCTACACCGCCTGGTGTTGGGGTACCAATTTGTATATTCAATTCAAAAGAAAACTCGCCATCTGTTGTAAATTGACCTATTAAAACAATATTTTCTGTAGTTAAACCAATAGATCCTCCAGGAACTCCCCACAAGCCGTCAATAGTGGAAAATTCGGCACCAAGCGGCGCATCGTTGAGATTGTCCAATAATGCATTTAGCCCATTTACACCATCTGCAATACCCGCAGAAATTATTTGATTTGGAGTACCTACTACCAAACCATCTTGTTGGGTTAGGGGAATCCCCGCCATAGGGTCTTCGTTTTTCAATATTCCATTATTATTAACAACATTATCTAACCCATTATCCAAGTACTTGGGTACACCTACATTCCCAACACAACCAGCACCTCCTGATATCCAAGAATCTAACATAACGGTATTATTACGAGCAGAATTTTTATTATAAACTGGTGTAAAGCCACCTCGATCTTCATTATTAAAAAATCTAGTTGATGTTGAAAATTGCATCTTATGCAAAGGAATTTCAGTACCATAACAAGATTGAAATTTATATTCAGGCAACATGTCGACATACACTCTGTAAGTTACAGAACCCACAGGCAAAACACCTCCGACATCATTAAAAGCTGCATCATTGGCATCTGAAATGTAATATTTTTCTACAATTATTCTCTCCAGCCCATTCTGTGAATTTGCTATAAACGCAAAAAAAAGATATATTAAAACAAATAAAAATTTGTACATTACTTTAAATTTAATTTTTAAAAAATTTGATTGATAAATAAGATGAGTTAATTTAATGTTGGATGATTAATTTATTTACTATTCTTCTATCACCCATTTGCAAGATTAAAAGGTAGAAACCTGATTGATAATTTTTTGTATCTATTGATATTAGGTCAAAAGGTAAAATCTCCTGACGGTAAACACTATTTACGCCGTGTAATGATGTTAAAGTCACTACACCTTTTTCTTTTATTTCGATAGTCACAAATTGAGAGGCAGGATTTGGGTATATTTTAATCAAATTGCCAATACTGCTGTCATCATTAACTGAAGTAGTGCACACTTGTTCACTAGGTAGTTTAGAGCTGCAAATATCCCCATTAAGGTAAGATAACATGTTAAAAAAGTCAATTGAATTAACACATTCAGTTAATATTTTAAACCTAATGGAAATAATTTTTGTACTTGTATTATATTGTGTAAAACTATTTGAAGTAAACCTAAGTGTTTTGTCCGCTGGATTATAAAATTCAGTAAACTGTATATGCCCTGTATGATCTATAATGGATTCATAAGTAATTTTAGTATCATCATAATTTAATGAAAAATCAAGGGAATTAATGTCATCATCTGACTCAATATAAACAGGAATTGTTATGGTACCCCCGCTTATAGTTCCCTCAGCTACCTTTAGATATACGCTATCTTTATTGTCTATAGTTAAGATTTGAAGTTTATTATGCCCAAATAGCGATATACTACTAATAAGGCATATAACACAAAGACACGCAAAAAATATATTTTTATATGACTGCATAATTCTGAATTTGGGACAAAGATATGTTACAGTTGAATTTTTGAGATGAAATTTGATATTATCTAAACATTACTATTTCCCATCTGAAATTAATAATTATTTAACGTCGTCCTAAGATACAACAATGGTAAGTATAATACCTTTGTTTAAAAGTTTTTATGAAAATACGTTTAATTTTATTGTGCTTAATTAGTTGTTTTTATACAACTGCTCAATTTACAAAAATTTCATCTTTCGGAAATGATGCACCATTTGACAGACTGAACTCCAACAAAGCAGTGGCAGTTGGTAACAAATATTTTTTTTCAGCAAATGAAGGAAACTTTGGCAATGAATTATGGGTTAATGATGGATCACCAAATGGTAATTTTTTAGTAAAGGACATTACATCTGGTCCTACTTCAACCGTATTATCCAATTTCGTTGCTCATAAAGGATTATTGTACTTTTTTGCAAATGGTGGTATTACAGGTGAAGAACTTTGGAGGTCTGATGGGACTGCCAATGGAACTTACATCGTTAAAGATGTAAATTCTGTGAACTCTAATTTGGTAGAATTAATATCAGATGGCCAATTTCTTTATTTTTTCCCATTTAGTAATCAATTTGGAAATGAAATTTGGAAAAGTGATGGAACTTCAGGAGGGACTCAATTACTAAAAGATATTGCACCAGGCTCAAGTTCATCTGATGGTCACTCTATGTTTATTTTTAAAAACAAATTACATTTTTTTGCAAAATCAAATAATTTTGATGCTTCAGAACTATGGACTTCAGATGGTACATCAGCAGGAACTACCAGAATAAAAATTTTAAATGACTTTAACACAACAATTATAAATACGACCGTAAGCACAAATGATAGTTTGTTTTATTTTACTATGGATATAGGATCAGGAGATCAATTATGGATATCTGATGGTAAGAATTCAAATACAAAAGTCATTAAAAATATAAACCAATCAGTAGCTGAAATAGTGGTACTACCAAATAATAATGCCCTATTTACGGTAAAGACTGGATTTAACTTAGATGATATTTGGGTGACAGACGGCACTTTATTAGGGACAAATGTACTATTGGATCTTAATAATACTATAAAAAGGAAACCTTTCTCATTAATCAAATTTAAAGGAATGGCATATATATTAGGAAATGATAAGGACAATTGTTTGCTTTTGAAGACAGATGGTTTGGCATCTAATACAAAGATACTTTCGAAATTTCTATCAACTACAGGTACTCAAAATGAAAAGTTAATTCCTTTTGCAGACGAGTTTTTTGTAATAGCCTTCAAGGAAAATGTATCAAAAATGGAGATTTTTACAGCTAATGAATTTGAAAACTCATTAAGACCCATCATATTAAATAATGAATTTAATGGTCGATCTCCCATCCCAAGTGATTTTAGGGAATTATCAAATAATAAAATAATATTTAAAGCTGATGATCAATTTGCTGGTAGAGAATTGTATTTTTATCAGTCAACAAAAATATTAAGAGCAGAAATAAAAATAAATAAAAGTATAGACTGTTTTGGAGAAAAAAAAGGAGAGCTAGAAGCCATAGCGGCAGGCGGGAGTCCACCATATATGTATAATTGGTCAAATGGTAGTCAATCTAAAACTATACAAAACCTGGCAGCTGGCAGTTACACAATTGGTGTTACAGATAGCTTAGGAAATATATTTGCACTTGGCACTACACTGAGCGAGCCTAATGCCCTTAATATTGACATACAATCAACGCCAGAAACACTTTATCAAAAAGATGGTGTAATAGAATTGAATGTATTTGGAGGAACACTGCCCTATCAATTCATTTGGAATACCAACGAATTCAATAGTAGATTAATAAATAAATCATCTGGATTATATTCTGTCACTGTTACTGATTTTTATAATTGTAAAATAGAAGGTACACATTTTCTAAACAGGATAGGTGAATTTCCTCTTAATGCTCAGATTAATGAGATTAATAATATTAAGTGCTTCGGTGATGATAACGGGGCATTGGAAGGGATAATTCTAGGTGGTGTACCTCCGTATACCCTTAATTGGTCAAATGGTGAAGCAGATAAACTTATACAAAATTTAACAGCAGGCAACTACGTATTAACAATAATAGACAGTGTAGGAAGTTCATTCATAGTAGTAAAGCAATTATCGGAACCGTCTCCCATGCTTTTGGATATACGTTCAACACCTGAAACATTATTCAAAAAAGATGGTACAATTGAAGTAATTGTGACGGGTGGTACTCAGCCTTATCAATATATTTGGAATACTAATGAATTGACCAATATCTTGACAAATAAATCATCAGGGTCATATTTTGTAACCGTAACAGATAACAATAATTGTACTATCGACGGCAATGGTCTTATCGGTAGAATTAGTGAATTCCCTTTAACTGCTCAGATTATTACGTCTAAAAGTATTAGTTGTTATGAAGGAAATGATGGTGTCTTGGAAGCACTACCTACAGGTGGTCTTCCTCCCTACTTTTATAATTGGTCAAATGGTAGTCAAAGCAAATGGATACAAAATTTAAATGCAAATAATTATTCAGTAACAATCACTGATAGTCTAGGAAATAATTATTCAGCAGCAAATATACTTGGTCAGCCATCTCCTTTGAAATTAGATATAATTTCAACATCTGAAGTGTTATATAAAAAGAATGGCACCATAGAAGCATTCGTGACAGGCGGAACATTGCCCTACCAATTTTTGTGGAATACAAATGAATCAAATAGTACATTGATAAATAAATCATCAGGCTCCTATTCCATTACGGTCACCGATAATAATGGATGCGTTATAATAGGAAATCACTTTGTCGCCAGGGTAAGCGAATTTCCCCTAATTGCAGAAATTATAATAAATAAAAATATAATGTGTCATGGAGATAAAGATGGAGAGATGCAAGCTGTGTTAACAGGAGGTACACCACCTTATAAATATCTTTGGTCAAACGGCAATCAAAACTCGATCATTGATAATTTAACTTTTGGAAACTATGCTATAAGTATTACTGATAGTTTAGGAAATACTATTGTTGTCGAAAAACAACTTGATCAGCCATCACCATTACAAATTGATTTTATAACATCTCCGGAGATTGATAATGGCTCCAATGGTAGTATTCAAGCTTTGGTTTCTGGTGGAATTCCTCCATACCAATACTATTGGAATACTTCCGACTCAAATATGACCTTAAATAATTTAGTTAGCGGCACTTATAGCATTTCAGTAACTGATAATAATAGTTGTTTGTCTACAAAAGAAGTTATTATTGAAGGAATAAGTAAGGTAAATGATCTTAATAAATGTAATTTTGTAAATGAAACCATAATCTCAAGTTTTTTAAACATAATTGCTTGTGATAATATAGCCTATGATTATAATATTTGTGATCTTTCTGGAAGAATAATTGTAAAAGGCTCATTTTCTGTTGATGAAGCAGTAAGTGCATTACAACTAACAAAAGGAATGTATATCATTTATATTTTAAATAAAAATAAAAGTGTAGTGTTTACTGGCAAAGTTATCAAAATCTAAATCAAAGTTTCTTTGATTTTATATTGTGCAAAAGACAGCCCAGACAACTGCCAAAATATCGCCAATACTGAGCAAGTCGATTGCACATGTAATAATATATTGGTAATGAATGCTAATCCAAAGCTGCAAAATGCAATAGAATATATTTTTTGGGCAAGATAAATTTCTGACTTATCCCAATTCATTCCAAAATGATTTAAATAGGGTCTGCTGAAAAAGTCAGATGTGACTGAGATACGAAACTTCATACCGTCGATGCATGTGAATACTACAAGGTTAAGGTGCTGAATTAGATTGATTTCAGTTGACTTGCAAAAATAATTTAAAACTAATGAAAATAATTTAATAGTTTTATTTATTTGCCATGAATCCAATTCAAAATAAGTTGTGATTTATATTTAATAGTCAATTATTTTTGTCAGTTTTAGCAGACCTTAAATAGTAATGTGATGGGATTGCCTGTAAGGGAAGTTTATTTGGCCCTGATGGCGTTTTAGATTAATGCATAAACAAGAAAATAATAAGATACACATCTAAAACCTGCAAAATTTATCAAAAATAAATATCTTGCGCTACCCTGAATGTATTGGCATGTGCATCTATAATATCTGTCATAAGTGGTGAGTAGCCGCCACCCATACTTACAGCTACTGGAATCCCTTGGTCTTTGCACATCTGTAGTACAAGACGATCACGTTCTTTACACCCTTTCCTAGTGAGACTCAATCTACCTAGTTTGTCTGACTCTAGGACATCGACACCCGACAAATAAAAAATAAAATCAGGCTGCACCATATCCATTAATCTTGGTAAAGTTTCTTTTAGCGTATTTAGATAAATGGTGTCATCACTTTTGTCGGGCATTCCTATGTCAAGGTCGGATACTTCTTTGCGTGTAGGATAGTTTTTTTCTCCATGCATCGAAAAAGTAAATACCCTTGGTTCATACTCAAATATTTTTGCAGTGCCGTTGCCCTGATGTACGTCGAGATCGATGATTAATATCTGTTTGACTTGCTTCCTATGTAACAGAATATTGGCAGCTATGGCAATATCATTAAATAAACAAAAACCTTCTCCCCTATCTGCAAATGAATGATGTGTACCACCAGCAATATTCATAGCCACACCATATTTCATGGCATATTCTGCACATTTCAAGGTGCCGTTTGCGATATGTTTGCCACGTTTTACGAGTATATCTGACATAGGAAATCCTATATTTCTGATCTCCTTTTTATCCAGCAACTGGCTATTCAGTTTATCCAGATATGTTTGATTATGAGTAAGTAAAATATCTTGATCATCTAATGCTTCGGGATCAAAGAAATGGTCTTGTGTGACTGTACCTTCATACAATAATTGTTCTGGCAACAACTCATATTTCATCATCGGAAAACGATGACCTTCGGGCAATTCATATTTGTATAATGGCGAATAAGCTATCTTTAGCATCGATTACTATCTTGTTACCGTAATATCACCTGAATATCTATCTAAACCGAATTTACCATCAATTTGAACTTCTAGATAAAATACATACACACCGGGCACAACAAAACTACCATTTATGGTGCCTTGCCATCCTTCTGAAGGTATGTTGGCAGGTATATCTTTTTTGTCAAACATCATATTGCCCCATCGATCATAAACTCGCATTATTTTTACAAGTCCAGTGACACCTTCTGGCAGTTGTACATAAAACTGATCGTTACTACCATCCCCATTTGGACTAAAGATATTTGGGAAAGTCACTTCTGAATTTACTATTGTCACGGTGATAGCCCTCAAATCCACACAATCCTTACCATACATGTATTGGAGTGTGTAAGTGGTGGTTTCTGACGGATTTGCTATTGGGTCGTAACAATCTGAACATGTCAATGTAGCAGATGGTGTCCACGATAGATCATATAATATATTATTTGGCGCATTCACATTCAATTGGGTAGTACCGTTGGGTAATGGTGTCTGAGTGAGTGACACTATCGGACCACTGTTTTCATCAACCAATACAGTAAGGGTGTCTATACAGCCATCTATTGACTCTACTGAAACAAAATACGATCCGGGAGCAAATGACGTGGTAAATGGTAATGATTGAGTGGTCGAATTGACGATATTATTTATAGTTATTTCATAAGGACCAGGATGAGACGCCAAATTAATATTAAATACTGCGTCGCTTCCATCACAGGCGTAATTTAATGCATGAATAAAGCTAAACACTGAAAAATTGAGTTGAACATTAACTAAACTATCACAACCATTGGCCGCAGCACCTGTCAAAATATAGCTGCCTGATGGGTTGGCTTTATTGAATGTTATATTATTGACCGTAAGGGAAAAATTATCATTACAAGTAGCAATGTCATTTCTTCCAATCGCCATAGGTACAAATATCAGATTCACGTTAACGATACTATCACAACCGTTTTGGGCTTGATTTGCTAAGGTCACATTTCCAGCCGGATTAGCTTTATTAAACGTTTGATTTCCAATGGTTACACTATAGTTAATATCACAAGTAGATTGACTAAAAGTAGATAAACTAACAGGCAAAAACGCTAAAATTACTGCAACAACACTGTCGCACCCAGAGATACTTGCTCCTATTAATGTCACTGACCCGTTTGGATTATTGACATCAAATGTCTCTCCACCTAATATGAATTTATATGTTGGATCACAAGTTGAAAAACTAAATGTACCTGAAGAAAACAAACTAAAAGTAAGATTTACATTGACTATACTATCGCATCCATTCACATTTTTGAGCGTCACCGAACCAGATTGGTTTGCACTATTGAAAACTACATTTCCCACCGTTAAGGAATATGCTTGATCACAGGTTGTTTCTAAACGATTTGTAACGGGAGGCGCACTTACAAAAGTAAGATTTACACTGATGATACTATCACACTGATTGGCTATTGGAGACGCTATTGTAGTCGTACCTGTAGGGTTTGATGCAGAATATACATCACTTCCTACTGATAACGTACTTCCTGTGCAAAGTGTTCTTACGATATTTCTCCTTGG
>Ga0105045_10001679_pt1 | contig 18253 bp, 42 predicted proteins | sample MAT02_FD_78089 | JGI IMG/M metagenome (GOLD analysis project Ga0105045, IMG submission 78089) | Freshwater microbial communities from Lake Fryxell liftoff mats and glacier meltwater in Antarctica - MAT-02 (megahit assembly) | ecosystem: Environmental > Aquatic > Freshwater > Ice > Liftoff... | reverse complement strand
AGTCAACTTCTAAAACAAGAAAAATTTCTGAATGGTTTCCTTTAAAAATAATAATATCTCCTGGCTTATACATCTTCATTTAATTTTTTGTCCTTAAGATTGACATAAAATTGACGTGCACCATCAAAAGACAAAGAAACTACTCTATTAGCATGAAATTCTTTTTTATTTAAAAAAACGGTTGTATAGTTTTTCTCCAAAAGGTTAACGTTTAAAATAAGAAGAATAACTCCATTCTTGCCACTTCCCCAAATAATAACATCTCCTAGTTTAAAGTTCATTTAATTTTTATGTCCTGAAGAAGAGTAAAAATTTCCGATTTATAAAACCATAAGTTCAGCTTTTTACCAACAAATTTTTTTCGGGAGGAGTTCAAAGTATAGACCATACATAATTCTTTCTCAGAGTCAACTTCTAAAACAAGATAAGCTTCTTCATTATTATTGCGCCAAAGAAGAATGTCGCCCGGTTTAAATATCTTCATTTAGTTTTGCTTCTTGAAGGAGAGTATAAAGTATCATACCACAGTTTTGTACTCCAACCAATATGTTTGGTTTAAATTTACTTTTTGTAAGAGAGTATAATACTCTGAATTAAAAGTATGAAATTGACCATGTTTATCAGACCAACCGTTTTGATGGCGCTTTTGGCCAATAAAATCTTTGTAGTGATGGTTCAAGGTAAAGACCGAATATGCTTCTTTCTTATTAGAGTCAACTTCCAGAATAAGATAGATTTCCATACAACAGCTTCCATCAGTCGCAACTATATCTCCTGGCTTGAACTTATTTTTCATTTAGGTCCATGTCTTGCAGGCGGGAGAAATACACTGTGCTACGAAAGTACAAATAGCTTACTCTGCCAGGCAAATTGCCTTCATAAAAATTTATGTCACTGACCTCATATTTTTTTGTTTTAGAGTCTGCTACCAAAACAAGAAAAACTTCTTTAGTATCTTTTTCAACAATAACATCGCCAGGTTTAAAATTCATTTAGTTTTGTTTCTTGTAAAAGAGTATAAAGTTTTAACTCGTCAGTATACAAATAGGACTTATTGCCAAAATAACTTTTTTCTCGGCAACTTAATATAATAAACCAGGTTTTTTCATGGTCAATTTTAAAAACAAGATAAGAGTATTTCTGATCTATATAGTGAACAATAACATCTCCTGGCTTAAACTTCATTTAGTTTTTGTTTCTTGAAGGAGAGTATAAAGTTTTAACTCGTTAGTATACATATATCGTTTCTTGCCAATCCAAAGTTTCAGGACGTGGTTTAGAGTAAAAGCTTCGTATTTTTTTTCCTCGAAGTAAACTTTTAAAATGAGATAAACTGTACTAGAACAATCTATGTGAACAAGAATATCTCCTGGTTTATACTTCACTTTAACTTCTTACCTTTCAGGAGAAAGTAGTAAAAGCACACAGAGTCAAAAGACAGATGACTTCTTTCATAAAGCTTAATTTTATTTGGATGATTCAAAACAAAAATTTGACATGTTCTGCTCTTCTGGTCAACTTCCAAAATAAGACAAACTCTTTTATAGCAGTCTTTCCAAACAATAATGTCTCCTGGTTTATGCTTCATTTTTGCTCACTTAACACTTTGTCTTGCAAAAGAGTGTAAGATTTTTTATTTATAATCCATCCCTCATGCTTTTTGCCAATCCAATATTTATTGCTATCAAATAAAACAAAGAGTTTATATGTTCCGTCCTCAGAGTCAGCTTCTAAAACAAGATAAACTTCTACCCAACCATTGTCATAAACAACGATATCTCCTGGTTTAAAGTTCATTTTTGTTCACTTAACACTTTGTCTTGCAAGAGAGAGAAATATTTTGAACATCCAAAGTTTTTCTCACGCGTTTTGTTAATCACATATTGAACATTATCACTTAGGGTAAAGGTTTTATATGTTCTTCTGTCAAAGTCAACTTCTAAAACAAGAAGAATTTCTGCAACCTTGTCACTGTTCCAAACAATGATATCACCTGGTTTAAATTTCACTTTGCATGTCAGATCTTAGCACAAGAATTATGACATGCAAAGAGGATGTGCAGAGTTTAGATCTTTTCGTACACTGACTTCGACCTCTTCGGGTAGCATTTGAGGGTCTCGAAGAAGAGCTTCACGAGCAAATTTAACAATATCTTGACGGTCTCGACCTTGAAGGTTGTATTCAGAGATGAGGCCCTCGTTGTTAATAATAGGCTTGCGCACCACGGCAAGATATGTCGTAGCTTCGCCAGGCGTCATCGTATTCGTTACAAAACGCAGGCGTGCACGCTGGGCTTCAGAGAGGAAGTTGAGAGACTTTACAAGTCCCAAGTCAACCATGTCAAGCAGAAGTCCAACATTATTTTCAGACTGGAACTGGCCAGCCATAAAAGACGCGAATGGTTTCTCGGTGCGAATCATATCTGACAAAACAGCAATTAACCCAAAGTGTCCCATTGTCACGAGGGCATTTCTGGCGTTAGGTGTTGAGAGAATATCCCGAACAAGAAGGTTACCAACCGCTTCCCAGGGCATATTTTTAAGCTTCTCGGCATTTTTACTGATAGAGGCAGCGACCTCTGGCGAGATGTTAAGTTCATATTTGACAACGAACTTAATTGCTCGCAACATTCTTGTTGGATCGTCCGAGAAAGTTCGATCAGGGTCCAGGGGCGTTTGAATAAGTTTTTCTTTGAGGTGAGCAACACCCAAGCCAGTGAAATCTACAATTTCCGCCTTGTCGGGACCGTCCACAAGATCGGACAGTCTCCACAGTAGTGTGTTGAATGTAAACTCACGTCGATAAATATCCTCCTGAATTGTAGCTGGCTTTACATCCGTTGGCTTGTAACCCTTTCCTTTTCCAGCCCCGTCATAGGATTCTTTTCTAGCGTTGGCAATTTCGATTACCTCACCAAACATGGAGATACCGTCCAAAAGCCAATCTTCCTTAATCGAAATAATGGCTACGCCATATTGGTTCGTTGCCATACTGGTGGCTACTGGAATTGCTTCGCAAACCCGCTTCGCAAACCAATCCGAGTCTTTGCCTTCCAAAGCAATTGAGTCTACTACGACGTCAATGTCTTTTACGGGCACGCCTAGTAGGTGGTTCCTTACGGCTCCACCTACCACATAAATATGGTCGCCAACTCCAGGGAACTCTTTGGCGACCTCATAGAGAATCCGCATCAAGGAGATAGCCTTTTGGTTGGCAACATGACATTGAACGATGTTTTGCATTGTCGGATATCTTAGCACAAAAATTATGGTTCGCAAAGGCGATGTTCGGCAAATTTTCGTCCCGATTCAATGTCATTTCCACACTCAACACACCGATGTTTTGACACTGGCAAGCGAATTAAATACAAGCTCAGAGTTCATCCAGTGATAATATGCCTGAACGTGTCCTTGGCGCACAAACTTGCTTAGAGAGCTTCCAAGTGCGTCCATCGAGTATTCACCCGCCAAGCGCACAACATAGCCCTCAGCGTCATTGTGAGTCGAGTAAAGGCTTTTTGTGGGGTACAGACTGGTCCAGAACGCAGAGTCTACAAAATTTTGTGTCCAAACGAATGAAGCTATGACCGGAACTGTTTTGAGATCCAAAAGCTCGCACCACTCAACAACTTTATCCCAAGAGAGGGATATGTTATTTTCATCTATAATGCCAAACACGAGAAAATAATCTGGTAGTTGGTTGTAGTAAATTGAATGTTTTGCATAAACATTCTCTCCAACAATTTTCCAACCTTTTGGAATACCAACGGTGCGAATGTTTGCAGCAAGTGCTGACATCCTTGTTCGTGAGGGGTGAGCAACCGAGTCAACGGACCTAGCGTGGTAACTGCCATCGGCATAAATACTTGAATTTTCTCCGTCCAGCTTTTCCGTGATCACCACCTGCTTGCCACGGAACATATGTTCCACCTCCTTCAACGTGTGGCGTTTGTCGTCCGACGTAGTTCCAGGAGACCAGGGAAGGTGAAAGGATCGTCCGTATTTCTTTAGCATGATGATACTTTAGCACCGAACGCCTTAAGATCAAGGTTTATTTGTTGGTTTGCGCGCCGACGAATACATGCTATACATCGATGGAATCCAAAAGAAAATGAATATCCACGTCATAACAAGGGTGATGAACCCTACTGCCATGTCAACTATTTCCATTTTTTTACTTAAACTTAACGACCAATAAACTTTGGTCCAAGTTCCATATTTGCGTTGTCCCAAGCATACCAACCGATGCCCTGCGGTTCAATTCCTTCTTGGTCAATCCATTCTAATGTGATGTCTTCATGCCCCATTATAGCATATGCACGCATTCGTGCCTCTTCTGGCGTCATTGAGGATGAAGAACGTGGAGTTTTTCGGGAGAATGAAAATAGGTGTGAGAATAAATTAAACATTATTATACTTTCTTTTTGGGGAGTGGGTTGGGTTTTTGAGTGGTTTGAGAGGAACAAAAACGGAAGTTAAAAAGTTTTCTGTGTATTCGAGGATGGTGTTTTGGCCAGGGTTTAATGAAAGTAAGTTGTAATAATAACCTGGATCTCTATAATAAGACCCTTGCTCATTTTGATGTAGAACTTTTATAACTAAGTAAACGCTTGGTTTACCTCCAATGTCGGTATAATAGTATAATAAAATGTCTCCAACCTGGTATCTTGATTTCATTAAAAATCAAGAGGGAAAAAGAATTTCGCGACTTGCCAAACAATGGTGGATGCGCCACAAAAGAGAAAAAGTATAACAAAATTGATAGCTCCAAGAGCCCACCCAAAACAACCAAGATTATTTACGTAGTAAGACATTTTGTTCTTTCTTCTGTTTGTTGCTAGGTTAGTGTAACACGAACGTGTTTACAAGGCAATGATTGCAGTTAGAATATCTTCAGGTTTAATTTTTAAGATTACTTTTCTTCTTCTTCGAAATGTTCATCCTCCGACGCAAACTCATAATCCTCCCACGCTTCTTTTTCTTCTTCTTCTTCTCTGTATGATTTCCCATTCTTCTTAACCCAATTTCTGAAATGAGGTGAAAAGTAGAATAGAAGCCAACAAGGAATAAGCAACAAAAAGAAAAGTGGCCAGAGTCTAGCTCCCGTTATAGCTAGGTCGAAATCAGAAACATACAGAAGTCCATTACTGTTTGCAAGCTGCTTCTTTAAAAGATAAAAAGTAGCCACGTAACCAGATATGTATGCCAAAACAAAGTAGATAAACCAGGCCATAGGCATTTAAACTTTTCCCTTCGTGTGGCCTTGAACAGCGACCTCGGAAGCAACATATGCACGATTGACGTCGTGGATCATTACAGAGATTGAGCCAAGCTTCTTCAGAAGAAGATCGATTGTTTCTTTTTCGTTGCTACCCGTTACTAGCACACCAAGTTGAATGTTCTCCACATTTTTTGTGATTTGAAGACCGTGAGCACCATCGGTGTGCTCAAAGTGATGGACCTCGATTCCCGAGGCTGTGAGTTTTTCTACGAAGGTTTTGATCATGCTTTGGGTCATTGAACAGTTCTTTCTTTTGGGAGGCTTACAGGTTATTTTAGAGCGATTGTGAGTGCTTGTTGAAAGAGGGAGAGTCACCGGCTGGAGTTGAACCAGCAATCTCAGATTTAGGAAATCCGTCCTTTGTCCATTAAGGTACGATGACAGAAGTTGCGGCAAGAAGCTAACAAGTGACTTTATAGCATCAGTCTAGTAGAGTGCAAGACAAATCATAGTGGAAGATGCTTTTCTGGCCCGTGTGTTCAAAGTGTACTAGATACTAAAGGCAGAATTCCTGAATGTTTTTGATTACTTAGAAGCCCAAATTTAACTTAGTGGAGGATAACCTATTATAAGAGAAGAGAAAGATACTATAGAGAGGGTATGGGAGACCTTGGACCGTCACCATACTTGGATATCTGTCTTTGTCGCCCACTTTTTTGAAGCTTTGGTTCTGAAGAAGAATTCTGTTGGCACCTCATTTAAGTAATAATCGCTTGGTGCTTCATAATGCATTTGACAATTGCGTATTTCTTCTATAGTCTGGCTATAGATGCATTCAATAGTTAATTTCTTCTTGCGTGCCATACTAAGAAAATTCATGTCAAAATAATAGTTGGGACTTTTACCAGGTGGTTTAATATGTGCGCCAAGAAACAAAAACAAACCATGTTCCACACTTACTTCTGCCTGCTTAAGATATTTTTTTCGTTTGTCGCACCAAGGATTGTGAATTTTAAAGACGCACCCAATCATGTCCTGAAAATAAGCATTGTGAACCTCAATTGGTAGATTCTTTATTCCTTTTGGATGGTCCAGTCTCCAGATGGGGTCGTCTTCAATGATGGGATTATTAACAGGAGGTTTGGATCTCGATTGCTTTAATTTCATATTTGACTTTGACTTTGCTAGTAAGTTAGTGTATGATGAGACAAAGTGAAAGTTACTAGGAATAAAATTAAAGTCGGCGATATTTGGATAAATCTTAATTGTCAAATTTGCCATCATCTCAAGTATTTTCCTACTTTTTTAATCATAAAGGCAAAAAAATCAAAACATAGTGCTTACTGTCAAGTATATTGTCTAAAAGGCAAATACCTCCATGATTATCCTTTGCATATGTTTAATCCTCAAAGGTATTATGCGTCAGAACTTGGTCAGTTTAATACGCCCGTTGGTCCGCCCTTGTTTCATGAAGTGACTTTGAAAAAACTCTCCGATTTTAAGAAGGAAGATTTCCTGAAGTATGAAAAAGAAAGCTAAGCTAAAATTTAAACTAGGAGATGTAATCTATCTAATTGATGGCGCAGAGTATCTATATGCTGACGATAGACACCGTGTCATTAATCTTGAAGTCAAAAAAAGTTTTGCCTTGATACTGGATGTTATTCACGTTGAAAATCCTTTATTGATAAAACTAAAAGATAGTGACATTGCGCAACCACCTTCCACGCCTGGCTCATTACCGTGCATAGACAGATATCTCTTGCAAAATGAAACCAGTGAATTCTACCACGGTTACAAAATTCACTGGTTTCATCGTAGCAAGACTATAAAAGAGATGATTGAAATTAGTAATATAGAAAAAGCTTTTTATGCACTTGGATGAAAAACAAAAAATAAGAAACTTTAAGGTTGGAGATGTACTTTTTGCAGAAAACTTTGCAGGAGAAAGATTGCTTGGACTGATTCTATCGCAAGATGTTACTCTCGAAAATAAAGTTTTCTGGTTTAAAACCCAACTAAGTTCAAATGTATCTGACGAATTTTTAAATCAGTATTTTAAACTAGTTCAGAATCACGTATTTCTTAAAACTCCGAAAGCAAAATCACTTGGATGAAAAACAAAAAATAAGAAAATTTAAGGTTGGAGATGTAATTGTTACAGAAAACAATGTAGAAGAAAAAGATTTTCTTGGATTGATTCTGTCACAAGATGTTACTTTAAATAAAATCTTCTGGTTTAAAAGCCAAAAAATTGGAAGTGAATCAAATACATTTTTAAATCATTATTTTGAATTAGTCCAAAATCACGTATTTCTTAAAACTTAGTTGTAAAGGAAACTAATATGCTTATAGTTGCGAAAGACAAAAAAACATTAATTGAGACAGTTTGGTGTCAAGTTGATAGCAAAGAGATAGCTGAAGGATTGCTTGCGGCGGCTGAAAGAGGAGATCCTATGTGGACTTTTTCTCTGGTTGAAGACCAGCCTTGTTATAGGGATTTAGTTAGAGATCCGGTGTGGAAGCTTCAAAATTCCAAATGAGCAACTTGTTAAAGCCTTGTAAGTTTAAATTTGGTGATATAATCATGTGTAAACACAACCTTTGGTCACGTGATTACAAAGGTATTATTTTGTCCGTTGACAAATGCTTGCAGAACACATACTCCGAAAGCAAAATCATCTGGATAATAAAAACCTTTTGGCTTAATGCTACTGATGGTGAAACTAAAATTACTACTGATGAAGATGGTTTCATTGACGCGAATTATAAATTAATTAGAGAACATAATATTTCTTGCATCACTGAAACAACGTGATAGAACGTTACTTCTAGTTGGTAATCGTGTAACTCTCTCTACTTCAAAGGTTTAAAATGCAAATGCAAACTCGCTCAAGCAACCCGTCAGTGCCACGCCAGATCACCTACGTGGTGATCTACTCCCTGGATAGCGTCAAGCGCCACCGCGAGGTGCTAGGGTACCACGTAAAGGACGCACAGAATCGCTTCCTTGCCCTGTATCCTAGCAACAACGTTGTCATTCTGGACATCTCAGAGAAGTGACCAGAAGAATGACCAGAGAAGCAGCTAGAAAAGCTGACAGAAAGAAACTGGCAAAAAAGCATAATTTAATTCTGGATAGGATTAAACCAGGCACAATTATAATTGAACGTCGAGAACAATATCTTTCAACCGAGGCTTCAGTTGGTAATGGTTTTTTTGTCTGGCTAGTCCTTGACAAACAGGATCTTCGTTACTTGCCTGACACAAATATTATGTATTCATATACTGATACTTCCTATCCTTTAGAAAATATATTTGTATATCCTCTCTCTAACGTCATAAGAGGTAATACTGATGTTGAACAGTATGGAGGAAAGTGGGAATTAAATCAGTCTTTCTTTTTTTCTTCTTTGAAAAGAAAATTTTCTATTCTTGATGATAAATTTAAATCATTCGCAAAATGAGTAACACATATCACAAAAATACGCTTTCTAAAATTAAAAAGCAGAATGATAAACAAGATCAAACAAATATAAGAGAGTATTTGTTTGAGCTTCACACATTAAGTCTGGAGCCCTATAGACCAGGTAGGGTTTTACTAGAAGAAATTTGGAATAGTAAAAACTACACTTTTTATCTTTTTCTTATCTTGAACAAGACGGAAATTTCTTACGTTCCAGATTTTAATACTTTGTCACAGTTTAATGAAGAAACAAACCCGGTTGGAAGAATTAACCTTCATTTATTAAGTGGTCCTAAATTAAACACTTTGCCTTCCAATATGGCTCGCCTCTGTAGCTCTGACTACAGAAGCATAATTTATTATCTTGAATACAGGTTTGTTTGTGACTTTAATTATATGGGAAGAAAACTATCTTTTCTTGACGAGTATCAGGAATCTGATATGCTTGAGAAATACGAGAAAAGAATACAAAATCGAGCGTAAACGGTTTTCCTGACCAAAGAAAGAAAATTTCAACGATGACCAACAACAACGCATCAAAGGGCACAATTATCATAATGCGCGCCGCATCCGGTTCAGGCAAGTCTACCTGGATCAAAACAAACTTTCCTGAAGCTACTGTCTGTAGCGCAGACAATTTTTTCGTGTCTCACGGAAAAGGACAGTACAAGTTTAACCCCTCGCTACTTGGCGCCGCGCACAAGTCGTGTTTGAGTGCTTTTGAAAAAGCACTAGCAGCAGGAGATAATGTTGTGGTGGTAGATAACACCAACATTAGGAAGTCTTGGTATCAAGACTATGTAAAACTTGCTACGGCAAAGGGTTACGAAGTTTTTCAGAAGTGTTTGACAACCAAATTTCAAAACACGCATGGCGTACCAGAAGAAAAAGTCGCCGACATGATTAAAAACTTCGAAGAGGATTTAACTCTTGCTCACTGGGAGTGAATGTGTACTCTATTGGTGATATACTTGTTCACACAGATGACAATAGAAAAGTTTTTATTGTTTTAAAAGTGGACCTAGAGAAAAGTATGGTATTTTCTTTAAATCATAACTACAAAGATTGGATTGGCCAAATTCATATTGTTTGGTGTGAAGGAGGCTGGTATGAGAATAAACAGTTCAAAAAAATCCAAAACATGGATCTAAAAAATGTACTTTAACCTTGGAGACATTCTTGTCTCAAATGAAAATAACAAAGTAGTTTATCTTGTTTTGGAAGTCAGCCCAAGAGGAAATTATTTTGCTATTATTTTAAGCCATATCAATCCAATATGGATTGGCAAAATAAATATCCTGGACTGGCATTCCGCAAAACATGTGACCAATTTAAAAGACATGTATCTAAATGTACTTTAAACCAGGAGATATCGTTGTTTGGGAAAAATGTTCTAACGTTCTTTATATTATTCTAAAAGTTGACTTAGAAAAAAAAGAATATATATCCTTTATATTAAATCATTTCGCTCCAGAATTTATTGGCATCAAAACAAATCTTAGCTATAGCGACAGAGATTGTAAACTCTTACAAGACGTGAAGCTAAAATGAATTTTAAACCAGGAGATATTGTTGTTTACAAACACCCTGGTGTTTTCATTAAAGTAATTTTTATTGTTTTAGGAGTTGAGATGATGAACGTTAGAATCATGTCTATAAGTCACCCACAAAAAAGATTTATTGGCAAAAAGTATACTTTCTACTATGTTGAAGAAGATTTTCTTCATTTGAAAGACTTAGATTTAAGTGAAAAATAAGTTCAAACCAGGAGATATTATTGTTTCCAATGAAACTAACAAATTAGTTTATCTTATTTTAGGAGTCAGCCCGATAGGAAATTATTTTGCTATTATTTTAAACCATTTTGTGCCAAGGTGGATTGGCACAATGGATATCCTGGGCGGGAATTCCACAAAATATTTCACTGATTTAAAAGACGTGGATTTAAAAAATGTACTTTAAACGAGACGTTATTTACTTTAAACCAGGAGACGTTATTGTTGACAATGAAACTAATAAATTAGTTTATCTTATTCTGGAAGTTCACTATAGAAAAATAGATTATAAAATCTTTGTGTTAAATCATCCCAATCCACTCTGTATTGGCAAAAAGTATGATTTATTCATTAATGGAAATTTTTTTAAACTCTTGAAAAACGTAAATTTAAATGAAATTTAAACCAGGAGATGTGTTTGTTTGGAATGAAAATTACAAAGCTGTTTATCTTGTTTTAAAAATCAATCGTGAGGAACAAGGATATGATGTTTTTGTTTTAAGTCACATAAAACAAGACTGGCTTGGACACAAACTGGTCGTATCCTTTGACGAATATTTCACTGATTTAACAAAGATAAATTTATATGAAGCTTAAACTAGGAGACGTTTTTGTTTGCTTGGCTAAAGATTGTAAATTAGTTTATCTTGTCTTGGAAGTCGATGAGAAGAATAAAGAATACGGCATTTTTGTCTTAAGTCACCCATATAAGAGTTATGTTGGTGAAAGGCATACTATCGACAATTCATATGAAGAAGAATTCATTCTCTTGGAAGACGCAAATTTAAATGAGTTTTAAGCCAGGAGATATTGTTGTTTGGAAGGTTAAGAATAAAGTAGTTCTTCTTGTTTTAGAAGTTGACTCTGAGAAAGAATCAATAAAAGGCTTTGTTTTAGATCATTACGTAAAAAATAATATTAGTCGGAAAGAGTGGTATTACCAAGACATGCTCGATAATTTGAAAGAAATAAAACTATGAAGTACAAACGAGGAGATGTTATTCTCCACTATGGAACATTTGTTTATCTTGTTTTGAAAGTTGACTTCGACGTAAAACTGTATACATTGTGGCTTGTAGGAAAGAAAACGGGTAAAGCATATCTTTATAAGGATGAAGAAGAATATTGCACTTACCTAAAAGACGCAAATTTAAATGAAATTTAAACCAGGAGACGTGATTGTTTGGAACGGAAATTACAAAACTGTTTATCTTGTTGTAGAGTATAATACAGAAAATAAACACATAACATTTTTTATCTTAAATTCCACATACAAAATCTCCGTTGGAGGTTTAAAAAAAACATACTTTAAAAACTTAAACGATTTTACCAATGTAAACGACATTGAAATAAAGAATTTAACTTAAATGACCCATAAGATAGGCGATATAGTTGTTTACAAAAATAATCCAAAAATAGTTCTTCTTATTTTGGAAGTTGAAAAAAGTCAATTTACAGTTTTTACTTTAAATCACAAAGATAAACATTGTATTGGTATACAGTATATCAAACTGTTTTCTAATCAAAATTATACTAACATCAAAAATATGGCAATGTCTGATGAATGTGGTAATGTCTGATCATGCCAACTCAGAACAATGATGTAAACATCTCCAAGTATTCCGATAGCAGGACAGCAAACACTTGCTTGGTTTGCGCAGAACAAAGAGCGGAGAATCTCGCCTCTCTTGGAGTTCGGACTGCAATTGAGCTTTGCGTTGGTCCAAGTTTGAGTGTGCTAGAAAACGTGTATAAGCAACGGGATATTTCTGTTACAGGTAACGACATCGACCCAAGGTGGCAAGCTTTTTATCCGCGCGGAAAGTGGATTATTGGAGATGCTAGGGAGATTAACCCAAGAATTTTGAGCGTCTTTGATGCAGCTATTGTGGCACCTCCCTTGTCGCGTGGCTGTTCGGGAAGGCGCGAAGACGCGCTAGGTCTTACCCAGGTTCAGCCTGCCTTTGAGAGCTTTCTGGGGCTTCCTACTAAGGTTCAAGTTTATGTCTTGCCTGGCAAGACATTATCGCTACGTCAAGACAGGTCAGACCTTCACGCCTTCTTGAAAAAAATTAAGACGAAATATAGGACTGCCTCGGTTGAGGTTGTTCCCCTGAAGAATAAAGTTACAAAATACGTAGATGTTTACGTCTACTGAGATTTAAAGACATTCAATGGCTATTCAATATTTTAATGACGGGCGATCCCGTAATTCAAAATCAAAATTAAAACTTGATGAAAATAACTTTAAGGGCAACTATAGAGAGGCATCTCAACCAAAGCCACAAAAAGAAGAAAGAAGAGGAACTATACTCGGAAAGTTATTTTCTAACTTTGACGTGTGGTGGATAGGGAGGGGTATAATGTGGATAGAAATTCTATTAATTTTAATAGTATTATACAGAAATTTTTAGGAAAACAAAATAGATGAGACTAGGATTTGACATATCAAAAAGTTCAGCTACACTAACTACATGATGACGGAAACAAAAAAATTCTCCAAAAAGAACAAGGTTAACTTTGCTGACTCGGCAGAACTCTTCAAGGGTTTGCGCAGCGAAATCGCTTTCCTCGCCATAACCAAGACTGGCGCTGGCATTCACGCTGACAAGAGGAAGACCAAGAAAGAAAAGAAGTCTTGGAAGAAAGAAGATTGGAGTTAAAAAATGGGAAAGAACTTTACGGTCTGTATTGGTCCCTATGCTTTGTGTTCATACAAAGATAAGGAACCCAGCATTGAAGAAATCGAAGATATCTGTATTGAAAGAGATATTCTCGGAGAAATTTCGCGTGATATTGAACAAAAAATTATTTGGGTTGGGTCAAATTTTGGCGTACCTTTTGTTGTCGATGAGGTATGTAACCCAACTCCAACGTCAGCTTCAAGCGTCGAAGCTTACATTAAGCAGTTTGGAATCACTTATCATGAAGAACTAGTCAAGATTGAAAAAGCTTGCGGAAGTCCGCCAGTTATTCAGTGGGGCTTTCACGCTTCTTATACAAACTGGTCTAACTGGTCCAAATAAAAAAATATCACGGAAGACACTTGACAAACAAGCCTTCCGTGATATGCTTTTGTGATGCGAAAACTAATAAAGAAAACATGCAAAGTTGTTTCTAACTTCATTTGGCCTTATCAATATTAGAAAAATTTTAGTTCATCATAGTTGATGAAGAAAGGATTGCCCAAAATGAATGAACCTTTCACGTCTACAATAGACACAATTACAATTGCCCTACTTGTCGATCACCTACGCAAAAGTAAGGTGACAGTCATCAATAGCACCCTTTGGGGTCGTTCCGATTTTAGCGAGTTCATCTCTCAGATTTTTGAGAACCGTCCTATATCGGCTCTGTCAGTAGACTTGTACTATGAAGCAGGGACAAACTATCCACCACACTTCTATGTAGCAGACCCTCAAACTGCCATGAAAATTCTAGCCTTGCAGGCTTTCATGGGGGATATGTTTCCTGTTACTACGTCTCTTTCAGAATACAATGGAAAACTGTTCTCCGAGTTGAAAACTTCTTTAAAAAGACGCCCCCATTTCATCGACGGCAATAAATACGTAGACTTTTGGGACTATGACATGCCGATTTACGTGACAAGGAAAACTGTTCTCCGAGTTGAAAAAACTCCTAAAAAGACCCTATTTCATGCCGATTTGCCGATTTACTTTGACAAGGAGCTACTAATAAACACCAACAAATGACCTCCTACAAAATATTTAAACAGTAGTTGACGGAGAAAGTATTTTTGAACAATTGCCTTCTAGTGTAGTTTTGTTTGCAAAAAAAGCAGAACGTAGAAATACAAAAAAGCTTGCCCGAAAAGCTAGACGTGCTAGAACATATTGATGAACAAGAAACAAGGCCACCCAAGAGAATATGAGTTGTTGTCGGAAGAAGAGATGGCAACCAACATCATTCAGATTAAAAAAAATCTCCTGATTAAGAGCGCACAAAGTGCTATCAGTAAAGGCATGAAAATGGACTTGTGGCTTAAGTTGAAGGGCATACGCATGGGCTTCAAAGAGATTTATTCTGAAAAAGAACAGAATCACTTCATTGCCTTCTTTTCAAGAAGTTGGAGATAACCACTATTGTTAAACGGGATTCAATATCCGGCAACATTTATTCTCAGTTCTTTCCTACTTGGAATAGGAGCTAGTTTGTGTGTGCAGGGCAGTTTCCAGCATGGACTTCAGTATTTGTTTATTGGAGTCTGGCTTTTTTGTTTAGCTGTGAGAAAACAATATGATTGACCTGACAATAACAGGTTTACTCGAACTTAAAAGTAAACCTGGACATTCGATAATTTATGATAGCACTATCTTCACTGCATTTTATCACAACGAAGATAATACAGAATTTTATCTTCGTTGGTATATTTCGTTGGATGTTGACACGTGGGGAAAATGCGAAGACTTTCTGTTTCGTCAAATTTCCAAAGAAATGTATTTGGATGTAACAAACGGTGTTGTTGAATTTGCTCACGCCTTTGGTTGGACAGAACCTGGTTATCGAGTTTTTCTGTGCCACGACGATTTTAAGTCAGATGACATAACTTTCACTGAACTAGATGGTAATAAACCGTTGTCAGAAAAAATTATGTCAAATTGTCCAAGTAGACACTGCTTTTTTCCTTAAAATAATTGCGTAGCAAACACACTGTGATACTTTGCGCTTGTGCAAATCAACGAACATCCTTCATCTAAGTCTTCTTCTATAGAGAAGGGTTTGTTTGCCTGCGAAATCTGTGGATCTGCCTACACGGATTCTTCGTGGGGAAGGCGGTCAGAAACATTTGGTTTCTGTTGCTCTAGGTGCGTCTCTCAAGCGTGCCGGTCTGTAAGGCGACATAACGTCCGTGCAAGAGATGCCGTGGCACCTGGGAAGCTCTACGCCTACCAGTGGCTATCTCTATTGTATGCCTATGATTTCAAATGCGCTTGCTGTCGTAGCAAGAAGGCGCTAACCTTAGATCACATTGTGCCCCTGTCAAAAAATGGGCACAATCAAACATTCAACGTGCAACCTTTGTGCCTTGAGTGCCATCGCGCAAAAGATAATATTCCACCATCGACCAGAAAGTGTCAATCTACGTGGGAAAGAGAAGTGAAAAATGGTAAAAAAGAAAAAAGAAATCGAGCAAAGTGAAATAGCCTCGAAAACAACAAGAAAGATTGTTGTTGGCGACCTTGTTAGAATTGCCATTGATAAAGTAATAGTAGCCTATTCTTATCCGAGTGCCTTTGGAGCTAACACAGATTGGGTCCAGGCACAAGACAAAAATTTTATCGTCTTTGGACCACCGAAGGGTTTACAAATATTTTCGAATGAAAACATTTACATCACCTCAGACTTTTTTGACATCTTTACGAGAGATGGAAAAAAGAATCGTTATGTAAAAATTTGTTGCATGAAATCAGTTTTGATAGAAGAATCTTCTATTGGTTGGTGTCATATCGACAATTTGATTCTGGTTGCGGCAGTTTAATGAACTTTAAACCAGGTGATATTTTTATTCTGAAAGGAGAAACAAAGAAGAAAAGCTTTGTTACACAGCCTTTAATTTTATTAAATAAAAAACATAAATTTTCTTCCTTTGGCTCGTGGAGATGTTTTATTTTTAACTTTGGTATAGTATATTTTGAAATTGATGAAATACAAAAATACTATAAGTTGTTGGAGAAAGCTAAACTATGAATATTTTTACTGTTGACAAAAATCCTACTTTGGTGGCGCAACACCTACCGGATAAACTTGTAGGAAAGTTTGTGAAGTGAAATATATCATAGAACCTGGGCAATGCTACACGCAAAAAATGTTTCTTTCTAACAAAGTTTGCTTAATATTAATTATCTCAGTTAAAAAAAAGAAGCGCTTTGATGAAACTGTCATTACGTTTTTTGACTTTGAGCTAGGAAAGCTTTTGACATTTTATTATTATACTTTTGAACACTACCTTGAAAGACTTGACAATCAACGTTTCGTTAAACTGGTTGCACTTGGTGAAGAGCCTGCTATTCTATCCTTATCGCAGTGAGGGAAACGCTTCAAACCTTCACCTCCCACCTTTCATCACCTCAGAGGTTTATCATGGGTCAATCAAAAGTTGCCACGCTTGTTATCTCTTCAAATAACGTCAAAGTTGGTGACGTTTCGGCTACATACGCCTCAATCGACGGAAGCTGTCCTAGCGATTGCGCGCAGCGCAATGCGGGTTGCTACGCCCAAACGGGGAACGTGGGCATCCACACAAATCAGATGAATGCTATCAACAAGCTTCGTAAGCGCCAGGATGCTCGCGATGTTGCCCGCGTTGAGGCTCGCCTCATCATCAAGGCAATCTCTGAGAGGCGCAACACTCGCCCTCTTCGCCTGCATGTGTCCGGTGACTGTCGCACGACTAGTGCAGCGGAGACGCTTTCCCTTGCCGCTTCACGTTGGGCAAAGCCCGTGTGGACGTACACACACGCCTGGAAGGTTGTAGCGCGCAAGTCATGGCGCAATGTCTCGGTGCTTGCAAGCGTTGACAAGCACTCGGATATTAATCTTGCTTTCGATAGGGGCTATGCCCCTGCAATAATCACAGCAAGTCATCCAAAGGATGGCAAAGCTTATATGATGGGAACGGTCAAGGTTATTCCTTGTCCAGCACAAACTAGGGATGCGAAGTGCGATACTTGTAAGCTTTGTTGGAATGCAGATAAGCTACACGCCATGCGCGCCGCCATCGCGTTTGAGGGTCACGGAGTCGCGAAAAAGCGGCTTACCGTGATGGCCTGAGAGAAATTAATTTAAAGCCTGCTCCCTAAAAGAGCAGGCTTTAACATTTACTCTACCAAAGGCAAGATATTAAAATGAACTTCAAAGTAGGCGATGTCATCGTTAACAAATTATACAGTAAAAAAGACCCTTATATTTTTCTTATTTTAGAAATTAACCATGAAAACAAGACAGGCAAAATCTTTGTATTAAATCACTCTATTAAATCTTTTATTAGAAAAAAGCATTCCTTTTATGGTAATCAAAAGGATTTTATTCTCCTGCAAGACAAGGTATTTAAATCAAGATGAAGTTTAAAGTAGGAGATGTCATTGTTAGCAAATTATACAGTGAAAAAATGTCTGTTTTTCTTATTTTGGAAGTTGACCATCTGAGTAAGATAAGCAAAATCTTTGTATTAAAACACACTTTTAAAGATTGGATTGGTCAAAAGTACACTTTAAATTTTGAAAATTTAGAACATTATACGACCTTGAAAGACAAGCCTAAATGAACTTCAAACCAGGCGATGTCATCATTAATAAATTATACAGTGAAGAAAAACAGATATTTCTTATTCTGGAAGTTGACTGTAAGAACAACAAATATGAAATTTTCATTTTAAGTAGCAGATTTAAAAGATACATTGGTCGTACGGGCTCTTTGTGGTTTGAAGTTGAAACGGAATATTCTCTTCTGAAAGACAAGGTATTTAAATCAAGATGAAGTTTAAAGTAGGAGATGTTATCATTAACAAATTATACAGTGAAGAAAAACAGATATTTCTTATTCTGGAAGTTGACTTTGAAAACAATACAAATAAAATCTTTGTATTACATGACACTTTCAAAGAATATATTGGCAGTACGGGTTCTTTGTGGTTTGAAGTTGAAACGGAATACTTTTTTTTGAAGGACGAGGTATTTAAATCAAAATGAAGTTTCAACAGGGAGATGTTGTAATTAACAAATCTTACAATAAAAATTATCCTTCTGTTTATCTTATTTTAGAATTTGACCCT
>Ga0105045_10001678_pt1 | contig 18270 bp, 15 predicted proteins | sample MAT02_FD_78089 | JGI IMG/M metagenome (GOLD analysis project Ga0105045, IMG submission 78089) | Freshwater microbial communities from Lake Fryxell liftoff mats and glacier meltwater in Antarctica - MAT-02 (megahit assembly) | ecosystem: Environmental > Aquatic > Freshwater > Ice > Liftoff... | reverse complement strand
GATCTGGCCGTCGAACCAGTCCTCGCGCTGCCTCAAGACGTCGGGGCGCTCTTGCTCAATGGCGTGGGCAGTCTTTTTTTACGCGTGAAGCCGCGACGGACGAAGAAGCGATGCAAGGTCGATACGGCCACTGCCACACCGTCTTTGGCCAGCGCGGCCTTGAGTTCGTTGCCCAGATCGGCCGACGCGCTGAGTTCATCGCGATCCCGGAAGATGGGGATGAGCCTGGCCGGCACCGAGCCTTTGGCGGTTTCCTTGCCGACCAGCTTCTTTGGAATATGATAGCGTTCCAGCTCCCGGTGGATCCACTCGGTCTCCGCCCGGTTCCTGTGACTGTAGCTCAGGAACGCAACATAGCGCGTAATCGGTTTCGGCACCCTCCTGCCGTCATCGCGACATTACGCCCTTGTGCTGCAACGCGCAATGCGCCGGCTGCGCAAGAAGGATCGTGATTGACCCTGGCCTGACGAGCGTCATTCACCGCCGGCGCGCACGAAGCTAGGTTGTTGTGGGCCGCCGCATGCTCGACTGATCCGTGCTTGATTGGGACACAACGGCTTCGGCGGCTCTGCGAACTGCGGCTGTTGCGTCGGTAACGGACATGCCCTGCTGATCGCGCAGGCGCTGCCATGTCTCGATGGAGAGGAGCAGGTTCAGCAGTTCGAACGTCTCCCTGTCCGCCGCCAGTGCCGGCGGCAGCGATGCCGCCAGCAGATCCCGGCTCATCACGCTGATCCGCCGGTGCTGGGCTGCAATGGGCCTGCTTCGATGCCGATAGACATCGATCGCTGTCTTGAAAGGCGACAGGATTTCAAAGAATTCAGCCCTGCGCGCAATCGCTTCATGGAGAACATCGGGCCAGCCGCGAACGGTGAAGGGCTTGTCGAGGATCGGGCGGACACGCTCGAACACCAGGGCCGCGATTTCCAGATGGAGGTTTTCCATCTCCTCGAAATGGCGGAACACGGTGCGAAGCGAGACCCCGGCGCGCGCGGCGACGGCTTCCGCGGTCGGCGAGGGCAGGCCGCTTTCGATGAGGTCTACCATGGCCGCCAGAATGCGGCGACGGCTGTCGGCCGAGCGCTCCCGGCGGCCGTCGACTTTTGGCGATGCGACGCTATCAGTATCTGGCTTCAAAGGAAGCCTTTTCAAGGGCGCGCTGCGCAATTTCAATCCGGTCTGCATCCGCGTTGACTACTCGCCGGTTCAGGAAATGGAAGGCCCGCCAGCCAATTTCCAGTGTAATCCGTGCCATATCCGCGCCAATTGATGTTCTGTGTGTCCTACAACAACCATATCGGTTATTTCCGGACGATGACCAGAACAACTGCCTTCCGAAGCCTGTCTCCGCAAGCCGCGCGTTTCAGGCATCTGGTGCGGATGCCGACCTTTCGCGCAATTCCGCCTTTACCGTTCCGGACCACGGCGCCAATGCTGACGCAGGCGCAGCGCCGGGCGTTCCTGTCGGCGCTGGGAAGTGCCGACGGGTTCGAAGCGGCGTGTGCCGGAGCAGGCATTCCGCCCGGCGCTGTGGTGGCCGAGCGGGTTCGCAACCCGCGCTTTGCACGCGCGTGGGACCAGCATCTCGACGCCTGCATCTCGAGACTGGAAACCATCCTGCTGGAAAAGGCTACGTCGGCACTGGCGACCGGCTTTCCCGGCAGCGACGCGCGGGACAAATTGCTCGTCGGTGTTGTGCAGTGGCTGCTGGAATCGCGACGGCCACAGGGCCAGCGCGGGCGCGCGGCAACGGCGGGTGGCCTGCCGGCTACACGCGAAGCGGCCCCTGTTGGCGAAGCAGCGTCTGCCCGCGATGCAGCCCGGAACGATCGGGATGATGCCCGCAAGATCGCCGCATTGATCGAGGATGCCCGGGTGCGGCTTGCCCAGTCCGAGGCGCAGATGGCGAAGGACGGCCTTACTGACTGGACGGACGGAAATACGGGGTAGCAATGCTGCCCGCGTGTTCGATCAGCCCGGTTCGATGTCGAGATCGCGGATCATGTCGTAGAGGGTGGGCCTGCTGATCCCCAGCAGCTTTGCAGCCTGGCTGATGCTGCCGGATGCGACCATCAGCGCTGCGCCGACGGTGCGCTTGTCGGATGCGATCCGGGCTTCGCGCAGGGTTTGCAGAACGGTGTCGGGGCTGTCGGACAGATCGAGGTCCGCCGGGGTGATGGCGCTGTTGTCTGCCATGATGACGGCGCGCTTCACGCGGTTTTCCAGTTCCCGCACATTGCCTGGCCAGCTGTGCAGGTTGATCGCTGCCAGCGCGGCCGGGCCGAAGCGCGTGGGAGCGCCCGGCCGCTCCGCCGCGAACTTCTTCAGGAAATGATTGGCCAGAAGCACGGGATCTCCATCGCGGTCGCGCAGCGGCGGGATGGAGATGCTGACTTCTGCGATGCGGTAGAACAGATCGTCGCGGAAGGACGCGTCGGCGATCATCTTCTTCAGGTTCCGGTGGGTCGCACACACGATCCGGGTATCGACTTCGATGGGCTTGCGGCCGCCCACGCGCTCGATCACGCGCTCCTGGATGAAGCGCAGCAGCTTGACTTGGAGCGCCACTGGAATATCGCCCACTTCATCGAGAAACAGGGTTCCGCCCTGAGCCAGCTCGATCTTTCCTTCGGTCGTCTTGACGGCGCCGGTGAAGGCGCCGCGCTCGTAGCCGAACAGCTCGGCCTCCAGCAGGTTTTCGGGAATGGCCCCGCAATTGATGGCGATGAACGGCCCTTTGGCCCGGCGGGATGCCGCGTGCAGGCCCTGGGCCAGCACTTCCTTGCCGGTACCCGATGCGCCCAGCAGCAGCACCGACACATCGGTTGGCGCGACCCGCTCCAGCATCGCCGAGACTTTCAGCATTTCGGGTGCGGCCGTCACCAGATTGGCGAGCGGGCCTCCGACATGCATGGACGCCAGCCGGCGGTTTTCCGCTTCCAGCCGGGCGACATGGAAGGCACGGCCGACAATGAAGCCCAGTTCATCGATATCGACGGGCTTCTGATAGAAATCGAAGGCGCCCAGCGCGATGGCCCGGCGGGCGCTTTCGCGCGCACCATGGCCGGATGCCACGATCACCTTGGTGTGCGGCGCCGTCATCATGATGTCTTCGAGGATCGCGAACCCCTCTGATGTTCCATCGGCATCAGGCGGAAGGCCCAGATCCAGCGTGACGACGGCCGGTGCAAGGGTGCGGACCGCATCGAGCGCTGTGACCCGGTCGCCGGCGATGGTGACATCATAGCCTTCATAGGCCCAGCGCAGCTGCCGTTGCAGGCCGGCGTCGTCCTCGACCACGAGCAGGGCAGGCTTGGTTTCCGCTATCATGACCGCGCCACTTGCACGCCCGGTTTCCGCGCCCCGTTGGCGTTCATCGGAAGCACGATGACGAAGCGGCTGCCTTCGCCGGGCCGGCTTTCCACATCAAGCCGCCCGCCGTGGGCGCGGGCGATTTCTCGGGCCTCGAACGCCCCGATTCCAAAGCCGCCGTCCTTGGTGGAACGGAAGGGCTTGAACAGCTCTTCGCGGATGAACCCGGCCGACATGCCGTGGCCGCTGTCGGCAATGGTGATGCGGACATCGTTGCCGCGCTTGCGCAGCGAAAGACGGATAAGCGCTTCGGGCGCGCTGGCATCGATGGCATTCTGGACGATATGGGTGATCATGGCCTCCAGCCTTTGTGCATCCCCGTAGACCAGGATCGAGCTTTCCGCACCATCCAGTTCGATGGCCGCGTGCTGGCGGCGGAGCGCGGCCGCGACCATGGTGAGAATTCGGGCTACGTCGGCTTCTTCGGGCGCGGCCCCCGCAGCGCCGGCTGTGCCGGGCGATCCAGCGATTCCGCCAGCTTCGCGACCCATCAGCTTGAGGAGATCTGTCATCTTGGCGACGCTGGCGTTGAGCGTCGCGACCATATCGACGCGAAATTCCGGGTTGTCGGCATGGCGTTCGGCATTGCGGGCGACAAGCGCGAGCTGGCTGACCACATTCTTCACATCGTGCATGACGAAGGCGAAGCGGCGGTTATACTCATCGAAGCTCTTCGCCTCGTCCAGCATTGCCTGGGTTTCCGCTTCGGCGAGATAGCTTGCGCACTGGCGCCCAAGCGTTCTGAGCAGATCGAAATCCTCCCAGTTGAGATCGCGCACGGCGATGCTGCGCTGGAGGATGAGGATTGCCGTCAGCTGGTCGCGGTGGATGAGCGGAATGGCGAGCCAGATACTCCTGTCGGCGGCCGACCAATCCGGCAGCATCAGGGTTGCGTGGCTTCTGCCATCGGCGTTGCCGGCGGCTTCGGCGCGCAGGCTGTCGAATTCCACGATTCGGCCGGTTTCGGCGAAATACAGCGTGATGGCGGCGCCTTCGGCAATGCGCGGCGGATCGAAAGCTGCCCAGCGCCAGCGGGCTGTGGCTTGGTATCCGCCCGAATCGACTGGCTCCAACAGGGTTCCGCCGGGACAATCGAGGACCGTTGCAACCGCTTCGATGAGACGCTCGCGGAACGGGGTCCGATCCGTGCCGTTGCGGTCTCCCGCGTCGATCATGTCGATGAAGCGGAGCCATTCGACCCGGTAATCGTAACGGTAGCGATAGAAGTTGCGGGCAATCCTGACCCGGAGCCGCGCCCGGAAGCGCGGGGAGAGCATGACCAGCGCACCGCCGATGAGGGTGGCGGCCAGAAAGGTGACCTGGAGCAGCTGGCCCCAATCCCCGCCGGTGAGCCGCAGGCCATAGGCCAGCATTGACATCACGATGAGGTAAAGGCCGATCATGAAGAAGCTGATTGTCTGGAAGGCGACTTGGCGGGAGAGATGGAAGCGGCTGCCGACATCCTGTCGCATGCCGAAAAAGATGAGCGGGACTGCAAGCGCGTTCACAGCGCCGCGGATGCCGAGCAGTGCAACGCTGGGCTGGCCGGTCAGGAAATGCAGCGTGTAGAGATTGAGATCATAGGCGAAGATCACGCCGAGCCCGACCGCGAACAGACGGAACGGCAAGCCACCTGCATCGCTGCTGTTCACATACAGGTTGTGCAACAGCACCAGCCCCGAGATGGAGAGCACCAGCCGGCTGGCAATGAAAAGCATCGCGACCGGTGGCTGATCGACCAGCGGCACCGTGCTGTTGCCAATGGGGAACAGTATATCAAGCGCCAGTTGCAGCGCGACGATGAAGCCCAGGGCAACTGCGACGGCAAAGGATGAGCTGGGCTTGTCTGCCAGGCCCAGCGACCGGCGCTGGAGCAACAGGAGCACGCCAATCCACGCGGCTGTCCGCAGGGTTTCCACCTCCGACAGGAAGAGCATCGAGCTTGTGCCATAGACGACCGCGAAAACATGGCAGCCGGCCCAGAAGGCGGTGATGAAGGCCGCCAGCGCAACCGAAAGCGCGAAGCCCGACGGCGACCGCTTTGCCACGAGCGACACGCCGAGTGCCCCGAAAGCAATCGCCGCCACAAGGTGGCTGAGCAGGCCGATGGTTCCAAGCATTTGCGGCATGCTAGCGATCAGGCCCCCTTCAGGCGAGACTTTACGCCTGCCCGAACGGGCTGGCGCAACATGGATTTACACTGTGACGCCGTTGGGGGCGACAGGTTGATGGCTTGGAAGAGCACCGGCTTTTCGATCGACCCTTTGCGTCCGGCGCTTGCCGGGGTATCGCGCGAGGAGATACGGAAAGCAAGGTGGATGACAGAAAGCAAGTTCGAGCGCGAGGCGCGGTTGAAAATGGCGTTGCGGGACAATCTGCGAAAGCGCAAGGATCAGGCGCGCGCGGTTCCAGAGCGCGATCCCGGCGAGCCGACCGGCAGCGAGCGCTAGAGCGAGTGTCGTTCTGACTGCGTCAGAACGACACTCGCTCTAATTCCCTGTTTTTGCGCATGGGTTTCCGATGCAGGTCATTCCACCTGATCGGAACATGCTCTAGGGCAGGTTTCGTGTTTGTGTTCACCTGCATTGCATGCCGGTGCGGGAAAAGCGGGTGACAGGTCGGCCGTTCCGGAGCAATCAGGCCGGGGTTCGCGTTATCGCGCGCCCCAACCCAACGCGTGGGCGATGATGTGGAAGATGCTGTTCTGCTCCAGCGTGCCGGAAACCAGCGCGCTGCCGGGGCCCGCCCCATAGAGCGCGACGTCCTCTCCGCCATGGGTTTCCGAGCTTAGCGAGAACGTCTTGTGTTGCAGGAAATTGGGATCGGTCGACGGCTTGTCGGATGAGAGGGTCCGGCTGCCGGAGCGCACTTCGAGCGGGCCGTTTGCATAGCCGAGCGTTGGCATCGTGCGGCCGCGCTGATCGAGCGAATTGCCCTGGGCATCGACGGCGGTGCGCGATTCCCCGCCGGGGATCGGTCGGATCAGCCCCATGATATCGTTTCCGCGCGGCGGGTAGCCGGCCATCGTGAAGACGTGGCTGTGATCAGCGGTGACGAGGATCAGCGTGTCGTCGTTGTTCACCAGCTTGCGGACGGCATCGACTGCTTTGGCCAACTCGACCGTTTCATCGAGCGCGCGCCAGGCGTTGGTGAGGTGGTGGGCATGATCGATCCGCCCGGCTTCCACCATCAGCACATACCCTGCACCGTTTCTGCCGCCCGATCGGGCCTGAAGCTTTCTGACTGCAAAGCCTGCCATTTCCGCAAGGGAAGGCTCTTTTGTGCGGTCGGCATCGAAGTTGAAATCCAGATGATCCGGGTTGAACAGGCCGAGCACTGCGCCCGGATCACGCGGGTTCAGGGCGCGCAGGGCGGCGGCATCGCCGACGAACCGCCGGCCAGGCTGCGCCTCGGTCCATTCCGTTACCAGGTCGCGGCCATCGTCGCGCAGCCCGCCCGACGCCTGCGGCCGGAAGCGGGCAAGGCCGCCGCCCAGCATCACGTCCATTCCGCCGGGGAAGGCCACCATCTGGGACGCGATATCGAGGCAACCGCTCTTTCGGTTCTCGATTGCGTAGGACCGGTCATTGCTCTCCCAGTCCCGTGCGGGGCTGTGGGCGTACATGGCAGCCGGGGTTGCGTGGGTGATGCGCGTGGTGGTGACAATTCCGACCCCCATACCGCGCGCACGGGCGAGTTCACCCAGTGTACGGGGCAGCGCCGCTGGCGTTCGGCAGGTGTCTGCGTTCTGGCCTGGCAGCATTCCCAGCACGCCGATGCGCGTCTTGGTACCTGTTGTCATGGCGGTCGCGGTGCCGGCGCTGTCGGGCACCTGGGCGTTGCTGTTGTAGGTTTTTACGAAAGCGGTTGCGGGGAATTGTTCGAAGCTGAGGAGATTTTCCTCTCCGCCTTCGAAGCCGGGCAGCGTTGCGCCGCCTGCCCCCTGGGCATGGCGCTGCGCGCGTTGCTGCGCTTCGAAGATGCGCGCCGCGGTGACCGTTGTGGGCCCCATGCCATCGCCGATGAACAGGATCACGTTCTTCGCTCGGGCGCTGGCGCCTTGCGCGCGGCTTCGCGCTTCGATTTCGGCAACCGCCTTTTTCCAGCTTGGCTCGGCTGATGCGGTTGTGGAGAAGGATTGGGCACAGAGCGGCGCTGAAACAAGCAGCGCACAGAGCAGGAAGGCTTTCATGCGAGTCTTATCTCCGCCAGTCGTTGCAAAAGATATTCATTGGCCGCGATGGGCGGCATGTCCGGGTTGGGGACGAACGGTTCGATCAGCCAGTCGGGCCGGAAGTGCAGGAAATAGGGCATGGAATAGCGCGGCAGATGCTGCCGTTCAGGCGTCGGGTTCACCACCCGGTGCGTGGTGGAAGGAAGCTGGCCGCCAGTCTGCCGTGCCAGCATATCCCCCACATTCACCACCAGGCTTCCCGGCGGGGCGGGAACGCTGAGCCATTCGCCCTGGCGCGAGAGCAGTTCGAGCCCGGCTTCCTCTGCGCCGAGCAGCAGCGTGATGACGTTGATATCCTCGTGCGCACCCGCACGAATGGCCGAGGTTTCGGGCGCATCGGCCAGGACCGGCGGGTAATGGAGGAGCCGCAGGATGGAATTGCCATCGCGCACCGGGCCTTCGAAGAAATCGGCAGGCTGTCCGAGGTGGACTGCAATCGCCTTGAGGACGCGCTGGCCCGCGGTTTCGAAGGCTGCGAAAAGCGCTTGCAGCGCCGGGTGAAAGGCGGGGAGGACGTCGTCGGGCCAGATATTCGGCGCCATGACCGGCTGGAGGCGGTGGCCCTCGGGCAGGTCGCGGCCGACGTGCCAGAATTCCTTCAAGTCGGACTGGGTCGCCCCCTTCGCCGTTTCGATCCCGAACGGGGTGTAGCCGCGCTGCCCGGCCCCGCCCGGCAGATGGTAGCGGCGCTTCACATCGTCGGGCAGCGCGAAGAAGGCCTTTGCGGCGGCGCTCGCGGCATCGATCACGGGGCCCGGGATGCCGTGCCCCTCGACCAAGGCAAAGCCTGTTCGGCGGAAGCTATCTCCGAAGCGGCGCGCGGCTTGCGGCAGGTCTTCTTCGACGAGGTGCAGTGGAACAGGGGTGATATCGGCGCGATTCGGCATTCCGGTGGCATAGACGCAGGGGACGAATCCGAGAAGCGAGAGCTTGAGCCGGACTGAAAGACGCGGCAAAGTTGAAGCACAGGGGCCTTGGGAGAGCGGACCATGCTGGATTTCGATTACATCATCGTGGGCGCGGGGTCTGCCGGATGTGTGCTGGCCAACCGGCTGACGGCCGACGGCCGGCACCGGGTGCTGCTGCTGGAGGCCGGGCCGAAGGACTGGAACCCGATGATCCACATCCCCGTCGGCTATGCACAGACGCTGAAGGATCCTTCGCTGAACTGGCTGTATGAGACGGAGGAAGACCCGGGCTCGAACGGGCGCGCCCATGTGTGGCCGCGCGGGAAGGTGCTGGGCGGATCATCGTCCATCAACGGACTGTTGTATGTGCGTGGCCAGCCAGCCGACTATGACAATTGGGCACAGCTTGGGGCGATAGGCTGGGCTTCATCGGATGTGCTCCCGTATTTCCGCAAATCGGAAGGCAATGAGCGGCTGGCGGGCGACCAGCATGGCAGCGATGGCCCGTTGAATGTCTCCGACGCGAGCACGCGGCATCCTGTTTCCGATGCGGTGGTTCAGGCGGGAATGCAGGCGGGCCTGCCGTTCAATGATGACGTGAACAGCGGCGAGCAGGACGGCATCAGCTATTTCCAGCTGACTGTGAAGAACGGGATGCGCTGGTCATCTGCACAGGCCTATCTGAAGCCGGCGATGGCCCGGCAGACGCTGAAGGTGGAGACCGACGCGCATTGCGAGGCGATCCTGTTCGAGGGGAGGCGCGCCACAGGTGTGCGTTTCAGGCAAGATGGCCGCAGCATCACCGCCCAGGCGGCGCGCGAAGTGATCTTGTGCGGCGGCGCGGTGAACAGCCCGCAGATGCTGGAGCTGGCGGGCATCGGCGACCCCGAGGTTCTGAAGGCTGCCGGGATCGAGGTGCGCCACGCGCTGCCCGGCGTCGGCTCCAATCTGCAGGACCATTATGTCGTTTCGGTTCAGTATCGGCTGAAGCCGGGCATTATCAGCGTGAACGAGCTGAGCCGCGGCTGGCGGCTGGTGGCCGAAGTCGCCAAATATGCCATTACGCGCAAGGGGCTGCTGACGCTTTCGGCGGCACATGTGCAGGCTTACTGGCGATCGCGCCCCGGCCTTTCCGGGCCGGATGTGCAATATCATATCCTGCCTGCCACGGTGGACATCCCGCGGTTTGTGGAAAAGCAGCTCTGGGAGCTGGAGTCTGCGCCCGGCCTGACGCTGGCGCCCTGCCAGTTGCGCCCGGAAAGCCGTGGAACGATCCATGTGAAATCGGCCGACCCGTTTGCCGCGCCGGCCATCCGGCCCAATTATCTGGCCGACCCGATCGACCAGAAAACCATCACCGATGGCCTGAAATTCGCCGAGGTGATGGCCGGGCAGGAGGCCCTGAAGCCTTATATCGAGCATCGGCTGACGCCTGCCGCCGGGCCGATGGGCGATGATGAGTGGCTGGGCTATGCGCGCGAGCTCGGCTCCACCATCTACCATCCCGTGGGTACCTGCCGGATGGGGCAGGCGGGCGATCCGGGGGCTGTTGTCGATCCGAACGGCCGGGTTCACGGCATGATCGGGCTGCGGGTGATCGATGCTTCGGTGATGCCGCGCCTTGTTTCGGGCAACACCAACGCGCCCACCATCATGATTGCGGAAAAGATGGCGGATTCGGTGCTTGCCGATGCCCGCGCCGTAGCAGCCTGACGCTGCGGCGCCTGGCGTTGCAGGTGGGAATGACCTTTAACGATGGCGTTCTGCTTCGAGCAGCTCCAGCCACCCGGCTCTCCCGGTCTTGACCCCTTCGAACAGTGTTTTGCACAGCGCCAGCTGCGGTGGAAACCCGGGCCAAGCTTCAAACTGGGTGAAAGGTTGCGAGCAGCGTGTCTCGTGCCGATTGCATCGGAACGGCCGCTTGTCCGAAGGCTCGATGCGGAAAACGCATCGCGTTCGGCCTGTCGGCCGGCGCGAGGGGAGCGATTGCGGAGTGCCGCCGATGACGCCGGGTTGTCGTCAACGGGATGCAGTCTTGATAGTGCGGGGTTTCCGCTCAGGTGAGCCCACCTGAGCGGGACATGGTCTAGCCCCGCCGCACGATCACCGGCAGCTGGCGGAAACCGTGCACGAACGCGGAATAGACCCGCACCGGTTCGCCCACCACTTCGACAGACATTTTGCGCTTCTGCATTTCCTCCAGCAGAATTTTGATCTGCATTTCGGCAAGGCGCGCGCCCACGCAGCGGTGGATTCCAAAGCCGAAGGCCAGATGCCGCCGCGCGTTCGCCCGCTCCGGGTCGAACACATCGCCATCCGGAAACACGCCTTCATCGCGGTTTGCCGAAAGATACCACATCACCACCTTTTCGCCCGCGCGGATCGTCTGCCCAGCAATGTCGAAATCCTCAATGGCGGTGCGGCGCATATGCGCCAGTGGCGTCTGCCAGCGGATGAGCTCGGACACGCCGTTCTGGATCAGCTCCGGCCTCGCCATCATCGCCTGCCAGCCCGCAGGGTGAAGGTTCTGCACCATGGCAGACCCCGACATGGTGTTGCGCGTCGTGTCGTTCCCACCCACGATCAGAAGCACCAGGTTCCCCAGATATTCCTGGGGCGTCATGTTCTTCGTCGCGTCTGAATGGATCATCATGGAAATCAGGTCAGGGCGCGGCTCTTTTTGCGCCCGCTCGTTCCAAAGGTTCGTAAAATAGGCCGCCATCTCGAACAACTCGGCCCAGCGCGCCTGGTTCTTCACATCGTCCTCGACCGCTTCAAAATCGGTCGCAGCATCAGACCATTTCGTCAGCAGGCGCCGGTCGGCAAAGGGGAAATCGAACAGCAGCGCCAGCATCCCCGTCGTCAGCTCGATGGAAACCTTGTCGACCCAGTCGAACGTTTCGCCGACCGGCAGGCTGTCCAGCAGATCGGCCGTCCTTCGGCGAATATCGCCGTGCTGGCGCACCATTTCGGCCGGCGTGAACGCAGGCGCCACGGTGCGGCGCTGTCCGGTATGCTGTGGCCGGTCCATGGCGATGAACATCGGCAGCTGCGGCTCGTCGGCCCGGTCTTCGGCGCGGTCCGCGATGGTGATCCCGCCGCGTTCCCACGACGAGGAAAACACGTCGGGCCGCCCCTCCACTTCCATGATGTGCTGGTGCGAAACGACCGACCAGTAAGGGCCGTAGATCGATTCGGGGCAGTAGTGCAGCGGACCGTGCTTGCGCAGTTCGGCGAACTTGGGAAGGACCGTGTAATCCACCCACTGGTGCGGTTCGCCCACATCCAGCAGGTCAAGCGGCAGTCCATCTGCGCGCGCCAAAGTCGCCATTATCACTCACTCCCGTTCTTTCCGATCGGGAGGACGCTAGCCTGAAATCAACGTCTGTCAAGAGATTGCGGAGTATTACTCCGCAAATTTTCGATTGGCGGCGGACGGGTCAGTCGACGGGGGAAGCGGCCCTTCGCGTGCCTCCCGATCCATCTCCCACTTGGAAACCACTGCGGCGGCGATCGAATTGCCAATCGCGTTGGTCGCCGAGCGCCCCATATCGAGGAAGTGGTCGACCGCGAGGATCAGCACGAGCCCGCCGGCGGGCAGGTCGAAGAAGGTCAGCGTTGCCGCAATGACCACCAGCGAGGCCCGCGGCACGCCGGCAATGCCCTTCGATGTGACCATCAACAGCGCCATCATCCCCAGCTGCTGCAAGAAAGTGAATTCCACGCCATAGGCCTGCGCGATGAAGATGACCGCGAACACACAGTACATCATCGAACCGTCGAGGTTGAAGCTGTAGCCCAGCGGCAGCACGAAGCTGGAAATCCGGTTGGGAATGCCGAACCGGTCCAGCGCATCCAGGATACGCGGATAAGCCGCTTCCGAACTGGCGGTGGAAAAGGCCAGGATGAACGGGTCCTTCACTTCCGACATCAGCCGGATGCTCTCCTTCATGCCGATCATGAACGCGCAGGCAAGGAAGTTGAACAGGATCAGCGCCAGCAGCGCCAGATAGAAGCCACCCATGAAAACGCCGTAGGTCTTCAGCACCCCCATGCCCTGGACTGCAATCGTCGCGGCGACGGCCGCAAACACTGCCGGCGGCGCGAAATACATTACATACTGGGTGATCTTCAGCATCAGCGCCATCAGCGCTTCCGCGCCACGCAGCAACGGCTTGCCCTTCTCGCCGATGGCGGCCAGCGCAATTCCGGCGAACACCGAGAACACGACGATCTGTAAAATCTCGTTCATCGCAAGTGCTTCGAAGATCGACTTCGGAACAAGGTGGGTCACGAAATTCTTCAGCGTGAACTTGTCGGTCGCGAGCCCCGCGCTGGCATCCACCGGCGGCAGAACCAGCCCCAGCCCGGCGCCCGGCTGCAGCCACTGCACCACGAACAGCCCGATGAAAAGCGCGCCCACGGATGTCGCCAGGAACCAGCCGATCGCCCGCCCGCCGATCCGCCCCAGCGCCGCCACGTCTCCGCCCATATGCCCGATGCCCGAAATCAGGGCAGACAGCACCAGCGGCGCGATGATCATCTTGATCAGCCGCAAGAACACGTCGGTGATAATGGAAAGGCCATCGGCCACCTCCCTGGCTTCCGCTGCGCTCATCTGCTGGTTCACGATGAAGCCGGTCAGCAGGCCCGCGCCCAGCGCGATCAGGATCCAGATTGTCAGCTTGTTGGCCATGCGCGCTCCGGCGGTTTCAATGCCCCCCAAGTGCCAGTGCAGCCCCCCATGCGCAAGGCCACCCCAAGCTCGGTTGATCGCCAGTCTGGCATCCTTGCCAAAGGCCGCCTAGCAGTGTGCGGGCAGCAGCAGGGGGAACAGCAGCGTGGCAGACGGAATTCGGGCAGTCCTGTGGGATTTCGGCGGGGTCATCACCACGTCGCCCTTCGATGCCTTCAACCGCTACGAAGAGGCGCGCGGCCTTCCGCGCGACGCCATCCGCCAGATCAACGCCCGCAACCCCGATAGCAACGCCTGGGCCCGGCTGGAACGCGACGAGATCGACGCTGCCGAGTTCGATACCCTCTTTGCCGCCGAAGCCGCGGCACTCGGCCTGGACCTCGCGGGCCGCGAAGTCCTGTCCCTGTTGTCCGGTGATGTCCGCCCCCGCATGGTTGCCGCGCTGGATGCCTGCCGCGCGGCAGGCTATGCGCTGGGCTGCATCACCAACAATGCCCGCATCGGCCACGGCGCAGGGATGGCAGGCAACGAGAACCAGTCCGCCGAGATCGCCGCAATCCTCGCGCGCTTCGATCATGTGATCGAAAGCTCGAAAGCGGGCCTCAGAAAACCCGATCCGCGCATCTATGAGTTGATGTGCGAAACGCTCGCCATACCGCCCGAACACTGCGTCTACCTCGACGACCTCGGCATCAACTGCAAACCCGCCGCGGCACTAGGGATGCAGGCCATAAAGGTCACGTCAGAGGGCCAGGCCCTTGACGACCTCGGCGGGCTGCTGGGGATGGCCCTTTGAAGCGCGTTTCGGCCTGACTGCACAATGACGTCCGCCTTGTCGGCCTGCATTTTTTTCCGCGTGGGTTGTCGGGGCCGATGATTTTACAGACACAGACATGGTCTGATCGTCGCCGCCTTCAGGCAGCCTTAACGACCGCCCGCCGGCGCCGGTCGAAGCTGGAGGGTATGTTCATTGCCTCCCGATATTTCGTCACCGTCCGCCGCGCCAGATCATAGCCGTCTTTCTTGAGTGCCTCGACCAGCTTGTCGTCGCTCAGGGGCTTCAGCGGCTCTTCCGCCTCGATCAGCCATTTCAGCCTTTGTCGGACTGCTTCGGCGGAGGCCTCAACGCCGCCATCCGCCCCCTGGATCGCGGAAGTAAAAAAATATTTCAGCTCGAACACGCCCCGGTCGCACGAAAGATACTTGTTGCTCGTAACCCGGCTCACGGTCGATTCATGCATTTCGATCGTGTCGGCAATCTGCCGCAGCGTGAGGGGCTTCATGTGCGCTACGCCCTTCTCGAAGAACATTTCCTGTTCTTCAACCAGCGCAATCGCCACTTTCATGATCGTTGTCGCCCGCTGGTCCAGCGCCTTCATCAGCCAGTGCGCCTGGCTGATGCACTGGTCCAGGAACTGCCGCTCGGGCTTGCCCCGGCTGCCGCTGGCACTGCTGGCGTGCGCTGCAATCCGCGCCTGATATTGCCGGTTCACGATCAGTCGCGGCATCGTCCCGCTGTTCAGCTCCACCGTCCACCCTCTGGCCATCCGCCGAACGAAGATGTCGGGCACCACGGGCATGGTCCGCCCGCTGCCATGCACCAGCCCGGGCTTCGGATTGTAGCTCCGCAACTCGCGCAGCATGTCGGCCAGGTCCTCGGCGTCTACATTGCACAGCCGCCGCAACTGCGCCAGATCACCCCGCGCAACCAGGTCCAGATGGTCGATCAGCGATGCCATGCACGGATCATAGCGGTCGGCTTCTCTCGCCTGAAGGGCGATGCACTCTGCCAGGTTGCGCGCGCCAACGCCCGTCGGCTCGAACGTTTGGACGATGCCCAGCACCCGTTCCACGTCTGCGGGCTCCAGTCCCAGCCGCTCGGCGATATCCACCACGGGCTCGGTGAGATACCCCGCCTCGTCGATCAGAGAGATGATGTGCAGGGCGGTTGCAAGGTCGGTTCCCGAAAGCCCCAGCGCCTGCCGCTCCAGCACGTTTACCAGCGTCAGGTCATCAGCGGCGATATGGTCGAAGCTGAAATCCTCCGAAGGCTCCGCCGCCCGCCCACTGTCGCATATGCTGTCATGGTGGAAGCGCTCCTCCACATAATCGACGTCCAGATCATCCGCCCGGTGCGCGCCCTGGTCCGCGGCAAGCTCTTGGTCCATCGCGCCGGAACCATCCTGGTCGAAATCGTCCGCGCCGGGCTCGCCGCCGCCCTCGCTGCTGCTGCCGTCGCTGTCACCGCTCCCGTCTCCACGAAACTCATCGAAGTTCGCGCCGTCGATGGTCGTCAGCTGCTGCCCGCCCTCGGCGTCGGCAGATCCAACCGAATCCGCGCCGCCGCCATCGCCATCGTCCACCATCTCCAGCAACGGGTTGCGGTCCAGCTCGGCGGAGATTTCGGCCTGCAACTCCAGGTTCGAAAGTGCCAGCAGCTTGATCGCCGCCTGCAGCTGCGGCGAGATGACAAGCGACTGCGTGGTCCGCAGATCGAGGCGAGGTCCCATCCCCATGCTATGTGGGCCCGTTCGCCATCCTAGAGCGCGAAATTTTCGCCGAGATAGACCTGGCGAACGGTCTCGTCGCGGACCAGGGCTTCGGGTGTCCCCTCGAACAACACCCGCCCATCATAGATGATGCAGGCACGATCGACGATTTCCAGCGTCTCGCGGACGTTGTGATCGGTGATCAGCACGCCGATGTCGCGGTCTTTCAGCTGGCTTACCAGGTTGCGGATATCGGCAATGGAAATCGGGTCGATCCCGGCAAACGGTTCGTCCAGCAGCATGATGGAGGGCGCAGCCGCCAGCGCGCGTGCGATTTCGCATCGCCGCCGCTCCCCGCCCGAAAGGGCCATCGCCGGCGCCGCGCGCAGCCGGGCAATGTTGAATTCGCCCAGCAACTGTTCCAGCCGATCCGCGCGCGCTGCCGCGTCCGGTTCCGAAACCTCCAGCACGGCGGAGATATTCTCTTCCACCGTCATCCCGCGAAAGATCGACGTCTCCTGCGGCAGATAGCCAAGGCCCAGCGCGGCGCGCCGGTACATCGGCAGCCGCGTTATATCCACGCCATCCAGCAGGATCCGCCCCTGGTCGGGCGCGGCCAGGCCCATGATCGAATAGAAGCAGGTCGTCTTTCCAGCGCCGTTGGGGCCGAGCAGCCCCACGACTTCCCCGCGGTTCACCGATAGGGAAACGTCCCGAAGCACGACCCTGCGATCATAGGATTTGCCGATGGAAACAACGGCAAGGCCTTTGTCCGCGACAATGCCGCTGTCTCCGGCGAGGCCTTCGCCTGCCAATGGTTCGCCCGGTTCTGCCACCAAGGTAGCCAGCGTCTGACCCTTTCGTTCCCCGGACACCTGTTCATGCAACGTCGCTGCCACTTGGCCCGATTCTTGCTTAGGGCGTCCTGGAGCCAGTTCCTAGAGCTTGCAGCCAGCCGCTTCAAGGCGACAGGCAGGTGATGCTGCCGTTTTGGCGGATTTATCCTACCATCGCGCACATCCTTTACACAGGAAGGCGGCGCCGGGGAATTTCCCCGACGCCGCCTGCAATTGCACGCAAGACCAATGACCGGTTCCCCGGCCGTTACTTCCTGGCCGTTACATCCTGGCGGTCACATGGAATAGTACATGTCGAACTCGACGGGGCTCGGCGTCATTTCCCAACGCGCAACCTCTTCCATCTTCAGCTCGATGTAGCTGTCGATCTGCTCGTCTGTGAACACGCCGCCCTTGGTGAACACGGCCCGGCCCTTGTCCAGCGCCGAAAGGGCTTCGCGCAGCGAGCCGCAAACGGTCGGGACCTTCTTCAGCTCCTTTGGGGGGAGATCGTAGAGGTTCTTGTCCATCGCCGGGCCGGGGTGGATCTTGTTCTCGATCCCGTCGAGGCCCGCCATCATCAGCGCTGCATAGCAGAGATAGGGGTTGGCCATCGCATCCGGAAAGCGGACTTCCACCCGCTTGGACTTGGCGCCTGTGCCGTAGGGAATCCGGCACGAAGCAGAACGGTTGCGGCTGGAATAGGCCAGCAGAACCGGCGCTTCATAGCCCGGCACCAGCCGCTTGTAGCTGTTCGTCGTCGGGTTGGTGAAGGCGTTGCAGGCCTTGGCGTGCTTGATGATGCCGCCGATGAAGTAGAGCGCCATTTCGGAAAGGCCGGCATAGCCTTCGCCTGCGAACAGAGGCTTGCCCTTGGCCCAGATCGACAGGTGCGTGTGCATCCCCGACCCATTGTCTTCCTTGATCGGCTTGGGCATGAACGTCGCGGTCTTACCATAGGCCTGGGCGACCATGTGGACGACATATTTGTAGATCTGCATCCGGTCGGCGGTTTGCACCAGCGTCCCGAATTCCAGGCCAAGTTCATGCTGGGCGGCGGCGACTTCATGGTGGTGCTTGTCGCACGGAAGGCCCATGTCCAGCATCGTCTGCACCATCTCGGCGCGGATGTCGGTTGCGCTGTCCACCGGGGCGACGGGGAAATAGCCGCCCTTGGCGCGCGGACGGTGGCCCAGATTGCCTTCCTCGTAGCTGCGGCCCGTGTTGGTCGGCAGCTCGATGTCATCGAGGCTGTAGAAGCTGCTGTTGTAGGTGTTGCCGAACTTCACATCATCGAAGATGAAGAATTCCGCTTCCGGGCCGACATAGACGGTGTCGCCGATGCCGGTGCCCTTCAGATAGGCTTCGGCGCGCTTGGCGGTCGCCCGCGGGTCTCGGCCATAAAGCTCGCCGGTGGAAGGCTCCACGATATCGCAGAAGATCACCAGCATGGGCGTTGCGCTGAACGGGTCGACATAGACGGCGTCGAGGTCAGGCTTCAGGATCATGTCGGATTCGTTGATCGCCTTCCATCCGGCGATGGAAGAGCCGTCGAACATGAAGCCTTCGGATAGATTGTCCTCATCGATGACGCGCTTGGCCATCGTCAGGTGCTGCCACTTGCCCTTGGGATCGGTGAAGCGAAGGTCGACCCAGTCGATTTCCTTTTCCTTGATCATCTTCAGGATGTCGCTTGCCTTGTTCACCATGGGTGTCCTCGCTGATGTGGATATGG